>Ga0181537_10004970_pt1 | contig 10873 bp, 10 predicted proteins | sample PEATcosm2014_Bin_39_FD_119765 | JGI IMG/M metagenome (GOLD analysis project Ga0181537, IMG submission 119765) | Peatland microbial communities from MTU Mesocosm Facility, Houghton, MI, USA - PEATcosm2014_Bin23_10_metaG | ecosystem: Environmental > Terrestrial > Soil > Wetlands > Peat | place... | reverse complement strand
TCGAGTCGATGGTCAAGGCGCGCAACGAGGGCCGCGACATCAAGAACGAGGGACTGGAGATCCTGCGCCGCGCGGCCAAGTCCTGCAGCCCGCTGCAGCAGGCACTCGATACCTGGGGCGAGATCAGCTTCAACTACGCCCCCACCGATACCGCCGACACCACGGCCACCGCGGCCGTGTCAGTCTGATTTGCCAAGGAGACCGCCAGCATGATGACCAACGCCGTAGGCCGCATGACCCAGGGGCAGTTCAGCTTCCTGCCCGATCTCACCGATGCGGAAATCGCGCTGCAGATCGAATACGGCCTCCGTAAAGGCTTTGCCTGGAGCGTCGAGTACACCGACGATCCGCACCCGCGCAACACCTACTGGGAGATGTTCGGCATGCCGATGTTCGACCTCAAGGATGCCGCCGGCGTGATGCTGGAGCTGCAGAACTGCCGCAAGACCTTCCCGAAGCACTACATCCGGCTGATGGCATTCGACTCGACCCGCAACATCGAGAGCATCGCGATGAGCTTCATCGTCAACCGGCCGGAGAAGGAGCCCGGCTTCGGGCTGGTGCGCCAGGAGTCGCATGACCGCACCATCCGCTATACGGTGCACAGCTACGTCACCGATGCGCCGGAAGGCGAACGCGACAGCGGCTGATCGCAAGCCAGCGCGGAATGCCCAGCATGTTTCGCATCGCCCCGTCGATCCTGTCTGCCGACTTCGCCCGCCTGGGTGAGGAAGTCGGCGCGGTACTGGCCGCCGGCGCCGACTGGATTCACTTCGATGTGATGGACAATCACTACGTGCCGAACCTGACCATCGGACCGATGGTCGCCCAGGCGCTGAAACCGCATTGCGTCGGGCGCGACGGGAAAAAGGCGGCGCTGGATGTACATCTGATGGTGCAGCCGGTGGACGCCCTCGCCAGTGCCTTCGCCGTGGCCGGCGCCGACCTGATCAGTTTCCATCCGGAGGCCTCCCTCCATGTCGATCGCACGCTGCAGGTCATCAGGGCCGCCGGCTGCCAGGCCGGGCTGGCGTTCAATCCGGCCACGCCGCTCGACGTGCTGGAGTACGTCATCGATAAGGTTGACCTGGTGCTGATCATGAGCGTCAATCCGGGATTTGGCGGGCAAAGCTTCATCGACTCGGCGCTGCGAAAGACCGCGCGCGCGCGCCAGTTGATCGACGCCAGTGGCCGCGACATCCGCCTGGAGGTCGATGGCGGCATCAAGGTCGACAACATTCGCCGCGTGGCCGATGCCGGCGCCGACACCTTTGTCGCCGGCAGCGCGATCTTCGGCAGCAAGGACTACCGCTCGGTGATCGACGCGATGCGCTCTGAGCTGTCGCGCCGCGCGCCGGCAAGCCGGGTGGCCTGACGTGGGCTCGCCCAAGTACACCATTCCCGGGGCCACGCCGCCGCCGGCGAGCAACGCGGCCGCGAATGTAGCCGCCGCGGGCGCGCAGCCTGATAGCGCGTCCGCCGCGCCAGCCAGCGACCCCGGCGCCATGCGCACCGTCAACCAGGTACTGGCCCACAGCCAGGCCGGAGCGGTCATGGATGAGCTGGAGCGCGATCTGATCGGGCTGGCGCCGGTCAAGGCGCGTATCCGCGACATCGCGGCGCTGCTGGTGATCGACAAGCTGCGCATGAATCTTGGGCTGCAGGCGCAGGCTCCCAGCCTGCATATGTCGTTCACCGGCAATCCGGGCACCGGCAAGACCACCGTGGCGCTGCGCATGGCGGAAATCCTGCATCGGCTCGGCTACGTGCGCAAAGGTCATCTGGTCGCCGTGACACGCGATGACCTGGTCGGACAGTACATCGGCCACACCGCCCCCAAGACCAAGGAAGTGGTCAAGAAGGCGATGGGCGGGGTGCTGTTCATCGACGAGGCCTATTACCTCTATCGGCCGGAGAACGAGCGCGACTACGGCCAGGAGGCGATCGAGATCCTGCTTCAGGTAATGGAGAACCAGCGCGATGACCTGGTCGTGATCCTGGCGGGCTACAAGGACCGGATGGACACCTTCTTCCAGTCCAACCCGGGCATGAGCTCGCGTATCGCGCATCACCTGGATTTTCCCGACTACCCGCAGGGCGACCTGCTGCGCATTGCCGACCGCATGCTCGAGCAGCAGAACTATCGCTTTGGTCCCGGCGCGCGCGCCGCGTTCGAGGAATACATCGGCTATCGCATCGGCCAGCAGCACTTCGCCAATGCGCGCAGCGTGCGCAATGCGCTCGACCGCGCGCGCCTGCGCCAGGCGAGCCGCCTGTTCGCCGACCCGGACCGCGTGCTTACGCCCGAGGACCTGACCACCATCGCCGAGCCCGACATCCGTGCCAGTCGTGTGTTCCAGATCGCCGCCGCCCACGGCGTCGCCGCGCGCGTCGCCGACCCGCACAGCGCCAGTTGACCGCACGGCGCACAGCCAAGGTAGAGGAGTCGCCAGCATGCATTTCGGACGCACCACGCTCTCGAAGTTCCTGATCCAGCAGTCCGATCGCGTCGAAGGCGCCAGTGACCTGGCGGCGCTGCTGATTGACGTCGCCGCAGCGGTCAAGGCGATCTCGGCGATGACCGCCAAGGGCGCGCTCGGTGGCGTGCTGGCCAAGGTCGGCAGCAACCACGGCCACGCCGACACGCAGGTCATCAGGCTTGACCTGCTCGCCAGTGACGAGATGCTGCGAAGCTGCGAATGGGGCGGCCTGGTGGCCGGCATGGCCTCGGAGGAACTCGATGCGCCCTACGCGGTGCCCGAAGAGTTCACGCGCGGCCGCTACCTGCTGATATTCGATCCGCTCGATGGCTCATCGAACAGCGACGTCAATGCCTCGGTCGGCACCATCTTCTCGGTGCTGCGGCATGACAAGCCGGAGGCGCCGACGCTGGCCAATTACCTGCAACCCGGCAGCCAGCAGGTTGCGGCCGGGTACGCGATCTACGGCCCGGCGACCATGCTGGTGATCACGGTGGGCAAGGGCACGCACGGCTTCACGCTCGATCGCGAGATCGGCAACTTCATCCTGACGCATCCGGACCTGCAGGTGCCAGTCGATTCCAGCGAAATCGCGATCAACACCAGCAACGCGCGCTTCTGGGAGCCGCCGGTGAACCGTTACGTCAGCGAATGCCAGGCCGGCAAGAGCGGCGAGCGCGCACGCGACTTCAACCTGCGCTGGATTGCCTCGACCGTGGCCGAGGTGCATCACATCCTGATGCGCGGCGGCGTGTTCATGTATCCGAAGGACACCAAGGATGCGGGCAAGCCCAGCCGCCTGCGCCAGATGTATGAGGCCAATCCGATCAGCTTACTGATCGAGCAGGCCGGTGGCCGCGCCAGCACCGGGCGCCGCCGCCTGCTGGAGATCGAGCCCGAGAGCCTGCATCAGCGCATTCCGGTCATCCTCGGCTCGCGCAACGAGGTCGAGCGTGTGGAGCGCTATCACGCTGAATTCGACTGCGGCGCCGACCGGCCGTATACCTCGCCGCTGTTCAACGAGCGCTCGCTGTTCCGGCCCGAATCGCGCACCTGATCCGGATAGTCAAACCATGTCTACGCGGCATCCTGTCATCGCTGTCACCGGGTCTTCCGGCGCCGGCACCACCACGGTGATGAAAGCCTTCGCGCATATATTCCGGCGCGAGGGCATCAAGGCAGAGGTCATCGAAGGCGACTCGTTTCACCGCTACAGCCGTGTCGAGATGCGCGCGCGCGTTGCGGCGGCCGACAGCGGCAAGGGACCGGCCATCAGTCACTTCGGGCCGGAGGCGAACCTGCTGGCGGAACTCGCCGATACGCTGGAGGAATACGGCGCTTGCGGCGGCGGCAAGCTGCGACGCTACGTGCACGACGCGATCGAAGCCAAGGAACTCGGCGCGGAGCCAGGAACATTCACGCCATGGAAGGCGATGCAGCCGGGAAGCGACCTGCTGTTCTATGAAGGCCTGCACGGCGGTTATGTCGGCGGCGAGGTCAATGTCGCAAAGCATGTGGATCTGCTCGTGGGTGTGGTGCCGATCGTCAACCTGGAGTGGATCCAGAAGCTGCACCGCGACCGCAACCAGCGCGGTTACAGCCAGGATGCGGTGGTCGAGACCATCCTGCGGCGCATGCCCGACTATATCAATCACATCTGCCCGCAGTTCAGCCGCACCCACGTCAACTTCCAGCGCGTGCCGACCGTGGACACCAGCAATCCATTCGTCGCCCGTGATATTCCCTCGGCCGACGAGTCGATGGTGATCATTCGCTTTGCCAATCCCAAGGGCATCGACTTTCCCTACCTGCTGTCAATGCTGCACCGCTCCTGGATGAGCCGGCCCAACAACATCGTGGTGCCGGGCGGGCAGATGGGCCTGGCGATGCAATTCATCTTCACGCCGATGATCCTGCGGCTGATCGACATGAAACGGCGCGCGCAGTAGCGCGCAACAACGAGAACGGGACCACCATGGATGCCGAAGTGAAAGATCGACAAGAGAAACTGGCCGGTGCGCAATACCAGCAGCTGTCGAACGCGCTGCGCTTCCTGGCGATCGATGCCGTCGAAGCCGCCAACAGCGGCCACCCGGGCATGCCGATGGGAATGGCGGAGATCGCCGAGGTGCTGTGGCGCCGGTACCTGAAGCACAATCCCGCCGATCCGCTCTGGCCCGATCGCGATCGATTTGTGCTGTCGAACGGCCACGGCTCGATGCTGCTGTATGCGCTGCTGCACCTGACCGGCTACGCGCTGCCGATCGAGGAGCTCAAGCGTTTTCGCCAGCTGCACAGCAAGACTCCGGGTCATCCGGAAATCGGCGTCACACCCGGCGTTGAGACCACCACCGGTCCGCTGGGACAGGGCCTGGCCAATGCGGTCGGCATGGCACTGGTCGAGCAGCTGCTGGCGCACGAATTCAACCGACCCGGCCACCGCATCGTCGACCACCGCACCTGGGTGTTCGTCGGCGACGGCTGCCTGATGGAGGGTGTCAGTCACGAGGCCTGCTCGCTCGCCGGAACGCTCGGCCTGTCCAGGCTGATCGCCGTGTACGATGACAACGGCATCAGCATCGATGGCCACGTCGAGCATTGGTTTGCCGACGACACGCCCAAGCGCTTCGAAGCCTACGGCTGGCGCGTGCTTCGCGATGTCGATGGCCACGATACCGCGGCAATCGAGTCGGCGCTGCGCGAGGCCTGCCAGGACAGCGGTCGACCCACGCTGGTGTGCTGCAAGACCGTGATCGGCCAGGGCAGTCCGAACAAGGCCGGCACGCACGAATCGCACGGCGCGGCGCTGGGAGCGGCCGAGGCCGCCGCCACCCGGGTGGCGCTCGGCTGGAACGCCGGACCGTTTGAGATCGCCGCCGAGATCCGCGCCGCGTGGGACGCGCGTGCGGCCGGCGCCGCGCGCCAGGCCGAGTGGCAGGGGCGCATGGCCGCCTATGCGCAGGCGCACCCGCAACTGGCGGCCGAATTCAGGCGTCGCGTGCTGTTGCGCGCATTGCCAGCCAACTGGCAGCAGGCCAGTGCCGACGCATTGGCGCGAGTGGTGGCCGAACGGGCCAGCATCGCGACGCGCAAGGCGTCGCAAAACGCCATCGACGCGCTGCTGCGGCTGCTACCCGAACTGCTCGGTGGCTCGGCCGATCTGACCGGCTCCAACCTCACCGCCGGCAACGCGAGCGTCGCACTGCGGCGCGGCGCCTGGGGCAACCACATCAACTACGGTGTGCGCGAATTCGGCATGAGCGCGATCATGAACGGCATCGCGCTGCATGGCGGCTACATTCCGTACGGCGGCACCTTCCTGACATTCTCCGACTACAGCCGTAACGCGGTGCGCATGTCGGCGCTGATGGGCGAGCGCGTCATCTACGTCTTCACGCACGACAGCATCGGCCTCGGGGAAGACGGGCCGACCCACCAGCCGATCGAGCATGTGGCGGCGCTGCGCCTGATCCCCAACAACACCGTTTGGCGACCCTGCGATGCGGTCGAAACCATGGCGGCATGGCTGGCCGCCATCGAGCGCCGCGATGGACCCACATGCCTGATCCTGTCGCGCCAGAATCTGCCGCATGTCGATCGCGACGCGCAGCAGCTGCGCGATATGCGCAAGGGCGGCTACGTGCTCGCCGAAGCGCAGGGTACGGTGGCGGTGACGCTGCTGGCCACCGGCTCCGAAGTGGCGCTGGCGCTGCACGCGCGCGCAGCGCTGGCCGCGCAAGGCGTCGCTGCGCGCGTCGTGTCGATGCCCAGCTGCAGCGATTTCGATGCCCAGGACTCGACCTACCGCGCCCGGATCCTGCCGCGCAGCGTGCCGGTGCTGGCGATCGAGGCGGGCGTGACGCGCTTCTGGCGTGCCTACACCGGCTTCGACGGCGACGTCGTCGGTATCGATCGCTTCGGGGAATCCGCGCCGGCGGCGCAGGTCGCCGAAGCTGTGGGCCTGACTCTCGCAGCTGTCACCGAACGTGCACTGGCGCTGGCACGCGGCGGAGCGCGGTCATAAGTTCCGAGGCTGCGCTTGCCCGCCCGCGTTGGAACGGCGTACCCCTGCGCGCGGTGCTGTTCGATCTCGACGGCACGCTGCTCGATACCGTAGACGCCATCACCTTCGCACTGAACCAGGCGCTGGCCGAGCGCTCGCTGGCTGGGCTGCCGGTGAGCGAGGTGCGATCGATGATCGGGCGTGGCGGACCGATGCTGATCGAGCGCGCGCTGGCGCGGCTGGGTGCAGCGCTCGACCAGTCCGAGCAGGCGGCGCTGCTGGAGCGCTATTTCCTGCTCTATGAACACATCGAGTCCGGCGCCGAGCACAGCGCGCGCGTCTATCCGGGCGCGGCCGACTGCCTGCGCCAACTGCACGGTCTACAACTGCAGCTGGCAGTGGTCACCAACAAGCAGCAGCACCTGGCCCGTGGCCTGCTGGCGCGGCTGGGCCTGGGCCAGTGGATCCAGGTGCTGATCGGTGGCGACAGCTGCGCGCGTCGCAAGCCCGATCCGCAGCCGCTGCAGGTGGCCTGCGAGGCGATGCGTGTGCCAACTTCACAAGCGCTGATGGTCGGCGACTCGATCAACGATGTGCTGGCCGCCCGCGCGGCCGGCGTGCCGGTGGTGTGCGTACCGTACGGTTACAACGAGGGCAACGATTCGCGGCAGCTGCCGTGCGATGGCTTCGTCGATACGCTGGCGCAATTGCCTGCGTTGCTGACCCGTGTCACCGTCTGAGCGATGCTCAGGGCCATTCTGTGGGACGTCGATGGCACGCTGGCCGAGACCGAGCGCGACGGTCACCTGCTTGCCTTCAACCGCGCCTTCGAGGCGCTCGACATTCCGTGGCGCTGGAGCCCGTCACGTTACGGTGAGCTGCTGGCGGTAGCGGGCGGGCGCGAACGGCTGCTGCACGACATGCTCAGCCAGCCGCAGGCACCGGCGGACAGCGCGCTGCGCGCCGAACTGGTGGGACGCATTCACTCATTGAAGAATGAGCTGTACGCCGGGATCGTCGCTGCCGGGTCGCTGCCGCTGCGTGCCGGGGTGAGCGAATTGTTCGAGGATTGCGCCGCTGCGGGCGTGCGCATGGCCATCGTCACCACCACCAGCGAGGCCAACGTGGCCGCGCTGCTGGCGGCGCACCTCGGCAGCGGCTGGCGTTCGCGATTCGCCGCGGTGCTGTGCGCGGAACAGGCGCCGCAGAAGAAGCCCGATCCCCAGGTGTACCTGCGCGCGCTGCAGGCGCTCGGGCTGCCGCCCGAACAAGCTTTGGCGATCGAGGATTCACCGGCCGGCGTCGCCGCAGCGCTCGCAGCGCAGATCGCCGTGGTGGTGGTGCGCAGTTTCTATTTCGCCACGGCCGACGTTCCCGGCGCGCTGGCCGTGGGTCCGTCGCTGGGCAGTACGCACGGCTGGCGGCCGGCGTCAGTCGCGCCTCCCGACGGACGTATTCACCTGAGCCAACTCACTCAGTGGCACCAGGCGGCGCAACGCCGCGGCTGAGTCATCCGGCATATACTGCGGCAAAGCGGGAACAATTCCCGCCGCGGGCGGGTACACGACGGCAACGAGGGTGGGGCGCTGCGGCAGATGAATGACGCTGTTAAACGATGCCGGGTACTGGCGCTGCCCCTGGCTGCGCTTGCCGCTCTTGCCGCGTGCGCGGCCAGCCCCCGTCCGGCACCGATTGATCCGGCGAGCATGGCCGGTGCGTTCAGCGCGCGGCGGCTGGAATCGCTCGCGCCGCAGCTATCGCCGGAAGCGGCGGACTGGAATCGTGCGCAGTGGCTCAGTGCAGCGCTGCAACTCAACCCGCAGCTGGCCGAGGAGCGCGCCCGGGTGGCCGCGACGGTGGCAGCGGAACGCACGGCCGCGCAACATGCCAACCCGACGATCAACCTGTTCACCGAATACGTCGGCGCCGCCGCCCACAGTGCTGCGTGGCTGTACGGCCTGTCGCTCGATTTTCTGCTGCGACGTCCCGGAGATCGCGCGCGCGCCATCGACTATGCCGCGGTCGAGACCGCGCTGGCGAAGTCGGACCTGACCGAGGCGGTCTGGTCGGTACGATCGGCGCTGCGACAGGCGCTGCTCGATGTGGTCGCGTCGCGCGATGAGTCGGCGCTGCTTGAGGCATTGGTCGCCGAACGCCAGACACTGCTCGCGTCCGATCGCGCGCGCGCGGATGCCGGCGACATCTCGCGCGCACAGATGCTGGCGGACGAACTGGAGCTGACCCGGGCGCTGCAGCGGGCACGACAGGCGCAGGCGCGCGGCGCCGACGCGATGTCGCGCCTGGCGGCAGCGGTCGGTGTTCCCCTGGCGGCGCTGGACGGGATCGTGGTGCGATGGGATGGCTGGGCGGATATCGACGCGCTCGATAGCGACGCGCTGGCTAGCTCAGGCTCAGGCAACTGGCGCATCGCGGCACTGGTCGGACGCCCCGAGATCATTCGCGCGCTCGGACAGTACGACCTCAGCGAGATCAGCCTGCAGAACGAGGTTGCGAAGCGCTGGCCCGAGGTGCACCTCACGCCGGGCTACGCCTGGGGAGATCACGGCGTGCGCGAAGATGCGCTCAACGATTTCACGCAGGAGACCGCCCTGGGTGTCAACCTGGAACTGCCACTGTTCAACCAGCACCAGGGGCCGATTGGGGAGGCGCTGGCGCGCCGCGCGGCGGCCGGAGAGCATCTGATCGCGGTGCAGGCGGAACTGTTTGAGCAGATCGATCGCGCGCAGCTGGCTTGGCCACGCGCGCGCGCCGCATGGCAGGACGCCGCCGCCGTGGTCACGATCGCGAGCCGGCAGCACGACGTCGAGCAGCGTGCACTGGCGGCCGGTGCCGGCGATCGTGCCAGTGTGGCAACCGCCGATGTCGCCGCCACCGAGGCGCAGCTGCTGCTGCTGGCCGCGGCCTATGATGCCGAGTCGGCGTTCGGCGCGCTCGAAGATGCCTACCGGCGGCCGCTGCAGGGGGCCGAGGGCATTCTGCCGCTCGATGCCAATCCAGCGTCGTGAACCGCCCGCTGCACATGGCGTGCTTGCTGCTGCTGCTGGCATCGGTGAGCCGCGCACAGGACGACGATGACCAGCCGAAAGCATCATTGCAGCCGGACAGTTCCGGAGCGTTTGCGCTGACTGCATCGCAGCAGCAGGCGGTCGGCATCCGGATCGACCATCCGATGCCGATGGCGAGTCCACAGCCGGTGGACGCCTTCGGAGTGGTGCTCGACCCGGTGGCGCTGGTCACCGATGCGGGCCGCATGGACAGCACCCGCGCAGCCGCTGAGGCGGCGGCGGCGGACGTCGCGCGGCTCGACAGCCTGTACCGCAACAGCGCCGATGCCTCGCTCAAGGCGCTGCAGGCGGCGCGCGCGCTGGCGAGCGAGGCGGGCGCGCAGGCGCAGGGTGCGGCGACGACTTTCAGGTTGCAGTGGGGGCCGCTCGCGGATCTGGACGCCGCCGGCCGACGCGAACTGATCGACGCCTTGGTCACCGGTCACCGGCTACTGCTGCGCGCCGATATACCGGGGCGCGAACTACTGGGCAGCCTCGTGCCGCGCGCGTTGGTGATCGTCGACGGCGTCAGCATCGCGGCGCGAGCGCTCGGACCCCTGCCGCGAACCGACGCGCAATCGCAGGGCGGAGGTTGGCTGTTGCAGATCGAGCGCGGGCCGCAGGGTTTCGGCCCCGGCGCGCGTGCACAGGTGCGGCTGCAGGCCGCCGCGGTCGGCGGTGTGCTGGTACCCGCCGCCGCGCTGTTGTACGGCGATCACGGCGCTTACGTCTATCGCCAGGTCGGTGACAGCGGCAGCCAGCAGTCGCAGTTCGCCGCGGCGCCGGTCACGCCGCTGGTGCGGGTGGGCGACGGCTGGCTGGTCCGGGGACTGGCGCGCACCGACCGCATCGTGGTGCAGGGCGCCGGCGTTCTGTGGTCGCTCGAAGGCATCAGTACCTTTTCGGCCGCGGAAGAGGAACACGACTAGCGGCCATGCTTGCCACCATCGTGCGCGGCTCGCTCGGCTATCCGAGAATCGTTACCGCGCTCTCCTTACTGATCGCCATCCTCGGCGGCTACGCGTTGCTGCACGCGCGGCTGGACGTGTTTCCCGACTTCGCGCCGCCGCATGTACTGGTGCAGGCGGAAGCCCCGGGCCTGGACGCGACGCAGGTCGAGTCGCTGGTGACGCGTCCGCTGGAAGGACTGCTTGCCGGGGCCGAGAACGTCGAGGCGGTTCGCTCCACCTCCAGCCAGGGCTTGTCGGCGATCCAGGTGGTGTTCGGCCGCGAGGGCGATCCTTACCGGCAGCGGCAGGTGATCACGGAGCGCCTGGCCGATTCGAGCGCGCTGCTGCCGATCGGCGTCGGGCCGCCGCTGCTGT
>Ga0181537_10004968_pt1 | contig 10874 bp, 12 predicted proteins | sample PEATcosm2014_Bin_39_FD_119765 | JGI IMG/M metagenome (GOLD analysis project Ga0181537, IMG submission 119765) | Peatland microbial communities from MTU Mesocosm Facility, Houghton, MI, USA - PEATcosm2014_Bin23_10_metaG | ecosystem: Environmental > Terrestrial > Soil > Wetlands > Peat | place... | reverse complement strand
CCGCAGCCTTTGCGGCATGAGCCAAGGAGCGTCACCGGCGCCCAGAATAAAGAAATCCAGCCGATCGGCGCTGGCGAAGACCTGCGACAGCGTCTCGACGCTGAGCGCGCCTGGTGCGGCAACGGGCCAAGCCCAGATGCCTTCCGGCAGGCAAAGCAGCGAACCGCGATGCGACATGTCGGCAAAACGGAACCCGCCACCGCCATGCGCATCGATTAGCACCTGACGCGGCAGATGCGGCGTTTCCACCACTAGCGCCGGGCTCGCGAGCGTTGCGGCGGAGATGGCCTCACGGACGCGGACGTCGCCGGCGTTGCAGCCGTCGGCGCGGTGGGCGGCGATTCCGGCTCTTCCGCTCCGCCCATGCGGCCTGCGCCGACGCCAAGATAAATCAGGATCGGCGACGCGATGAATACCGAGGTGTAGGTGCCGACCAGCACGACGCCAAACATCATGGTTGCCGTAAAGCTGTGGATCGCCTGCCCGCCGAACAGCAGGAGCGCCAGCAGCGACATCGCCACGGTGACGTGTGTCACGATCGAGCGTGACAACGTCGCATTGACGGAGGCGTTGAGCAGGTCGGGCATCGGCATCCGCTTATAGCGCCGCAGCATTTCGCGGATGCGATCGTAGATCACCACCGTGTCGTTGAGCGAATAGCCGAGAATGGTGAGGAGGGCCGCGATGCTGGTGAGATCGAAGTCGATATGGGTGAGCGACATGAAGCCGACGGTGAGCACCAAATCGTGCACGTTGGCGATCATGGCGCCGAGCGCGAACTGCCATTCGAAGCGGAACCATAGGTAAATCAGGATCGCCAAGATCGCGAGTACCAGGCCTATGGTGCCATAGGCCAAAAGCTCATTCGATACGCTCGGTCCCACCACCTCGACACGCCGGTAATCCACCTCGTCGCCCAGCGCGTCGCGGACTTTCTGCACTGCCGCCTGCTGCGCTTCGTCGCCGCCGGGTTGCTCCGAAATACGGATCAGCACATCGTCGGGCGCGCCGAATTGCTGGAGCTGGAAATCGCCGAGATGCAGCGAGCCAATGGTGGAGCGCATCTTGGAAAGATCTGCCGGGCCGGCTTTGGTCTGCACTTCCATAAGCGTGCCGCCGACGAAATCGATGCCGAAGTTCAGCCCATGAAAGAAGTACAGCGCGATCGCCGCGATCGACAATATTGCCGATATCGGAAAGCTGATGCGCCGAAAGCGCATGAAATCGAACTTGGTATCGTCGGGAACGATGCGAAGCAGGCGCACGGGGTATCTTTCAAACAAGCGTCTTTGGCATGGGTAGGATGCTCAGATCGGCACGACACGAGGCCGCCACAGGCGGACCCAATAGGCGACGATCAGCCGGGTCAGCGTGAAGGCGGTGAACAAAGTCGTGATGATGCCGACACCAAGCGTTACCGCAAAACCGCGAACCGGCCCGGTGCCGATATAGAACAGCACCGCGGCGGCGATGAAGGTGGTGATGTTGGAATCGAGAATGGTAGCGAGCGCGCGGCTAAATCCGGCGTCGATGGCGTTGATCGCGGTGCGCCCGGCCCGCACCTCCTCGCGGATGCGCTCGTAGATCAGGACGTTCGAATCGACCGCTATGCCGACTGTGAGCACGATGCCGGCGATGCCTGGGAGCGTCAGCGTGGCGCTCAACAGCGACAGTATGCCGAAAATCATGGCGACGTTGATGGCGACCGCGATGTTGGCGAACAGCCCAAACAAGCCGTAGGTCGCAAACATGAAGACGATGACGAGCGCCGCGCCGGCATAGGCGGCATGCTCGCCGGCATTAATTGAATCCTGGCCTAGGCCCGGCCCGACCGTTCGTTCCTCGATGATGGTGAGCGGTGCCGGGAGCGCGCCGGCCCGCAGCAGGATGGCGAGATCGTTGGCCTGCTGCACGGTGAAACTGCCGGAAATCTGCCCGGCGCCGCCCAGGATCGGCTCGCGGATCACCGGAGCCGAGATCACCTTGTTGTCGAGGACGATGGCGAAGGGCTTGCCGACATTGGCTTGCGTCGCTTCGGCGAATTTCCGGGCGCCGCTCGAGTTGAAGCGGAAGCTCACGATCGGCTCATTGGTGCGCTGGTCGAAACCCGGCTGTGCGTCGGTAAGATCGGCGCCCGACACCAGAACGCGCTTTTCGATCAGGTATTGCTGGCCCGGCGTTTCGCCTTCGAGGACTTCCGAATCCGCCGGATGCGCCTGCGCCGCCTGCTCCGGCGTCATCGACAGATCGACCATGCGGAAGTCGAGCTTGGCGGTCTGCCCCAGAATAGCTTTCAATCGCGACGGATCCTGCAAACCGGGAACCTGCACCAGAATGCGGTCGGTGCCTTCACGCTGGATCGTCGGCTCGACCAAGCCGAGCTCGTTGACGCGGCGCTCGATGATTTGGATCGATTGATCGACCGCTTGACGGACTCGCTCGGTAATCGCCGGTTCGGTCGGAGTCAGCGTGATCGTGCCGCCGTTGGCGCTGACGTCGATGTTGCGCTGGCCCGTGGTGCCGGCAAAACCGGATACCGGCTGCGACAGCTCGCGCAACTTGGCGAGCGCGATGTCATCATCGGTGTCGCGGGTAATGTGCACTTCCACGGCATTGCCGCGAACCGCGCGCCCGGTGAACGGAATACGCGCCTGCCGCAGCACGCGCAGCACGTCGTCATCGATGGATTGCAGTTGCTCCTTGCGCACTGCGTTTGCATCGACCTCGAGCAACAGGTGCGAGCCGCCTTGCAGATCGAGGCCGAGCACGACGTGACGTTGCGCCCAGGATGGCCAGGTCCGGATCGTGCTCTCGCGGAAGAAATTGGGCACCGCGCACAGGCACACGGCGAGCGCCGTGAGCACGATAGCCGCCGCCTTCCACCGCGTGAAAAACAACATCGACTTCGAATTTCCTCGTTGCGCCGCCGCCGCGCTCAGCTCGCGCTGTCGTCCTTCACCGGCTCGCCCTTGGCCCGCACCTCATTGATCATGGAGCGCATCTGCCGTACCCGGACGCCTTCGGCGATCTCGACCTCGATCTGGTCGTCATCCACCACCTTGGTCACTTTGGCAATGACGCCGCCATTGGTGATCACGGTATCGCCCCGCCGCAACGCCTTGACCATCGCTTGGTGCTGTTTGACCTTTTGCTGCTGCGGCCGGAGCACTAGAAAGTACATGATGACGATGATCAGAATGAGCGGCATGAATTGCAAAATCATGCCGCTGTTTTCGCCGCCGAACAGTCCGGCTTGCGCAAACGCGGGCGTAATGAACATTGATCCTCCGAGGAATGGTGTGATGCGCCGCCCAGGGCTGAAGGGCCGTTTCTGCGTGCAAAATCGGCGCGGACTATAGCTGCCGTTGGCCCAATTGCAACGCTACGCTCGGCTGCGGCCGCGCTTGCGAGCCTACCCCGGCCCCGCTATGGGAAAGGCCGCAAACCGGTGCAATCATGGCCAAATCGCCTTCGCGTTCCCTGAAAAAAGCGAGCAAAAAGGCGGTTCGCGCCTCGAACTCGCAGCCGCAACATGGCAACGCCGAGGTGCTGGCACGGATCGCAGGCGCGCTGGAACGCCTCGCCCCGCCGCCGCCACCGGAGTCCGACTTTGCCGCCGCGGAAGCCTTCGTCTGGCACCCCGAAGGCCGCAAGCTCGCCGCGGTTCGCCGCGTCAACCGTGTCGACATGTCGCTGCTCAAAGGCATCGAACGGGTGCGCGATCTTTTGGTCGAAAATACCGAGCGCTTCGCGCGCGGCCTGCCGGCAAATAACGCGCTGTTGTGGGGCGCGCGCGGCATGGGGAAATCCTCGCTAGTCAAAGCCGCTCATGCCGCGATCGGCGCCGCGCATCCCGCGGCCGGCCTCAAGCTCATCGAAATCCATCGCGAGGATATCGAATCGCTGCCGGACCTGATGGGTGTTTTGCGCAACGCCCCGCAACGCTTCATCGTGTTTTGCGACGACCTCTCGTTCGACGCCGAAGACACCTCGTACAAATCGCTCAAGACCATGCTCGAAGGCGGCATCGAAGGGCGGCCGGAGAACGTTATCTTTTATGCCACGTCGAATCGCCGGCACCTGTTGGCGCGCGACATGGTGGAAAACGAACGTTCGACCGCGATCAATCCCGGCGAGGCGGTGGAGGAGAAGGTCTCGCTTTCCGACCGCTTCGGGCTGTGGCTTGGCTTCCACCGCTGTAGCCAGGACGAATATCTCGCAATGGTCGACGCCTATATCGCGCATTACCGCGTGCCGTTTGGCGGCGAACAGTTGCGCCGCGAGGCGCTCGAATGGGCGACAACGCGCGGCGCGCGCTCGGGCCGCGTGGCATGGCAGTACATCCAGGATTTAGCCGGCAGGCTCGGCGTCAAAATGGCGAATTAGACGGTCGCAAATGACGGCGAGCGACGATCGGGATTTACCGTGGTTCCGCCGCTTCCGTCCGGACGGCAAAATGGAGCCGGTCGTCGGGCGCAGCGACCACGGGGAAATCGCCATCCTGGACGAGGATTGGGCCGCATCGTTTAAAGACGGCAAGTGGCATCCATCGATGCTGTTTTCGCATCTGGAGTTCGCGGAATTCTCGCCGGTAAAGGAGCGCGACGAAGTCTACAGGCTGTGCCGCGAGGCGCGCGAAGCGCTTGGCTTTACCTGAGAAGATCCTAGGCGCCGCTGAGATATTGCGCGGGATCGACCGGGGTCGAACCCTTGCGGATTTCAAAATGCAGCTGCGGCGACGTGACGTTGCCGGTCTGCCCGGAATGCGCGATGACCTCGCCGCGTTTGACGGGATCGCCGCGCTTGACCAGGATATCGCTGGCGTGTGCATAGGCCGTCACAAAGCCGTTGGCGTGGCGCACCAGCACCAGATTGCCATAGCCCTTGAGCTCGCTGCCGGCATAGGCGACGACGCCGTCGTCAGCCGCCTTGATCGGCGTGCCTTCGGGCACCGCCAGATTGATGCCATCGTTCTGCAATCCGTTCGGCTTCGGACCGAACGCCGCGATGATGCGGCCGCGCACCGGCCAGCGGAACGTCGGCAAGCTGCCGACCGGCTCCGCAGTCTTGACCGCATCTTGCGCCGCAGGCGGCGGCGCGACGGGTTCGGCAATACGCGCGGCGCTCGGCGAATCGGCCGACGCGACGCTGCCGGTGGGCTGGGTGAGCGGGCCTTCAGCGCGCGGCGTGACGGGCGCTTGTCGCGCGCCTTCCCGCATCTCGGGAATGACGAGACGGTCGCCAACCTTCACCCGCGTCTCGAGTGGCAGATTGTTGGCCTTGGCGATGACGATGACGGGCTTGCCGTAGAGCCGTGCGATGCTGTTGAGCGTCTCGCCCGGTGCCACAACATGCGTGCCCGCCGGCGCCGTGAGCGCAAAGCTCGGTTGGCTGCCCGGCGCCGGCGCGGTCGAAGCGATCCGTGTCGCCGGCGGCATCGGCGCCGCAGCCGAGGAGCGATAGCGCGGGATGACGAGATGCTCACCCGGATATACCGCCGCCGGGCTCGAAATGCTGTTGGCTTGGATGATGGCCTCGACGGGCACACCGTGTTCATGCGCGATCATGTCGAGGGTTTGGCCGGGACCAACCACGATCGGCGTCCCGCCTTCCCACGTCCAAGACGGCGGAGGTGGCGGCGGCGGCGTGGCCGCAATCGAGCCGGTTACCTCGGAACCCCCGGGCTGATAGGAGCCCATGCCCCGTCCACCGCCCGACGTGCCGTCATCGGCATTGGCCAAATGCGGCATTGGCTGGCTTACGATATGGCTCGCGGGCGCGGTCTGGGGAATTGAGCCGGTGACATCACCGCGCGAGGCCGGTGGAGTGCTGGATCCGAAACCTTCGCCAAATCGGCCTGAATCGGCGCTACAGCTTGCCAGTCCTAATCCAATTAACGAAATGGCAACCAGTTGCGGCCGGATGGCCGATCGAGGCGATGCGCACATGGTTACTCACTCGCACTCAACAAAGAGGACAAGTGACTAAACAACGTTGGGGTAAACAGGCCTTTAAGTGCCGTACGGATTTTTCCGTAATTTGCGATGCGCTTGCGCCGTCACAGTTCGCGCGCCCGGCCCGGCAAAAGCGGCACAAATCGCACCGCGATGAGATCTTCGCGCGTTAATTCGCCATTCTGCTGTTTGGTCAGTTTGACAATGTATTGCGTAGCGTCGCGCGGGCCGACCGGCACCGCCATTTTACCGCCTGCGGGAAGCTGAGCCGTAAGCATCTCGGGAATCTCTTCGGCAGCGGCCGTCACTATGATGCGGTCGAACGGAGCGACATCGGAGGCGCCGGCCAAGCCATCGCCGGCACGAATCGTGACGTTGCCGTAGCCCAATGTCTTGAGCCGTTCGCGCGCGGCATCCGCCAGCGTTCGATAGCGCTCGATACTCACCACCTCGCGCGCGAGCCGCGACAGAATCGCCGTCTGGTAGCCCGAGCCGGTGCCGACTTCGAGCACGCGGTGGTGCGGCTCAAGTTCAAGCTGCTCGGTCATATAGGCGACGACGTAGGGCTGGCTGATGGTCTGGCCGCAGGCGATCGGCAGCGCCTGGTCGGCGTAGGCGCTGTCGGTAAAGCCCGCGGCCACGAAATATTCGCGCGGCACCTCGTCCATGGCGCGCAATACGGCCTGATCGCTGATGCCACGGCGACGTAGCGCAAGCTGGAACTCCATCCGCCCGACATCGTCGGCTGCTGGGACCGCGGCCAATGGGACCTCGCCAAGACTGGATTGCGCCGCTTGTTACCGCTAGCTAAGGATCGGCTTATATTGCGGTCGCGGGGCGGCAGACACAAGAACCGCCTCGCGGCGGAACCACTGGAGCGCTTGGGCGTTATGGCGCCAGCACGGGAACAGCATGACGACTGACGGGAAAACGACCGCCGGCAAGCGTGTCCTTGTGGTCGAGGATGAACTGATGATTCGCATGCTGCTCGAAGGCATGCTGACGGATCTTGGCCATAGTGTCGCGGCAGAAGCCGGCGGCATCGAGGAAGCGCTTACCTTGGCCAGGGACACCGAGTTCGACGTCGCTGTGCTCGACGTCAATCTCAACGGCAAGCCAATCACGCCGGTGGTGGAAGTTCTGGTCGGCCGCGGAATCCCGTTCGTATTCGCCAGCGGCTACGGCCAGCGCGGCGTTCCGGAGCCCTATCGTGACAATCCGACGTTGCAGAAGCCATTTCAGTCCGACGCGCTGGCGAAAGCCATCGAACAAGCCACGGTCAAAGTCGCGAGCTAAATCCCTTTTTGAAACAGTGCGGCGAGCCGCGTCATGGTCGGCGCGTCGGTGATATCGATCTTCAAGGGCGTTACGGCAACGTAGTGGTCGTCGAGCGCGGCTAGGTCGGTGCCGTGCTCCGCCGCAGCCGTGCTGAGCCGGGCATAGGCGATCCAGTAATAGGGATTGCCGCGGCCGTCGACGCGCTTGTCGATATTGAGCCGCTCCTGGCGCCGCCGCCCCAGCGCCGCAACCGCAATGCCCTTGATCTCTTCGGGCCGGCAATCGGGAAAATTGACATTGACCAGCACGCCCTCGTGCACGCCTTCGGCAAGGACCTTGCGGATAATCTCGGGCGCGAAACGGCGGCTCGTGTCCCAAAACGGCGGTTGACTAGATCGCGATTTATACGATTGCGACAGCGCGATCGAGGGAATTCCGAGCAGCGCGCCCTCCATCGCGCCGGCGACGGTGCCGGAATAAATTACGTCCTCACCGACATTGCGGCCGCGATTGACGCCGGACAGAACGAGATCGATCGGCTTGCCGTCGAGCAGATGCCGCGCGCCCATGATGACGCAATCGGTCGGCGTGCCGCGCACCGCATAGCGGCGGTCGGCGACTTGACGCAGGCGCAACGGATCGTTGAGCGATAGCGAATGCGCGACGCCGGACTGATCGTGCTCGGGCGCCACCACCCACACGTCGTCCGATAGCGCGCCGGCAATCTCGGCGCAGACGTCGAGACCGTGCGAGTGGATGCCGTCGTCGTTGGTGACCAGGATGCGCACGGTTCACTTCTCGATTGTCTTCAGCCCGCCCATATAGCTTTGCAGCGCCTCGGGCACGGCAATCGAGCCGTCGGCCTGCTGATAAGTCTCCATCACCGCGATCAGCGCGCGGCCGACGGCAACACCGGACCCGTTAAGCGTGTGGACCGGGCGGACATTGCGCCCCTCTTTGCTGCGATAGCGCGCATTCATGCGCCGCGCCTGGAATTCGCCGCAAGTCGAGCAAGACGATATTTCGCGGTACATATTTTGGCCCGGCAGCCAGACCTCGATGTCGTAGGTCTTTTGCGATGCAAAGCCCATGTCGCCGGCGCACAGGATCATCACCCGATAATGCAGATCGAGCCGGCGTAAAATTTCCTCGGCGCAGGACAGCATGCGCTCGTGTTCGTCTTTCGATTGCTCCGGCGTGGTGATCGAGACAAGCTCGACTTTGGTGAACTGGTGCTGCCGGATCATGCCGCGCGTATCTTTCCCCGCGGCGCCGGCCTCAGCGCGGAAGCACGGCGTGCAAGCCGTGAATCGGAGCGGTAATTCCGCTTCGTCGGCGATCGAGTCACGGACCAGATTGGTAAGCGGGACTTCCGCCGTAGGAATGAGTCCGAGCCGTTCACTCCTCAACTTTGCAAAAGTATCCGTCTCGGGTGTACCAACCAGCAACTCCCCTTTAATCGCCCAAAACTGATCTTCCTCGAATTTCGGCAACTGCGCCGTGCCGAACATCACCTCGTCGCGAACCAATAGTGGCGGCGCCACTTCAGTGTAATTGTGCGGAGCGCTCGTGTGCACATCGAGCATAAATTGGCCGAGCGCGCGTTCGAGCCGCGCCAAGCCTTTCTTCAACACGACAAAGCGCGCGCCGGAGAGTTTGGCCGCCGCATCGAAGTCCATTTGGCCGAGCGTTTCGCCAAGGTCGAAATGCTGCTTGGGCGCAAACGCGTATTCGCGCCGGGCACCGAAGCGATGATACTCGACATTGTCGTCAGCGCTCTTGCCATCGGGAACTTCGTCGAGCGGCACATTGGGGATTTCGGCCAAAGTGTCATTAAGCGCTTTGGAAGTGGCCTTTTCCTGCGCCTCCATCGCGACCATGGATTCCTTGAGCGCTGCGACTTCGCTCATCAAGGCTTTGGCCTTCTCCTCGTCCTTGGCCTTCTTGGCCTCCCCGATCTCCTTCGACGCTGAGTTGCGGCGCGCTTGCGCGGCCTCGAGCTTTTGAATCGCGGCGCGGCGCTCTTCGTCAAGCGCGATCAGCCGCTTCGATTGCGGCTCAAGCCCGCGCCGCGCCAGGGCGCGGTCGAAAGCATCGGGATTGTCGCGGATGGAACGGATGTCGTGCATGGGATACCCGGAAGAATCAGCGCGCGCTTTTCTAGCACGCCAAATGCGTCGCGCGCGAAACGCAAAAAAATCACTCCGCGGGCTTAGCCGCAGCAGCTGCCGCGGCGCGCTCGGCCGCGGCGCGCTTCTCGACGATCCGCACCGACCAGATCGAGCCCTCGTAGAGGGCGACCAGCGGCAGCGCCAGCGACATTTGGCTCAGTACGTCGGGCGGCGTGAGCACCGCGGCGATGACAAAGGCGATGACAATGAAATAGCGGCGTTTCGACTTGAGCTGGTCGGAGGTGATGATGCCGACGCGACCGAGCAGCGTCAGGATCACCGGCAGCTGGAAGGCGATGCCGAATGCCAAAATAAGTTTCATCATCAGCGACAGGTAGTCTTCGACCTTCGGCAACAGCTCGATGGTCGCCTGACCGGGCCCCCCCATCTGCTGCATGCTCAGCGAAAACCGCGCCAGCATCGGCCAAACGACGAAATAGACCACCATCGAACCGAGCACGAAGAACACCGGCGTCGCGATGAGATACGGCAGGAACGCCTGCCGCTCGTTACGATAAAGGCCCGGCGCGACGAACATGTAGATTTGGGACGCGATCACTGGGAAGGCGAAGAAAGCGGCGCCGAACAGCGAGAGCTTGAGCTGCACGACAAAATATTCAAGCAAGCCGGTATAGATGAACTTCGAATTCGCCGCACCCGCCACCCAGATATAGGGCCATGTCAGAATGTCGAAGATGTGCCGGGCAAAGAAGAAACAGACGATGGCAGCGAGGAAAAACGCGGCGAGCGCCTTGATGAGCCGGCCGCGCAGCTCGATCAGATGGTCCATCAAGGGTGCCTTGGTGGCCTCGATCTCCTTCTCTTCGTCTTCGCGGCTCATTCCGTGCGGCCTGCGCTATCCGACCCAACCGATTCCGCTGCGGGCTCCGACGCCACCGGGCCCGTGGCCGTGGTGACGACTGCCGGATCGTGGAGCTCCGTTTCGGCTTGTGGCGCGGGTGCGGATTCGGCGGCGGCTTCCGGCGTGACGGGGCCGGTCGCCGCGGCGACAACGCTCTGATCTTCAAGTTGCGCGGCAGCTTCTGGCAGCGGGAATTCTTTGGCCGGCTGCGATGCCGCCGGATCCGCTAAATTCGTGCTGATGTTCTTGCCGATCGCCTCGACGTCGGCGCGCACATCCTTCAGCGGATCGTATTGCTTGATATCCTGCGCCATGTCGTCGACCTGTTTCTTCAGGTCGGTCATTTCGGCTTCGCGCATCGCTTCCTGGAATTGATTTTGGAAGTCGGCCGCCATGCTGCGGACTTTGCGCGTGTATTGGCCCAGCGTGCGCATCACGCCGGGCAATTCCTTCGGCCCGATGACGACTAGCGCGACGACGCCGATAAGCAGGAATTCGGTCCAGCTGATGTCGAACATAAATACCTCTCCGGCCGCGCGGTCGCGATCGGCGCGAGAGCGGCAGGACCGCGAGCGCTAGACCTTGCTCTCGGACTCGGCGCGCCGCTTG
>Ga0181537_10004967_pt1 | contig 10875 bp, 5 predicted proteins | sample PEATcosm2014_Bin_39_FD_119765 | JGI IMG/M metagenome (GOLD analysis project Ga0181537, IMG submission 119765) | Peatland microbial communities from MTU Mesocosm Facility, Houghton, MI, USA - PEATcosm2014_Bin23_10_metaG | ecosystem: Environmental > Terrestrial > Soil > Wetlands > Peat | place... | reverse complement strand
GAGCGCGCAAATCCGTATCGCCCCACGCCGTTGTCACGCCCATCACTTCAAGCTTTGGGCTGTCTACCGCCAGCGCCAGGGCAAAGGCGTCATCGACATCATCGCCAATGTCGGTATCGAAGATAACCTTCTGCTTCTCGTCAGCTGGCCCCTGAGCGCACGCGTCGCGACAGTACCCGGCTCCGCAAACCGCCGTCAGCCCGAGAACAACGAGCATTTTCAACCGAAGCTTCTTCATCCTGGTCTGCTTTCCTGTGGCTTTGTCGGAACTGCAGGATCATACAACGAGCTCGATTTCGGTCGCCAATGCCGAAGGAAATCATCGATTGACGAGACAGGAACCTTTTATAGATGTTCACCGTCTACCGTTTTGAATACAATCGGAGCTGGAAAAATGCAGACTGAGGCTTTTTCGGTGAGGTTGCGCCTCTGCGGCAGTCAGTCCAATCGGAAATGGGGAAATAATGACCTTGACCAGCACGAAGAGAACTGTGAGAGCGGGCCGCAATGGGCGGGAGCATGGCACAAGCGTTCTTACCGCGCTCCATCAGGTTCGCGAACTCATCGTTCAGGGTAAGCTTTCACCCGGCACCTGGATTGTCGAGGGCGAGTTGGCCAAGCGGCTGCACCTGAGCCGGACGCCAGCGCGTGCGGCGCTGCAATGGCTACAGCAGGAAGGCTATGTCCGCGTCGAACGCACCGCCAACAAATCCCGCATGATCGTAAGTCCACTTACGAAAGAAGACTCTAAAGAGTTATATGCATTGATCGGGCGCCTGGAGGGGCTTGCCGGACGCACCACCGCTTCGTTGCCGAAGGCGGAGCGAATTGTGATCGCGCAGGGATTGAAAGACCAGAATCAGCAACTGGCCCGCATCCTGAATAATCCCAACGAACAGGCAGCTATCTTCGAAGTAGACCGTAACTTTCATCACTTGATTGTGGAATCCGGTTCAGGCCCGCGGCTGAAAAGCCTCCATAAAACGATCGAACCGCAGGTCGAGCGCTACTGGCGTCTCTACGCCAGCTCGATTATCGGCAATCTGCAGCTCTCCATCGACGAGCACAACGAAGTCATCGGCGCTTTAGTCGCCGGAGACGCGGACCGCATAGAACACGCGCTGCAGGCAAATTGGGAGAACGGCTGGGAACGCCTGGGGCATGTTATCGACGTCTTCGGCGAACGCGGCAGTTGGTAATCCTTTGCGTCGACCGATCCAGCTAGGCAAGCGTAATGGACAGGGGATGGCCATCGAACCGCACTTTTTGCGTTGACTGACTCCCCGCCAGTCGCGTCCGAAGAGCGATGGGCCCCGCCGCCAGCATCCTTGTACCTTTAGCCAGGCGCAGGTCCAGACGCCGAGTTGATTCCGTCCAGCGCATCTCGATGCGCATCGATTGCCCGTTGCGAAAATTGAACGTCTCTCCGTCATCCTGGTAGAGGAAGCCGCTGCCATCCGTGCCGGGAAAAACTGTGAGCGTCATAGGTTCGTCAACCGGTTCGCCGGTATATTGGCGAACCGGATCAGTGGGTAAAATCGCGCCCGCGCGAACATACAGGGGCATGGTGGCAAGATCGACCGCGCGCGTGACTTCCGTTCCACCAGCGTGTTTCTCATTCGTCCAGAAGTCGAACCAAAGACCTCGGGGTAGATAGACGCTTCGAGTCGTAGCACCCTTCTCCACAACCGGAGCCACCAGAATATCGCGGCCATACAGATACTCATCGCCCCGGCTGACGGCTACAGAATCGTCCGGATAATGCAGCCATAGCGCACGGATAATGGGTAGCCCGGTTTCACACGTTTCGCGCACCGTGGAGTAAAGATACGGCATCAGCCGATAGCGCAGTTCCAGGTATTGCCGGCAGATGGGCAGGACCGCGGGGTTGTGCAGCTCGGCGGCCGAGGGATGATAGCTGGCGGTTTCCGGGTAGCCGATCTCTCCCGTCTCCCAGCCCCAGGGCAGATGCAATCTCCAGTCGCGCCCGTGCGAGCGAAACAGCGGACAGAATGCCGCGAACTGGAACCACCGAGTAAAGAGTTCGCCGGTGTACTCCTCGGTAGGGATGAACCCGCCAATATCCGTGCCCCAGTAAGGAACGCCGCTGAGTCCGGTATTGATGGCATTCGGAACGTGGGTCTTTAGCGTCTCCCATTTGGACAGCACATCTCCGGACCAAAGAAACGCCGCATACCGTTGCATACCGGCGTAGCCATTGCGGTGCAGCGCGTAGACGCGCTGGTTGGGCCGCACCATCTGCTGGCCCTCGAAGTACATGCGATTACGCGCCAGCCGCGACGCGGCATCAAGACCGTCTCCCTGGTCGGGCCACCATCCATCGATACCCAACTCGAGCAGCGGCCGATGCACCGGCCAGTAACACGCCACCTGCCGATCCGGCGGCCAGTGGTGATCGGCGGTTCTGCCGCTGGGCAGCGGCGGCGCCGTACAGGGATCGTGCACGGTGCCGGTGAGGTGTTCGCCTTCAATGACAATATGCAGCGCTACCTTGAAATGCTGGTCGTGGAATTTCCGTATCGCATCCGCCGGCTCCGGAAAGGCGCGCGTATTCCATGTGAACTCGCCATTGTCAGTGTTCCAGCCATTTGGGCAGAAGCCGGTGCCGAGATAGATCAGCGTGTCGCAGGGCAGCTTCTTTTCACGAAAGAGCCGCGCTTCTTCCATGATCTGCTCGGGTGTACCCAGGGTTCGATGGGACTGTTGATACCCGAGAGACCAGAGCGGCGGCATTTCAGGAAAGCCGGTAATCCTCGCATACTCTTCCAGGATTTCTGCAGGCTGGTTCGCGGCAATGACAAAAACGTCCAGGGGCAAAGTATCCTGACCAGCGTCCGCGGTGAGCCGGCCCTTTTCTTCGTGGAGATCGAAAGAGCCGAGAGGAGCATGCACAAACAAACCCCAACCCGCGCTTCCAATGAGGAACTGGATGGGCACGCGGGCGCCGTGGGTGCCCAGCTTATAGCCACCCTGTCCGCTGATCATTCTGTCTACGCTGCCCCTGCGATCGAATTGCGGACCACCCTGCCCGAGTCCGAAGAGCGCTCCCTCGCCAAGACTGAATTGCAACTCCGACGAGTCAGGATCGAGCGAGAGCTGCTGCACGAGTTCCCCATTTTTCCGCTCAATGCGAAACGACAATGGATTTCCCGAAACAACCACGCGCAGATCCCCGGCGGAGACTATTCGCGGCGCTGGGATACCCTCCATATGGGCCAACAATTTTGCCGGCTCATACAGCGACAAAGCTCCATCCGCATCCAGGGAAGCCTTGTCACTCGTCGTTCGCTGCACCGTGAGACGAATCGTACGCGCGCTCACGGATGATACCGAGATCGAGACCGTACTCAGATCGAGCGGTGACGCCGCTTCCGCCAGCAGGGTTGACGGAATAACTGATGACTGCCGGGGAAGCATTGCGAGGGCACCAGCGGAAACTATCCCACGGAGCGCGTTACGGCGCGTGAACGAATCGTGCATGGCACTGGACCTCGTCTCAGGTGATCTCGTTAGGCCGTGATGTTGCGCAGATAGACCGAATAACGCTCGTCCATGATCTCGTTCAAAGGAACGAGGGTGTGGGTGGGTCCACGCCCTTTGGTATGAAATTGCAGCGAATACCTCGACGACGCCTCGGCACGGTCGAACCAGATCGTGTCCGGGGGAACCGGTGGCGGAGTTGCCGGCCCGTTAGGACCCCGATGCATGTGCGGTCTCATATCCACTGCCGGCATGGGATAGCCGTCGTCGTAGCCTCCCGGACCGGACCCGCCATAAATCATGCCCGCGGTCAGGCCTTCGGCACCGAGCACAGCCGCAAGCACCAGCGGGCCGTACATCGCCGCCTGCACCTGCTTGTCATCAGGGGTGGGCACAATGTGCAGCGTCAACGGCATGTCGATTGCAATCACATCGCCGGCCTTCCAGTTCTGCTCAAGGGTGATGTAGGTGGAGGGTGTCGCTGTCACCTGCTGTGGCGCGCCGTTAATGCTGAGGGCAACATCCTGGGTTGCCCAATACGGTATGCGGATTTTCAGCGCAGTCGCCGCTGACGGCGCCTGATCGATGGTCAGGGTGATGCGCTCTTCATGCGGAAACTTCGAGGTCATTCGCAGCTTCAGTCCGCGTTCTTTCCAGTCCAGAGTTGAAGGAATAAAGAGGTTCACGAAAACGGAATTGTCATCGTGGAAATAAATCGAGTCCGTCAGTTTGGCGTACTCCTCCGAACCAGTGCCGGTGCAACACCAGAAGGCATCGAACGGCGTGCCGAAGGTCTTGTACATACCAGGCTGCAACGGAACGTAGTACATCAGCATGCCATTGCGATCCTGAGTGCCAGAACGCACGTTGAAGAGCAACCGCTCGTAGTAGTCGAAGATTTTCGCGTCCGGCTGCTGGCCGAAGAGATGGCGCGAAAGCTTCATCATGTTGTAGGAGCAGCAGCACTCTTCGGCGGCGGGTCCCAGCTCGGTGGCGATTGCATCCGCAGCGTGCCACATCTCTCCGTTACTGGTGCCGCCCGTGCAGTAAGCGTGATGTTCGGTGACGATGCGATAGAAGTTGTCGCTGATTTGCCGGTAACGAGTGTCGCCCGTCAGTTCGTACCCGCGAGCGGCGCCGATCACTTTGGGGATATTCGTATTGGCATGGTTGCCGTCGAGCTTGTCTTCGTCGGCTGCAAGGGGATCGAAGATCTTGTGGTGCTCGAAGCGATAGCCGAGATCGCGATACTTTGTCTTCCCGGTAATAGCGTAGAGGTTGAACGACGCCTCGTTCATACCGCCGTGTTCGATCAGCAGGACCCGCTGCCAGTCATCATCGGCGAAAGACCGCGCATAAGTATCGGCCCAGTCGGCCATGCGCAGAGCTATATCCAGCGCCTGCTGATTGCCGGTGTGCTGGTACATATCGATGAGACCAGCCATGATCTTGTGGTAGGTGTAAAAAGGTGCCCACACTCTTTGATGGGCCCGCAGCTTGTCGTAGAACGTCGCCGGATACGCACCGAGGTAGCCATCCTTTGCCTGGCATTGGGCCAGGATCGCCACCAGGTCGTTCCCTTTGCTCGCGATAAACGTATCGCCGGTGCTTGCGTGCATGAGCGCACAGGACGAAAGGTAATGGCCGACATAATGCCCGCGCAGCTCGCAATCCGGAGCCTCCCAGCCGCCCAGAGGCTCGGCATCAGTGGGAATCCCCGCAGTGACGCGGAAATTGTAAGCGAGGCGTTCGTTCGGGAGCGAATAGAGGAAGCTGCGGTTCAGCTCCATCATGTCCTTCCAGCGGCTGGGTAGCAGGCGAACGCTGGGCATCGGGAACGGTTTCGCCTGCCACTGTACTTTGGCGACGGGCGAACTGACCAGAATCTGATTCTCGGAATCTTCCGCGACGCTCTGCGCGACCGCCTTTTTCCCATCTTTGCCCGCCTGCGCCGTGACACTGCCAGGCAGAAGTGCAGTGGCGCTCGCCATGGCTGCCGAACCCAAAAATGACCTGCGACTCAATCTGCGATTCATGTTTCCGATCTCCTTCGAGGCGGCCGCGCCGTTCCCGATACCCGTCAATATTAGAAAGATTCCACATACAAAATCCGAAACCATCTCGTCTATAAGAACTTTTTAAAAGGTTTTGCTGCCAATCTCATAACGTTGCCACCACCTCAAACTTGCGCTCTCCCTGGGTCGTAAAAAGAGCAGCGTCCTTTTTGCGGCCGTCTGGTGCAATCACCTTGCCGTTCACCGTGAGGCTCGCCATCGATTTGCCTTCAGGCACGCGGAAGCTTACCTGAAGCTCTCTGGGCAGCTCGCCCCGCTCCGCCAGCGCGATTGTGGCAACCAGCTGGTTTTCTCCACGCCGTGCCAATCGGTAGTCAACGCGCCCCCAGCGCGTGGGCGCCTGCTCAATCCCTATCGGCTTGCCGGAAGCAATCCATTTGCGCGGCAGAGCTCGGCCGAAGTAAAGCCGGTCGGCATCCGGATCTTCGAAGACAAGCATCCAGCGCACCAGCAATGGAATCGTCTGTTGCGCCGGGATGCAGAAGAGAGTGTCGTCACCGGTAATTCCGGAGACTTCGCCAGCCGTCCAGCTGCCCCGCGAATGATCGTGATAGCGATGCGAGTACAGGAAAAGAATGTACTCCTCGATGCGATCGAGCCTGAGTAGTGCCTGCGCGTATCCATACGAGATAAAGCCCAGGATATCGCGACCAGTCGGATGAGGCGGCTCCACGTTGGCAACGACGCCGAGGGTCGTTGCCCCGTACGCGCGCATGCAGTCGATGACGAGGTTGGTCTGCTCGTCGGAGAGCACGCCAGGATGCAGCAGCTCCGCGTAGGCCCGGTGGGGCCATCCCTGCTCGCTGGGGTGCTGTTGTTTCATCGACTCCCAAAAAGTCAGCGTCATCCCGGGAAGTGGGCCGAGATAGGGAGGACTCATCGTTCGCTTCGTATTGGCGTCGATACTCTTCGCCAGAGTCGCCTGCAATTGATCGCCGCGCCGCAACCATTCCGCAGTCAAAGAGTCGGCGCCGCTCAGGTTCAGCGCCCGCCAAGTGGCAGCCAGATCGCGCCAGCCGCGCACCGCAAACGCGCTGTTTGAAAAATACGGTTTCCACCACACCGACGGATCCGTCGTGAGACAGGAATCCGACTCGCTCCACCCGTAGATCAGGCCGTGTCCCGGTTCGGAATCAGGGAGCTGCAGCGCTTCGTCGTGCAACTCTGTGAGCAGCGCCGCCGTAGCTTCAATCTTCTTCCGGTGCTTCAGCAGAAGGCTTTTGTCGCGCGTGTAGTTGTAGTAGCGCGCCATCAGAGACAAGGTGAGGCCGAACTGCGCAGTCTCCGGGCCGCGCATGTTGATCAATCCCTTGTTGTCGACGAAGCTGGTGAAGTAGTTGTCAAAAATGTCGTGCGCCGAGGTGAAGCGGCCACACTCCAGGTTCGCGTAAAGGGACATCGTAAAGATGTCCTGGAAGCCGTCGTATTCCGGGCCGTAATAGTCGCGATCGACCGCACCGTACTTGGGGTAGACGCCACCCGGACGCACGATCTGCTCCTTCACGAACGCGTGACTCACCATGTCGGTCCAGCTGGAGTCAGGAAGGACAATGGGCGTCAGGTCGTGAACCTGGTGCTCCCAGTATTCGGCGAACTCGAGTAGTCCCCGATAAAACTCCTCGGGCGCAGGATCCTGGCGGCGGCGCGTGTATGCGGGATAGCTATAGCCGTAGACAACCTTCACTATCTTTCCATCGCGAATCATCGCAGTGCGATGCCAGGTTTGCACGATGAACCGGTCGTCAGCGAGGACATCGCCAAAGACGACCATCTCGTAATACGAACCGTCATCCCCAGGCAGGATTTTGCGCACCGCGGGCATCCAGCCGCCTACCATTCCTTCGTGACGCTTGTACGCGCGCTCCAAAGTCAGTTCCCGGAAATACTGTGAGGGGTGATAGGTGCGCGTGTTGCCTGCGGGAAACACCGGCATGGTATCGCTGCACTCGCGCGTCCCAAGGATGGTGTTCCAGCGAGGCCGATAGCCCCTTTCGGTTGGATGGGTGGAATCCATAGGCGGAGCGGCGCGGCGGACCTCGCTCTCCTCGGGATCACCCTTAGCGAGAAGCTTCTCGGCCAGCAGGTCGTGACCCGCCATCCCGATCTCTTTCAGATCCAGGCCGAGGTACTGCGGGCCATCTTCCGCGAACACCGCCTCCGCGGTCTTCGGCAACACGCGCGCTTTGCCCTTCGAGGAGACCAGGGTAATGACCCCATCGCGTGTTCGCAGGTCTTCGTAGACCTTCCAGCTTTCGCCATCGCGGGTAAAGCCGCAGAGATAGGTGTGGCCATCCACTGGAGCTTCGTCAGCCCGTATCGCTCCACGGAGCAAGTTCCGCCCAGTTCCAGGGAGCTCCTGCTCTTCAGCCAGGGAAGCGAAACTGCCGACGGCTACCGCGCCCGCCGCCACGCTCTGGAGAAAACGCCTTCTGTCCATCCATTACCTCGCCGATCGGGGTGCAACAGCGGAAACTTCGTAAGAAAGTCAGGGATGCGCGGAGGGTTCGACTTCTTTCGTAATGCAGATGTTTGATGTCGGGTTCTGAGTCGATCCGCGATGGACGCGTTATACAGCCATGAATGAAATGTATACAACATCGTATGCGCCAATAACAACGGCCCTTCGTCCTCGAAGCTAAAATACCGCCATGTGCGGTTGGCGAAATTCGGCGGTGGCGATCGCAACCGCCCTCTTCTGCCTCCCGTTTAGCCCGCTTGCGGTTCCGACGGCTTCCACCCAGACAGTCGACGACCGCAGGCCTCCAGAGTCCGCGGTTCCATCTCCAGCTGAGAATCAGCCGCCCACTGATGCAAGCACGGAGTTACTCACGGGAGCCGACCTTACCCGCCGCGGTTTACTGCAAGAAGCGATTCCGCATTTGCTGGCCGCCCAACGTCTCAACGTGGGCTCCTTTGCCGCCTCATTCGATCTGGGGATCTGCTACATCGGAACACGAAACTTCAAGGAGGCGATCGCAGTGCTCGCGCCGTTGCAGGCTTCCCCAGCTCACACACCGGCGGTTGACAACCTGTTGGCTCAGGCATATCTCGGTAACGGCCAGGCGCAGGCGGCGCTTTCTGCCTTCGCAGAAGCGGCGGCCGCGTCCCCTAAAGACGAAACACTCTATGCCTACATGGCCGACGCCTGCACCGATCATCAAGACTACGCACTGGGCCTGGAAATTGCCGCCCGAGGCTTGCAGCAGCTGCCGGACTCCGCCCGCCTGCACTATGAACATGCCGTTTTTCTCGCACGCCTCGGCCGCTTCGAGGAGGGCAAACCCGAGTTCGACCAGGCGGCGCAACTGGCGCCCGACAGCTACATCGGCTACCTCGCACAAGTCCAGAAAGATCTTTACGAAGACGATCTGTCCCGTGCCACGGAGGTTCTTCACCGCGCCATCCAGGCAGGGCATCGTGACTACCAAATGCTCTCTTTGCTTGGAACCGTGCTGCTGCATGAGGGCGCTGCGCCCGGCCAGCCGGAGTTTGCCGAAGCTCAGGCAGCGCTGGAGGAATCAGCCCGTCTCCGCCCCGATTACTCCGCCACCCAGATTGGTCTGGGGAAAGTCTGCCTGATGCAGGGGCGCTTCCAGGATGCGGTCCAGCATCTCGAGATCGGCCGCACCCTGGAGCCTAATAATCCTGCCGTTTACAGCAATCTGGCCAACGCCTATCAGCAACTGGGGGAGCGGGAAAAAGCTCGTCAGATGCGCGAGCAGACGGGTCGCCTCCTCGCCGAAAAGAAGTCGGCCGCGAATCAGCCACGGCCTTAGAGGCCCTGCTGCGATCCCGGCCACGGCCGCAATCTGTGACCGGCTGCCTCAAGTTCCGCTTGACATTGCATACAATTTTTAATACAAGGTGATACTCAACGTAGTTTTGTTGAGTGCAATTCCCCTGCTGATCGACCACTCAAACCGGACCCATTTCACCATGATTTTGGGGGCAGCGACCCCGTATCCCCGAAGCACCTACTCATACAGACCAAAAAGATTGCAAGAGTAAACGTTTTACCTACTCACAGGAGGACTGATTCATGGATAGCCGTGGCCTGCGTAAGTTTTGTTTTGTGATGGCGATCGCGGTATCGCTCGGCTGGAGTACCGGCTCGGCGCTTGCCCAGGCGGGCACCCAGGGCAAAGTGGTGATCACTGTCGAAGATCCATCCGGAGCCGTCGTACCCGGCGCCACCCTCACGCTCGTTGAGCATCAAACGAACGACACGTATACCGCCAAAACGAACGCCAGCGGCGACTATACCTTCGTAGCTCTGCCTATCGGCGTTTATACGCTCACCATCGGGCGTTCCGGATACTCCACCAAGGTCTATTCCGACGTCATTGTCCAGGTGGACCAGGTCACCGATCTTCGGACGCAACTGACCGTTGGCAGCACCACCCAGACCGTACAGATCACGGCCGAGACCGCTCCCGTGGTTGACACCACATCCAACGCCATCGGCACTGTGATCGATACGAAGCAGATCCAGGACCTGCCGCTCAATGGCCGCGACATCACCGCACTGTCGACAATTGTGCCTGGATACTCCGGTCAGAACGGCGAGGGCACGTTCAACGGCCTGCCCATCACGGACCAGGGCAGCAACATCGACGGCATGGTCGGCAACTCGCAGCGCATGAAGTTCGACAGCAATATTGAGCCGGCTGTTCAGCCGCGTCTGGAAAACATCGAGCAAATGAGCGTGCAGACGGACCAGCTGGACCTGAATTCCGGCTTCGGACAGGCCTCCACCCAGGTCAATTTTGTCTCCCGCCGCGGCAATAATCAGTTCCACGGAACTGCCTATGAGGACTTTCGCAACAGCGGGCTGAACGCCAACACCTGGTACAACGATGCTGTGGGAGAGCGCAAGAACAAGCTCATCCTGAATGATTTCGGCGCCAGCGTCGGTGGTCCCATCCTGCGTGACAAGCTGTTCTTCTTTGGCACCTTCGCCATGAGCAAGCAGCCAGGCAGTTCAACCGCTACCAACGATGTCTTCACCAGCGCCGCTCAGTCTGGTACTTTCACCTACGGGAACAACAATACCGTTAACCTCTTGACCATCGCGCAGAACCATGGTCTCCCGTCGACGGTGAATGCCGACGTTGCCAAGCAGTTCGCAGCCATCAACTCCGCCGTCGGCTCCGGCAAAATCGCCGGGACCTCCGATCCCAACTACAACCAGGTTGCCTTTCTCAACTCTTCGCCCACGACGAATTATTTTCCGGTGGGTCGTATTGACTACAACGCCTCGCAGAAGGCCAGGATGTATCTGTCCTTCATGTATACGCAG
>Ga0181537_10004965_pt1 | contig 10877 bp, 9 predicted proteins | sample PEATcosm2014_Bin_39_FD_119765 | JGI IMG/M metagenome (GOLD analysis project Ga0181537, IMG submission 119765) | Peatland microbial communities from MTU Mesocosm Facility, Houghton, MI, USA - PEATcosm2014_Bin23_10_metaG | ecosystem: Environmental > Terrestrial > Soil > Wetlands > Peat | place... | reverse complement strand
GCTCTTCTGCTGGTCTCCCGCGGCGTGGTCGAAGGGAAGTGCAAAGACAACTCGAAGGAAGACCTCGAATTCGGTCTCGAGGGTGTGAAAGAGCATATGCGCGACACACCCCCGGGCACCGCGCGGGAGCTTTGCGCGTCCGTTCTGAATGCCGTCGGCGATTTCACCTGCGCTCCCCTCATTGTTGACGACATGACTGCCCTGGCCTTCATCCGCACCGCCTGAGCGTTGCAGGCAACCTCGTCCTCGAGCCAACCACGGCGCTCGGGCTCGCATCGACATTACAGGGAGTGGGCAAAAATGTCGGCGTCTTCTGCGGTTCTGGTCCCCTGTGTGCTCTGGGGAAGAAGAATTCAGAGACACTCACCACATTACAAAGCGCCCCGATTTCGGCTGGTTCCAGAGTAAGTTTCAGGAGTAAAATATCCAGAGGCTAACGGCCCCTTCCGGCACATCGGCGGCGGCTCCACCAACAAAATTATGAAGAAACTGTGTCTGCTTATTGTCACTTTGTCCTGCTTGTCTGCCCTCGCCGCGGCTCAGGGCGGACAGGTTGTAGAGGAGATCGTCACCCGGGTGAATGGCCAGATCATTACCCGCGCGGAATTCGATCGCAGCAAGGACACGCTCAAGGACGAATGTAAGACGCAGGACGCCGCGAACCCCGATAAGTGCTTTACGGACAAGGAAAAGGACATCCTCCGCGATCTTATCGACCAGCAGCTTCTCATCGAAAAAGGCAAAGACCTTAGCATCAACGGCGACACCGATCTGATCAAGCGCCTCGACCAGATGCGCAAGGAAATGAAGCTCGACAGCATGGAAGACCTGGAGAAGGCCGCAGCCTCGCAGGGAATCTCCTATGAAGATTTCAAACAGAACATGCGGAACCAGATCATCACGCAGAAGGTGATCGGAGAAGAAGTTGGCGGTCACCTCAGCATCACCAAAGATGAGATACAGCAGTTCTACGACCAGCACAAAGCCGAAATGCAAATGCCGGAAGAAATCCGGCTGAGTGAGATTATGGTTTCTCCCAAACCGACCCTCGCGGACAAGGGCGCCGCGACCCCGCCGACCGCGGACCCAGGCGCGGCCCCCGCTGATGCAGCAGCCCAAAAGACCGCCGATGACGCCGCCCGCCAGGCCGCCGACACTGCCGCTCTTGCGGCAGCCGAAGCCAAGGCGAACGACCTGCTCGCACAGATTCAGAAAGGCGCCTCATTTGAGGACATCGCGAAGAAATATTCAGACGGCGCCTCGGCTGCCGAGGGCGGCGTGCTCGGCGTGTTCAAACGCGGCCAGCTCGCAAAGGAACTGGAAGACACAACCTTCGCCATGAAAGCGGGCGCCGTTTCCGGCGTCATTCGCACCAAGCAGGGATACGTGATCCTGAAAGTCCTTGAACATCAGGACGCCGGCATCCCTCCCCTGAAAACGGCGGAGCCGCACATCCAGGACGCTCTCTATTACGAGAAACTGCAACCCGCGCTCCGCGCCTATCTCACCAAGCTGCGCGAAGAGGCCTACATCAAATATTCACCGGGGTTTGTGGACACTGGCGCCAGTCCCAACCAGACGCAGCCCGTCGAAACTGCCGCAGCCAAGGACCCTGACTCGAAGAAGCTCGGCAAGAAGAAGAAAAAGAAGCTGGGCGTTCTCTAGGCATTTCGCGCCAATCGCATTGGGCCGGCAATAGACCGCCTATAGGACCGTAGTCGCTTATACTCGTGGAATACGCTCCATGAAAGATTTCTACATCAGCGACTGCGGGCGCCAGGAAAACAAGATTGTCACTGCTACCTTCGTCGTCGTCTCCAAGCAGATCAAGCCTAAGAAAAGCGGCGAGCCCTATCTTGCGCTGACTCTGGGAGACCGCACCGGTTCGCTCGAAGCCAAAATGTGGGACAACGTCGAGGAAGTCCTCGAGGCCTTCGAGCAAGACGATTTCCTCAAGATCAAGGGTCTCGTCAACAAGTACAAGAACCGCTTCCAGCTCACCATCCACAAGCTTCGCAAGCTGGGCGAATCAGAAATCGACTTTTCGGACTACCTTCCGAAGACCTCGAAGAACATCGACGAACTCTGGCAGACCGTCGCCGGCTTCGTCGCCACGATTCAAAACCCTCATCTCCAGTCATTGCTGCAGGCCTTTATGGCCGACCCTGAAATTGCCGCCGCTTATCGCAATGCTCCCGCCGCCAAAACTCTGCATCACGCCTTCATCGGCGGCCTGCTCGATCACGTGGTCTCGCTCTGCCGCTCCTGCGATTTGATGTGCCGCAATTATCCCCAGGTCAATCGGGACCTTCTCCTCAGCGGCGCTTTTCTCCACGACATCGGCAAGATTCATGAGTTGGCTTACAACCGTTCTTTCTCCTATACCACTCGCGGACAGCTTCTCGGTCATATGGTGATCGAACTTGAAATGCTGCAAGCTAAGCTCGCCCTCGTGCCCGGCTTCCCGCCCGAACTCAAGTCGATGCTCGAACATCTCATCATCAGCCACCACGGCCATTACGAATTCGGCTCGCCCAAGCTGCCCATGTTTCCCGAAGCGCTGATGTTGCATTACCTCGACGACCTGGACTCGAAGATGGAGGCCATGCGCGCGCATTTCGAGCGCGAGGCCGACCTTGATAGTCCCTGGACCAGCTACAACGCTTCTCTCGGCCGCCCTTTGCTGAACACCGCAAAATTTCTGGCGCCGAAAAAAACTTCGGCGACCGAGAGCTCGTCGTCACTCGACGAAGAGTTACAGGAAGAGTTGTCGGAACGGCAAGCCGGCCAATCCGCGGCATCCGCGGAGCCGACTCCGACCTTGTCCGGCCTGACCTTGCCCGGTCCGATCTTGCCCGGTCTGGAGCCGCGGCGGTAACCTTGAATTCGCTTTACTCAAACGGAGGTCCGTATGCCAAAGGCGAAGGCTTCGAAAAAATCGGCTTCTCCAAAAGGCTCTCTGAAAAAACTCGGCTCTTCTTTGCTTAAAATTACTGCGACGGGCTTGCCGCACGTGCCGCCTTCGTATGGCCTGAAGGCGCGCGAGAAGTATCTGCCGTTCAGTCACGCCGAGATGCGCCTGGCGAAGTCGAGAAACTACTGGATCTGCACCGCGCGCCCTGACGGACGGCCTCATTCCGTTCCCGTGTGGGGTTTCTGGATCGACGGCGCGCTGTATTTCGGAACTGGGCGAGACTCACGCAAGTCTCGCAATCTGGCTCACAATCCGGCGATCTCAATCCACCTGGATTCCGGCGACGATGTCGTGATTCTGGAGGGAACGGCCAGCGAAGTTGATCCCAAGGACAAGCCGACTTTCAAGAAACTCGATGCTGCCTCGCGCGTTAAGTACAACATGCCGATGGCCGCGCCTCCCGGTGACGACTCGGTTGTGTACCGCGTCCGTCCGAGCGTGGTGCTGGCCTGGACCGAGAAGGATTTCCCCAACAATGCCACGCGCTGGCAGATTGAAGCTGGCGCAGAATAGCTTAGCCATAGCTTGCCCATGACACTCGACTTCAGCCGCTTCGAGATCCTGACGTTCGACTGCTATGGCACCCTGATCGACTGGGAAACCGGACTCCTGTCCGCCCTCGACCGCATCCTCTCCGCGCATGGCAAGAAGATCGATGACGCCACTCAGCTGGAACTCTACGGAAACTTCGAGCAGCTTTCCGAGCAGGGCGCGTTCCGTCCCTATCGCGAGGTTCTGCAGTCGGTGGTGCGGCAGTTCGGCGACAAGCTCGGTTTCGTTCCCACGGTTGAACAAGCCCGTTCATTGCCGGATTCGCTGGCCCTTTGGAAGCCCTGGCCGGACACGGTTGCGGCCCTGCGCCAACTCAAGAGCCGCTATCGCCTGGCCATCCTCTCCAACGTGGACGACGATCTTTTCGCCGCCACGCGGCCCCAGCTGGAGGTGGAATTTGATGAAGTCATCACGGCTCAACAGGCACAGGCCTACAAGCCTTCGCTGAAGATCTTTGAGCTCGCTCTGGCCCGCATCCAGGCCCCGGCTCACCGCATTCTCCACGTCGGCCAAAGCATTTACCACGACGTGATTCCCGCGCAAGCCCTGGGCTTGGCTACGGTTTGGGTAAACCGCCCTTCGGCGCGACCCGGCGTAGGAGCGGTGAAGATTGCGCACGCGGAACCTGACCTGGAAGTTTCGAGCCTAGCCGAGTTGGCAGAACTGGCCGCCGCCGCGTTTCGTTAACTACCGCGCTTGGGGGACGGGACCAGTTGATTTTGGATGGCGCAGCGCTTCGAGCGCTGCGATAAAGGCACTCTTTTGAGTGCGGTGTCAGCCGCTGAGATTCCGCTCTTGTCCAGCTGACGGCTCCTAGAAGTTGACCGGAACCTTCACAAAACCCCTCTGAATCGTGCTCATCCCCAGATCCATGAAGACTCCAAAAGCCACGCATGTTTTTCTGCCCGCGGCCCTCACCGCAAGCTGCCCGCTATCCCCAGCCAACTGCGCATCTTGTACAATCGTCCATTCATGTTGCGCTATCTCACCGCGGGGGAGTCTCATGGCGAAGCCCTGATCGCCTATATTTCAGGTTTGCCCGCCGGCATCGCGGTGGACCAGGTCTTCGTCGACCGCGAACTCTGGCGGCGCCAGCAGGGCTATGGCCGCGGCGGACGCATGAAGATCGAGCGCGACACCGCGCACATTCTTTCCGGCGTGCGCCACGGCAAAACCATCGGATCGCCCGTGGCGATTCAACTCGACAACCGGGACTGGAAAAACTGGCAGGAGTCATTGCCCGTCGCCGCAGGCGATGCCGAGAAGCACAAGCGCGTCGCTTCTCCCCGGCCCGGCCACGCCGATCTTGCAGGAGCGCTGAAATACAATTTTCCCGAAGCCCGTTACGTTCTGGAGCGCGCCTCCGCCCGCGAGTCTGCCGCCCGCGTCGCCATCGGAGCCCTTGCCAAACTCTTTCTACGCGAGCTAGGCCTCGAGGTTCTCAGCCATGTGGTCACCACCGGCAGCGTCTCTGTCGAAGGCGAAGTTTCCTGGGAGAAAATTCGTGCGCTCCACAATCAGGAAAACGACCGCGAAGAAATCTTGCTGAACTGCGCCGACCCCGATACCGAGCAACGCATGAAAGCAGAAGTCGACAAAGTTCTCAAGACCGGCGACTCGCTCGGCGGAATCTTCGAGGTCGTGGCCCACAACGTTCCGCCGGGCCTCGGCACCTACGCTCAGTGGGATGAGCGCCTCGACGCACTTCTCGCCGCCGCTGTCATGTCGCTGCAGGCCGTAAAGGCCGTCGAGATTGGCTCCGGCGTGGCGGCCGCATTTTCTCCCGGCTCGGCCGTGCACGACGAAATTGGCTACGAAGGCTACGACGGTTTCACCGCGTTCTCCCGCACTCACAACAACGCCGGCGGCATTGAGGGCGGAGTCTCCAACGGCGAAGAGATTCGCGTCCGCGGCTATCTGAAACCAATCTCCACCCTGCGCCGTCCGCTGCAGTCGGTGGATTTTTCCACTCGCGAGCCGGTGAAGGCCGCTTACGAACGTTCCGATGTTTGCGTTGTACCCGCAGCCGGCGTCGCCGCCGAGGCCATGGTCGCGCTCACTCTGGCCCGCTGCGCTCTGGAAAAATTCGGCGGCGATTCCATGCTCGAAACGTTGCGCAATTTCGAAGGCTATCGCCAGCAATTGAAAAATTACTGATTCAAAAATTACTGATTCAAAAACTACTGATGATCTATCCCATCGTGAAGTTTGGCAATCCGATCCTTGAGAAACCCTCCGCGAAGGTTACCGTGTTCGACGAGGAACTGAAAATCCTCGTCGACGACATGTTCGAGTCCATGTACGCCGCCCGGGGCGTGGGCCTGGCCGCGCCGCAAATCGGCATCGCCCGCCGCATCGCCGTCGTCGACGTCACCTTTCAGGAGGACCCCGAGGCCAAGCTGGTTCTCATCAATCCTGAAATCATTCACACCGAGGGCCACCACACGCAAAGCGAGGGCTGCCTGAGCATCCCCGATTTTCGGGAGAACGTGAAGCGCGCCCTTAAAGTCACCGTCCGCGCCCAGGATGTGCATGGAGAAGTTTTCGAGAAAACCGGCGAGGAACTTCTGGCTCGCGCCTTCCAGCACGAAACCGATCATCTGAACGGCAAGCTTTACATCAGCCGCATCAGCGCGCTGAAACGCGACCTGATGAAGCGCAAGATCCGCAAGATGATGAAGGCCGGAGAATGGGAGAGCTGAGAGATTGACGGATTGGTCGATTGAGTCAATGATTCGATGAGTCAATTTCTCAATGTCTCCATCCCTCAATCTCGTTTTCTGCGGAACGCCACGGTTCGCCGTCCCCACGCTCGAGAAGCTCGCTGCATCCGGCTGCAACATTGCTCTGGTCGTGACGCAGCCCGATCGCCCCAAAGGCCGCGGACTGGAGTTGGCGCCTTCGCCTGTCAAGCAATCCGCTCTCGAGTTGGGACTGTCCGTCACTCAGCCCGACAAAATTAAAAGCAACGACGAATTTCGCGCACAGCTCACCGCGCTCAAACTCGACGCGATCGTCATCGTCGGCTATGGCCGCATCATTCCGCAATGGATGCTGGACCTGCCGCCGCTCGGCAACATCAATCTGCACGCCTCGCTGCTCCCGAAATATCGCGGTGCAGCGCCGATTCAGTGGGCCATCGCCCGCGGGGAAACCGTCACCGGAGTTACGACCATGCGCATCGATGCCGGCCTCGATACCGGTGACATTCTGCTGCAAGGCGAATTGCCCATCGCCGCCGACGACACTGCAGAGACGATCGCGCCTCGTCTCGCGGCCATCGGCGCCGACCTCACGGTCGAAACCATGCGCGGCCTGCATGCTGGATCGATTCATCCCTGCCCCCAAGATCACGCGCAAGCCACTCTCGCGCCCATCCTCAAAAAAACCGACGGCCGCGCAGATTTTTCCCTGTCGGCAACGGAAATTTTCAATCGTATGCGCGGCTTCCAGCCCTGGCCCGGGGTCTACACAGGATTTCGCGGCAAGACTCTGCAAATCTGGAAGGCCCTGCCGCTCAGCCACGCGCTCCCCGAAGCTGAGTTAAAGTCCGAAGGAGATCGCCTGCTCGTCGGTTGCGGCAGCCACTCATCTCTCGAACTTATCGAACTCCAACTAGAGGGCAAGAAGCGCATGTCCGCCCCCGATTTCCTGCACGGCTACCGCCCGAAGCCCGGCGAGAAACTCGGCATCTGAAGTCTGCCTCTGGCATTACCCCGCGCCCCCCCGTGTCCCCTGTGGTGAAGAATTAGCGCGCTACTCAGGTTTCCAAACATCTTCCGCCAGCCGCCAGCTTCCGTCATACTGACACCTTGACGCCAGAATCTCGCCCGCCGAAGCCCCAGCGTTCGCCCGCCCGCGCAACCGCGTTCGACATTCTGCTGCGAGTTGAGCGAGAGTCATCCTACGCTTCGGAACTTCTGCACTCTGCCGCACACGAAACACTTTGCACTGCCGATCACGGTCTAGCGACGGAACTGGTGATGGGCGTGCTGCGCTGGCGCTCCGCCCTCGACGAAGAAATCACGCAGACTTCCTCGAAGGCTGTTTCCAAACTCGACCTTGAAGTTCTCACCGCGCTGCGCCTCGCTGTTTACCAACTCCGCAGACTCGATCGTATCCCGCCGCGCGCTGCCATCCACGAAAGCGTCGAATTAGTGAAACGCGCCCGCAAGCGCTCCGCCGCCCCGTTCGTGAACGCAGTGCTGCGCAAGCTGGCTGCAGCCGCGCCACTGCCGCAGGCTTCAACTTCCACCGCAGAAAGCTTTGCCTCCCCCGAATCGCTTGCCCGCGCCCTCGCGCATCCGCTGTGGCTGGTGGAACGCTGGGTCCGAGCTTACGGACTCGCTGCCGCTCACCAGATATGTCAATACGATCAATCCGTCCCGGCGACCGCCATCCGTCTGCGCGATCCCGCCGCCGAGAACGATCTCCGCGCCGAGGGCATCGACCTCGCGCCCGGAGCCTTGCTCGCCTCCGCGCGCCGCGTCTCCACTGCCAACATTTCGCAAGCCCGCGCGCTCCTCTCCGGCCAAGCCGTGATCCAGGATGAGGCTTCCCAACTGGTTGCCGCGCTGGTTGGCCGCGGCGCACGCATTCTCGATTGCTGCGCCGCTCCCGGCGGCAAGACGCTCGCCATGGCCGATTACAATCCCGACGCAACGATCACCGCAGTCGAACTTCATCCTCACCGCGCTCGTCTCTTGCAGAAGCTGCTGCGCTCCGCCGAAGCGTCCCGCACGGCGCGGCCTCACAACATCCAGATCATCACCGCCGACCTACAGACCGCACCTCTGCATGCCAACTTCGATCGCGTGCTCGTGGACGTCCCTTGTTCCGGCACCGGCACTCTCGCCCGCAATCCGGAAATCAAATGGCGGCTTCAACCGGAAGATCTCGAAGATCTCCGCGCACGTCAGTTCGCGATCCTCCGCTCGGCGCTGACACAGGTCGCGCCCGGCGGACGGCTCATTTACTCCACTTGTTCGCTCGAGAAAGCAGAAAATGAAAACGTCGTCGAGGAAGTTCTGGAGGAAGCTCGGAAGCAGAACTCAACTTTTCGCTTGATCGACGTGCGCCCCGAACTCGATCGCCTCGAATCCGAAGGCGTGCTGAGCTGGCCCGATCCCGCGTCGCTTACTCGCGGCCCGTTTCTTCGGACTCTCCCTGGCATCCATCCCTGCGACGGGTTCTTCGCCGCAATCTTCGAAAAGCTGTAGTGCGCCTACCGATTTCTTATCGAGCAGCTCCCCGCACGCTTCACCGAACTTCGAAATTCACAAACCCTCCCGCCACAATTCTCTGCCCCGGCGGCGGCGTTTGCGACACGATGATGCTGGCGGGTGAGGGCTGTGCCGGCCCCGCGGTAACGGGCGCAGGCGCCACAGGAATTACCGCAGATGAATTCGCCACGGAAGGAACGGTCCCGTTATTAGCCGCCGGCGCAGGCGCAGACGGCGCCACGCCCACATTCCCCAGCTTGAACCCCGCATCCTGCAGCGTGCGGCTCGCGCTTCCTAGCGGCTGTCCGAGAAAACTCGGCATGGTAAAAACCTCAGGATCAGACGTCGCCGTGAGTAGCAAACTGATTTTCGGCGCTGCCACCTGGCTCGCATTCGCCGCCGGACTCTGCGCCAGCACCTGGTCCGGCGGCAGTCCCGGAATCTGCACCTCCGCGGTCGACACTAGCTCCAGCCCGCGCCGCCGTATATTCAATTCCGCGGCATGCTCGCTCTGCCCGCTAACGTCAGGAATCACTACCCGCAGCGGTCCCAGGCTCTGCGCCACGCGCACCTGCCAACCACGCCTCACTTTCGTTCCCGGCAGCGGAAGCTGCGACATGATCCGCCCCTCGGGAATTTGCGGAGAATAATATTGCCGCTCGATCTGAACCAGCAGGCCAGGGCCGGACACGGCTCGTTCCGCCTCCGTAGGCGAAAGTCCCACCAGCGTGGGCACCACAACTTCCTGCCCGTGAATCGCAAATCGCATCGCCGTCAGCGCGGAGACAAGCGCTACCGTCACCAGCACCAGCGCCAGCATCGCAAAACGAAAAAAGGATCTCACGGTTAACGCAGATTATAGTCCGTAACGGCTGGCCCACACACCGCCCCAGACTTTCCCGCGCGAAATAGGCTGCTCCATTCGTCGCGGTTTTGTCCTTGCAGCAACAGAGTTGTACTCAGATATCCGGACACGACGAAAAAATCCTCACTCCCGGATTCGCAAACGCTCGCCAACTTCCGACTGGTAATGCAGCTGCGCCCAATGTCCAATCACCCCCATCGAAATCGAGATGGCCATTGGCCGGTCGAGCGAGGGAATATGGCATGCGCCCGCAGCATAAACAGCGCACGCGCTTCCAGTCAGGGACGCCCAACCCGAATCGCACGTTTTTCGCACCTCCCGTCCCAATGTGGGAACTTTAGCTCCGGCGTCAAAATCGGCACTCGGAAGGCCGCCCAGAACGCCTTAAAACAGCCTCTTCTCGTGCTATAATTACTTTAGTTCCAGTAGCATATAACATCCTGTAAATGCAACCAGTTACAAGCGTTCTGCAGGACCGTTTTGCGGCCAAAAGGTTTCCCGTCTTGAGCTGATGGCGGAACGCTGACAGTTGAGAGCTAAAAGCATGGCTGACGATCAAAATCCCGAACTTCCCCTCACTCCTCCACCGGGCGGCGGCGATGGCAGTCCCGGCGCGCTGAACATTCAACCCGTCAACATCGAAGAGGAAATGCGCCGGTCGTATCTCGACTACGCCATGTCGGTGATCATCGGCCGCGCGCTCCCCGATGTGAAGGACGGTCTCAAGCCCGTTCACCGTCGCATTCTTTACACGATGCAGCAGATGGGATTGCAGCCGAACAAAGCGACGCGCAAGTGCGCTCGCATCGTCGGCGATGTCATGGGCAAGTATCATCCACACGGAAACCTCGCCGTCTACGACGCACTCGTCCGCCTCGCGCAGCCCTGGAGCTTGCGCTACCCGCTGATTTTTGGTCAGGGAAATTTCGGTTCGGTCGACGGTGATCCGCCGGCCGCCGATCGTTACACCGAAGCCAAACTCGCTCAGGTTTCCACCGCTCTGCTCGAAGATCTGGACAAAGACACGGTCGACTTTCATCCTAACTACGACGGCAGCGAAGTCGAGCCCGACGTTCTTCCCGCCCGCATCCCGAACCTTCTGGTGAACGGTTCCGACGGCATCGCCGTTGGCATGGCGACCAAGATTCCGCCGCACAATCTCACCGAGATCGTCGACGCTACCATCACTCTGATCAACAATCCCAACGCGCAGTTGGCGGAAATCCTCAAGTACGTGTTGGGCCCGGATTTTCCGACCTACGGC
>Ga0181537_10004964_pt1 | contig 10879 bp, 7 predicted proteins | sample PEATcosm2014_Bin_39_FD_119765 | JGI IMG/M metagenome (GOLD analysis project Ga0181537, IMG submission 119765) | Peatland microbial communities from MTU Mesocosm Facility, Houghton, MI, USA - PEATcosm2014_Bin23_10_metaG | ecosystem: Environmental > Terrestrial > Soil > Wetlands > Peat | place... | reverse complement strand
CGCCCGCGGCCTCGTCGCTCTCGGTGCTGGCGCGGACATAAGTGCCGATGCCGCCGAAGAACAGCAAATCGACCGGCGCCTTAAGGATGGCGCGGATCAGATCCTGCGGCGTGACGCGCTCGCCGACGCCGAGCAGCTTCTGCGCTTCCGCGGCAAGCCGGATTTCCTTGGCCGAGCGCGGGAAGACACCGCCGCCCCTGGAGATAAGAGCCTTATTAAAATCCTGCCAGCTCGATCGCGGCAGATCGAACATCCGCTGGCGTTCGGCAAAACTCCGCTCCGGGTCGGGGTCGGGATCGATGAAAATATCGCGGTGATCGAAGGCGGCGACGAGCTTGGTCGTAGTCTCGCGCAGCATGCCGTTGCCGAAGACGTCGCCGGACATGTCGCCGACGCCGACAACCGTAAACGGCGTCGTTGCGATGTCGACGTCCATTTCGCGAAAATGACGCTTGACCGATTCCCAAGCGCCGCGCGCGGTGATGCCGATCTTCTTGTGATCGTATCCGGCCGAGCCGCCCGAGGCGAAGGCGTCGCCCAGCCAATAATCGTGGGCGATCGCCAGTTCGTTGGCGATGTCGGAGAACGTCGCCGTGCCCTTGTCGGCGGCGACCACGAGATAGGGGTCGTCGCCGTCGTGGCGCACGACATTCGCCGGCGCGATGACGCCGATCGTTCCGGTTCCGATATTGTCGGTGATGTCGAGCAGCGTTGAGATGAATATTTTGTAGGTAGCGGTGCCTTCGGTCTGGATCGCTTCGCGCGGTCCGCCCGCCGGCAAATTTTTGGGGATAAATCCACCTTTGGCCCCGACCGGGACGATGACGGCGTTCTTGACGTTTTGCGCCTTGACCAGACCGAGAATTTCGGTCCGAAAATCCTGCGGCCGGTCGGACCAGCGAATGCCGCCGCGGGCTACTTTGCCGAACCGTAGATGCACGGCTTCGACGCGCGGTGAATAAACGAAGATTTCGTACAGCGGCCGCGGTAACGGCATAGCGTCGACCTTGCGGCTCGAAAATTTTATCGCGATCGGCTCTTTGACGCGCCCGTCGCGGTCGCGTTGGTAAAAATTGGTGCGGATCGCAGCGGTAACCGCGTTGACGAAACGGTGCAGGATGCGATCCTCGTCCAGGCTGTCGACCGACTGCAACGCGGTTTCGATTTCCGCAATGATCGCGGCTTCGCGCGCGGCGCGCTCATCCGGCGCCACGCCGAGATGCGGGTCGAAGCGGGTCTTGAACAAGGCCACGACCTGCGCGGCGATGCCGGAAAATTTTCGCAGCGTCGTCCACATGTAGCCTTGCGAATAGGGCACGCGGATCTGGCGCAAAAATCGCGAAATGGCTCGGATCAGCGCCACATCGCGCCACTCCAGTCCGGTCGCGAGCACCAGCGCGTTGTAACCGTCGCTCTCCGCCGTTTTGGCCATCACGACGAGGAAACAGGATTCTAGCCGGTCTTTGAGGGTGCCGAGGTCGAAGTCCAGACCCAGCGCGCTTTCAAGCGTCATGTCGTGGAACCAGACTGCCGCGGTGTCCTTTGGCTGGATGTGATAGGTGCGCTCGTCGACCACCCGGAAGCCCATGTTCTCCAAAACCGGCACGCGTTCCGAGAGCGGGATTGGGCGGCTATGGCTGAAAACTTTCAGTCCGGCGCTTTGCGGGCCCTTGTCGGCCTCGCGGTAGAGCTCGACGCCGAGCGGGCGGTCTGCCGAGAGCGCTTCGATGACGCCGATATCGGCAAGTGCCGAAGCCGGCGAGTAGATCTCGCGGTAGTCGATCGGGAAGGCGTCGCGGTGGCGCGCAAACAGCGCGCGCCCTTTGGCCGGATCGGGTCCGGCGGCGAGCGCGTCACGCAGGCCATCGGTCCAGCTGCGTACGATTGCTTCAATCGCGCGCTCCAAGACCGACCGATCCGGATTTGCCGTCTCAGTTTCGGCGCGGCCGATAATGTAATGCACCCGTACCAGCGGCCCTTCGGTGAAGAAGGGCTGGAACGCGTTCATATGGCCGTTGTAAATCGCTACCAGATAGTTGCCGATCGTCGCCCTGATTCGGCTGTCGTAGCGGTCGCGCGGCAGGTAAACGAGGACCGAGACGAAGCGGTCGAAGCGATCGCGCCGCGGCAACACCCGCACGCGCGGACGCTCGTCGAGCTGGAGGACCGCAAGCGCGAACTGATAGAGCGTGTCGTCGTCGATCTGGAACATTTCGTCGCGCGGATAGGTTTCGAGCACGTTGACCAGCGCTTTGCCGGAATGGCTCGACGGGTCGAATCCGGCCCGCCGGACGATGCCGTCGATCTTGCGGCGCAGATAGGGAATCGTTCGCGCCGGCCGCGTGTAGGCCGTCGACGTGAACAAGCCGCAAAATCGGAATTCGCCAACAAGGCTACCGTGCCGGTCGAAGCGCTTGACGCCGACATAGTCGAGGTCGACACGGCGGTGGACCGGCGAGCGTACTCTCGACTTGGTGACGATCAAAAGCTTCGGCTCCTGAAGGAACGCGCGAATTTCCGGCGTGACGGTCAGCCGCTCGTTCCAGTGTCCGGGCAGCCGGGTGTCGTGGGCGCGCAGCAGGCCGAGGCCGGTCGCGAAAAGCGGTTCGAGCGCATCGCCACTGTCGGTGAAGGCATAATCCCGTGCGCCGAGCAGGGTGAAATTGTCGTCCACCATCCATTCGAGAAACTGGATCGCCTCGGCGATTTCTTCGACCGGCAGCGGCGGTGGGTTGAGCCGCAGATCCGCGATCACCTCGCGCGCTCGCGCCAACATCGGCCGCCAATCGTCGACGCTGATGCGCACGTCGGCGAGGATGGCTTCGAGCGCATGGACGATTTCCGCTCGTTGCGCCGCATCCTGCGTGCCTTCGACGTGGAGCTGAATGAAGCTTTCACGCCGGCCGCCGATGTTGGGTGCGGCATTGAATCCGATAAGACCGCCCGCAACATTGCGTTCGACGATGAATACCGGATGGACGAACAGGCGGATGTCGAGCCCGTATTGGTTGATTTCGCCGACCACGGAATCGACCAGGAACGGCATATCGTCATTGACGATTTCGAGCACCGCTAGGCTAGGCTTAAGAGCGGCGGGCTCGAATCTGATTTTGGGCGCGCCGGGTTTGCGCTCGGCGAGGAAAGACCACGACCGTTCCGCGATACCGGCCAACTCGTCCGCGGTGTAGCGCTCGAGATCCTCCGGCACGGCCAGCCCGAACAGCGTGGCGACGAAATCCGCCGGGATGTCGGGTCTGCCCTGCGCCAGCAAGGCCGTGGCGGCGCCAATAAGCGCCGAGCCGGCGGGGTCGGCCCCGGTGCGGGCATTGTCCTGGACGTTCATGCTCCCCCTGTCGGGTTTCTTGGCCGGGTTTCTTGCGATTTTAGGCGCCGAACGCACCTATCGCTACCGTCCCGGTGCGCCGCGGCATGGCTGCGTCCGAACTACGGCTGCACCTGATATAACCCCGCGTGACCCTTAGCCGCGACAGCGGCATGACGACAGAGATCATGATGACCAAGCGCAACAACAAGGCCACCTCCCGCAATCGCGCCGACAAGCCGCGCGCCGGCGCGGCGGCGGCTGACGACACCGCAATAACCGCGCTCGACCTGCCGCCGGCGCCGCTTTCGCCCGACATGGCGGCCTATTTCGCCAAGTGCGAAGAGAAGCTCGGCTTCGTGCCGAACGTACTCAAGGCCTATGCCTTCGACACCGTGAAGCTTGCGGCCTTCGTCGCCATGTACAACGACTTGATGCTCGGGCCGTCCGGCTTAAGCAAGCTTGAGCGTGAAATGATCGCGGTCGCGGTTTCGGCGCATAACCGCTGCTATTACTGCCTGGTGGCGCATGGCGCCGCGGTACGCCAGCTTTCCGGCGATCCGCCGCTCGGCGAATTGATGGCGATGAATTTTCGCGCGGCGCGGCTGTCGAAGCGCGAGCGGGCCATGCTCGACTTTGCCGTCAAGCTCACCGCGGAGCCGTGGCTGATCGAGGATGAGCATCGCGCCCAATTGCGCCGCGCGGGCTTCTCCGACCGCGATATTTGGGACATCGCCGCCGTTGCCGGCTTCTTCAACATGTCCAATCGCGTCGCATCCGCCACCGACATGCGACCGAACAGTACGTATCATCGGCAGGGCCGCTGACGTATCATGCGTTCCACGAATCACGGCCCTGGGGGATCGCGATGCGTATCCATATCGCCAGCGTCATATCGGCCGCCGTCCCGGTCTTCGTTGTCGCCAGCTTCGCTGTCGCGGCACCCGCCAATAAGCTTTCGCCCGAGGCGATCCAAACGACGTTCTTCAACGGCCAGCCGTTTACCGCGGCCACGCCGTCGAATGTCAAGTTCAAGATGACGTTTTCCGCCGACGGCAAGATGAAGCGCGAGCCGTCGAGCGGCAACGGCTACAAGGGCGAAGGTACCTGGAAACTCTCGAAAGACGGCTTCTGCACCAATTGGAAAGGCAGCAAGGGCAAATGCTTCACGGTCGTCGCCGCCGGCGACAACAAATGGTCGGTGCTCAACGGCTCGACCATCCTGGCCATCTGGAGCAAGTGATCGTCATTCATCCGTGCTCCGACAAATCGTGGATGGTCGGGCATTCGCCGGACAGCGGATTCGCCGCATCCCAGGCATAGCGCAAAGTCTCAAAGCGCATGGCGCGGGCGTCGAGCATGACGAGGCGTCCGACCAGTCCCTCGCCGAAACCGACAATCTCGCGGATGACTTCAAGCGCGGTCATCGATCCGACCACGCCGGCGAGCGCGCCGAGAATGCCAGCCTCGGCGCACGCCGGCACCGAGCCGGGCGGCGGCGGGTCCGGAAATAGACAACGATAGGTCGGGTTCGGCCTGCCGTCGCCGCCGCGCTCGTGCGCGCGGATCGTGGTCAGCGTGCCGTCGAAGGCGCCGAGCGCCGCCGTCACCAGCGGTTTTTTGGCAAAATAACAGGCGTCGGACACGAGATAGCGCGTGGCGAAATTGTCCGATCCATCGGCAACAATGTCGTAGCCGTCGATAAGCGCGAGAGCGTTCTGCGCCGTGAGCCGCACGCCGCGCGGCTCGACCGCGACGTGAGGATTGAGGCGGTGGATAATCGCCGCGGCGCTCTCGACCTTCGGCGTGCCGATGTCCGGCGTGGCGTGGATGACTTGCCGCTGCAGGTTTGAAAGGGCAACCACGTCATCGTCGACGACGCCGAGCGTACCGACGCCTGCCGCGGCGAGATAGAGCAATACCGGCGCGCCGAGGCCGCCGGCGCCGACCACCAGCACACGCGCCCGGCGCAGCGCGGCCTGCCCCGGCCCGCCCACTTCGCGCAGCACGATGTGGCGCGCGTAGCGCTCAAGTTCTTCGGCACTCAGATCGGCGCTTAACATCCCGGCAATATAGGCGGTACCGGAACGCCGCACGACCCATACCGTCAGAGCCGGCCAATCATGGACTCCGCCGGCCATTCGGCTACGCTTCGCCGGTAGCGTCGAGGTTGTGGAAGTGAACACGCGCATAGCGAGCCTTGCTGTCGGCCAGGTCATGGGCCTGGGCCTGGTTTTGGCGAGTATGCCGGCCGTCGCTCAGCAATCCGGCATTGCCAGGCCGGCCCAAGCCCCAACGACGGCGGCACCCGTCGCGGCGACGAAAAAGCCGGCGCCAAAACAAACAGCATCACGCGGGAAGGAGCCGCGCAGTCCCGAGGTTCCGGCCGCTCTCGCGGCACTTCCGCCGCGCGAACGCTTCGCCGTTTTGTCCGACCTGCTCTGGCTCGGCGGTTTTGAGGGCATGAGTGCGGAGGAAGTCGAGGAGCACGTCGGCGATGCCGTCAAGGCGTTCCAGAGGCGCAACGGCGGCAAGGAAACCGGCGCTCTCAGCGACCAGGAACGGGCGTTACTCGCCGACGCCGCGAAGGCGCATCAAGCGGCTGTCAATTGGCGGGTGATCGACGATACCGCGACCGGAGCGCGTCTTGGTGTCCCCGAGAAGCTGGTGCCGCGCGCCGGTGCCGGCAGCACCGGCAGCCGTTGGACCTCGGCCGGCGGTCAGGTTCAGATCGAGACTTTCCGGCTCCATGAGGCATCGTTGCCGACCCTGTTTGAGCAGGATAAGAAGGCGTCGCAGCGCAGCGTCGGCTATAGCCTGCTTAGTCCCGATTCCTTCATCATTACCGGCGAGCAAAAGCTGAAAAAATTCGTCGAGCGGGCCGAGGCCCGCGGAAGCGAAGTGCGCGGCATCACTATTCTTTACGATCAAGCCACCGAAGGAACCATGGCGCGGGTCGCGGTCGCGGTGTCCGACGCGTTCCAAGGCTTCCCCGATCCGAACGCCGCCATGCCGCCGGGACGCAAGCGCGGCGTCGAATACGGCACCGCGATCGTGGCCACGAGCCGCGGCGAGCTCATCGCGCCGGCGCAGATGACGGACGATTGCCAGGCCATCACCGTGCCCGGTTTCGGCCACGCCGACCGCATCGCCGAGGACAAGACCGACGATCTCGCGCTGCTACGGCTTTATGGTGCGCGCAACCTCGTCCCGGCGGCGCTCGCCGGCGACAGTCCCGCCGATGGAGAGCTAACCCTGGTCGGCGTCGCCGACCCCTTGGCGCAGCCGGGCGAAGTCGCGGTGAGCAGCGCGGCCGCCAGTCTCACCACGCAAGGTTTGGTTCCTGTCCCGAAACTCGGTTTTTCCGGCGCCGCGGCGATCGACAAGCAAGGACGCTTCGCCGGCATCGTCGAACTGAAATCGCCGATCGTGGCCGGCGCCGGCTCCCTCGCGCGGCAGGCGGCGCTGGTGCCGGCAACGGCGGTGCGCGGCTTTCTCGCGGCTCAAGGCATTGCACCCACCGCCGGCCATGCTGCCATCGACCAATCCGTCGTGCGGGTGATCTGCGTGCGGAAATGACCGGCTAGACCACGATCCAATTCAATTGAATCAGATCATGGTCTAGATTTTTTAATTGAGCATGATCTTGTCGGAAAACCGGTATCCACTTTTCCGGATCATGCCCTAAGCGCTTTATTTGTTTTCGAATTTGGCCGGCCGCTTGGCGACGAATGCGGCCATTCCCTCCTTCTGGTCGGCGGTTGCAAACAAAGAATGAAACACCCGCCGTTCGAAGCGCACGCCTTCCGCGAGCGAGGTCTCGAATGCGCTGTCGACGGCCTCCTTGGCCGCCAGTACCGACGGCAGCGACATCGATGCGATCGTTTCGGCGACTTTAAGCGCCTCGTCGAGGAGGCTCGCGAGCGGCACGATGCGCGCGACGACGCCCGCGCGTTCGGCTTCCTGCGCGTCCATCATGCGGCCGGTCAGAATGAGGTCCATTGCCTTGGCCTTGCCGACGGCGCGTGTCAGCCGTTGCGTGCCGCCGATGCCGGGAATGATGCCGAGTTTTATTTCCGGCTGTCCGAATTTGGCGTTATCCGCGGCGATGATGAGGTCGCATTGCAAGGCAAGCTCGCAACCGCCGCCGAGCGCGAAGCCGGCCACCGCCGCGACGACAGGCTTGCGGGCGTGCGCGACGCGATCCCAGCTCGCCGCGAAGTTGCCGACGAAGACGCCGGGGAACGTCTTGTCCGCCATCTCCTTGATGTCGGCGCCGGCCGCGAACGCCTTGTCCGAGCCGGTGATGACGATACAGCCGATATCGCGGTCGTCCTCGAAGCCATCGAGGGCAAGGCTCAATTCGCGCATCAGCGCACTATTAAGCGCGTTGAGCGCCTGCGGCCGATTGAGCCGAATGAGCCCGACCCGGCCGCGCGTCTCGACGATGATGTGTTCGTTGACGCTCTGTTCGGTGCTCATGGACGGTCTCCTCGCTTTCCCCGCTTGCGCAGCGAGGTAGAAATCACTTCTGGCACGCCGGACAATAAAACGTCGAGCGGCCGTTCTGGACAATGCGTTTGACGATGCCGCGGCATACCCGCTGCCGACCCTTCCCGGCATGGGAGGAAGGCTCGGGAGCGGGGCAGCGCGCGCCTTCGCGATCGTAGACACGAAAGTGATGCTGGAACATGCCGAGATCGCCGTCGGTAAGACGGTGATCGCGCAGCGACGAGCCGCCGTCCTTGATGGCCGCTTCGAGCACCGTCTTGATGGCGTCGACCAGGCGTTCGGTGCGCTCGTTCGGCGTGCCGGTCCGGGTGGCAATGGTCGAGGCCATGCGTTTGGGCGAGAGCCCGGCGCGATACAGCGCCTCGCAAACATAGATATTGCCTAGGCCGGCCACCACTCTTTGGTCCAACAAGGCCGCTTTGAGACTTGTCTTCTTGCCTTTGCAGGCGCGCGCCAGCATCGCTGAGTTGAATTCATTGCCAAGCGGTTCGGGACCGAGCCCCCGTAACAGCGGCTCCGCGTCGAGATCTTTGCGCGCGACCAGCTTCATCGATCCAAACCGGCGCGGATCGTTGAAGGTCACGGTGGCACCGGACGACATGTGAAATACGACGTGGTCGTGGGCGACGTGTTTGGCGCGCTCGTGATAATAGGTGCCCAGCGTGCGGTCGTTTTCACGAAAAACATTAAACGAGCCCGACATGCCGAGGTGCATCAGAAGGACGTCGCCGGAGGAAACGTCAACGAGAAGATATTTGGCGCGCCGGCCGAGGCCGGTGACGGAGTTGCCTTGGAGCCGACGCGCAAAGTCTTTCGGCAGCGGCCAGCGCAGGTCGCCGCGACGGACTTCGACACTATCGAAGCGGGCCCCGTCCATGGCCGGTTCGAGGCCACGCCGAACGGTCTCGACTTCGGGCAGTTCGGGCATCGCTTACCCCGCAGGCCACCGCAGCAAAATGGTTAATTTCAAACACATAGCGTCCCTTACGGCGCCGCGCTATGGTTGCGCATCATAGGATCGGCGATGGCAGATACCGCGCATTTCGGTTCACGGCAGGTGCCGCTTGGTGACAAGCAGGCGCTTGTCGATGACGTCTTCCACAGCGTGGCACGGCGCTACGATCTTATGAACGACCTGATGTCGTTCGGGTTGCACCGGGCCTGGAAGGATGCACTGGTGACGGCGATTAATGCGCCGAGGAATGGGCCGTTTGCACTGCTCGATCTCGCCGGCGGCACCGGCGATGTCGCGTTTCGCGCGATCGCGCGCGGCGGCGACGAAATGCGGGCGACGGTGAGCGACATCAATACCGCCATGCTCGCCATCGGCCGCGAGCGCGCCGCACGCTCGCTCTCCCGCGGCGGAGACCGGATCACATTTACGGAAGCCAATGCCGAGGCGCTGCCGTTCTCGGATCGCAGTTTCGACGCGGTCACTATCGCGTTCGGCATCCGCAACGTGCCGCGCATCGAACAAGCGCTCGCCGAGGCCTTTCGCGTGCTCAAGATCGGCGGCAAATTCTTATGCCTTGAATTTTCCGCGGTCGACGTTCCCGGCTTCGACAGGCTTTACGACTTTTATTCTTTCAATATCATCCCGGCGCTCGGTCGCGTCGTCGCGGGCGATGCCGATTCCTATCGCTATCTGGTCGAATCGATCCGCCGCTTTCCGGATCCGCAAAGTTTTGCCGCCATGCTGCGCGCGGCGGGATTTGCCCGGGTTTCGTTCCAACCGATGACCGGCGGCATCGTCACGCTGCATTCCGGCTGGCGTTTGTGATTTCGGCTCCCACGCATTTTATTCGGCTTGGCCGCGCCGTCTTCGTGTTAGCCCGCGAAGGGGTTTTCGGCATCGTCGATCCCACCGCCGTACCGGTTCCGATGCGACCGCTACTGCGCGTTGCACGCCTCATCGAGCGGCGCACGGACGACACCGCGGAGGCGCGCTTATCGACGGCGCTGTCGCGGCTCGGGCCGAGCTACGTGAAACTCGGCCAGTTTTTGGCGACGCGTCCGGATGTGGTCGGGGCCGCTTTCGCCCTCGACCTCGAGCGGTTGCAGGATCACATGCCGCCGTTCCCGCAGGCGGAAGCCGAAGCGGCGGTCGCGGCCTCGTTCGGACGGCCGCTGGCCGCTGTCTTTACAAGCTTTGGACCGGCGGTCGCCGCCGCCTCGATTGCGCAGGTGCACCAGGCGACGGTGGCGGGAGCGGCGCAGCCGCGCGCGGTCGCGGTCAAGGTGCTCCGGCCGGGCATTGAGCGGCGCTTCCATATCGACCTCACCGCCTTCGTATTCGCGGCGCGTCACGCCGAAAATCTGTTTGCCGAGGCGCGGCGACTGCGTGTCGTAGAAGTGGTCGAGACCCTGCGGCGCTCGGTGATGGTCGAAATGGATTTTCGGCTGGAGGCGGCGGCGCTCTCTGAAATGGCCGAAAACACCAAGGACGATCCGGATTTTCGCGTTCCGACGGTTGACTGGGACCGCACCACCAAGGAAGTGCTGACGTTGGAGTGGATCGATGCGACGCCGCTGTCCGACCGCGCCGGATTGCAAGCCCGAGGCGTCGATCTGCCGAATCTGGCGCGTGTCTTGATCCAGACGTTTTTGCGTCATGCGCTGCGCGACGGTTTCTTTCACGCCGACATGCATCCCGGCAATTTGTTCGTCGACGGTGCCGGCCGGCTGATCGCCGTCGACTTCGGCATCATGGGCCGGCTGGGGGCGAAGGAACGCCTATTTTTGGCGGAAATTTTGCACGGCTTTATCGTCCGTGACTATCACCGCACCGCCGAGGTTCATTTCGAGGCCGGCTACGTACCACCGTATCATTCGATCGAAGACTTCGCCCAGGCCATCCGCGCGATCGGCGAGCCGATCCATAATCGCACCGCAGAAGATATTTCGATGGCGAAATTGCTCTCGCTGTTGTTCGAGGTGACCGGCCTGTTCGACATGCGCACGCGGCCGGAATTGCTGCTGTTGCAGAAGACCATGGTTGTGGTCGAAGGCGTGGCGCGCTCGTTCGATCCGAAGCTCGACATGTGG
>Ga0181537_10004963_pt1 | contig 10881 bp, 10 predicted proteins | sample PEATcosm2014_Bin_39_FD_119765 | JGI IMG/M metagenome (GOLD analysis project Ga0181537, IMG submission 119765) | Peatland microbial communities from MTU Mesocosm Facility, Houghton, MI, USA - PEATcosm2014_Bin23_10_metaG | ecosystem: Environmental > Terrestrial > Soil > Wetlands > Peat | place... | reverse complement strand
TGTTCAACCTGTTCCATGCCGGGGATCTGCTGCGTATCGTGCGCGGTGAGGACGTGGGTACGGTCGTGTCGGCCGGCCCCGCACGGACGGCGCCCCACGCACCGACGCCGCCCTACGCCCCGACGGCGCCATAAGAGGAACCACCATGCTCGAGGATCTCAAGAAGGATGCGACCGTGCGCATGCAGAAATGCGTCACGGCGTTCCGCGATCAACTGAAGAAGCTGCGCACCGGCCGCGCGCACACCAGCCTGATCGAGCACATCAAGGTCGACTATTACGGTTCCGAGATGCCGCTCAATCAGGTCGCGAATCTCGCCACCGAGGATGCGCGCACGATCACGATCACACCCTGGGAGAAATCGATGGTGGCGGTGATCGAGAAGGCCATCCAGAAGTCCGATCTCGGGCTCACGCCGAACACGGCGGGACAGCTGATCCGCATCTCCATGCCGGCGCTCACCGAGGAGCGGCGCCGCGACATCACGAAGGTGGTGCGCTCGGAGGCGGAGAGCGCGCGTGTGTCGGTGCGCAACGTGCGCCGCGAGGTGATGACCGAGCTGAAGGACATGCTGAAGGAGAAGCTGATCGCGCAGGATGATGACCGGCGCGCACAAGAGGAGATCCAGAAGCTCACCGACAAGCATGTCGCGGAGATCGATCACGCGATGGCGGACAAGGAAAAGGAACTGATGCAGGTCTGACCCCGGTTTTGTCAGTCGCATCTCAAGCAACTCATGGCCGCCACGCCGCAGCACGTCGCCATCATCATGGACGGCAACGGCCGCTGGGCACGCACGCGCGGCCTGCCGCGGCCGGCCGGCCACCGCGCGAGCGTCAAGGTCGTGCGCCGCATCGTCGAGGACTGCATCGGGCGCGGCGTGCGCTATCTCACCCTGTTTGCCTTCTCCAGTGAGAACTGGCGTCGGCCGCCCGAGGAAGTCGGCATGTTGATGGGGCTGTTCCTCGATACGCTGGTGCGCGAGATCGCCAACCTGCACCGCAATCAGGTGCGGCTGCGTTTCATCGGCGACCGCGAGCCGCTGGCGCCCGCATTGCTCGAACGCATGCAGGGTGGGGAAAGTCTGACCGCATCGAATGAGGGCCTCACGCTCCTGGTGGCCGTGGGCTACGGCGGGCGGTGGGACCTCGCGCAGGCGTGCCGCTCGCTCGCCGCCGATGCGGCTGCGGGCAGGCTGCTACCCGCCGCCATCGGCGAGGCGCAGCTCGCCGAGCGTCTCGCGCTCGCCGGGGTCCCCGATCCGGACCTTCTCATCCGTACCGGGGGTGAGCAGCGGATCAGCAACTTTCTCCTGTGGAATCTCGCCTACACCGAGCTCTATTTCACCGAGGTGCTGTGGCCGGCGTTCACCTCCGCGCATTTTGCGGCGGCGCTCGATTTCTATGCGCAGCGCGAGCGGCGCTTCGGCAAGACCTCTGCCCAGCTCGCGGCGCAGGTCGATGCTTAAGCTCAGAATCCTCACCGCCGGCGTGCTCGCGGTGTTGCTCGCCGTCGGGCTCTTTGCGCTGCCGCCCCGCGCCACCGTGCTCGCCATCGGGGTGGTGCTCACCCTGGGGGCCTGGGAATGGGCGGCTTTCGGCGCGCTGCGCGCGGTCCCCGCCCGGCTCGCCTATGCCGCCGCCCTCGCGCTCCTCTGGTTCCTCGCCTGGCGCTGGACGGACAGTCGTGGGTCTCTGCTGATCCTGCTCAGCATCGCCTGTGCCTGGTGGTCGCTCGCGTTCCTCTGGCTGCTGCTCGCGCCCGAGCGGCATCGCGCCTCGCTGGCGCTGCTCGCCGGCGTGGCCGTACTGGTGCCGGCCTTCGTCGCGCTCGCCAGGCTCGAGGTCGCCCGTCTCGAGGTCAGCACGCCTGCGGTCGGCACGCTCGGGGTCGGCGGGTTCGAGATCGCCCATCACGACGCGGTGCGCGGCCCGCAGATCGTGCTCTGGCTGATCCTCATCGTGATCGCCGCGGACATCGGTGCGTTCTTCGCCGGACGCCGCTTCGGCCGGCGCAAGCTCGCGCCGCGCGTGAGTCCGGGCAAGACCTGGGAGGGCCTGTGTGGAGGATTGCTCGCCGTCGCCCTGGTGGCGGCGGCCGCGGCCTTCGATCTGCATCTGGCGCCGCTGCCGAGCGTGGCCTTCGCCTGTGCGGTCGGCATCTTCTCTGTCATCGGTGATCTCACCGAGAGCATGTTCAAGCGCGGCGCGGGCCTGAAGGACTCGGGGACGATCCTGCCGGGGCATGGCGGTGTGCTCGATCGGATCGACAGCGTCACCGCGGCGGCGCCGCTCTACGCGCTCGGCTTGTTCGGTGCGGGGGTCATCAGGTGAGCGCACCCACCGGCATCGCCATCCTCGGCTCGACGGGCAGCATCGGACGCAGCACCCTGAGCGTGATCGAGCTGCATCCGGAGCGCTTTCGCGTGGCCATGCTCGGTGCGCAGGGGAGCTGGGAGAGCGTGGTCGAGCAGGCGCTCAAGTTCCGGCCCGACACGGTGGTGCTGGTGAATCCCGAGGCGGCGGCGCTCGCGCGCGCGGCGCTCGCGCAGGCGGGCTCGAGCACCCAGGTCGAGAGCGGTGCCGAGGCCCTCGCGAGCGCGGTGAGCGGCGCGAACGTGGCGGTCGTCATGGCGGCGATCGTGGGCGCGGCCGGGCTCCTTCCCACCCTCGCCGCGGCGCGCGCCGGCAAGCGCGTGCTGCTCGCGAACAAGGAGTCGCTGGTGATGGCGGGGCACCTGCTCATGGAGGAGGTGCGGCGCGGTCGCACCGAGCTCATCCCGATCGACAGCGAGCACAACGCCATCTTCCAGTGCATGCCGGGCGGCTATCTGCCGGGCGAGGCGGCGCGCGGCGTGGTGCGCATCATCCTCACCGCCTCGGGCGGTCCGTTCCGCTGCGCCCTGCCGGGCAGCCTCGATGCGGTGACGCCGGATGAGGCCTGCGCCCATCCGAAGTGGAAGATGGGCCGCAAGATCTCGGTCGACTCCGCCACACTCATGAACAAGGGACTCGAGGTCATCGAGGCGACGCTGCTGTTCGGCCTGCCCGAGGCGCGGGTCAACGTCGTCGTGCATCCCCAGAGCCTGGTGCACTCGCTCGTCGAGTATGCGGACGGCTCGCTGCTCGCGCAGCTCGGTGCGCCGGACATGCGCACGCCGATCGCGCAGGCGCTCGCGTGGCCGGAGCGCGTGGTTTCCGGTGTACAATCGCTCGACCTGAGTCAGATCGGCCGTCTCGAGTTCGAGCCGCCCGACCATGTCCGCTTCCCGAGCTTGGACCTCGCACGGGCTGCGGCCCGCGCGGGTGGTACGGCACCCGCGGTATTGAATGCGGCGAACGAGGTCGCGGTACAGGCGTTTCTCGACCGGCGCTTGAACTTTACCGCCATACCCACGGTCATTGACAGGGTGTTGCAGCGCCTCGATGCACGCCCCGTAAGAGAGCTGGGCGATGTGTTGGACGCCGACGCCGCTGCGCGACGCCTGGCTGTTCACATGATCGAGGCCGCGCATGGAGCCCTTGCATGAAAATGCTGATTTTTGTCGCAGCCTTCCTGGTTGCGATCGGGATACTGGTTGCCGTTCACGAGTTCGGTCACTACTGGGTGGCGAAGCGCTTGGGCTTCAAGGTGCTGCGCTTCAGCATAGGATTCGGCAAGCCGCTGCTCATGCGCCGCGGGCGCGATGCCGATCACACCGAGTACTGCCTGGCCGCCATTCCGCTGGGCGGGTACGTGAAGCTGCTCGATGAGCGTGAGGGGGACGTCGCCCCCGGGGAGCTGCATCGCTCGTTTACTCGGCGGCCCATCCTGCATCGCATTGCGGTGCTGCTCGCCGGCCCGGCGATGAATCTTTTGTTCGCCGCGCTCATCTATGCAGTCCTTGCGATGGTCGGCACCGAGGTGGTGAAGCCGGTCGTGGGGCAGGTGCATCTGGACAGTCCGGCGGCGGTGGCGGGCCTGAAGCGCGGCGATCAGATCGTGCGCGTCGGCAGTCATCCGGTCGCGGACACCGAGGAGCTGCAGATCGATCTGTTGCGCCAGCTCTCCTCCGACGGCGTGCTGCCGCTCGAGGTGCGACGCGATGGCCAGGAGCGGCCCATCACGCTGCGCGTGACGCAGGACACGCGCCCGCTCACCGAGCCGGGCCGGCTGCTCGCGGGACTCGGCTTCGATCTCGCCACCTGGAGCGCCGCGACGGTCATCCAGAGCGTGCCGGGGGCGAGTGCCGGCGCGCGCGCCGGCCTCAAGCCGGGTGACCGCGTGGTCGCGGTCGACGGCCAGCCGATGACGAACAGCCTGGACTTCCAGTCCGTGGTGGCCGCCTCGCCGGGACGCACGCTCGACATCGAGGTCGAGCGCGACGCGGCGGCGCTGCATCTTCAGGCGGCGGTACCCGAGGTGACTGAGCAGGGTCACCCGATCGGCCGGCTCGGCATCACGCTCGCGCCGGAGAAGGACCGCAAGTGGCCCGCCGGCCTCACCGAGACGCACCGCTCGGGACCGCTCGCCGCGCTCGGACTCGGCATCGAGAAGACCTGGGACATGTCCGCGCTCACGGTGCAGATGCTCTGGCGCATACTGACCGGGCAAGTTTCCGCCAAGAACATCTCCGGCCCCATTAGTATTGCCGAGTTCGCGGGCATGAGCGCCGAGCTCGGTATCGCCGCCTTCCTGTCCTTTCTCGCCATCATCAGCGTGAGCTTGGGCGTGCTCAATCTCATGCCGGTGCCGCTGCTCGACGGCGGCCAGGTCGTCTACCAGGTGGTGGAGGGTGTCAAGGGGAGCCCGCTCTCGGAGCGCGCGCAGAATTTCGGGCAGCAGGTGGGGATCGCTTTGCTGGTCGTGTTGATGAGTCTCGCTTTCTATAACGATATTTCACGACATTTGAACTGATGGGGAATCATGAGTCATCCGAGCCTTAAGGCCAGGAAGCGGCGCGCCGGCGCGCACGCTGCGCAACAGGTCGGAGCGCGCGCTGCGCAACGAGACAGTCTGCGGTCGGCCTCGCGTGCGGTTTAACGTCCGGCGTGCCGGGCGGGTGGCGCTCGCGCTCTCCTTGCTCACAGCGCCCGTGTTCGCTCAAGCCCCCTCGCCGGCATCCGATAATTTCGTGGTGGGCGATATCCGGGTCGAGGGCCTGCAGCGCATCTCCGAAGGCACGGTCTTCAATTATCTGCCGGTCAACATCGGCGATCACCTCGATGAGCAGCGCATCCAGGAGGCGATGCGGGCTCTCTATGCCACCGGGTTCTTCCGCGATGTCGAGCTGCGCCGCGACGGCAATACGCTGCTCGTCGTCGTGATCGAGCGGCCCTCGATCGGCAAGTTCGAGATCAAGGGCAACAAGGACATCAAGACCGAGGATCTCACCAAGAGCCTGCGCAACGTCGGTCTCGCGCAGGGCAAGACCTTCGACCGCTCGGTGCTCGATGAGGTCAAGCAATACCTCACCGATCAGTACTTCAGCCGCGGCAAGTACGCGGTGCGCGTCGATACCAAGGTCACCGATCTGCCGGGCAACAAGGTCGACGTGGTGATCGACATCAAGGAGGGCAAGCGCGCCAAGATCGAGATGATCAATCTCGTCGGCGACACGAAGTTCAAGGAAAAGGACATCCTGCAGACCTTCGAGCTGAAGACGCCCAACTGGCTGTCCTGGTACAAGCAGGATGACCGGTACTCGCGCGAGTCGCTCACCGGCGATCTGGAGAAGCTGCGCTCCTACTACATGGATCGCGGCTACGCGAACTTCCAGATCGAGTCCACCCAGGTGACGATCGCGCCTGAGAAGGACAACATGTACATCACCATCAACGTCCAGGAGGGTGATGTGTTCCGGGTCTCCGACATCAAGCTCGCGGGCACGATGGTGGTGCCCGAGGAGCAGCTGAAGCGCCTGCTGCAGATCCACCCCGGAGACATCTTCTCACGCAAGGCGGTGACCAACTCGCAGGAGGCGATGAGCTATCGCCTCGGCGCCGACGGCTACGCCTTCTCGAAGATCGACCCCGTGCCGACGCCCGACAACGAGAAGAAGACGGTCTCGCTCACCTTCTTCATCGAGCCCGGCAACCGCGTGTACGTGCGGCACATCAATTTCAACAACACCAGCGCCATCAACGATGAGACCCTGCGGCGCGAGATGCGCCAGCTCGAGGGTGGATGGCTGTCGAATTCCGCGGTGGAACGCTCCAAGGAGCGTCTGCAGCGACTGCCCTACATCGAGAAGGTGGAATTCGAGACCAAGCCGGTGCCGGGCAGCGCGGACCTGGTCGACGTCGACTACAACATCAAGGAAGGCCTGCCGGGCCAGTTCGGCGGCGGCATCGGTTATTCCGAGGCGCAGAAGTTCTCGATCAACGCGAATTTTGTGCACAGCAACTTCATGGGCTCGGGCGAGCGCATCGCGCTCGAGGTGAACGCCGGCAAGTACAGCAAGACCTACACCTTCGCGCACACCGATCCGTACACGACCATCGACGGCATCGCGCGCACCACCTCGCTCACCTACCGCGACGTGACGCAGTTCGTGGCGGCGGCCTCGAAGTTCTCGACCAAGCAGTTGACGCTCGCCGAGACGCTCTCCTACCCGATCACCGAGTACCAGTACGTCTCGGTCGGTCTGGCGGCGAACAAGAATGAGCTGGTGGTCTCGCAGGGCTACAGCGCCGAGCAGGCAATCGACTGGGTGCAGCACAACGGCAAGACGTTCACGAGCTACCTGGACGACACCAACGGCGACGGGGTCATCAACTCGCTCGATACGCCCTACACCGTGTACGGCACGGACTTCTACACCTACGAGATCACGGGCGGCTGGAATTTCGATACCCGCAACCGCGCGCTGTTCGCCGACCGCGGCTTTCACCTGGCGGTCTCGGGCCGCTATGCGCTGCCCCTGAGCGAGGTTCGCTACTACGCGACCAATCTGCAGTTCCTGCAGTACATTCCCATCTGGCACAAGTGGCTGATCACGTACAACGCGCAGATCGACTACGCCAACGCGCTCGGCAAGACCACCTACCTGCCGCCCTATTTGAACTATTTCGCGGGCGGCCCGGACAGCGTGCGCGGCTTTCGTGAGAGCACGCTGGGGCCGCGTGACAACATCGGGATCGGCAACCCGTTCGGCGGCAATTTCCGCGTCATCAGCCGCTGGGAGCTGCTGTTTCCGGTGCCGGACAAGTGGAAGAGCGCGGCCCGGGTCAGCTGGTTCTTCGACATGGGCAATGTCTTCTATACCGGCAACAAGGTTCGATTCCTGGGCGAGGACGACCTGACGCCGGTCAATTACCACTTCGCTTATGATAACCTTAAGAGATCGACCGGAGTCGCGGTGCAGTGGCTGGCGCCCCTGGGGCTGTTCCGTTTCTCATACGGCGTTCCGATGAATGCCTTTGCCGGCAGCACGACCAAGTTCAACGATGAGACCGAGCGTTTTCAGTTCTCCATCGGTCAGGCCTTTTGACCAACAACCATTCGAGGTTCGTACATAGTCCCATGTCGACTTTCAACCGCAGCATTCCCTATCTCGCGCTCCTTCTGTGCGCTTTCATGAGCAGCACGGCGAGCGCCGACATGAAGGTGGGCGTCGTCAGCTTCCAGAAGCTGTTCCAGGAAGCGCCCCAGACCAAGACCGCGATGACCGCCCTCAAGACCGAGTTCGGGCCGCGCGAGCGCGAGCTCACTGCGATACAGGCCGATCTCAAGTCGAAGGACGAGAAGCTGCAGAAGGAGGGCGCGATCATGAGCGAGGCGGATCGCTCCAAGGCCGACAAGACCCTTCGCGATGGGCAGCGCGAGTTGCAGCGCAAGTACAGCGAATATCAGGACGACGTCAACACGCGCAAGAACGAGGAGCTCGGCCGCGTGCAGCGCTTCATCGCGGAGGAGATCCAGAATTACGCCGCCCAGCAGGGCTTCGACCTGGTGCTCGGCGAGGGCGTGTTCTACGCGAAGTCATCCTACGACATCACCAGCGCCATCCTCGCGGTGCTGCAAAGCAAGCCCGCGACGATCCCGGCCTCGAGCACACCGGCACCGGCGGCCGCGCCGGCCAAGCCCGCGGGCACCCCGAAGTAACGCCCGGCGGGCCAGGCTACCGGGCACATCAGGTGGATGTGAGCCTCGGCGAGCTGGCGGTCCGCTTCGGGCTCGAGCTGAAGGGGGATCCGGCGCAGCGTGTCGCGCGCGTGGCGACGCTCGCCCAAGGCGCAGCCGGCGCCTTGAGTTTCCTCGCCAACCCGCACTATCGGCGCGCGCTCGCGACGACGCGCGCGAGCGCCGTGGTGCTTGCGCCTGCGGATCTGGCGGCCTGTCCCGTGGCGGCGCTCGTCACGGACAACCCCTACCTCGCCTACGCCCGCATCGCCGCGCTCCTGCACCCCGTGCCGTCCGCCGAGCCCGGCGCGCATCCGAGCGCCATCGTCTCGCCGCGGGCGCGGATCCCCGCAAGCGCCGCGGTGGGGCCGCTCGCCGTGATCGAGGATGAGGTCGAGCTCGGCGAGCGCGTCGTGGTGGGCGCGGGCTGCACCCTGGAGCGCGGCGCGCGCATCGGCGCCGACTCGCGCCTGGTGGGGGGCGTGCATCTGTATCCGGGCGTGCAGTTGGGGTCGCGCTGCCTCGTGCATGCCGGAGCGGTGATCGGCGCGGACGGGTTCGGTTTCGCGCCCGATCGGGGCGTGTGGGTCAAGGTGCCGCAGCTCGGCGGCGTGCGGGTGGGCGATGACGTCGAGATCGGTGCGAACACGACGATCGACCGCGGCGCCATCGAGGACACCGTCATCGAGGACGGCGTCAAGCTGGACAATCAGATTCAGGTGGGTCACAACGTCGTGATCGGTGCGCACACCGCGATTGCGGGCTGCACCGGCATCTCGGGATCCACGATCCTGGGACGACGCTGCATGATCGGCGGGATGGTGGGCTTTGCCGGGCACCTCACGATCGCGGACGATGTCGTGGTCACAGGGTGCAGCCTCGTGAGCCATTCGATCCACGAGGCCGGCAGCTACTCGAGCGGGATGCCGACGGTCCCCACGCGCGCGTGGCGGCGCATGGTGGCGCACCTGCGCCGATTCGGTGAGAGGGGAAAGGAGCGATCGTGATGGCGGAACCCGTGAAGCTGGACATCGAGGGCATCCTCAAGTTGTTGCCGCACCGCTATCCCTTCCTGCTGGTCGACCGGGTGCTCGCCTGCGAGGCGGGCGAGTACTGCCACGCGATCAAGAATGTGACCTTCAACGAGCCCTTCTTCCCCGGGCACTTTCCGCATCGGCCCGTGATGCCGGGCGTGATGATCATCGAGGCGCTGGCGCAGACCTGCGGCGTGCTGGCCTTCACCACCGCCGAGGTGGTGCCGGACTCGGAAACGCGCTTCTACTTCGTCGCCATCGATCATGCGCGCTTCCGCAAGCCCGTCGAGCCCGGCGATCAGCTGCTGCTCAAGGTGGTGCTGAAGCGCGCCCTCAAGGGCATCTGGAAGTTCGATTGCACCGCCCTGGTGGAGGGTGCCGAAGTGGCCTCCGCGGAGATCATGGTCGCACCGGAAACGAAAGGCCCCGCCCGATGATCGATGCACGCGCGGTGGTGTCGCCGCAGGCCGAGATTGCCGCCGACGTCGAGATCGGGCCGTTCAGCGTCATCGGTGCGCAGGTCATCATCGGCGCAGGCACCTGGATCGGCCCGCACGTCGTCATCAATGGCCCGACGAGCATCGGTGCGCAGAATCGCATCTACCAGTTCGCCTCGATCGGGGATGCGCCCCAGGACAAGAAGTACAAGGGCGAGCCGACGCGGCTCGAGATCGGCGACCGCAACGTCATCCGCGAATCGGTGACCGTCAATCGCGGCACGGTGACGGGCCACGGCGTCACGCGCATCGGCGATGACAACCTGCTCATGGCGTATTCGCATGTCGCCCACGACTGCCGGCTCGGCAATCAAATCGTGCTCGCGAACTGTGCGACCCTGGGCGGCCACGTCGACCTGGGCGACTGGGTCATCATGGGCGGACTCAGCGCGGTGCATCAGTTCACCAGGATCGGCGCGCATGCCTTCCTCGCTCACAACGCCATGGTGACGCGCGACGTTCCGCCCTACCTGATGGCGGTGGGCCGCCCGGCGGTGCCGCACAGCGTGAACTCGGAGGGATTGAAGAGGCGCGGCTTCAGCACGGAGCAGATCCAGAACATCCGGCGCGCCTTCCGCATCCTGTACCGCTCCGGGCTGAAGCTCGCCGACGCGCTCGAGCAGCTCGAGCAGGCGGCCGCGACGCAGGCCGAGATCGGCCCGTTCGTCGAGTTCGTCAAGAACAGCACCCGCAGCATTGTGCGATAACGCGCGCAGCGGAGCCGTCGCGAGGCCCGGGCGGGCAGGGCCCGTCGCGAGGTCCGGGCGGGCAGGGCTCATCGCGAGGCCCATGCCAGGGCGCCCATGGCATTGACCCGTCCAAAGCGTTTGCGCGTTGGCCTGGTGGCGGGCGAGGCCTCCGGCGATACCTTGGGCGCCGCCCTGATCGCGGCGCTGCGCGCCCGCCTCGAGCACCTCGACTGTGCGGGCATCGCGGGACCGAAGATGCAAGCGGCCGGCTGCGAGGTGTGGGAGCCGGCCGAGTCGCTCGCCGTGATGGGGCTGTTCGAGGTGGTGCGCGAGCTGCCGCGCCTCAGGCGTTTGAAGGACACGATCCGCGACCGCTTCCTGGCGGCGCCCCCCGATGTGTTCATCGGCATCGATGCCCCGGAATTCAATCTGCGGCTCGCGCGCGAGCTGCGCGCCGGCGGCATTCCGACCGTGCAGTACGTGAGTCCGCAAGTGTGGGCCTGGCGACAGCGACGCGTGCAGCACATGCATCGCGCCGTCGACCTGGTGCTGTGCCTG
>Ga0181537_10004962_pt1 | contig 10881 bp, 7 predicted proteins | sample PEATcosm2014_Bin_39_FD_119765 | JGI IMG/M metagenome (GOLD analysis project Ga0181537, IMG submission 119765) | Peatland microbial communities from MTU Mesocosm Facility, Houghton, MI, USA - PEATcosm2014_Bin23_10_metaG | ecosystem: Environmental > Terrestrial > Soil > Wetlands > Peat | place... | reverse complement strand
TGCATCCGATTCCGTTTTGATTCCCGGAAAAAGGGGTTTTTGCAAGAGGCTCTGGCGGCAAACACAATGAAATCCATGCGATCCCTTAAAGTAAAGACCCGTCGGGAAGTGATATCCGGCGTGAGTACGGGAAAAGTGTCGACCGGCATCACGGGTCTGGATGACATCACCGCAGGAGGTTTGCCGCGCGGCCGCACAACATTGCTGGTTGGCGGGCCAGGATCCGGCAAAACCATACTTTCCCTGCAATTTCTGGTGCATGGCGCGCGTGATTGCGATGAGCCAGGCATCTTTGTCGCTTTTGAGGAGTGCTCGACGCGCATCGTGGCGAACGCCGAAGGCTTTGGCTGGAAACTCGCGGAATTGCAGCGAAAAAAGCTATTCTTCGTGGACGCCCAACCGGAACCCGACCTAATCCAGTCGGGAAATTTCGATCTCAGCGGAATGCTTGCGGCGCTCGATGTACAGATCAAGAAAATGGGGGCGCAGCGAATTGTATTTGACGCATTGGATATCGTCTTAGCGCTGCTGATTGATCCTGCGGCGAGAAGGCGGGAGGTCTACCGTCTGCATGAATGGTTGTTAGCACGGGAGCTGACGGGAATCATCACCGCGAAGACTGGCGGGGATAAGTCACGTTCAATGAGCCACCAGCCATTCGGCTTCATGCAATTCATGGTGGACTGCGCGGTGATTCTCAATCACAGCGTGGTGCAGGGCGTTTCGCAACGCAATCTGCGTGTGCAGAAGTATCGCGGCTCGAGCTTCGATGAGCATGAATCGCCATTCCTGATCGGCAATAACGGATTTGAGGTCGCGGGTGCGCGCACCCTCGGCCATGTGTACGCTACCGTGGTCAACGAGCGCGTTTCCAGCGGCGTGAAGCGTCTCGATACCATGCTGGGAGGCGGCTATTACCGCGGCGCGAGCGTCCTGATTACCGGCTTCCCTGGCACCGCCAAGACGACCTTGTGCGGTGCGTTCGCAGAGGCGGCCTGCCGGCGCAACGAACGCACCATATTCGTCAGTTTTGATTCGGATTTTTCCGAGGTGATCCGCAATCTGGCCTCGGTGGGAATACGGCTGGATCGTTACGTAAAAAGCGGCCTCTTGCGCATAGTCTCAGTTCGCACCATCACAGGCAATGCAGAGACCTACTTGCTTCGCATTAAGACATACGCGAAGGAGCATCGAGCCCGTTGCCTAGTAATCGATCCGGTGTCCACATTGTCCAGTTCCGCCAATGAATTGACCGCGCACAGTGTGGCGGAGCGATTGATCGACTGGTCGAAGTCTGACGGCACCACGCTGGTCTGCACCAGCCTGGTCGACGAGATGTCCGGCCGGACGCTCGGCATGTCGCCGCTGCAGATTTCGACGCTCGCCGACACCTGGATCCATCTCAACTATCTGGCACAGGCCGGGGAGCGCAACCGGGGCCTATCGATCATCAAGTCTCGCGGCACGGCGCATTCGAACCAAGTGCGCGAACTGATCCTCAGCGATGCCGGCGTGACTCTGACTGACACGTACACTGCGGGCGGCGAGGTGTTGATGGGCACGATGCGCTGGGAAAAGGAGAGCGCCGAGCATAGTGCAAGAGAAGAGGCGGAAGTCGCCGGGAAGCTCAAGCGAGTCACGCTCGCTGCCGAGGAGGCCGAACTCGAGGTGCGAGTGAAGTCTCTGCAGACGGAGCTGGTGGCGAAGCAGGTCGAGAAGAGCCTGTTGGCGCGCACCATCAAGAGCCGAGTGCAAGAATTGTCGCGAGGCCACACCCGGATGCGCGAGTTGCGCGGGGCGGACGCGGCGAAGCCGGGGCGAAAGTGAAACCTGCTATGAGTCGACAAAAAATGTTCCGGTTCCGGCTATATGTCGCAGGTGACACCCAGAACTCCATTCAGGCGGTTGCCAATCTTACTGTGCTTTGCCGGGCAAACCTGCCGAATCAGCACCAGATCGAAATCGTGGATGTGCTTCGGGAACCGATGCGCGCACTCAAAGATCACATCCACATGACGCCGACTCTCGTCAAGCTCGCACCGTCCCCCGTACGAACAATCGTCGGGACACTGAGTCAGACACAGCCTTTGTTGCAAGCTTTGGGACTGGTAACCTTCGCTCCGTGAAAGCGAGAAAACGATCTTCGGGGAACGTGAGTGAGGAGATGTCGGGGTTGATGCAGACACTGCTCCGGACTGGACAACGGCTGGAGGAACTGACGGCAGGCCAAGTAGATACGGTGGTGGACCGTGATGGCCGGACGTTGTTGTTGCGAGGCATTCAGGAACAATTGCGGCACAGCGAGGATGCCAGGCAGGCCGCTATCCTCAACGCATTGTCGGCGCATATCGCCTTGCTCGATGCCACGGGAACCATCATTTCCGTTAACGACGCATGGCGGCAATTTGGCAGCGCGAACGTGATGCAAGGCCCGAGATATGGGATCGGCCTCAATTACCTCGAGGTTTGCGACTGTGCCCGAGGAGATGGTTCATCTCAGGCCCACGCAGCCGCTGAAGGCATTCGTTCAGTGTTGGGTGGTGGAAAAAAGACCTTTTCGCTCGAATATCCTTGCCATTCGCCTACCGAACAACGCTGGTTCGAGCTGGTGGTTACTCCCCTGCACCAGGACCGGCTGGTCGGCGTGGTGGTCATGCATGTTAACATCACTGCGGCCCGTGCTATGGCGCTGCAGATGGCCCATTTGGCCGAACACGACTCCCTTACGGGTTTACCCAATCGATTGCTCTTGAATGACCGGGTTAGCCAAGCGATTGTCTTAGCAACGCGCCACAAAAAAAGAATCGCGCTGTTATTTTTGGATCTGGATGGATTCAAACACATTAATGATTCCTTGGGACATCCAATCGGTGACAAAGTTCTTCAGGCCACCGGAAAACGCCTCGTGGATTGCGTACGCGCTGCGGACACGGTAAGCCGACTGGGAGGCGATGAATTCGTGGTGCTGCTTTCGGAAGTGGCACATCCAGAAGATGCAGCCATTACGGCGAGAAGGATGCTCCAGGCGGTGGCTGAGCCTCAGTCCATCGACCACCACGATCTTCATGTCACCACAAGCATTGGTTTGAGCGTCTTTCCCGACGATGGCCTGGACGGGGAGACGCTTGTCAAAAACGCAGATATGGCTATGTACCAGGCAAAAGAGAATGGGCGTCAAACCTATCAGTTTTTCAAGCCGGCCATGAACGTCCGGGCCGTAGAGCGCCAATCGATCGAGGAGAGTCTGCAACGTGCCCTGGAACAGCAGGAATTTTCGGTCCACTACCAGCCGAAGGTCGATCTCAGGACAGGGAAGATTACCGGGGCAGAAGCTTTAATACGTTGGACGCATCCCACCCGAGGACCGGTCTCTCCGGCTCAATTTATTCCGGTTGCGGAAGACTCTGGCTTGATCCGGCCGATCGGCAAGTGGGTTCTTCGTGAAGCGTGCAATCAAGCCCAGGTCTGGGCAGACGCAGGCCTACCTGCAACGACAATAGCAGTGAACGTCTCCGCGGCCGAGTTCCTGCAAGAAAACTTTTTGGAAGATATATTCCGAATCCTCAAGGAGACGGGCATGGATCCGAGGTCACTTGAGCTGGAGGTGACTGAGAGCGCTCTGATGAAGCGCGCCGATTCCGCAGTATCTGTCCTCCAAGAACTGAGAGCTAGAGGAGTGCAGGTGGCAGTCGATGATTTCGGTACTGGTTACTCCAGCTTGAGCTATCTGAGGAAGTTCCCAATCGATGCCTTGAAGATCGACCAGTCCTTTGTCCGTCAGATCACAACGACTCCCGAGGATACGACCATTGTGAGTGCCATCATCAGTATGGGCCGAAGTATGAAACTGCGGGTCATTGCCGAGGGCGTGGAGACACAGGAAGAGCTGGCATTTCTTCAGGCTCACCAATGTCACGAGGCTCAAGGATATTATTTCAGCAAGCCCGTACCCCAGCATCAGTTCGCCAAATTGCTCGAGACCGGCATATCGAAATGGTGCAATTCACATTCTTAGAATGATCGCGTTTTGGGCTGCTCCCCCCCGAAGCGCATATGGCATCACGGTGGTCGGAAGTCTGTGTTACCCGAGCGAAGATCGAAGTTGAGCAGGTACCTCTGGCGAGTTGACCGGTTTCCGATAGAGCTCAAGGGAAGCCTAGGTAAAAATGCTGGCCATCGCAATCGGAAGTTATTCCACTTGCACCGAACACAGTCGGGTCTCCGTCCCGACATTCCAGACGCGGATATCATCCCTTCGTCTCACACATTCACAGCGCGAAAGCATCCCTCTAACCCACAAATTCCGAACATGATTGGTCATAGGTTCTGAATGAGCAGCCGGATATTTCACAATCAAACCGCTACAACCGAATAGTCTTAAGAACCTTGATAACTGAGACGGAAATCTGGGGGTGTGGATAAGGAATGGAAGAACCCAAGCGGTGCGATGTACCGATCGAGGCGCTACTCCGGTTCAGGGTAACCGGCGGTTTTATCGTGGCTGTGCTTCTAACAGTCTTCTTAAGTTTTGTGTCATGGCGCAACGCCCGGCGTGCGGGCCAGGATGCCCACTCGGTATCCCACACCCATGAGGTGATGGCGACGATCCAGGGCACGTCCATAGATGTGCTCGAAACTGTGGGTCTCATTCTCACGGTAGGGTCGTGGATGCTAGCCTTTCTCGTCATCATCCGCGGGATTGGCATCTGTGCTCGTGCACAGTCACAACCCAACACCCTGAACGCCGAATTGAAACAGCGAGTGAAAGAGAGCACGGCGGCTCTGCAATCAGGGCTTGAGCGTACCGCCGAACTGACAGTCACCAACGAGGAACTGGAAGCCTTCACCTATTCCGTGTCGCACGATTTGCGGGCGCCAATACGTCACATTAGCGGATTTACAAAGATCCTTCTGGAGCAGTTTCGTTCCTCTCTGCCCGTCGAGGCGCAGGGGCACCTGCAACTCATCGACCAAGCGGCGGGCAGAATGGGCCAAATGGTGGACGAAATGTTGAAACTGGCGCGCTTAGGGCGGCAGGCGCTCGAGGTTAAGACCACAGGATTGAGTTCGTTGGTGGCGGATGTTGTGACCCTAATGGCCCCGGAAACCGAAGGGCGGCAGGTGGAATGGAAGGTCGGCGAACTGCCGTTTATGGAATGCGATCCCATCTTAATGCGGCAGGTCTTTCAAAACCTGATCAGCAATGCCTTGAAGTATTCCCGGCCGCGGTCTCCCGCCGTGATCGAGATCGGGCAGACGGAAAAAGAAGGGGAAAAAGTGATCTTTGTGAAGGACAACGGAGTGGGGTTCGACATGAAATATTCGGACAAGCTGTTTGGAGTATTCCAACGCCTGCGTGTAGCCGAAGAGTTTGAAGGCAACGGTATTGGTTTGGCAACGGTGGAGCGCATCATCAAGAAACACGGAGGTCGCGTCTGGGTCGATGCCGAACTGGATCGCGGCGCCACTTTCTTTTTCACGCTCGGCGCGGCGGAACACTCCGCGAAAAAAGCCGCTGCAGCTGCCGGAGCTTCACTGTGAACCCAATTCGGGACATACTCTTGGTTGAAGACAGCCAGAACGACATTGATCTTGCCCTTTATGCGTTGCGAGAGGACAGATTAGCTAACAGCATATTTATCGTCCGGGACGGCAAAGAAGCCTTGGACTTTCTTTTCTGCCGCGGAGCTTTTGCCGAGAGAAGTTTCAGTCATCCTCCCAAACTGGTCTTGCTGGATCTGAAACTGACCAAAGTCGATGGTCTGCAAGTGCTCAAGGAATTGAAGAATGATTCCCGGACCAAGACAATTCCGGTTGTTATCATGACCTCCTCCAACGAGGAACGAGATCTGGTTGAGGGCTACAACCTCGGCGTGAACAGCTTTATCCAGAAGCCGGTAGACTTCGATCAGTTCCGCACGACCGTGAAAACTCTGGTCCAGTACTGGCTGGTGGTCAACCAGCCCCCCCCGACAGATTCCGCTCCGACAATGAGGGGGCGGCCATTGAGTTGAAAGCCGAGGCAAGGCCGGACAATTTTGACTGACCGCTGGCAGCGTGGCCGAACCGAAACCCTCCCACTCGAGCCGGATTTCAGAAAACATCTGGGTTGGTTACTCTATTGTCGGTGATCTTGTGGGCGTGAGTACTGTCCCCTTTTCGTAACTGTGGTTACCTTCCAAGCGAGAGTACCGATAACTTGGCATAGAACAGTCATAAGTTATAGTAGCTTGTTGTTCTGCCATCTCACAGTAAGTGGAAATCAGCTAGCAAGCTTAGACATTCTCTTTTTAAACTGTCACGCAACCATCGCAGTCGCAGGAGTTCGCATTGAACACCAAACACATAGGGCTGACATTAGGCATCGCGTTTACTGTCCTCATTGCCCTCTTGGCGGTCATTGGGCAGGTCGGGCTTCTCCGAATGCAAGCCATCGACAAGACCCTTATCGACATCGCCGGGAGTAAGTCAACTGACCTAGAGTTGGCACGAAGAGCGTTGATGCTCTCCGATGAGAATAACCGCATCGTGATGGAAATAGTCCTCGTGGAGAACAGGCAACTCGTCGAACCGCTACTGGCAGCCCGTTCTCAGAATAGCAAGGAAATCACGAAACTAATCGCGGAGAGCGAGACCCGCTGTGACTCAGAGAAAGAAAGGCAAGCGCTATCTGAGGTAAAAAAGACACGAGAACCGTATCTGGAGAGCTATCAGCGAGCGATCCATCTGCTTGTCGATGAACGGAAACACGACGAAGCGGAAACGGTCATGGTCAATGAAACACTGCCAGCGTTACACACGTATCATGCTGCTTGGGAGAGGTTCGTGGAGTTTCAGAAGGAAGATTTGGACGTTGCTTTTAAACAGGCCCAAGTTGATTACGTCAAGGCCCGTCGTCTTGCTTCGCTCCTGATCGGGCTGGCACTAGTCCTAGCAGTCGTAATCGCGTTGTTCGCGACTCGCAAGACGGCTCGCGAGATTGCCACGCGAATTGATACGCAGAAAGAAGTGAGTCAGCTCAATTCGGGCCTCGAAGAAAAAGTGATGGAACGTACCAGCCAGCTCATGATTGCCAACAAGGAGTTATCGGTCGAGGTCGACAAACGCCAGAGGGCTCAAGAGAGCTACCAATGGGAGGTATTAGCACGTGAAGATGTTGAAATTGATTTGCGACGAACCGACGAACGCATGCGGATGGCGGTGGAAGCGGCGAGGATAGGGTTCTGGGACTGGGACGTGATTCGAGACAAACAGGTCTGGTCAGATATCTGCAAAGAGTTATTGGGCTTGCGCCCAGAGAGCACCGCAAACTTTCAGGTGTTGATGAACAGCGTACATCCCGATGACCGCAAAATGATGGAGGACGGGATTAACGCGGCCATTGCGGAAAAGAGAGATTACGGCTTGGAATTCCGCGTGGTTTGGCCGGATGGAAGCGTGCACTGGCAGGTCTCCAAAGGACGTGCTTTCTACGATGAGACGGGGCGCACGACTCGCGTGGCTGCGATCGCGATGGATATCACTACCCGCAAGGTTGCGGAAGAACAGATTCAATACTTAGCCTACTACGATGCTCTAACCGGGCTGCCCAATCGAACTCTTCTTCAGGATCGCTTAGCCTATGCACTCGCTATCGCTCGGCGGCAAAAGCATAAACTCGCGATTTTGTTCCTCGACCTCGATAGATTCAAAGACATCAACGACTCGCTGGGACACTCGGTCGGCGACCTCCTTCTGCAAGCAGTCGCCGAACGCCTTAAGACGTGGGCGCGGGACCAAGACACTGTCGCTCGTCTCGGGGGTGATGAGTTTCTACTCATGTTAACTCACGTAAAGGAAGTGCCCGACGCAGCGGTTGTTGCTGAACGTCTCATTGATGCGGTCACCGCCGAATTCGTCGTCCAAGGGCACACTCTCAATGTCACGTGCAGTGTTGGCATCAGCATCTTTCCGGAGCACGGAGCGGAGCCCGAAACGCTGATCAAGAATGCCGACGCGGCTATGTATAGTGCCAAGGACAACGGGTGTAACAACTTCAGGTTTTTTACGGCGGACATGAATGCTCAGGTCGTTCAGCGATTGGCCTTGGAGAGCAGCCTGCGGCTGGCACTCGACAAGAAACAACTCTTTCTGGTCTATCAGCCACAGATAGATATCGATAGTGGAAGGATCACCGGGTTGGAAGCACTGCTCCGTTGGCAGCATCCGGAATTTGGGCTTGTGCCGCAGGATAAGTTCATCGGAATAGCTGAGAACAGCGGTTTGATTGTGCCGATCGGCGAATGGGTTCTCAGGACTGCCTGCTCTCAGGCTCGAAAATGGCAGGACGAAGGGCTTAACGCCGTGTCGATCGCAGTAAATGTATCGGCGGTCCAGTTTCGTCAAGTGGGCTTCTGCGAACTCATCAGAAAAGTCCTCCATGAGACGAACCTCGCCCCGCAACACCTCGAACTGGAGCTAACAGAAAGCCTACTCCTGTCCAATGCGGACCTGATGTTATCGGTTGTTCAAGAATTAAAGGCCATGGGGGTGACCCTAGCGATTGACGACTTCGGAACTGGTTACTCGAGCTTCAGCTACTTGAGACAGTTTCGAGTCAGCAAGCTCAAAATCGACCGCATATTTATCCGAGATGTCGCCGTGAATCCTGATGACGCGGCGATCACAACCGCGATCATCAGCATGGCGAAAAGCCTGAGGCTCAAGGTCATTGCCGAAGGCGTCGAAAATGAAGGGCAAGTGGCATTCCTGCGAGCCCATCAGTGTGACGAAATCCAAGGCTACTATTTCAGTAAGCCTTTAGCGGCTGACGAAGTTGCCGACAAATTACGAGAATACGCAACTGAACCTCAAGTCGTGATCACGCCAGCGGGAGACAATCGGGACAATAACCATTATGAAATGAGTACCCACTTATGTCCGTAGGACTTGCACTACTGGTGTCCGCTGATCTACGTACAATTCGGCAGCTTAGCCTCGGCCTCCGAGAATTGTCGATCTCTCCCGATGCATGTCAGGACGCGGGGACCGCGGTCCTCCTGCTGAAGCGCCGAAAGTTCGATGCCGTAATCGTTGATCTTCAACTAGGAGAGAAGTCCGGACAGATTCTGGACGAGGCACGCCTCTCCCCCTCGAACTCGACGGCGGTCACGTTCGGCATCGGAAATAATGATGCAGAAGTTACATCGGCTTTCCGCAAGAAATCTCAGTTTGTTTTTGAGAGACCTCTTTCCTCGCAATCGATCCACAAAACTCTCATGCCTGCATACGGGCTCATCCTGAGAGAACGAAGACGCTACTTCCGTTACCCGGTGTCCATTCCAGTCATCATCCGGAGCGAGAACATGCAAGAAGTTTGGTGCAACAGCGTAAATATTAGCGAAGGGGGCATTGCTTTGAGCACGCAGGCTCCGTTCCTTGCCGGAGAAAGCGTCCGCGTTCAGTACATGCTACCCGATCGCACGATACCCTTCTTCGCAGAATCGACAATTTGCTGGTCGAAGACTGGCCATTTGGGAGTTCGCTTCGTATCTATTTCGGACGAGCAGAAGTTTGAACTACAGACCTGGCTGTCCCAAAAGCTGGAGGAGACACTTCCCGAATTCGTTGTGGAGCAATTCCGGAAAATGGAGGCTGGCTTGGACAAGACTGGGGCGGACCAAAGGTGCGATCTCCCGTTTACTACTCCGGCGTACGGAGTAAAGAACAAGCCACTATCATTGAACCTGGCCGGGCCAAGAAGCGCACCCATATCGATTTCCAGCTTCCGATCGAAAATGTTCCCCAAAACACTTTGGGACAAAATCGCACGTTATCAGGCGTGGGTGTTCCCCCCCGAGACAGAATGGATTCGGCACTATCTAGGCAAGAAAGGCCGCAAGTGACGTTGGGGCTTTGTAGGAAACAATGGCCAAACCAAAGAAGCAAGTGCCGTACCTCCATACTCCATACAGCCAACGCCGAAGTACAAATCTATCTACCCAAGAAAAGGGGAAGATGATGATATCTATCATCCTGCCCGCTAACTAATACGTTGACTTTTGTTCCCGCGCCCCTTTTTTCAACTGTGAGCACTAAGCAACAGCCGCACTACCTACGGACAAGGTGTAATACCTCTCTATTGAGGATTGCATAATATAGTGACATTCCTGAGGATTCGTGTTACTCTGCGGTCATGGGAAACCCGGCGGGAGTAAGACGCGATTTTCAGAAGTTGGAAGAACGGCGGCTGTTAGGGGCGCGGCTGTTGCGCCAAGGAGTACATCCGGCCGAAGTGGCGCGACAGGTGGGAGTGCATCGGCAGTCGGTCAGTCGCTGGGCCGAACAACTGAAGCAGGGTGGTGTACGGGCTTTGAAACAGGCCGGACACGCCGGGCGCAGAGCGCGTTTACGTCCGGAAGATTTACGGCGGATCGAGCGTGGGTTGAAACGTGGGCCGCAGGCCCTGGGCTACGAAACCAGCTTGTGGACTTCGTGGCGCGTAGCCCACTTGATCGAGCAGGAATGCGGGGTGAAGTACCACCCGTCGCAAGCCTGGCGGATTCTGCGGCAACTGGGATGGAGTTGCCAGCGTCCGGTGGGACGGGCGTTGGAGCGCGACGAAGACAAGATTCGGCGGTGGAAACAGCAGCGCTGGCCGGAGATTAAAAAAAAGCCTGGAAAGAGGGCCGTACCATCGTCTTCATCGACGAAAGCGGACTGAGTGAGCGCCCGCACCGCTGCCGCACTTGGGCGCCACGGGGACAAACGCCAGTGTTGCAATATCACTTCAACTGGAAGATGTTGTCGGCGATGGCGGGGATAACGTGGTGGAACTTTTACTTCCGTTTGTTTCCGGGCGCGATCCGCAGTCCGCAGATCATCGAGTTTCTGGCGCACCTG
>Ga0181537_10004961_pt1 | contig 10882 bp, 8 predicted proteins | sample PEATcosm2014_Bin_39_FD_119765 | JGI IMG/M metagenome (GOLD analysis project Ga0181537, IMG submission 119765) | Peatland microbial communities from MTU Mesocosm Facility, Houghton, MI, USA - PEATcosm2014_Bin23_10_metaG | ecosystem: Environmental > Terrestrial > Soil > Wetlands > Peat | place... | reverse complement strand
TGCACACCGACGGCATGGGTTGGAAACGCCAGAAATGGAGCCCGCTGCAGCAGCGTTATTACAAGTGGTCGGAGTCGGTCACCGCGAAGCTGAGTCACTGGCTCGTGACCGATTCGGAGGCCATGCGCAAATACTATCTCGACGAATACGGCGCGGACGGCACGTTCATTCCCTACGCCGGCGAGGTAGGCAACGGTTTGGACGCCAGTGTGCTGGCGGAATACGGTCTTGCGAAGGGCGGCTACTACCTGGTCGTCGCCAGAATCGAGCCGGAAAACAACGTGCATGTCGTGATCGGGGAATATCGGGCGGCAAAGCTTGTGAAGCCCCTGGTGGTTGTGGGCGATGCGCGCTACGACACAGCGTATGGACGCCGGATTGCCGCTGAATCGGACGAAAAGGTGCGCTGTATCGGCAGCGTATACAACGCCAACAAGCTGAACGCGCTCTTCTCCAATAGCTACGCCTACCTGCACGGGCACGAGGTCGGGGGTACCAACCCCAGTCTGCTCAATGCCATGCATTTGCAGGCTGCTCCGATCGCGGTGGATGTGGTCTTCCACAGGGAAGTCATGGGGCCGCAGGGGCTGTATTTCTCGGCGCAGGAAGGGAACCTGGCACAGATACTGAGGAACGTGGATTCAAACCCGCAGATGGTGGCCGAACTGCGCTCGGTCGCCAAGTTCAGGAGCGATTCACTGTATCGCTGGGATGCCGTGGTGGCGGCTTATGCCGAGATGTTCGAGCGGGTCGTGCAGGCGCATGCGCGCAAGAGGCCGCTCCATGAGGCATTGAACGGACGCCTCTACAGACCCGAGGATTTTTTTGACGGGGCCACGGCAGCCCCAGGCGGCTAGGAGCCCGGCCGCCGGACACCGAACGTCCGGCGCATGCGCTCTGGGGCTGGGCGTTGGTCGCTCCTGGCGGCGCGAAAGATCGTGTGATCTCCCGCGTCGTTGAGCACCACGGCGCCCGCACCCACGATGCAGCCTTCACCCAGGCTCAAGCCGGGGCCTATGGTGGCCTGAACACCGACGAAGCAAAAGGGACCGAGCCGCACCGATTCGGCCACCTTGCTGGCCACTATCCAGCAATGCTCCCCGAGCGAGGTTCGAAACCCTATCGCAGAAGAAGGGAACAGGATGCAGTTCCGTCCGATGCACGCTTTGGGCTGGACTACCGACTGCTCCATGATCATCGTGTTCGGGCGGATTTCAACGCCGTGGGCGACAATCGCCTTCGAGCTCACGTAGCTTGCTGCCGAGTAACCCATGGCCTCGAGTTCGGCGAGCTTGCCGGCGCGCAGGCGGTTGACCTGTCCCATGCCGATCGCGACGAAAACCTCGTACTGTTCGGGTGGAAAATCGGTGGGCAGCTGCGCAGGGGTGACGACTGGCAAGCCGGCGTGGGTCGGTTCGCGCAGATACTCCTCATCGACCACGAACGCGCGCACCGAATACGGGCTGTCATGCTCGAAATAGTAGTGGGCCAGTTCGGCGAAATTGCGTTGCCCGAAGATCACGAGCTTTTTCTCTTTCATGGCATCCAAGCATACGCCGCCTGCACAGGATGGGCGGCATCCATGCTAAATCCGGCGCATCCACGGGGCCGCTGCGCGAGGCTCAAGTCCTGCCCGCTGCGACCAATTCCTCCAGCATCCGGCTCGGGCTCGGCGCCGCTTCGAATCGGGCAATCACGCGCGCCGCATACGCAGTGAATCGGTGCCCCAAAGCCTCGAGCTCACCCGGTGTCAGCGGCTCGGCGGGATCGGCGAATATCGGCTCGAAGCCGCCGAAATAGCAGGCTACCGCCGCGGCGTAATAGCCGCGCATGATGCGCGCCAGGTGTCCCTTGTCGAAGAAGAAAACCGGTCGGCCGTTCATGAGTCGCAACAGCGTCGAGAAAGAGAAGACGTTCCAGTAGAAGGCATACTCGGCACGGAGCAAGGTGTCGACAAATTGTGCGTAGGGTAGGGACTCGAGCAGCAAGACATCGATCTTGTCGGCTGTCCGCTGCCGGACCTGCGCCAGCAGCCGCGCGGGCGCGATCAATATGGGTGCACGGCCCCGACTCGCAGCATCAGCGAGACGAGAACTCAGCATGGCGGCCAGGGAGTCCCCGTGCAGGTTGTATTGGATGTGCAGATCGATCTCGGACAGGACGAACACCCACGTCGGCAAAGCGCCCGTTCCACCCACACGTACATCCGGTGCACGGCGGGCAATGCCGGCGCCGCATGCGGCGTCTGGATTGAAGAACGTCAGCAGCTTCCGATCCGCGCCATCGGATGGGGCGGCCCCCACGTAGATGTGCGGCAGCTTGCCCACCAACCGGTGGACACTTCGGCAGTGAGCGAATGTCGTCAGCCGGCGCATCGCGGCCAACCAGCGGCTGCGCTGGCTCCTCCCGAGCAGACCGCTGCTGACGAAGTCGAACGAGCTCGGGGTCAACTGCGCGGACAGGCCGCAGAACGGGTCGTTCGTGGCGACCAGGCAATTGGCGGACCGCAGATGTCTGAGCAGGCGCCTCACCGCCGCCAGGGACGGGAGGAACGGTGAGAGCGAAAACAGGCGGTCGGCCGTCAAGAGGTACGCGGAGAACAGCAGCACGATGCGGGGACTGAGCTCCTTCACGATCCCCACGATTTGCCCGACACGTGCGTACGTCCTGACCGCATGGCGGGTATCCGCCGCCGCATGTCGCAACGACTCGGGCAACAGGAAGACGACGGGCGCGGAAAAATGCTGCCCGGCGACGAGGTAGTCGGCCATGCTCAAGTCGCCGTAGTCGCCCGAGAGCACAACCAGGATTCCGATGGAGCCCGGTGTTTCACCCATCCAGTGACCCGAGGCACGCATCGCCCACCGCCCCGAGGGCGTACTGCAGGTTCTCACGGGAAATCGTCGCGGGCGGAAGCAGCCGTACGTATTGGCCATGCACCGAGACAAGGACATTGGCGGACAACGCCGTCTTCTGGACCTGGAGCGTGGAAGCGCCGTGAGGCAGCTCGAGTACCCAAAGGGCGCCTCTGCCGCGAATGGCAATGCCGTGCTCGCGGAGCGGAGCGAGTCGTTCCACGGCCGTACGATGGATCACCGCCGTCCTGCTCATGACGTCGAGCCGGGTCATTTCCGCGAGCGACGCCGCAACCGCGGCGGCGGCCAGCGGATTGTCGGAGTAGGTACTTCCAGGCAGCATCGCTTTGGTGATTTCGATTCCGTCGCGACACAGGACGGCCGCGGCAGGAAAGCCGTTTCCGAGGGCCTTGCCGAAGACCAGGATGTCCGGGGAGAGGCCTATTTCCCGGCTGTAACTGAGCGAGCCCGAGCGATAGAAGCCCGTCAACATTTCGTCGACGATGCACAACGTACCGTGTTCCCGGCACAGCTCGCCGACTTCACGGTAGAAGGCGGGCGAGGCTTCGTGCGCGCCGCTGGTGCCCTGAATGAGCTCGAGGAATACGGCGGCGACTGCGTTCGACGCAAGCCGTTGCTCGAGTTGCGCGAGGATCGCTGCCTCGGGGTCCGTACTGACAAAGGGCAGTGTGCAGAGGTTCTGCAGTTCCACGAACTGCCTGCCCCAGCACAACGCCGAGGCTGCTACGGATTTTCCGTGCATGCTTCCCGAAAATCCGACGAACGCCTTACGACCGGACGTGACTGCCGCGATCCTGATCGCAAACTCGATCGCCTCGGCACCGCCGGAGCAGAACTGGACCAAGCGGTAGGGACTGCCGATCTGCGATTCGACGAGATCCCTGGCTTCCGCGATGACAGGGACATTCAGCCTGCCGGTCAACCATACATCATCCAATTGGCGACGTACGCGCTCGACGATGGGTTCTCGGCAGTGGCCGAGCAGCAGCGCGCCGAAGCCGGCGATGAGATCGACATACTCCTGTCCGTCGGCTGCGATCAGGACGTCATTGCGGCCCTTGACGATCTGTAGGTGGTCTAGCACGATCCTGTCGCCCCTGTCATCGGCGCTCGGCTCGGCGCGCGACTCGCAGATGCCGTAGGCTCTCTCATCGGAGATTGGCCACGTGGCGGACTTGTGCTGTCCTACACGACTCGATGCTATCACTTTTCAGATTCGCCAACTGCATTGTGCGCGGAGAGCCTGCGGCGGCCTTCTCTCGCAGTAGGCAACATAAGAAGCGCGAAGATGGACGCGCAAGCCATGAGGAAGGCCGGAAGGAGCCGCTGTACGCCGAGAGTTTCCGGCAGCGCCCGGAGCGCCAGGAACAACAACACGGCAGGCACCAGCACGGAACCGGCGCACGGCTGCACATGCGTGAGTATCGATGCGCGCGCGATCAGGATGAGTCCCATGCTGAATATGCAAACTTCCGTCGCCACGGTCGCCATCGCGGCCGCCTGAAATCCGTAGATCGGGAGAAAGAGGAAATTGCAGGCGAGATTGACCGCCAGCCCGATCAAGGTGATGCGCAGGAGAATCCGCTCACGCCCGTCGGCCAGCAGGAATGTAGTGATGACCGCCGTTATGATCGAAAACGTGAACGACAGGCTCAGCAGCGCAAGCGTGTTGACCGCCGACAGCGGGCCCGCGAGGTACCTGCCGCCGTACAGCAGTTGGATCGCGTCGTGGCTGAGCCCGGATCCCAGTATTGCCCCGATCACGCCCAGGCCAACCGACAGCGGGATCAGATAGGACGCCTGCTCCTCGAAGGCCGGGCGGTTGTTGGCTGCCAGGCGCGTCAGTACCGGGAGTAGCGGCAGCGTCAACAGCCACGGCAACGTCAGCAACGGGCTGATTGGGCGGAATGCGGCGGAATAAGCACCCATTTCGGCCGGTGACCGCATGAACCAGACCAACAAGGGACCGATGAAGAAGCAGATCTGGTAGAGGGCGGCAGCGGCCCCGAAGGTCGATGCCTCGCGCGCAAAGCGGGCAATCGCGCGGAAGTCCCAGCTCGGCCTGACGAAATAACCGAGCCTCCGTTTCGTGAGTCCGACGAACCACACTATGCCGGCAACCTCCCTCGCGACCACCAGCGCCGCGAAGGTCCAGGCGGGCGCCCCGGCGAGATGCAGCAAAAGGCACAGTGCAAGGAAAGCCAGCTGCAAGGTGAGGACGATGACGGCGGGCGGCCCTTGGTCCTGGCGCACCTGATACACCGTCGCCAGGGCACCGACGGCGAGAAAAGGCATCACTGCTGCCGCACCGACGAGCACCTGGGCCTGCTGCGCGTGCTCCTGCATTGCTGCAACCAGAAGCACGGCGAAGCCCAATGCGAAACCTATGAGGCCTCGCAGGCCCATCAATGTATCGAGGATCGATTGCTCGCGCGCGGGATGGAGCGCGATCTCCCGGATGGCCAGATTGCCGGTCCCGAGTTCCATCAGTTCTCGGGCCACGGCGAACAGGGTCACAATGAGACTGAAGAAGCCGAAGTCGGCAGGCCTCAGGATGCGCCCGAGCAGGATCGTCACGACCAGCGTTATGGCCATGCGCGCGACGGCCGATGATGCAATGATCAGCTGGCTGCGCGGAACGCTCTGCTTGGCGGGCCATCTGGTCATCACGTTCCACCCGTCGCCGAGTCCATTGGTGTTGTCGTTACAGGACCCTCGCGATAGCCGCGCTCGAAGGTCGGCGCAGAGTGATGCGTCAGCGCATCACGACTTCATCGGCCGGCTCGCGGATCCGGCGGCGCTCGCGACTCCGGCGGCGCTCGCGATCGCGGCGGCAATCTCTCGCGCGTTGCTGACGCATGTGAGTATCTTTCCTCCCAGCACGGACCAGCAGCCAAAGCCGTGATTCCTCACGACCGTCGGCCTCGCATCGAAATCGCGGGCGAATGCGTTGACTGCCCGCGTCGCATAGCGGGACTCGATGACCTGCGCCTCTGCAAGGATCGGGAAATAAGAGGAAGCACTCTGCAGCATGTTCCCGCGATTCGACTGGATGTCGCCCCAATCGGGTGGCAGCCCATCGTCGGTAATGTCGCTCTTGAGCACGGAGTCATGGATATGCGAGAGCAGGAAGAGATTATCCTTGCCCGTGCCGAGCAGGCTGGTGAACGGCCCATCCAGAACGGTGACGCAGATCGGATCGATATCAATGCGCAACAGCAACATCTCATACAGATCGAATCGCAGCGGTTCGGCAGGGAACGAAAACCACTTGGCCATCAGGTTGATGTTCGAGTACGTGGCGTTGACCACGTAGTCGAAGTCTTCCTCATGCGCGCGACCGCCGCACAGGATGGTGAGTTTCTTCGTGCCATCCGCCAGCAGAGCGCCGTCGACCACTTCGCTCGCGAGTTCGATCTTGACATTGCCCGCCTCCGACAGGCGAGCCTTCGTCATGTCACGAAGCCGCTCGAAATCGTATACGCCTTCATCCGACAGCAACGACAGCGCGATCCTGTCGCGGTCGACGATGTTCGAGGGCGGGTATTCGAATCGAAATGACAGGTAGTTGCTCGCACATGCCGCGACGTAACGTTCGGCGGGAATCTCGATGCCGGTTGCGGCTGGGCAGAAGTACGCCGGGATGCTCCTCAAGATGGCATCGTGATAGTGCCGCTCGAAGGCCGCCTTGGCTGAGCGGATCTCCTGGATGGTGTCGTAGCTTCTGGGATAGTGGAAGCCCGAGTGATGGCGCCACTGGTTGACGAACGAGACCCCCTCCATGAATTCGGCGTGACGTTCGATGAGCGTCACTTCGCAGCCGCTGGAGAGCTCCAGAGCGCAATTCATGCCGAATACGCCGCCACCGATCACCGCTACGCGCGGGCGACGTTTGCGAATGCCGGGCGTCGTGCGCTGTGCCAGCGCGATGATCCGGGCGGCGGCCGCAGGCGGCATCGGATTGTCCGCCTCACCTTGGATTACGCTGATGAACTTCTCGAACTGCCTGCGCAAGCTGACCGGTTGCGGTGGGAGATTCACCGTGTCGACCCGGTTCTTGCGTTGCACGGTCACCGTGTTACGCAACAGATCGCAGGCCAGCGTGACTCCCGAATAGCGGACCACCAGACGGCGTACCCGTGGGGCCGAATGCCAGCCGATGTTCATCACGCAATGCACGGAATCGCCGTACCGTACGCTGATTTCATGGGAGCGGCCGGTAATCCTTGCCGTTTCGACCGTGGGCTCCTGCGAGAAAAGGAAGTCCATGATGTCGAAGGCATGCAAGAACTCCAGATTCGGGTTCCGATCACTTCGAATGGATTCCCCATCGACCTCGTTGAGCATGGCGAACTCGACGAGTCGAGGTGCCTGCGGCTCGGCATCGACCAAAGCCTTCACCTTCTCGATGGCGGGATGGAAGCGGTAGTTGTGTCCGACCATGAGGTGCTTGCCGTGGCCGGCGAATTCCCTCACCAGCAGCTCCGCCTCTTCCGCTCGATCGCTGAGCGGCTTTTCCACCAGCACGTGGCATTTCGTCAGCGCCTGGCGCACCAAGCCAACGTGGGTTTCCGCCGGCGTCGCGATAACGACGGCGTCGACCGTATCGAGCAGTTCCGCCGTGAGCGACCGGTGCACCGGCACGTGGAGCTCATTCGCAAGCCGTTGCTGGGACGCCTCGGTTTGGACGACGACCGCGCCGAGCACCAGCCGGCCTTCGGCCTCGAGTTGCACTAACTCCCGCAGATGCTCGCGGCCGAACCGGCCGGCCCCCACGAGACATAATCTCAAGCGCGCCCCTAAACCGTGCAATGGCATTGTCCTAAAACCGTGCAATGGCATTGTTTTGAAACTTTGGTTGACCGCTGCACCAGGATTAAAGCATCCTCGCTTCAAGAATATTAGGATACTGGCTACACGACGAATAGACCCTCGCCCGCCCCGATCGACTGGATTTGGCGGGATTCCTGCGGGCGGCGCTTCAGCGCGCTCCGGGTCGAATCTGCAGGGTCGGGATGCGATCGGCTCGTCGGGCGGTCAACTGCGTAACACAGGTCAGCAAGGAACCGAAGAGTGGACACACGCAGCAAGGAATTGCGGGCGCAGTATCTCGCCAACCCCATCGTCACCCTGGAACGGCCGTTTGCAGATCAGCGGGGAGCGATTTTCCCGCTGGTCGACGAGACCATGCGATCTTGCGTCCTCATCACCTCGTCTAAAGGGTCGGTCAGGGCAAATCACTACCATGAGACCGACTGGCACTATTGCTACGTACTGAGCGGCGAGATCACGTATTACTGGCGGGAGACCGGCGATTCGTCCCCGCCCCACAGCGTGAAGATCGAGCAGGGACAGTGCTTCTTCACGCCCCCGCTCGTCGAGCATGCGATGGTGTTCACGCAGGATACGACGTTCCTCACTCTCGGGCGCAACCCCAGGGACCAGAGAACCTATGAGGCCGACGTTCGGCGCATCGTACTGATCGGCCCTTAGGGCGAAGCCATGCATCCCGATCTGCACCGGCGCACGGAATGTCGGCTTTGCGGCTCCGAAGACCTGGTGAAGGTCATCCAGCTGGCGCCGATTCCACCTGCCAATGAGCTGCTGAGTGCCGAGGAACTCTCGATCACCCAGGACACGTTCCCGCTCGATGTGCATTTCTGCAATGACTGCTGCCACGTTCAGTTGCTCGACGTCGTCGATCCCGAGCGGCTCTTTCGGAATTACGTCTACGTATCCGGCACCTCGCCCGTGTTCCGGCAACACTTCCGCGATTACGCGGCCGAACTGGTCCAGAGCTACGGGCTCGGCAAGGAGTCTTTCGTCATCGACATCGGAAGCAATGACGGGACGCTGCTCGCCTGCTTCAAGGAACTGTGCGTCGCGCGGATACAGGGCGTGGATCCCGCAATCGCGATCGCCGCGACCGCTTCGCAGGCGGGCGTGCCGACCATCACGGAATTCTTCACGCCCGCGGTCGCCGACAAGATCGTCGCTTCAGCGGGAAAAGCCGACGTGGTGGTCGCCAATAACGTGTTCGCCCACGTCGACGATTTGCAGAGCTTCGCCGCAGGCGTGGCGCGCGTCCTCAAGGACGGCGGCATTTTCGTCATCGAGGTGGCGTACCTGAAGGATTTGATGGAGAAAACGCTCTTCGACACGATCTACCACGAGCACCTCGATTACCACACTCTCGCGCCCCTGGTGAGGTTTCTCGCGTCACATGGCCTGCAGGCGATCGATGCGCGCTGCGTCGATACCCATGGCGGCTCTCTGCGAGTGGTGGCCAGGAAGGGCAGCTGCCCTGGAGACGTCCAGCCTTCGGTCGCCGAGTTGGTCGAGCAGGAGCAGTGCCTCGGTCTTTTCGATCCGGCGACCTACCTTGCATTCAACGACAGGATCAACGAGCTCGGCGACAGGTTCGTGAAGGTGCTCGACGAGATCAAGTCCCGCGGCAAATCGATCGCCGGCTTCGGGTTGCCCGCGAAGGCAACGACACTCATGCATCAGTTCAGGATCGACGGCCGGTACATTGATTACGTGGTTGACGACAACCCGATGAAACAGTCTCTGTATTCGCCCGGGTACAAGATCCCGATTCATTCGTCGACGCGGCTCAGCAGCCACAGGCCAGATTATATTTTGGTGCTTGCCTGGAATTTCGCGGAATCGGTCATCAAACGATTGGACTGGTTCCTGGATGCGGGTGGAAAGATCATCGTTCCGCTGCCGCGGCTGGAGATTTTGGACAAGGACAGCAGGCGTTGCTAGGGTCCCATGTCATCGAGCGTTCCGAGGCAAGCGCCCCTAGATCGGGCCGTCCGCGAACCGACGGGTGACGGTGACTGATGCCGATTGCGAGGCTGGCCGTCGTCGGCGTAGGCCCTTGGGGCGCCAATCTCGTTCGCACGATACTGGCGTCACAGCATATGGATCTGGTCGCCATCGCGAGCACGAAGAGCCGCGAGGAAATTGCACGCATCGGGCCATTCTCCGGCCCACTGCTTGCAGATTATCGGGAGCTGGCTGGCCTGCTGGAGGGCATCGACGGGATCGTTTTGGCGACGCCGCCTGAGCACAGGCCCGGACAGATCGACTTCTTCCTGGATCGTGGCGTGCCGGTATTCGCCGAGAAGCCACTGACGTTGCGGGCAGGAGAGACGTTGCGCCTGCTCGCGAAGGCGCGGCTGCTGGGCGTGCCGCTCATCGAGGACTTCCTGCACGTCTATTCCTGGCCCTACCGCTCGATATCCTCGCAGCTCGGAAGCGGACCGGTGGACATCGAATCCTGCGGCGGCAACGACGGTCCGCTGCGGACTTACACGCCGTTGTTTGACTGGGGCCCGCACGATCTAGCCATGTCATTGCAGATTTTCCGCTGCCGGCCGCAGCGAATTGCAGCCGGCGTCTTCAACGTGAAGTCCCGACGGCAGTTCTGCGTCAATGCGGAGCTGGATTTCGGACCCGCCGGTACCGCGGTCATGTCCTTTGGCAACGCGTTCGATTCGAAACGACGCTGGTTCCGGCTCAGCGATGCGACCAACGAGTGGGTGGCCGACTTGCAGGCTTCGAAGCTGCAGCGGAACGGGGTGGAGGTACCGCCGGAGGCGAACGCATCGCTGCCGCTGACGGCGGCCCTCGAGTCGTTCGTCGGCCACCGTGCCGTTTTGACGGCGGCGGAGTCCGCGCAGCTGAGCGATGACGTGGCAGTCGTCCTCAGCGATATCGAGCGCCAGATTGCGCCTCACTTTGCATGAGCGCGGATCGGCTTGGATGTGCCAACTCGGCGGCGCCATGACCCGGTGCGCCCGGCCGCGCTACCCGCCGGCGCGCGCGAGCTGCGGGGTGAAGCCGCTCGCGCCACTGAGCCACGTGTCCTTGTCGCGAATGACGGCCTGCGCCGGCAGGCTCGCGGTGGCAACGGTGACGCCCTCGAGCTTGCGCACGGCGGTGCCCACGGCAAATATCTCGACGAGGTTCGAGCCGAGCTCGACGATGTAGGTCTT
>Ga0181537_10004960_pt1 | contig 10882 bp, 6 predicted proteins | sample PEATcosm2014_Bin_39_FD_119765 | JGI IMG/M metagenome (GOLD analysis project Ga0181537, IMG submission 119765) | Peatland microbial communities from MTU Mesocosm Facility, Houghton, MI, USA - PEATcosm2014_Bin23_10_metaG | ecosystem: Environmental > Terrestrial > Soil > Wetlands > Peat | place... | reverse complement strand
CACCAGCAGCCCACCATGTCGTTGAACAACAGGAGCAAAATATGCCGAATCTATTCGAACCTATTCAGCTTGGATCTTTGGTCTTGGCCAATCGCGTCTTCATGGCGCCCATGACGCGCATCCGCGCACACGCAGATGGCGTGCCGGGCGAACTCGCGGCGACTTATTACTCGCAGCGCGCTTCGGCTGGACTCATCGTGACCGAGGCGACGCAAATCTCGCCCATGGGCAAAGGCTACATCAATACTCCAGGGATTCATTCCCCCGAACAAGTGCAAGCGTGGAGCCGAATCGTCGAATCCGTTCACGAAAGTGGAGGCCGAATCTTCCTTCAGTTATGGCATGTCGGCCGAATCTCTCATTCGTCCTTGTTGCCAAACAACGCGCAACCCGTTGCTCCATCCGCAATCCGTGCCAATAGCCGGACGTTCATCGCCACGGGTTCGGTAGAGGTTTCGGAGCCGGTTGCCTTGACGGCTAGCGGGATCAAGGAGACCTTGGACGATTACCGGCGGGCAGCCGGCAACGCAAAGGAAGCCGGATTTGACGGAGTTGAGATTCATGCGGCGAATGGGTACTTGATCGATCAATTTCTCCGAACAGGATCGAATCGGCGAACCGACGAATACGGAGGGGACGCATCGAATCGAGTCCGCTTTCTCACAGAAGCAGTCGAACAGGTGCTCGAAGCCTGGGGCAGCACGCAGGTCGGCGTGCGCATCTCTCCGACGGTTGATTTCAACGACATGAGGGACGACAACCCACTCGAAACCTTTTCCGTCGCGGTTGCAAGGCTCAACGGCTATGGGCTCGGATACCTCCACGTCGTTGAAAGGGCGCAGGACAGCAAGGGAAGCAGCGAGGAGGATCTCGCCTTGTCGGCTCACCTGAGAACACTTTGGAAAGGTCTCTACGTCGTGAATGGCGGATATGACGGGCCCAGGGGAGAGGAAGCAGTACGGAGCGGGCACGCCGACGCTGTCGCATACGCCCGCGCCTTTCTAGCCAACCCGGATCTACCAAGGCGGCTGCAGCTCGGAGCCGCTCTGAATGAACCGGATCCGACGACTTTCTACGGAGGAGACGCTGCCGGCTACACGAGCTATCCCGCGCTCTCCTGAACCGTGCAGCTTGGCAGGTTATCGCATTCGAAGGTCAACTGACTCAAAACGCAATGCTTCGGGGCGCGAGTTTTCTGCGCCCCGGTGGGGCGTCGATATGTATGTACAAGCACTATGGCGTTATCCCGTGAAAAGCATGCGTGGCGAACGGATCACCGAGGCCACTCTCAAGAAGAGCGGTATGCAGGGCGACAGAAACATCGTGGTGGTTTCGGAATCGAGGGGTAATATCGTGACCGCTCGTACCCACCCCGGCCTACTCGGACTCCAGGCATCGGTGTCTGCGAACGGTGTCACCACCATCGAAGGGCACATTTGGCACGCCCCGGAGGCGCTTGCCTTGACTTGCAAGGCGGCCGGAGAATCCGTCCAGCTTGTTGATGTTGGCGAACACACCGAACGTTTTGACGTGTTGCCTTTACTTGTCGCTACCGACGGTGCAATCGAGGAGCTTGGCATGGACCTTCGACGCCTGCGGCCCAATGTCGTAATAGGAGGTGTCGAAGGTCAGGCAGAGAGAGCCTGGCCCGGCGCTGTGCTTCGGAGTGGCGAACTCGCCATCCATGTAGCGCAGTTGAGAATGCGGTGCGTGATGACGACGTTCGATCCTGACACACTGCAACAAGACCTCCGCGTCCTTCGCAAGATCGTCAAGGAGGCAAACGGCAAGTTGGCTCTCGATTGCGCCGTTGCGGTCCCCGGCGTGCTTCGTGAGGGCGACCCCATTATTGTTTCGATATAACCCAAGAAATTGAAGAGGGACTTCTATGAGTGCGATCATCGTCCCGCCAGCCACCGATCCCGAACTGGCAGCCTAGAAAATGCAATCCGTCCAATAGCGTCATGCAATTCAGCTGCATTTTGCTCTCTGACCAAAATCCAAGCGCGTAGTCAATCCGACTGACGATAACAGGCCAAGTCAACTATCCAGATTCGACTTGCGGGTTCTGCGAGGGATAAGTAATGAAAAACGCCCTAGGGTCCAGGAATACCATTGAGCGCGCTTCGCTACTTTCACAGCGCTGTGCGGATCAGGCGGAAAGCTTTCAGCGCATTCTCGAAGTTTCTAGAGACCGCTCGTCCCTGACTGTTTGGTATTGATCGTCACAATTGGGGGCAGCAAGGGGCAGATACCCTTCCGTTACTACTCAGTAATGTCAGGGTAGGCGGTGATCCGACCAGAGCGCAGAATTTGACGCTCCTGGCGGAAAACACGCATTGGAGATTTAGCATCATCTAGAAATACTCTGCGATCCTGCGCCATTATTAGTAATGACCGCGCGGCGAGGTATCCGCGGTATGAATGTCACGTTGGCGTTTGCTCTGTGTACCTCAGAAGTGTCATTTTCTAGTCCGCCTTAAGACGGTCGATAGAGGGTGCTATGCCGGCACGGATTACTTTCGCGTTCGCAGGGGGATTGTACTCGCAGCATGGGGGATTCTTGAGAGAGGAATGCCGAATTTGCTCGTCGATCCATCGCGAATTTGCGACGGGATTACCGCCGGTTCTTTCTTAGCCTTGTCGCGCAAAACGTCCGGCAGCCGGGCTGTCTCTCTGGTGTAAGGCAATGGAGCCGGCTCGCTCACGCTGGTCAGGTCGAGAACTGCAATTCCATCGCCGGTTGCGCCAGTAATCGCAATCAGCACGTTGTCCGTCCCGTCGCTTACCAGGGCGTCATAGTTTTCCGACAAAGCGTAGGGCAGCGCGATGCGTGTGCGCAGGGTTCCGATCCTACCGTCGAAGACGTCAATTCCGGCGATTGATGGCTGAAAGAGGAGGCTTCCGTCGGGGCTCAGCTTGACTCCATAAACATAAGCTGTGTTCAGCGACTCGCGGTCATTGAGGGTCAGGTACGATGCGGCGTTTAAATCGGCGTCGTATAGATAGCTGGTCGCCACCAGGCTGGTCTGGTCATTCGACAGGTTTAGATCGTAATCCCCGTAGCAACAACCCGGCGCAATCTGCGCGTAATACACCGTGTCAGTTGCCGTGTCAACACTGAACGGCTCACCGCCGTTGTTGAAGAACACGCGTGCATTGTCGCTGCTGATGGCGTTGCGAGACATGGCGTTGTTGAAGGCCTCAACACTGTAATCGGTAAACGCGCCTGAGCCAGTGTTGAGTTTGAGGTATCCGTTATAGCCGCCGCTGCTGCTGGGAAACGCTGCAGTGTAAACCGTTCCGGCGTTGCTGACAGCCAGCCCGGCCGGATACGATACAACGCCGCTGCTCGAGGAACTGCAGGATCCTGCATCACAAGACGCAGGCATTAGAAACGACTGCACCGATGTTGGTGTATCGGGGTCGATCAAGTAAATCATCCCGTCCCCAGGGTCGGATACGGCAAGTTTGCTTCCGTCGGGAGAAAGCGCGATGCCCCACAAATTGTGGTTTTCGCCTGCCGGTGCAGCAGGAACAGCGATTGAGTTAAGCCACTGACCCTCAGCGCGCGAAAATACCCGTATCTGTGCCGCGTCGGTAAAATAGTACACATTGCGCTTGGAATCGTAGATGCCTTGCGCCAGCGACGCTCCAGGCAGTGGGTATTTTGTCGCGGCGGGCAGATATTGCATGCCCCCCGCAAGGGTGGTCGAACCGGACTGGGATGTGATCTCGATGTCCGCAGAAGAGCCGGCAACTCCAGGAGGAATGGTATAGGCTACTGCCTCGAGCAGGAATGGCGGACTAGCTAGCCCGAAGGCGTTTCCGCTGTACCCCGTGACGGTCGCTGGCATGCCGCCCACCGTGATGGTTAGCCCGGTTGGGATGGAAGCATTGTAGGCGGTACTCCCGAATCCATATCCGTAAAGAATGCCAGTTCCGCCGCCCTCACTCGTGGAAGCATTCGGCGTTGCCTCGATAATGGTTGGCCCGTAGCTGAAGCCCTCGGGCACAATCTGCTCGCTACCGTCCTGCAACAGAGTATAGACATCCACTGGGCCAGCCGGCCCTGCGGGCGTTGTTGCTTCGAACATTCCACCAGCCTGCGAGACATTCGTAGCGGTGTTGGCGCCGAAGTAAACCGCGCTGGGCGTGGTCAGGTTGGAGCCGTCACCGCTCCACTGCTCCACCGTACCGCCGGACACCGGGCCTGTTGCGGGGGACAAGTAGGCGTTCAAGAAACTTGTGCCCACGGGTCCCTTCCGCAAAGCGGATGTATCAATAAATCCCACACCTTCTTCCATCGGGCCGGCGATCAATCCGGTTCCATCTATGGCCTGCATCTGCGGACCGTAAACGGAGCCGACTGCGCCGCCGCCTGAGATTGGCTCAACCGTCAGGTAAGGCGTCCAACCCACCAAGCTGCCGCTGGCGATGTTGTAGGCATAAACGATTCCGCCGCCGTAGATGTAAAGGGTGGTCGAGTCCGCGCTCACAATCATCGAGGCGGCTGAGGAGGTATCTGCCACCACGGGAAAGCTTGAGGTCTGGGTCAACGTCTTTGCATCGTAAACCAAAATTGTTCCGCCGCTCGTGTAATCAGGAACGAGTAGCGATTTACCGTCGGGCGTGGGCGCAACCATATAGAGGAAAGCCCGGGCGACAACTTCATTCTCCAAGCCGGTCGCTGGATCGACTGTACAAAGCGTTCCGTCACTGAGGATGCTTCCCTCTACGATCAGCGATCGGTCGCCCGTCAGCGTGAATGCCCCAATATTCGATACGCAGTTCGGTAACGACGGAATACCTTCGTAGATACCCACATCTCCATACATCGTGATTGAATTGTCGACTGGGTTCCAAATGGCGAAGCCGCCGTTCCCGTCTACTCCTCCCTGTCCTTCCAACAGTGCGAGCTTTCCGCTGGAGAGAACGCGAACCACGTCGCCCTGATAACCATAGGGCCCAATCTGCGAAGCCGGGTAGCGCTGCTTAACGGTCATTCCGACGGGATCGATAGCGTAGACATCGCCCACCTGCGTCCCTGCATAGAGCACTGTGCCATCGGATGTCTCGTCGATTCCGAACGCCCCGGGAACGGGAATAGAAGCAATCCTGGTCTGCTTGGTTGCATCCATCACAACAATTTGATTTCCCTCTGGATCACTCACGAAGAATCGCTTGGTATTGGAATTGAACACGATCCAGCTTGAGTTCAGCGAAAACGGGTATTCCGTGGCCATGTCGGTCCGCACATAGCGCGTGCGTGAAAGTGACGGGCTGACTACCTCCGCATTCACCGTAAGGCCTAGCGGTGTGGTGTGGGTCAACGAGCCCGACATGCCGGTTACGGTAAGGTTGCTTGAGGATGCGGAAACCGATGCTGCGGCCGCAACGGTAATGAGGAGCGGGGTTCCCGGTGTCACCTGCGGGTTGGCCGGGGAGATGGTTACACCGGACGGTAAGCTACTGATGGAGAGCGAAACCGTCGAGGCAAAGCCGTTGACTGCGATTACTGTGGCCGTGAAGGTCGTGTTTCCGCCGCCGGTGACCGTCACGCTCGACGGCGAGACGGACAGGGTGAAATCCTGAGGCGAGTTTCCACCGCCACCTCCACCGCCTCCGCCATCGCTCGTTCCCCCACCTCCGCCACATCCCCAAAGGCAGAGACTCAGAGCAGATAGTGCAATCCAACCAGCCATCTGGTTGGCGAACTGTCGAACTCGGCGAATGATTACGGTCATGGTCAAGCCAGACGCGCCAGGCCTTGAAGTAAGTATTATTTAGCGGACTACGCTGCCAGCAGTATCTGGATTTCGGCCGAAAGAGTCAATATACCCGGCGCATCACGCGAATCGATAGGTCGCGGTCCTAAACCGGAGTCATTCATCCGTGGCAGCCCGAAATGTGCTATTCTGGCGCCACTTCAAAGGCAGCATCTCTCCGAGGGATTCAATTTGTGGCGCGCGCTTGGCTTCCGGAGCGGTATTAGTCTGTTGCTTTTTGCAAGCGCGGCTGGGGCTCAGAGTTTCCGCAATCCCCTCATGATTCCCACACCGTTCGATCCGGCTTCGATCGCTTCAGCCGATTTCAACGGGGACGGCATTCCCGATTTGGTTTACGACACTCCGACCATAAACGGCTCCGGTACCACACTGCACGTCCTCCTGGGGAAGGCAGATGGCACGTACACCGACGCGCAGGATTTAGGCCTGCCAAGCCCGCTGGGCGGCCAGGTCAACATCGCCGATGTAAACGGCGACGGAATACTTGATCTAGTTCTGGGAGGCCGCGGAACTTCTACTACCTCCGGGGTTGCCGCCGTGCTCTTCGGGAACGGCGACGGTATCTTCGGTGCTCCCGTAATCTCCACATTCAGTCCTCCGGGAGCAGTCAGTTACATCACAACCGCAACGAAGATGGGAATTGGCGATATTAACGGCGACGGCGCCATCGACCTGGTGATTGCCGATCCGGAGAACGCCGAGCTGTACGTCCTTCTGGGGAACAAAAGCGGCCAGTTCCAATATGCCGGCAAGATCTTCAACGGCTCCTATCCAACAGAGGCATTCCTCGCCGACCTGAATGGCAACGGGCATCCGGACCTGGTTGTCCTTGGTCCATCAGGAGGGACCGCGACTGTTTACCTGGGGAACGGCGACGGCACATTCGCCAATGGAGTCACCTACAATCTAGGCCCGGGGCCAGACAATATGCTGCTGATTGATCTGGACGGCGATGGGCACCTCGACATCGTGGCTGAAGCGGAGGCGGTGACAAATTCGCAAGTCTACCCTCAAATTGTATTTCTGCATGGAAATGGAGACGGAACCTTTGCATCTCCCACGCCCATTGTCAGTCCTTTGCAGACGACTGCAGGAACGCTCATTGACGCAGCGGACTATAACGGTGACGGCATTCTCGATTTAGTCGTGACCGACCAGGTAGGGATCGGCATCTTGCTTGGAAAAGGCAATCTGACTTACAGCCCGGTGGTATCGTATCTTTCCGGCCCGGCAAGCAGTGGAACAAGCAACATCGCCTTCGGCAACCTCACTAGCAGCGGTCATCGAGATATCGCAATGGGGGTCGAAGGCGGCATCGTCGAATTATTGGGCAATGGCGACGGTACGTTCGCCAGCGCGCCATTTTATGATGTGGGAAATTCGGTGGGCGCCGCAGCTATTGCCGATTTCAATGGCGACGGCAACCCCGATATCGCAGTGACAGTTCCTGCCGAATATCCTCGAGTTCTACTAGGCAAGGGCGATGGCACGTTCCAGTTTGAAACCGATCAGAACACGAGCTATGGAACGGGCAATCCAGCGTCGAGCATGACCGTCGCTGACTTCACGGGCAGCCATGTGGCCGACCTGGCGACGCCATCTTCCGGCGGACCTGTGAGCACCGGAACTCCTGAAGTCTTGTTCGGCAAAGGCGATGGCACGTTCTCCGTGCCGGTCGAAGAAGACTCCGGCTCGACGCAGGTTGCCGACTTTAACGATGATGGCCGTGCCGACATGATCTCGACTCCCGGCCTCGATATCGCGGTGCTGCTCGGGCAAGCCGGCGGAACTTTTTTGCCGGCCAACACGCAACTCCGTTTTCCGACGTACACAAACGGTGCAACCGCCATCGGCGATCTCAATGGCGACGGTAAGCCGGATCTAGTCGTCGGCACACAAATTTGGCTAGGTAACGGCGATGGCACTTTCACATATAAAGAGACTCTCGATCTGACGGCTGTGGGAAATTCCGCGTCGGGCACGTTTGGATCGGCGGCTATCGCCGACCTAGACGGCGACGGCAAAGCCGACTTGGTTCTATCTGGTTCAAACGGTGTCCAGGCATTGATCATCTTCTACGGCAACGGAGATGGAACATTTCAGAGTCCCATCCTGCTTCCTATCTCACATGGCTATTATGCGATGACGGTTGCAGATGTGAATGGAGATGGAAGGCCCGATTTCATTCTGAACGACGGAGCGGGCATTGCCGTAATCCTCAACCTCGGTAGCCGCAGCTTCGCCCCGGAGGAGCACTATGTAGCAGGCGGCGCTATCGGCACGGTTAGCGTGGCAGACCTCAATCATGATGGCTACCCCGACATTGTGGTTACCAAGGGAGAAGGAAGCACAGGGACCACGGTCGCGGTTCTGTTGAATCAGCCAACAATTCCGTTGCCCGGCGGCCGGGTACCTATGGGAAACCTTGTCTTCTCGCCCGAACCGTCGCCGGATCAACAGACATTTCAAGCGACACTTACGCTCACATCACCCACGAAAGGTGGCGCAACACCCACCGGAACTGTCACGTTTTCCGTCGATGGAGGATTTGCCGCCGACGTGACGCTGAGTGCGGGCATCGCGCCCTTCACCGTTCCCGGCACTCTCAGCCCAGGTGTTCATACGATTGCCGCTTCTTACAACGGAGACCAGAACTACAGCTTTGCTTCTTACCGAGGGTTCCACACCGTCAGCTTGCCCGTCTTTCCTACCACCACTGCTCTCGCCGTTACTCCAGTCAATGTGCTCACCAGCCAAACCGTTCATATGCAGGCGACGGTTACAGCAACTGGCGGCAAGACTCCGATCGGCTACGTGACCATCCTTGATGGGGGGCAGACGTTGGTTGCCGTCCAACTGAATTCGTCAGGGATCGGGTACTTCGACACGGCGTTGCTGGCCGAGGGATCGCATAGCATTGTTGCGGAATATGACGGATATACTTCCCAAAACAGCTACAATCCCGAAGTTTTCCCGTCCAGTGCATCGACACCCGCAACCGTAACAGTCAATGACATCCCGACGGTCACAGCGCTCTCCGCGTCCTCCGCCGCCCCAACTTCCGGAACCGTCCTGACGCTCTCGGCAACGGTTTCTTCCGCGACCGGAACACCTTTTGGTGGCGTCACGTTTTACGATGGCACAACACAACTCGGCACATCATCACTCGACGGCGGGCAGGCCACTTTCAGTTCGGCTTCGCTCGTGACTGGCCAGCATGCGTTTACTGCGACCTACAATGCCAACGCCACCTGGGGCGGCAGCACCTCACAACAGCAGACGGTTAACATCAAGGCTGCCTCCACGCGCCTCATCTCGACATTTACCTCAGTTTCGGCAGTGCCCTCTTTGACGGGACAGGGCATTCAATTTGCAGCGCTGGTCTCCTCGGGCGCGGAAGCTCCTCAGGGTTCGGTCACCTTCCTGATGGATGGAAGCGTGTTAGGTACTGCGCCGGCTGACCAATCCGGCACTGCAACGCTTCTTTCCGCGGCAACTCCGGTAAGCAGGCCACACGTATTCTGGGCCAGTTTCGGCGGCAACGCGATGTATGCCCCCAGCGTTTCCCCTGCACTCGATCGATCATGGCAAAGCACAGGTTCGGAATTCTCGCTCAACCTGGATGCAAACACCGCCCTCGTCTCCCCTTCTTCACCTGCCACGATCCACGTCGTCATCTCCGCTCCCGTCGGTTCTTATCAGACCATCAACCTCTCCTGCGCGGCCGGTATTCCGCAGGGGTACTCTTGTGCTTTTTCGCCGACATCGCTCTCCGCGTCGGGGGTCTCTACACTGACCATTAGCATCAACCAACTGTCCCGGCGCACACCCGGCGCGGGTTGGTGGCTGAAAGGCGAACTCGGCATCAGTTTGTCGCTGCTTCTGTTGCTGCCGGTTGTGAAGCGAAAAAGGGCGCGCTGGTTGGTCCTCATCCTTGCGGTGAGCTCGATTGTCGCGGTGCCTTCTGGATGCTCTGTCACCTCGCTCGACACGCAAGCCAATGAGGTGTCGATCCTTGTGGTGAAGGCGAGCACTGGAACCGGTCCGAACACCATGGTGAGCTCTGCGCAACTGACAGTGCGAGTCAGGCCATAAGGACACTTAGAGTCGAAGGCGAGGAATGGCCGAGCGTGGACGGTCTCGTTTGGAGGCCGCTCCCGCAAGATTTCGAAATCTTCAAATCACTGAGAACGGCGGAGCCAAATGAGTGATAAGCTTGACACGATTCCCTGGGAAGAGCTAAACAAACCATTCCATCTCCGTCAACGGAAGTACCGCGGCAGTAAAACGATGGCTGAAATTTTCGCGGAAAGGGAAGCTCAAGCTCCTCCTCTGAGGGCCATCGTCGAAATCCCCAAGCCTGCTGAACTGCGCACCGCGCAGCGCACCGAGTTGTCGGCTACAGCTCTTCCAATTAAGTCAAAACCGCTGTCAGAATGCGACGACAATCCCGTCTTGAACGAGCAGGGTGCGGCCTTCATTGTCGGTGTTTCCGCCGATTTGCTAAAGAAGTGGCGTCAACGCAAGCAGGGCCCTGACTACATCCAATATGGGACGGGCGGCCCTGTCCGCTACGAAATCAAGGCCCTGTTGGCTTTTCGGGATGAATACAGGGTCTATCTGAGTTCCAAGCGATACGGACACCGAGAAACCCCCGCAGGCCCGTGACAAAAGGCCCCAAACAAGATTTGAGTCAGAAGACCGAACCACCATGTGGATCGATCGAGAACTCAACGCTTGAGCTTGAAACACTGCTCAGGTGTCAGATTCCATCTGGTGCAATAGATCGGACTCTGGGTCGGTTGCTTTTGGGGCAAAAACTCATTGTCGTGCAGACATCATTTTGTCGTGCAAATGCATAGAACAGGGCGGAATTAGCACGACAAAGGCGACTAAAGCGACAGAAGGGAGCTCATGTAAAGTGCTTATTATCTGTTGATTACGCTTAGATTCAAGAAGATAGATAGTTCGATGGCGGAGAGAGTGGGATTCGAACCCACGGTACTCGTTAAAGTACACACGCTTTCCAAGCGTGCGCCTTAAACCGCTCGGCCATCTCTCCGCGGAAGAAAGGTACGAGAACAGTTGCCGGT
>Ga0181537_10004959_pt1 | contig 10886 bp, 6 predicted proteins | sample PEATcosm2014_Bin_39_FD_119765 | JGI IMG/M metagenome (GOLD analysis project Ga0181537, IMG submission 119765) | Peatland microbial communities from MTU Mesocosm Facility, Houghton, MI, USA - PEATcosm2014_Bin23_10_metaG | ecosystem: Environmental > Terrestrial > Soil > Wetlands > Peat | place... | reverse complement strand
GCGCCTGCGGATTTACATTTTTCAGGTCGTAGATCAGCTGCGCGAGATCTTCGATGGAATAAATATCGTGATGCGGCGGCGGCGAGATCAGGCCGACGCCGGGGATGGAGTGGCGCAGGCGGGCGATGACGTCGTCGACTTTGTGGCCGGGAAGCTGACCGCCCTCGCCGGGTTTCGCGCCCTGCGCCATTTTGATTTGCAATTCGTCGGCGTTCACGAGGTAGTTGGCGGTTACGCCGAAGCGGGCCGAGGCAACTTGTTTCACGGCGCTGCGGCGCAAGTCGCCGTTGGCGTCGGGCTGGAAGCGCGCTTCGTCTTCTCCGCCTTCGCCGGTGTTGGACTTGCCGCCGATGCGGTTCATGGCGATGGCCAGAGTCTCGTGGGCTTCCTTGCTGATCGACCCGAACGACATTGCGCCGGTGGTGAAGCGCTTGACTATTTCCTTGGCGGGCTCAACTTCCTCGAGCGGAACCGGCGTGTCGCTCTTCTTCAGTTTCATCAGGCCGCGCAGGGTGCAGAGGTTCGCGTTCTGGTGGTCGATGAGGTCGGTGTATTCCTCGAATGTCTTGAAGCTGTCTTGCCTGACAGCCTGTTGCAGCTTGCTGATGGTCGCCGGATTGAGCAGGTGATATTCGCCGTTGACGCGCTGGTGATAACTGCCGCCGACCGAGAGTTCGGTTTCGAATTCAGTGAGCGGACGGAACGCATACTCGTGCTTCATCTGCGCTTCGGCGGCGAGGACGGCGAGTCCGATGCCTTCGATGCGCGAGGTGGTGCCGGCGAAGTAGGCGTCGATTAATTCTTTGTTCAGTCCAATGGCTTCAAAAACCTGCGCGCCTTGATAACTTTGCAGCGTGGAGATGCCCATCTTCGAAAAGGTCTTCAGCAGACCTTTCTTGATAGCTTTCATGAAGTGCTTCACGGCAATCTCGGGCGTAACCGCATCACCCAACTCGCCGCGCCAGGCAAGGTTCTCGACGCTTTCGAGCGCGAGGTAAGGATTAATCGCGCTGGCGCCGTAGCCGCTGAGCAGGGCGAAGTGCATGACCTCGCGGGGCTCGCCGGATTCGGTGATGAGCGCGACCTGCGTTCTCGTTTCTTCGCGAACTAACAAGTTATGAACTGCTGCCAGCGCGAGCAGGCATGGGATAGGAGCGTAATCTTTGTCCACGCCGCGATCGGAGAGGATCATCAGCGAGTATCCGGCCTTTACTGCTAATGAAGCTCGCTGGCAGAGTTCGTCGAGTGCGCGCCGGAGACCTTCTTCTCCATCCTTGGCGCGGAATAGCGCGGGAAGCGTGGTGGCGAGCAAATCGCGATTCGAAACCCGGCGCAGCTTTTCCAGTTCGCGATTGGAGAGCAGAGGATGCGCCAGCTTGAGCATGTGACAGCCCTCTGGCGTTTCTTCGAGAATGTTGCCCTCGCTGCCGATGTAGCTGATGAGCGACATCACCATCTCTTCGCGAATGGGATCAATGGGCGGATTGGTCACCTGCGCAAATAATTGTTTGAAGTAATTGAACAACGACTGCGGCTTGTCGGAGAGGCAGGCCAGCGGCGTGTCGGTGCCCATGGAGCCGATTGGTTCTTCGCCCTTCTCGGCCATGGGGCCGAGGATCATGCGCAGGTCTTCATCGCTATAACCAAAGGCACGCTGGCGGCGCAGAAGAGTCTCGGCGTCGGGGTGGTGCATGCGCGTGGGGTCCGGCAACTGATCGATGGTGATCTGATTTTCTTTCACCCACTGCGCGTAGGGCTGGCGCGAGGAAAGTTTCTCCTTGATTTCTTTATCGGAGATGATGCGGCCTTCGACCGTATCCACAAGAAACATTTTTCCCGGCTGCAGGCGACCTTTGCGCTTGACGTCCTCGGGCGCGATGTCGAGCACTCCCGCTTCGGAGGCCATGACGACGAGATCATCATTCGTGACGACGTAGCGGCCGGGGCGCAGGCCGTTGCGGTCGAGCGTCGCGCCGATGACGCGGCCGTCGGTGAAGGCGATGGCGGCGGGGCCGTCCCAGGGTTCCATCAGACAGGCGTGGTACTCGTAGAAGGCGCGCTTCTCCGGCTTCATGTGCGGATTGCCCGACCAGGCTTCGGGAATCAGCATGGCCATCACGTGCGGCAGGCTGCGGCCGCCTTGCAGGAGGAGTTCCACGGCGTTGTCGAAGTTCGACGAATCACTGCCGTCGGGCGCGATGACGGGATGCAGCTTTTTTATGTCGTCGCCAAACAGCGGAGACTCCAGCAGCGACTGGCGAGCCTGCATCCAGTTGACGTTGCCGCGGAGCGTGTTGATCTCGCCGTTGTGCGCGATATAGCGGTAAGGGTGCGCGCGCTGCCAACTGGGAAACGTGTTGGTGGAGAAGCGCTGGTGGACGAGGCAGAGCGCGCTGACCGCGTCGGGGTCGGAAAGCTCGCGGTAAAAATTCGCGATCTGCGGAGCGAGGAGCAGTCCTTTGTAAACGATGGTGCGGCAGGAGAGCGACGGGATGTAGAACATCTCCGAGTCTTCAATGCCGGATTCGCGAATCTCATTCTCGGCGCGTTTGCGCACCACGTAGAGCTTGCGCTCGAAGCTATCTTCGTCCATGCCGGGAGCGCAGCGCATGAAAATCTGCTGGATGTAGGGCTGGGAAGCGCGGGCCACGCGGCCGATGGCAGAAGCGTAAACCGGAGTGTCGCGCCAGCCGAGCAGAGTGAGGCCCTCTTCGCGGATGATGCGCTCGAGAATTCCTTCGCACTGCAGGCGCTGGTGTTTCTCGACCGGCAGAAACGTCATGCCGACGGCGTAGGTTCCGGGCTTGGGTAGCGTGAAGCCGAGCTTCTCGCATTCGCGGGCGAAGAACTTGTGCGGAATCTGGATCAGGACGCCTGCGCCGTCGCCAGTTTCGGGATCGCAGCCGCAGGCTCCGCGGTGCGCCAGGTTGAGCAGAACCTGGATTCCCTTCTGGATGATGTCGTGGCTTTTATGGCCGCCGATGCTGGCGACGAAACCGATCCCGCAGGCGTCGTGCTCGTGTGCAGGGTGGTAGAGTCCCTGGGCAGGGGGCAGGCCGTTCTTCGGGTTTAGACGGGTCGTCATCGTCGTCGTAATCGTCATGGACTCCGACTTCGTCGGGCAGACTGAATTCCTTTCGAATCAATCGTTCTTGGGCATGGATAGGCGAGGGGCGACCGGAAGTCGCACACTTCGGCTCAGGACCGACCCAGGTATTGTCTGGCGTTTTGGCGGTCAATGTACAATGCAGATTTTCGATGCAAGTCATGCAAATTTCGGGGTCAAGGGCGAGTGCGATGGATGGCGCAGTATCCGATAAGGAAGCGAGCCAAACGCGCTATTAATGCGTCGCAAAGAACGCGACGCACCGCGCGGCTCGCCCAGATCCTTCGCTGCGCAAAGAACGCTTGCTCAGGATGACAGATCAACTTCACCACTCCCGGACACTGCGGAATTAACCTTAGAATTGCTTTTAGTTCGCTATAATCTCGCTCATAATATGGACTTTGATCAGCTCATCACGTTCCTGGAAGTGGCGCGGCAGGGGAGTTTTTCGCGCGCGGGGGAGAAGGTGTTCCGCTCGCAGTCGGCGGTGAGTGCGCAGATTCGTCAGCTTGAGCAGGAATACGGCGACCGGTTGCTCGACCGGTCGGGCAAGACCGTGAAACTGACTCCGGCGGGGCAGGTGTTTTTCGAATATGCCGAAAAGCTGAAAGCGCTGCGCGATGAGTCGTTGATGGCGGTCGCCGACCACAGCGGCACTCCGCGCGGAACGTTGCGGGTGGGCGCGAACGAGGCCACGTGCCTGTATGTGCTGCCGGAAGTTTTCGGCGAATACTGCCGGCGCTATCCGCCAGTGCAGATCAGCATTTACCGAAATTTCAGCTACAAGATTGTGGAGAAGCTGGAGAACGGCCAGGTCGAAGTTGGAATATTGACGTTGCCGATCCAGTCGCCGAGCCTGAAGATCCAGCCGATTTTTCGCGACAAGCTGATGCTCATGGTGAGCCCGAAGAATCCGCTGGCCAAGTTTAAGGTGGTGCCGGTCAGCGAGATCGTGAAACATCCGCTGCTCTTCCCGAAGACGGGACATACGCGCAGGCTGCTGGACAAGCTGTTTCGGCCCTACCAGGCCGAGCTGCAGGTGCGGATGGAACTGCCCAGCATTGGCATGATCAAGAGCTTCGTGGCGGCGGACTTGGGCGTGTCGCTGATCAGCGCGTCATTTGCGCGGGATGAAGTGGAGTCGGGCCGGGTCAAGCTGATTGACCTGGAGGATGCGGTGTTGTACCGCGAACTGGGACTGGCTTACCGGCGGGATCGCACGCTGTCTGTGGCTTCGACGGCGTTTGTGGCTCTGTTGCGGCAGTTCGCGACCAACATGAAGAAGACGGACGAATGACTGGCGCTGGATTCTAAAACCATCGAGCTGCGCTCGATGGACAGCCGGGGGCGGCTGTCTCCACATAAACCTTTGGGCCCCTTCTATCTAAAAGTTTGATTGGAGTGATCGGAATTTTGAATTTCTCTTGGACGGCGCTCGCCCAGTAGCATTAGATTGGGTTTCTTATGATTACCTCCATCCAGAAGGACGCACGAATTACATCGACAGGCACAATTATGTCGACACGAATTACGTGTCTTCTGGAGGATGGAATCGGATGAAGTAAAGCACTCTTAAGAGAATCACCCGAACCCACCGCCAGAAGCGATCTGGCGGTGGGTTTTTGTTTTGCCCCAACAAATGCTGGACGAGACTGAGAAACGGAGTTGGACATGAGCGGACAATCGAGCGGACAACTGAGCGGACGACAGCGACAGAGCAGATTCGAGCGCGGCGACGATGTGGTGGTGATGAAGTTTGGGGGCACGTCGGTGGAAGATGCCGCTGCCATTCGCCGTGTCATTGCGATCGTCGAGAGCAGGCTGGGCGCACAGCCGGTCGTCGTGGTGAGCGCGCTGGCCCGGGTCACCGACCAACTGCTGGAGGCGGGAACGGCGGCGGCGAATGGTCATCTCGGGTCGGCGCTGGCCACGGTGCGAAGTATTTATGTTCGTCATGAGCAACTGGCCGACTCGCTGGTGGATGGCTCGGCGCACAGCGCTCTCGATCGCGATCTGCGGGGCGAGTTTCGCGCGCTGGAATCGTTGCTTCACGATCTGGAAGCGTCGCGCCGGCTGGATCTGAAAGCGCAAGACTATCTGCTGGGCTTCGGGGAATGTTTCTCGAGCATGCTGGTGAAGGAAGCTCTGTGCCAGGCTGGAGTCGATGCCGCGCATGTGGACGCGCGGGCTTGCATTGTCACCGACGCACGCCACGGCCAGGCGAGCCCGGTGTGGGACGTGACCGAGCAGCGGGTGCAGGAGACGGTGAGTCCATTGTTGGCGGCGGGCCAGGTGCCGGTGCTGGGCGGGTTCATCGCCTCGACGTGCGAAGGAGTGCCGACGACGCTGGGACGCGGCGGGTCCGACTTCAGCGCGGCAATTGTGGCCGCGGCGCTGGGTGCGGTCCGGGTTGAGATCTGGACGGATGTGGACGGCGTCATGACGACCGACCCTAAGATTTGTTCGGATGCGCGGGTGATCCGCAAGATGAGTTTTGACGAGGCCGCGGAGCTGGCGCACCTGGGCGCGAAAGTGTTGCATCCGGCGACGCTGGCTCCGGCGATGCGCGGAAATATTCCGGTGTATGTTTTGAATTCGAGGCAGCCGGCGGGCGAAGGCACGGAAATTGCGGCGAGAGCCGGAGTGCGGGCTAAGAGCGGTAGCGTGGTCAGCGCCATCACCGCGAAAAGGAAAGTGGCAGCAGTGGAGATTGAATCCGCGCGAGGCGATACGTCGGAACTATTGCGCGCCGTGTATGAAGCATTCGACCGGCATGGCTGTTCGGTGGAGGTGACGGCAACGTCGCAGGGCCGCATGTCGTTGCTGGTCGGTTCGACCACCGTTCTGCCGGCGATCGCCGATGACTTGCGCGGCGTGGCGGAGGTGCGGTGGGAGAATCACAAGGCGCTGGTATGCCTGGTCGGCGAAAACATTCGGCGGCAGCCGGAGATTGCGAGCCGCGCTTTTGCCGCGGTTGCGGACATCGATGTGCGCGTATTGTGGCAGAGCGCTTCCGATCGAACGATTTCATTCCTGTTGGAGGAATCGAAGGTGGAAGAGTCAGTGCAGCGGCTGCATGCAGAATTTTTTCCGCGCCGCGAGCCGGCACGGGACTGGGGAGGAATGTCGAGCGCGTTTTGCCAGGCGGGTTAGCGGGAAAAACTTCAACCACGAAGGGCACAAGGTTCACGAAGGAATTCTTGTGTCCTAGCTGCCGATCTTTGCTGCTTTCGACGCCTCCGCATTTGCCGAGGCTGGAACCGGCTCGATGATGTGCAGGCCGCATTCGGTCTTGGCGAATCCTGGCCAGCGGCCAGCCCGCGGATCTTCTCCCGGTCGCACCGCGCGCGTGCAATGAGTGCAGCCGATGCTGGGGTAGTCCTGATTGTGCAGCTCGTTGTAGGGCACATCGTGATCGTGGATGTAGCGCCATACTTGTTTTGAACTCCAGTCCACAATCGGATTGATCTTCACCAGGCCGAACTTTATATCCCATTCAATTCGTTTGGCGGCGGATCGCACTGAGGTCTGGTCGCGGCGAATGCTGGTGATCCACGCGCTCAACTCGCCCAGCTTGCGGCGCAGCGGCTCGACCTTGCGCAGGCTGCAGCAGAGGTCGGGATTGCGCGTCCACAGCGCGGTTCCGTGTGCGTGCTGCTGTTCTTCGGGGGAGAGCACGGAGCACACCTTCTCGATCGCGATGCCGTACTTTTCTTCGATGCGGTCCATCAAGTTGTAGGTTTCGGGGAAAAGAAATTCTGTGTCGATGGTAAACAGGCGAAAGTCTTTGTGAACCCGTGATGCCATGTCGATGAGAACCATGCCTTCGGCGCCGAATGCAGACGAGATGGCGACGCGGTCTCCGAAAGTTTCGAAGGCCCAGGCCAGAGTCCGCTGGGGCGTCCAGTGCTCGGTCGCGGGCTGCAGCGCTGCTACTTGTTCCTGGGTGTGGATCGGAATCCCGTGGTTCACGCGAGTGGCTCCTCGTTGCCGGCGAATTGCGCCGCCGTTAAGTGGTCGCTAGTGAAGGACGTGGTCGCGAAATCCGTAACTGAAGGGTCGCCCGCGAGCAGCGCGGCCGGATCGGCGAAGCGCACAACTTCGCCCACCACCAGCAGCGTGGGAGCAGCCAGCTTAGGCGAGCGGGGCAATTCGGCGATAGTGGAACGGTGCACGCTCTGTTGCGGAGTAGTGGCACGCGAGACGACGGCGCAGGGCGTATCGGCGGCGAGGCCAGCCGCCTTCAGCGTCGCGGCGATCTCGGAGTAATTCTGGCCGGGCATGTAAATCACCAGCGTCGCGCCGCTTCCGGCCAGCTTGTTCCAGTCTGTAGTATCGCTTCCCTGCGCTTGATGCGCGGTGATGAACACCAGCGCCGAGGACGCGCGGCGATGAGTCAAAGGGATTTGCGCCGCCGCGGCTGCGCCCAGAGCGGAAGTGACACCGGGCACGACTTCGTGAGGAATGTTGGCGCGGCGCAGAGCTTCGATTTCTTCACCGGCGCGGCCGAAGATCATGGGATCGCCGCTTTTCAGGCGAACCACATTCAATCCGGAATCGGCGAGCGCGACCATGAGAAAGTTGATTTCTTCCTGCACGATGTTCTTCTTTCCGCAGCGCTTGCCGACGTTGTGCACCTGCGCGGCAGCGGGGATCAGCTGCAGGATTTCGGGCGAGACCAGGTCGTCGTGCAAAACCGCGTCGGCGGTTCGCAGCACGCGCAGCGCCTTCAGGGTGAGCAGTTCCGGATCGCCCGGCCCTGCGCCCACGAGATAAACTTTTCCCTTCGTATTGTTCCCACCGCTCATACGGCTTCTCCTTTGGCGGCCAGTTCGGGCGTTTCCGCCAAAGCCGCTTCGAGCGCTTCCCTGCTGGCCAGCGAATGGAGCAGGTCGAGTTTGCGTTGTTTGTCGAGATCACTGGCGAGAATCAGTTTTCGGGTCTCGCCCAGCTCCGCCACCCACGCGGCGTAGCCGGGGCCGAATTGTTTTTCAAGCTGCTGACGAATTGTCTGCGCCAGCGACGGGCTTTGCCCGTTGGTGGAAACCGCAATCTGCAGATCGCCGCGGCGCACCACCGCGGGATAAAAGAAATCGCAGAGGTCGGGGACATCCACCACATTGCACAGAACACCGCGCCGTTGTGCCGCGTGATAGACGCGCTCATTCAAGTTGCGCGAATTCGTCGCGACGACGGCGAGGAAGGCTCCGGCCAGGTCGTCTTCGGTGAAGGCGCGCAGTTCGAGTTCGAGCTTTCCCGCGCGCGCCCATTCGCGCACCGTGGGACTGGCATCGAGTGAAACCACGCGGATGCGCGCTCCAGTTTCGAGCAGGCCGCCGATTTTGGGTTCGCCGATTTTTCCGGCGCCGACGACCAGGCATTGCTTGCCTTCCAGTTTTAGAAACATGGGAAACAGGCTAGTCACCGAGGCCTCCTGCGGCCGCGCGGCTTGATTCCGTAAAGCTTCTCTCCGACAAACCCCGCGCCGGATCGGGCAGATCGCGAGCCACCGCGGCCACGGATTCTCCGGCGAGGAACTCGCGCAACTGGGCGTCGCTGTGGCGAACAAAAAAGCGGCGCAGATTTTCGTCGGGTTCGCGTTGCGCAAGGTATGTCCCTAACAAACGTTCGAGCGCGTCGGGGACTTCGGTGGCGGCGCAGCGATAGCCGACCGGGCGCGCCGTGGCCTGATGCAGGCCCAGCGCTCCACCCACGCAGAAGTAGTAGGCATCGACCAGGCGGTCGTTCACTTTGATTTTCTTGCCTTCAATGCCGATGTCGGCAATCCAGTGCTGGCCGCAACTGTTGGGGCATCCGGTGACGTGCAGCTTGAGATGCTGATCGAACCCGGGCAGGCGCTCTTCCAGTTCTTCGACGAGCCAGCGGGAAAAACTTTTGGTTTCGGTGATGGCGAGCTTGCAGAATTCCGTCCCGCTGCAGGCCACGGTACCGCGCCAGAAAGACGAACCGCCGACTTTCAATCCGATCGCGTCGAACTCTTTCGCCAGAGAGTCGGCGTTGATCGTGGGCACGTTCACCACCAGCAGGTTCTGCATGTTGGTGGCGCGCAGTTCGCCGCCCGCATGGCGCTCGGCGAGATCGGCGGCGGCGTGCATCTGTTCGGCAGTGATGCGGCCGCGCAGCGCAACCGCGCCGACATAAGAAAGTCCTGACTGCTTCTGCGCGTGAATGCCGACGTGGTCGCGATAGACGTCGTCGGGGGGATGCTCTTCGACGGCGGGATCGAGTTGGAATCCGATGCGGTCTTGCAGCTCGCCGAGAAAGCGGTCGGCGGTCCAGCCATGACGCAGGAAGAGAAATTTCAGCCGGGCACGTTCGCGATGTTCGCGCAAAACGTCGGAATCGCGGAAGAGCTCAGCTATGCCTTTGATCACGGGCAAAACCTGGTTCCAGCGTACAAATGCGTTCAGGCGCGCGCCGAGATAGGGTTCGGTCGAAAGGCCGCCGGCAACTCGCAGCGAGAAACCGATTTCCGGCTTACCGCCAATGGTGCGGGAAATCGCGGTCAGACCGACGTCGTTAATTTCAGGATAGGGGCACCAGACGCGGCATCCGGTGATCGAGATTTTGAATTTACGCGGCAGGTTGTAGAAGTCGGCGTTTCCGGCGAGCAACTGCGAGGCTTCGAGCACCAGGGACGAAGCGTCTACGATTTCGTCGGCGTCCACGCCGGCGACGGGGCAGCCGGTCACGTTGCGGACGACATCGCCGCAGGCGCCCATGGTGTTGAGTCCGACTTGCCAGAGGCCGTCGAGCACCTCCGGCAGCGATTCGATGGTGACCCAGTGCAGCTGGATATTTTGGCGTACGGTGAGGTCGGCGATTCCGTTGGCGTGTTGGCGGGTGAGGTCGGCGATGGCGCGCAGTTGGCGGGAAGTCATCATGCCATTGGGAATGCGGATGCGCACCATGAAGCGCTGCAGCGCGCGCCCGACTCCGCCCTGGCCGCCGGTCACGCCGGCGCCGTCGCCCTGGGTGTAAACGCCCCACCAGCGGAAATAGGTTCCGATCCATTCGGGGGGGATGGAGTCGAAGCCATTGCGGGCAAAGCGGCGGATTTCTTCGAGGCCCTCCCACGGGTTCATCGAGCGTTTCAGGCGCTCGACTCGCTGGGCTGTCGTCTCTTTTGCTGTGATGGTCATAATTTAAGTTGTCCAGAAAATAAAAAACCCACCGCCAGATTCAACTGGCGATGGGTTTATGAGTGCCGTGTTTAAGAAAAAACTCTTAGGTCAGCAAACTCCCCGCGCCAGCGCACACGCATGCACAACAACAACAGGCGCAGCACATGGAGCGATTGAGGTTCTCTGACATTCGAGTCTCGATTCTAGGTTGATCGGCCTCAGCCGTCAACAAACTTGCGTAACTGCTTCGATTCATAATTTGAATGGAACGAATCACAATTATTGCGGTGCCGCGAGGATGCGGGTGGACATGGCGTAAAATCAGCAACTTAGCGCTCTCCTTCGTGGGGGGAGAGAGGATTAGCGGGGGCGGAGGTTACAATTCTGCTTTCCCAGGTTGGTTGCTTCGAATGCTTTTCATCTCGAGCAAACGCGAGGGGATTGCTTGTTGCGGCATTCGTCCAGCGCCGGAAGGAACCCAGGTCCCTCGCGTTGCTCGGGATGACAATTCACTCAGAGTTCTGACTGACAGCTCTGACTGACTATCTATGACTGACTATCTATGACCGAACCAAAGAGCGACGGCGCGATTCTAGGCGTTGACATCGGCGGTACAAAGGTTGCGGTGGGGCTGG
>Ga0181537_10004958_pt1 | contig 10889 bp, 9 predicted proteins | sample PEATcosm2014_Bin_39_FD_119765 | JGI IMG/M metagenome (GOLD analysis project Ga0181537, IMG submission 119765) | Peatland microbial communities from MTU Mesocosm Facility, Houghton, MI, USA - PEATcosm2014_Bin23_10_metaG | ecosystem: Environmental > Terrestrial > Soil > Wetlands > Peat | place... | reverse complement strand
TGAAGTACGACAAGGGTTCCGGCAACCTGGATCGCCGGCAAATGCTCAATGCAAACTACGTCTACCAGATACCCTTCTTCGCCAAGGGCAACGATCTGCTGCACTCTCTCGCCGGTGGGTGGGAATTGGCGGGCACCTTCATCGATGAGACCGGCATACCCGGCAACGGCGGCACCAACTACCAGGGTCCAGGCCTGTCGATTCCGTACGACTCGATCGGTCTCGGTTACCTTACCAACAACCAAAGCTACACGAACCGTCCGAACGTGAGCGGCAAGGTCACCTACTCAAGGAAGCAAGGCCAGTATTTCGACACATCGAAGTTCTCCGCTCCGATTCCGGCTTGGCTGGGAGGCCCCAACCAGGGCTTTGGCGATGCTGGCAGAGACGCCATCGTCGGTCCCGGACGTGTGAACTTCACAACCTCGCTCTACAAGTCGTTCGCCTTGACGGAGCGAGCTCACGTCGAACTACGCTTTGAGTCGTTCAACACCTTCAATCACTTCGAATTCAACAATGTCCAAACGACACTCGGAATGGGTCTACCGAACGGCGCTTCGAGCGCAACGGCCAGTACCCTCGTTCCGAACAACAACTTCGGCGCAGTCACGAGCGCGTGGGATCCCCGCGTGCTGGAACTGGGCGCCAAGTTCGTCTTCTGAGAGGTTGGACTTGCAGTCATGAACTAAAGGGGACCGGCGTAAGCCCGTCCCCTTTAGACCTTAATGGTCTTTTCCCCTTGATCGACTTTTGAACGGCAGGTTCACCTTCCTGATCCTGCCGCCCTTTTCCATTGCCAACCTCATCGCTCCTCGCCACGTTAGGGCGATGGCAAAGACGAACGTCCGAGTACAGGCAGACCTCTTTATCTCCATCGAAAGATGCGGAGAGAGATGGCAAACGGTACAACGAGCCAAGTCAGCAATAAACCAACCTGAATACCCATCTGGCCGAGGCCCAGCCCTTGGAGCATATTCCCACGAAGCGCATCAATTGCTGCGGTCAGCGGCAAAGCTCTGACGACTGGTTGGATCATTGCAGGGAATCTGGAAGCGGAAAAGAATACGCCAGAGAGAATCCACATCGGGAGCATGACAAGATTCATCAGCCCGGACGCGGCCTCCATCGTCCTGGCTCGCGACGACACCAACAACCCCAGCGCCGAAAAAGCCAGAGAGGTCAACACGCATAAAAACCCAAGTTCCCACAACGAGCCGCGAAAGGGCACCCCAAAGACAAGTCGAGCGAACCCAAGAAACGCAGCGACCTCAATGACCAGCATCACCAGGCGCGACAAAAGAAACGATGTCAGGTATTGCCAGCGCGGCATGGGCGAGGCAACCATTCGCTTCAGTAGTTTCTTCTGCCGGGCCTCAACAATGGCAAAGCCCAGGCCCCATATCGCGGACCCCATCAAATTCATTCCCAGCAGGCCTGGCACAACGAAGTCGATATATCGCGAGCCCTTCTCATGCACCAGTTCATTCGCGGTGTGCACCACCTCGGTCCGTCCAGCTGCTGCTTGAATCGCGCGGTCCGCCAGGAGACGAGCCGTCCGTGCATCAGGGTTGGTGTCGTCATACTTGTACGCCACACGGTCCTGCTCCTGGATTGCGAGAAGCAAAATCTCTCCAGTCGCGAGGGCTCTCGCGCCGGCGGCTTCATCCATCGTCTTTGCAGACAGCCCGCTATCGCTGGCCAGCGCTCTGGTCAGTTGATTCGTGGTCGAGCCGACCTGCAACACATCTGCTGGCCGGTTGCGGAAGGCAATCCCCAACCCGACCGCAAGCAGGATAGGAAAAATGAAAATCCAGAAGATCGCCTCTGGCTCACGGAGAATCAAGCGAAATCGCACTACCGTCAGTTGGTAGAGAGAATTTTCCTGCAGCCTACTCATCGCGCAGATTCCTTCCGGTCAGCCCAACGAATACATCTTCCAGAGTCGCCGAGTGCGTTCGAAATTCGCTCAGGTGTAATCCCTGCTCGGCAAGGGCGGCGAAGATGCGCGGCACGACCGAATGCAGCTCTGTGACGGAAAACTGATGGAGCCCTGCGTCCAAGCGGTGCGACTTGACTCCAGGAATCGACATCAACGGATCTGTATTGACTGCGCCTTCGCCTGACCCGGGTTTCGAGACGGCAAATTCGACGACGTGCTCACCACCGAGAGAAGAGATCAACTGCTGCGGAGTTCCCAATGCGATGATTTTGCCGTGATCCATGATCCCAACACGGTCGCATAGTTGCTCCGCTTCTTCCATATAGTGAGTGGTCAGGATGATGGTTCTTCCCGTCTGCTTCAAACGATCCACGAGGTCCCACAAATGACGCCTCGCCTGAGGATCGAGTCCGGTCGTCGGTTCATCGAGGAAGAGAAGCTCAGGATCGCCCACCAATGCGCAGGCCATCGCCAGCCGCTGCTTCTGTCCGCCGGAGAGCCCGCCCACCCGTGAACGGCGTTTCTCTTCCAATTGTGCTGTTTGAATGGACTCTTCGACTGAGATCCCATGGCGGTAGAAGCTACGAAACAGGCGCAGAGTCTCTTCCACCGTCAATTTGTCGGGAAATTGCGTCTCCTGTAATTGGATTCCGATCCGCTGCCGAAGTTCGTTTGCCCCGGAATGCCAGTTCAGACCTAACAGTTCAACGGATCCGGCGTCCGGGACAGTCAGTCCCTCGCATATTTCAATGGTTGTAGTTTTGCCCGCGCCATTCGGACCGAGCAGCCCAAAGCATTCGCCGCGCACCACCTCCAGGTCCAATCTTTCAACTGCGACCACGTCCACAAAGGTCTTTCGCACCCCGCGCAACACGAGCGAAGACGTCCATCCCTCATGATTGGGCGCTACCGGGGTAGCTGTTTGTGGCTGAACCAACGGAATCACCTCGGACCCAAGACTAAGACGAATCTGCGGTTGCTATCAACAGATACGGGAACAGATTGGGAACTCAACGAGGCGCGTCACAGTCAACCGCGGAGATTCCGCGTTAAGTCTCCGAAAGGTGAAGTGCGTAACGTGCGTGCCTAACCTCGCCGGAGCGAATGAGCGCACCTCTCTCGACGAGGTCGCCGAGATCTCGAGTGGTTGTAGCCGGGGATGCCCCCGTGATTGTCATGTACTTTCCGGCACTCAGGCCACCCTTGAAGCCTTCGGGGCCTTCTTGGAACATGCGCATCAGCGCCTTCTCTCGCTTTCTGAGCCATCAGTGCGCTTTAGTTTCAATGAGTTAACTTTCGGGAAACTTTTGACACGGAAGAGGTCGCTGGTTCGAATCCAGTCGTGATTTAGAGTGGCTAACGCAATCCGGTCGGCAACGCCAGGCTACCGAAGCCATCCTTACATTGCTGCGACGAATTGCGGCAACGCCATCGATGCGTGATCCTGCAGCAGCTGCGTCATCCGAGCCGTCATGCCGGTATACATCGACGCTACTTGAAACGTCCGCACCCGCACATTCTCGCTCGCCTGATTGAGCGCATACTGCGCCAGCAGACGCATCACTGAGAATCGAATTGCGGTCGCATCCGCGTGCAGGTTGGCCAGCAACTCAGCGTCAACCTCACCGTTGCGCGCTGCAAAGTTGGCCATCTCCAGCATCACGGTTGCATTCTCATACATCGCCCGCAAGCCGCGCGCGCCGCCGATCCGTGTCCATATTTCATCAGGAGAGGCGCCGAGGCCTTCTTTCCACGGAAAACGGTCACTCAATTCGCGTGCGTTCCAATCATGACGCAAACGCGCAATCAGCGACTCCCACGTCCGGTTGTTCCGGCGGTGAGCGCTTAGCCTGCACCATCCCAGAAACAGGGCGATGAAGGCGACTGCCGCGAATTGGAGCACTGCGAGGATCATCTAACCGTCCTCAAACCTGGAGAATCGAATAAGTACTACAGCCCAACGTCAAATCTATACAAGAAATTTAACCCGGAAGCCTTTGAGCAACAATGCAACTTTCCGGCTATATCTCTGCCAGATCAGGGGATTAGCCCTCCCTGCATAGGCCATTAGGCTTACCTCCCCGCTCCTTTGAGCGCGTCAAAACCGGCCCACCCTTAACCGCCAATTCACAAAATATTTTCAATTCTCCCCTCCTAAGCTGGACCAAAACACTGTGTCAGTTCGCCCACAGTGTGGTTCGGCCCACACGTTCCCCTCCGCATCTTCTCTAAATAACTCGTTTAGTTTCAGCATCATTCGATTGGCTCCAGCCATGCACTCTGTCCGGCCGTAAGCGATTTCAAGGCAGGGTTCGGGGGCGTGGGATGAAAGGCTTGATTCTCAGCAGACTGGCAATGGTGGCAGTGGTGATGGTCGTGCTGGCGGTCCAGGCGATCGCGCAAACGGCAGCTGCCCCCCAAAGAAAAATCGTGGTCAGCCTCCAGGATCGCAAGCTGGCCCTGGTCGTCGACGGCCAGGTCGTCAAGGTTTACCCCGTGGCCGTCGGCAAATCCACCACTCCCAGCCCGGTCGGCACCTTCTCCATCGAGCGCCGGGTCATGAATCCGACCTATTCCCACAACGGCAAAGTCGTACCCCCCGGCCCCGGCAATCCAGTCGGCACGCGCTGGATGGGCCTCAGCGTTCACGGCTACGGAATTCACGGGACCAACGAACCGCGCTCCATCGGCAAGGCTGCTTCTCACGGTTGCATCCGCATGGCCAAGGCTGATCTTGAAGAGCTCTATCCGCTGGTTCAGGTCGGTGACACCGTTGAGCTCGTCGGCCAACCCAATGCAGAAACCGCAATGATCTTCGGCGCTCCGCAGCCCATCCCGGCCGCAACCGAGCCGGCCACTCTGACCGCGCAAAATCAGCCTCCGGCCAATGCAACGCCGGCTTCCGGCACCAGTGCGGCGCATTCAACCACGATCGTCGCCGGTCTCGCGACTATCGCAATCACAGGCTCTTGGTAGAGGGCGGAGGGCGCGCGATGAATCTCCTTCTCGATGCAATGGGTGGTCTGGGCGCAGTGCTGTTGCCGGTCGCGGCGGGACTGCTCCTCGAAGAACTGACCTTAGGCGGACTGGTCCGGCTGTTGCTTGCTCCTTGGCCGGGTACTGGCAAACGACTGGAGCACAACCACAAGGATGGAGGCAGGAAATGCTCGCACTGAAGATGTTGCTCACAATCGCGGGAATGCTGTTACTGGCCACCGCATTAGGCTTTCCACTGTATTCGCTTTGGCTGCGCATTCAATATGCGCGCCGCAAGCAAAGTGGAGACGAAAACGTTGTAGAACCTGAACCAATCGCATGGCGCGGTCCGGTCGCGCTCGCCATCGTGGCCTGCCTGCCCCTGCTCATCGGCGCCAGCATCGTCGTCGTGCCCAGCGGCATGGGCGGCGTGCGCGTCAGCCAGATCGGCGGCACCGAGCCGGGAACTCTCTATCCAGGCGTCCATTTCATTACGCCGCTCGTCGATAACGTCCAACTCTTCGACTTGCGCGATCACATGTTCACCGCCGGCTTCGCGCAAGACAACACCAAAGGCGCTCCGCAAAAGACCGGCCTCGAGGTGCAGTCCAAAGAGGGGCTCAACATCGGCCTCGGCGTCAACGTGCGCTACCGCCTCGATCCCAACAAACTTGCCAGCGTGCAGGCGCACCTGCCCCAGCCGGCAGATAAAGAACTCGTGCCTCCTGTGGTCGCCAGTGCGTGGCGCGAACTTGCGCCGCAATACACCGTCCGCGAAATCTTCTCGAGCAAACGCGAAGAGGTACGCTCCAAGGCCGCCGCAATCATCACTCGCAAACTCGCAACCGATGGCATCGTCGTCGACGAGGTGATGCTCTCCGACATTCAACTCCCCGAGGAATACTCGAAAGGCCTCGAAGGCCTCTTGCTCAAAGAGCAGCAGGATGACCAGATGGGCGTCGACACCGACATCCAGCAGAAGCAGGTGAAGATTGCCGAGTTGCAGGCCGAGGCCGAACAGGTGCAAAAGGTCAAGGGCGCCGAAGGAGACGCGCAATCCAAAGTCGTCGAAGCCAAAGGCGAAGCCGACGCGATGCAATACACTCTCCCGCTTAAGGAGAAGCAGATCGAGCAGAGCAAACTCGAGGCCGAGGCTCGCAAAGAGGCGACTATTCAGAATGCCGAAGCCGATGCCGAAGCCAAGGTCATCGACAGCAAGGCTGAGCTCCAGCGGCGCAACCTGCTCGCCGATGCCGAGGCCAGCCGCATCAAGCTCATCGCCGCAGCCAATGCCGAGCGCATGACCAGCGAAGCAGAATTGCTCAACAAGTCGCCGCTGCTCATCAACAAGATCATCGCCGAGCGGCTGTCCGACAAGATCCAGGTCCTGATGGTCCCCGCCGATGGCAAATTCTTCTTCGCCAACGACGTCTTCAAAAACATGGCCAACGCACCCGTGGTCAAACAGGAGATGGACAACGAGGAGGCGCCCGCTCCCTCGCAAAAAGACAGCCAATGAGAACCTTCAGCGGCTGCGCGGGGCGGACGCATTGCAGCGCGCGTCCGCCCTGCACCAACGTGTCCCACGCGCGCCGTGACAACCGGCTCAAAACGATATAATCCGCGCAAACGACAAGTTGCGCAGAAAGCCGACGGCAATGAAGCTGATCCCGACTCTCGCACTCAATCTCATCTGCCGCGCAACCTTCCTTCTCGTCGCAGCCATCGTGCCTATGCCCGCCACAGCGCAGGCCCCCAGCCCCTGGCAACAGCCTGCCTCCGCACTCTCTGATCAGATCGCCGCCATCCTCGGCCCCGGCCAGGCCAAACTCACCCTCCGCAACCTCTCCACAATTTCAACTGACGAGATTCCCGCAATTCGCAAGCTGCTCGAGCAAGATCTGAAATCCCACGGCGTCCTCACATCCGGCGCCGAAAGCGCCAACGCCATCCGCGTCACTTTGAGCGAGAGCGCGCACGATCGCGTCTGGGTTGCCGAGATCGTTGAGGGCAACGAGACCCAGATCGCAATGGTGCACGTCGGATTGGTTGCTCCCGTTTTATCTCAGTCAAACGACGGGCTCACTCTGCGTAGCGAGACCATCTTCACCGCCCACGAGCCACTCCTGGCCGCATTCCAATCGCAAGGCAGCCTTGTCGCTCTTGAACCGGAACAGATCGTGATCTACACGCAAGCAGACAACGCCTGGCGCGAACAAAAGCGCGTCACCATCGTGTCAAAGCGTCCGTTGTCCCGCGATGCGCGAGGCATTCTCATCCCCAGTGCGAGCGGTGCGGGATTCGACGCATGGCTCGCTGGCACCCGCTGCGCCGCCGCATCCACATCAGCCGATTGGTCCGCGCACTGCGATGCGAGCGACGACCCCTGGCCCATCGCCCAGGCCGGCGATGCCGGTGCGTCCGGCACTCTCTCCGCCTTTTACAACTCCGCGCGCAACTACTTCACCGGAGTGGTCACCCCCAGCCTGGGCGTCGATCTCCCGCCGTTCTATTCGGTCGCATTCATTCCCCGTCCCGTCGGGGCTTCCGCGCTTCTCATCGGTGGCATCGACGGCAAAGTGCAAATGCTTGACGGCGGCACATTGCGAAACGTCAGCGGCACCCGCGACTGGGGCAGCGATTTCGCTGTCATCCACTCCGGCTGCGGTTCGGGAGTCCAGATCATCGTGTCCGGTTCCGGCGCAGCCGCCACTGACAGCCTGCGCGCCTATGAACTCCCCGCGCTCGAAGCCGTTCCTGCCAGCGCAGCGCTCGCTATGAGTGGCTCGGTCACAGCCTTAACAACCGCGCCCGATGGCAAGAGCGTTTTCGTCATCGTTCAGGCCACGACCAACCAATACGAGGTGGACCGTGTTACGGCGCTTTGCAACTAGCCTCCTGATCGCGTTGCTCGCCCTGCCCGTCGCCGCGCGCACCCGGCCTCACTACGGCGGCACGCTTCATGTCGAGATCGAGGGCGATCCCTGGCAGCGTCCCGATGGCCTCGCCCGCCGCCTGGTCTTCAATGGCCTGACGGTCCTCGATGCCAATGGTGAACTCCGCCCGGCACTCTCAACTGAATGGTCCTCCGACGACAGCGATCATCGCTGGCAGTTCAAGCTGCGCCCCGGCGTGCATTTTCACGACGGCACCGCGCTCACTTCGGTCAACGTCGTCGCATCGCTCACCACCGCCTGCTCAACCAACTGTCCCTGGACCTCTCTGCGCGCCGTCGGCTCCTCGGTCGTCTTCGTCGGCGACTCGCCCATGCCCAATCTTCCCGCGCTGCTCGCCAGTGACGAATTTCTCATCGCTCTCACCATCACCTCAGACGGCAAAACTCCCAACGGCAACATCGGCACCGGACCGTTTCAACTCACCGGTTTCAACAACGGCGTCCTCTCATTTTCCGCCAACGATGCCTGTTGGCAGGGTCGCCCCTTTGCCGACGGCCTCGAAATTCGCGTCCATCGCGCCATCCGCGATCAGTGGCTCGACCTCGGCGTCGGCCGTGCCGATGTCGTCGAGGTGCCTGCTGAAATGCTTCGTCAGGCGCAGCAGCAACGGCTCACCGTCGTCGCGTCGCGGCCCGTCTCGCTGCTCGCGCTCCAGGTCTCCGACTCCGGCCCGCTCGCCAATCCCATGCTGCGCGCATCGATTGCCGCCGCCGTCGATCGCGGCACGCTCTACAACGTCATCTTCCAAAAGCAGGGTCAGATCACCGCCAGTCTTTTGCCGCAGTCCCTCACCGGCTACGCTTTCTTGTTTCCTCCCGAGCGCGATCTGAACAAAGCGCATGAGTTGAAAGGCGGCCTCTCCACACCGCCACTCACTCTCGCCGTCAATGGCAGCGGAGCGGTTCAGCTCGCCGCGCAGCGCATCGCCCTCGATCTGCGCGAAGCCGGATTCAACGTCGTGCTCACCAGCACAAATGCGCACCCCGACCTGCTCCTCCGCAAGCTCCCCCTTGAGGGCGCCGCACCAGAGGCCGCGCTCGACACCCTTCTCCGCAGCGCGGGACTCCCGCCTCCGATCCTCGAGCTCAGTCCCTCCGCGCTCTTCAACGCCGAACGCGAGCTCCTCGATCGCCACACCCTGATCCCTCTCCTCGATCTTCCTCGCGCCTATGCGTCCGGCGGTCGCGTGCGCGATCTCCACTTGCGCGCCGACGGCACCCCCGACCTCGCCAACGTCTCATTAGAGGACGCGCCGTGAGCCTGCGCCAAAAACTGCTTCTCCTCTTCTCGCTCACTGTAGCGGCCGCCGTTGCCGCAGTCGCGTCCACCGTCCTCGTGCGCATTCGCCATGTCTTCGAGCAACGCGACCAGGAAGAAACCGCACTCGTCGTCAGTCAATTCCAGCGCGAATTTCAGCACCGCTCCGCCGAAGTCGCCGCCGCCGTCGATCGCCTCGCCGCCGCGGAGCATTCCCGCGCCATGGCTTTCGAGCTCGTCCAATCCGGCGACGCCGCGCCCTACCTCACCGAGGCGCAAACCATGGCGCAGGATGCGAAGCTCGACTTCCTTGAGATCGTCGGGCCCGACGGCAACGTCGTCAGCTCGGCCCAATGGCCCGCTCGCTTCGGCTACCCCGAGCCCGCCGCCACGCAGTCCTCGCAGTCCGCCTCTCTCAAGCGCGAAGACTTGCCCGATGGCAGCTCGGTCCTCGGACTTTTCGCCGTGCGCGCCATTCCCGGCGCTGCTCCTGAGGTTCATCTCGTGGGCGGCGAGCGCCTCGATCAGAACTTCCTCGCCAATCTCCCCATCGCGCCAGGCATGGTCGTTGGCCTCTATAACGATTCCTCCTCTGCCAACGCTATCCCCGCTGCGAACACTCCCACCACCCCGCCCGCCTTTGATCCCAGCCGTCTCGTCGGTGCAACCGGCGATGTGCCCGGTGCATCTCGCTATCGGGCACTAATCGATGCAGCCTTCAAAACTGGCCAGCAAACCACGTCCATCCTTTATGTGAGCGACCGCCGCGAAGACAGCATCAACGCAACCGCGATTCCGCTTAAAAATGAAACCGGCAATGTCCTCGCCGTGCTCACCGTCGCCATCTCCCGTGCCGGCATGGTCGATGCGCAACAGCACATTCGCGCCATCGCCTATGGAGTTGCCTCCGCCGGCATTCTGCTCGCCATTGCCTTCAGCTTGTGGATCGCCGCTCGTGTCTCGCGCCCCATCGAAGAATTAGCGCACGCTGCTGAATCCGTAGCCGACGGCAACTGGGATGCGCGTGTGCCCGTGCGCGGTCACGACGAGGTGAGCGTGCTTGCGCAAAGCTTCAACCACATGACCGACAGGCTCGCCGCGCAGCGCGAACAACTGGTCCAGAGCGAGCGCGTCGCCGCATGGCGCGAATTGGCCCGCCGTCTCGCCCACGAACTCAAAAATCCGCTCTTCCCGCTGCAACTCACCGTTGAAAATCTGGTGCGCGCCCGCGCATTGCCGCCCGCCGAGTTCGACGAAGTCTTCCGCGAGAGCACTTCAACGCTCAGCGCTGAGATCGCAAATTTGAAAACCATCATCGCCCGCTTCTCCGACTTCAGCAAATTGCCCAGGCCCGAGCTCGAGCACATCGACGCCAGAGACATCGTCGAGCGTCTTCGCGCCCTCTACCAAACTGCCGCGAAAATGTCCGACGCCAGCATCAAATTCGAAATCGACCTCGCCAATGCCCCGATGCCGCTCATGGTCGATCCCGAACTTCTCCATCGCGCCCTCTCCAACCTCGTCCTCAACGCGATGGACGCCATGCCTTCCGGCGGCACGCTCACCGTCTCCGCTCACCCACGGGGCGACAACATTGAGCTTCGCGTTGCCGACACCGGCGAGGGCCTCACCCCCGAGGAGTGCGAACGGCTCTTCACCCCCTACTACACCACCAAGCAGCATGGAACCGGCCTCGGACTCGCCATCGTGCAATCGGTCGTCGCCGATCACGCCGGCACCATCGCCGTCGAGAGCCGCAC
>Ga0181537_10004957_pt1 | contig 10892 bp, 8 predicted proteins | sample PEATcosm2014_Bin_39_FD_119765 | JGI IMG/M metagenome (GOLD analysis project Ga0181537, IMG submission 119765) | Peatland microbial communities from MTU Mesocosm Facility, Houghton, MI, USA - PEATcosm2014_Bin23_10_metaG | ecosystem: Environmental > Terrestrial > Soil > Wetlands > Peat | place... | reverse complement strand
TGACTTCCGGAGCATCGCCTCTGGCGTGAATCAAACAAGTCCTGTACAGAGCGTCGAGGCTAGAACTTAATCATCCAGTCGATATCAATCAGGGACTCGTTTCGGCGAAGGTCCGGCTTCCAAAGCCCACCATGTCCCCCCGTTGCGATTGATCCTCCACAATACCCGGCGGCGGTTAGCACAGTGGCGCTCAGGCTCGGGTCAGATGTGCCGTCCATGCAGGCGAAGTATTGTGGATTACCGTTATTCGTGCCCGGCGAATAGCCAAACGAATTAGGCGGCGTTACTCCACCGTGGCCAGACCAGTAGGGAACACTCGCATGGCGGAAGTCATACTCCACCCGGAAAGTCAGCCACTGTCTTGGCATGTAATCAAATGTCGCGGAGGTATCCCAGGCCTTGAACGGATCGCTGGGGTTAAACGAAAAATATGGCGAATTCAGAGCCGCTGAGGCAGCGGTCTCACCATTGATCGGGGGCACCAGCACAAGATAGCGTCCCGGATTGTTGATCTGACCGCCGCCAATTGTCAAAGCGAATTTGTCGTGCTTGAACCAGTTCCGGTCGTACAGCATATAACCGAGAAAGCTTTGCTTCGGATTCACTCCCGGTTTGAAATGGCCGAAGGTGTCGTTGGGATTTTGATTGTTTGCTGTCGAATTTAGCCCGACGGAGTTCGGGTCCTTGGTGCCGCCATGGCAACCTACGCCTTGAATGTATATGCCCTGCGAAGTGGTTGTACTTGGGCCGAATTCGCATCCTGCGTCAAGCGTAAGAGTAAATGCCGATTTGTCCCAGAATTTGGCTTTTGGATTGTCGTAGTACTTCACCTCGAAACTGTTGTCAGTGTGGATGCGACCGCGATTGGGCGTATACAGATCGTCGTGACCTAATCCGTAGTCATTGCTCAGAATGTTCAACCAAGGTTTCGGTGCCCACTTGATTTGTCCGCCCAGCCCCTTCCTTGTGTTGGACGAGCCGTAGGACTGCCAGCCATTTATGATCCACGGCTCAATCTTTAAGTGTGCCGTGGGAAAGATCTGGATTCTGATGCCCTGAAAGAACCATGGCGTGTTAGAAGAAACATAAGAGGGCTGGTATGCCCAATTATCGAAGTTGTAGTAGCTAAACAATCCAACATAAGACATGAAGATGCCAGCATCCAGATTGATGCCGTGCATCACGTTCAGATGGTATCCGCCATAGGCTTCGGAAAGATAACGATCTGCATTGTCAAGATTCCATTGGCCTTTGGATGGGCTTGGGTCGTTCCTGATCGTCGCCTGGGAATATTCACCAAACTGGGTCATGAATCTTGCGCGTACGTTATCGAGGTGGAAATCACCACCCAGTCCAAGTTGCTCTAATTGAATCTCATTATGTCGAAAGAGTTCACTCGACCCACCCATCGAGTTATCGATAGGTTTGTTGAAATCGAAGGTATAAGTAAGATCAGCTCTGATCTCCGGAGTAAAGAATTTGGAGTCAAACGCAACATCCTTATTTCGCGGATTGCCGTTTAGCCAGGTCCAGTCTGCGTCAGAGAAGGGCTCGATCTTTGCGGGCTTGGCCGGCGGGGCTTCGGGGGCAGCTTGCGCAACGACGGGAACCGGCGCGGCTGCAGGCGCAGGAACAGTGACGCTTGCTGGAGCCACTACTGCGGGTGTCGGCTGCTCCGCTTTGCGGGCCTTCAGTTGAGCCTCCAGTTGCGCAATGCGTGCCGCCATGGCGGCCAGCTCTTTCTCAAGAGCCTCCGTATCCGACGCGGAGGCAGAAGTGTCCGCGCCGCTTTGTATTTGAGCCTGGGCAAAAACGGGCTGAACCTGAGCAGTTACAAGGCCGAGGGCGAGTAACAAAGTGGAAACAATCGTCGCAACAGCTTTGTACACAATAGTTCTCATTTGCGAATTTCTCCTTACACAGCCTGCGAATACAGAGTACGGGGCTGTCGATAAATTGCTCCTAAAACGTTTCTAAACAATCCCTAAAGTTGCCATAACGGTAATGCCACAAGATAGGTGCATTGTGAGAACGAAGAGCACGAGAGCAACGTCTCAAAGTCCTTCTACTTAACTCTTTGCTTGGGAACCCTAGGGGTTTCTTACTTGGGCTTAGCCGTGGCGCTATCCAATAAAGCTGATTTCAAGAGAGTGACGGAGGTGTATGTCTCTCAAAAAGCTGCCGAAAGCTGACAGCTTATGAGCCGCGCGAAAAACTATTCAGAGTGAACTTTACCCGCGAGCGGTAACGTGAAGGTGAAGACGGAGCCGCGGCCAGGCTGGGTGGTGAGTGAGATAGTGCCGCCATGGGCTTCAACGATGGCTTTGGCAATAGCAAGCCCCATGCCCGTTCCCTGTACAGTGTGGCGCTGGCCGCGTCCGCGATAAAACTTATCGAAGACCATGCTCTGGTCAATGCTGTCGATACCGGGGCCCTGATCGGCAACGCTGGTGACCATCATGTTTCCCTGAACCTCGGCGGTGATGGTGATGGGCGTGCCGCGAGCCGAATATTTCCCGGCGTTGTCGAGGAGCTGTGAGAGTATCTCTTCAACCTGGCGCAAATCCATGTTTGCCATCGGAAGGGAATCGCTGGCGTTTACTCTTACTTCGTGGCGCGCGAGGGTGTTTTGATTGACGGCAAGTGCGGCGTCTATGGCTTCACGGATGTGATGCGGTTCGATATTCAACTCCACGGCGTGAGCGTCGAGTTGTGCCATGCGTGCGGCTTCTCCAACGAGTCGGTCAAGGCGGTCACTCTCTTCGTTGATGATGGTCAAGAGCTCCCGTCGCGATGCTTCGTCGAGCTGGGCGTCGCCCAGCAGCGACTGCGCGGAAGCCTTGATCGCTGTGAGCGGAGTACGAAAGTCGTGGGTGACGGAGTCGAGAAGGATGGAGCGGAGGCGCTCGCTCTCGCGTCCGGCTTCGGAATGCGCAAGTTTCTCTACAGCACCGGCGCGCTCGATGGCGATGGCGACCAGGCTGCCAATGGCGTCCATACTCTCGGGCGAAAGGTCGCCGCCGATGATGGCGAGAGCTCCGACGGAGCGCAGGCCAATGCGCAGAGGCCGGATGCGAAGCCTGGTGCCGGGATCGGCCATGGGCTCGCCGCGACTGCTGACCCGCTGCAGTTCATCGCCGGAGATGAGTTCCTGTGCCCGCAGGTCTGAGTAGTACACCTTTCTGCTATGGATGGAGAACATGCCGGCGAATTTCGCTGCGAAGATCTCTACGACTTTCACCGGGATAGCGTTGACAAGGCCGAGCACGTTGTCCGCGGTCAGCATCTGCTGACTGAAAGAATAGAGCTGCTCCAGTTCACGGCGGCGGCTGTTGGCGTTTGTTGTCTCACGGCGGGCGCGCTCGGAAAGCTGACTGGCAATAACAGCGGTGAGCAGAAAGGTGAAGAGTGCAATCCAGTTCTGAGGATCGGCGATGGTGAATGTTCCGACCGGCGGGAGAAAAAAGAAATTGTAGGCCAGGGTCGCAACCACCGAGAGAAAGATCGCGCATCGCAGTCCCCATGTGGCCGAAATGACCAGGACAGCCAAAAGAAATGCGAAGCCGGCTGTGCTGGCATTGGCGTGAAGCACGCGGCAAATAGTGACCAACGCAGCTACAATTCCACAGCAGACGAGATAGCGGACCGCACGAGTATCGAGTAACTTGTTCACAGCTCGGCATTGTAGCTCATTCGACAATTGGCGGCACTTGTTTGACAATAGGCCCGACATGCAGAAGACACCGGAGCAGTGGCTGGAAGAAACCGCGCCTACCAGGAAACGAGGACTCTTCAAGCTATTCCTCGGCTATGCCCCCGGTGTGGGAAAAACCTACAGCATGTTAAGCGAGGGCATCCGGCGCTACAGCCGTGGTGAGAATGTAGTCATCGGCGTGGTGGAAAGTCATGGCCGTGCGGCAACCGCCGAACTTGCAGGCCGCCTGCCCACGGTGCCGCGGAAACAGATTGTTTACAAGGGAACGATCTTCGATGAAATGGATGTGGACGCAATTCTCAAGATGCATCCTGAAATTGTGCTGGTGGACGAGTTGGCGCACACCAACATCGAAGGCAGTAAACATCGCAAGCGCTATGAAGATGTGATGGAGTTGCTGAACGCGCAAATCGATGTGGTCTCGACAATGAACGTGCAGCATATTGAGAGCGTAACTCCCATTGTCGGACGGATCACCGGCGTGGTGGTACGCGAGACGGTGCCGGACTGGGTGCTGCAGCGCGTGGACGAGATTGTCCTCGCCGACCTGACGCCCGAGGCGTTGCAGGCGCGCATGAAGCGCGGGGACATCTATCCGCTGGAACGAAGCGACCGCGCGCTCTCGAATTTTTTCCGCCCAGGAAACCTGATTGCATTACGCGAGCTTGCATTGCGGCAGGTAGGCAACGTGGTGGACCGAAGCCTGGAAACCTATCGCGACAAAGAGCACATTGAGAGTCGTACGCCCATCACCGAGCGGATTGCCGTGTGCATTAGTTCGAATCCGGCTGCGCAGTATCTGATTGCCCGCACGGCGCGCATGGCCGAGAGAATAGGGGCGGAGTTCTTCGTTGTGTATGTAGACATCGGCAAGGATGAGGATCCCGAGTACCGGCGATCGCTGGATGAGAATTTTCGCTTTGCCGAGAATCTGGGTGCACAGATTGTGAAGACGAAGGGGAAGAAAGTAGCCGCCGAAGTCGCAAAGATCGTGCGCGAAAAGCACATTACACAGGTTGTGTTTGGACGCTCGGCACAGACCGGATGGAGAAAATATCTCTATTTCTCGGCGATCCACGATTTTCTGCGCGAGGCCCCAGCGGTGGACGTGCACATTGTGACCCAGGAGGCGAAGTAAACATGAGCGCCCAGGACACGCAAAATATTCTTGTAGTGGATGATGAGTCGCAGATCACGCGTGTATTGCGTACGGCGCTTGCGGGACACGGCTACAACGTGAGGACCGCGGGCGATGGCGATGAGGCGTTGGAGGTAATGCGCGAATGGCCGCCGGACCTTGTGATCACCGATCTTTCCATGCCGAACATGGGCGGGCTGGAGTTGTGCCACAGAATTCGCCGCAAGTCTGCAGTTCCCATCATTGTGCTCTCGGTGCGCGGCGAGGAGAAGCCGAAGGTGGAGGCGCTGGATGCGGGCGCCGATGATTATGTGACCAAGCCCTTCAACATGAACGAACTGATCGCCCGGGTGCGCGCAGGATTGCGGCGCGCCGCACGTCCGGCAAAGGAAGAGAATGAAAGCAAGATTGCAGCAGGCGATTTTCACATAGACCTGAATACGAGGGTCGTAACGGTTCGCGGCGGAGAAGTAAAGCTCACGCCAAAGGAGTTCGAACTGCTCACCTACCTTGCGAGGAATCCAGGGCGAGTGCTTACGCATCGCGCATTGCTGGCCGCTGTCTGGGGCGGAAACAGCACGCAACAGCCTGAATATCTGCACGTTTTCATCAACCATCTTCGCAAGAAACTTGAGCCGGAAGATGGCTCGGTCCACTACATCGCGACGGAGAAGTGGGTCGGCTACCGGTTCGATCCTAACGAAATGAAATAACACCCTACCCTCGACTTGCGCGAAGCAACACACATTTAGAAACAATTTAGGCACTCTTCACTTGTGCTTTAGTCGTTGCGCTATCCAATCGAACTGAAGGCCGTATGAGGGCGGTGTTACGAACTCATCTGGCCGGGAGGTTCGTATGTTGGTGCTGGCTGCGTTTCTCTCTATTTGCCTTGCGGCGGTCTTCTTCCTGCTGCGATTCCTTCTAGCCTTGAATTCAGAAGTAAAGTCCGAACAGATGCGTCCGCGCGCAAACGTGGAGCTTCTCTCCTTTCGCAGGGCCGAAAACGCCGCTCAGGAGATCGTACTGGTTCACTCCCGGTCGCGGCTCGTGTTGCGTCCGATTCAAGTGGGCCCAGTCCTGAGTTATCGAGACCGGCAAAGCCCCCAGTACAAAGGGGCGTAAGGGGCGGGCGTATGTCCGCACCTGCGGTTTCACTTCAAGGAAAGAAATGCGGCAACGCGTGTGTCCGTCACAATCGTTTCCGGGAAGAAACGCATACCCCTCCGCGAAAACCGGTCCAATCCAGTCTTGTTTAGAAACTTTTTAGGAACTCTTAAGTCGTGGTTTATCGCCTATCGAATCCAATCAACTAGGGGCAGTGTGGCTTTCGTCCGTTGCTCCAGGAGAAAGAAGATGCAGGATCTGGGATTCGTAGTAATTACCTTCCTCTTTTTCGCGCTGTCAATTGGATACGTTGAATTCTGTGAGCGAATCAGATAAGGGGAGTGGATATGGAAACAATTGTGATGCTTGCAGTAACCGCTCTGTTGCTGGTGTATCTGGTTTACGCGCTGCTTCGTCCGGAGAAATTCTGAAATGACGATCAACGGATGGTTGCAAATCGCATTCTTCCTGTTGCTGATTCTGGCTGTGACGAAACCGCTAGGCGTGTTTATGGCGCGCGTGTTCAGCGGAGAGAAAACGTTCATGGACCCGGTTTTGCGGCCAATCGAGAGATTGGTTTACCGCACGACGGGGGTGGACGAGAAGCACGAGATGGCGTGGACGGAGTACGCCGTGACCATGTTGCTGTTCAGCCTGGTCTCGATGTTGTTGCTTTATCTGATCCAGCGCGTGCAGGGCTTTCTGCCGTTCAACCCGCAAAAGTTCGGAGCTGTTACTCCTCCCACTCTAGCTTGGAATACCGCGGCTTCGTTCACCACCAACACCAACTGGCAGGCATACTCTGGCGAAACCACCATGAGTTACTTCACCCAGATGGCGGGTCTGGCGTATCACAACTTTGCCTCGGCTGCGACCGGCATTGTGCTGGCAATCGCGTTCATTCGCGGGATTGCACGTCGACAGATGGCGACCATTGGCAACTTCTGGGTGGACATGGTTCGCTGCATGCTGTGGGTTCTGCTTCCGTTCTGCGTGGTGGGCGCGCTGGTGCTCGTGTCGCAGGGAGTGGTGCAGAATCTGCATGGCTACGACACGGTGAAGATTGTTGAACCGCAGCAGGTTCCCCACCTCGGCGCGGATGGCAAGCCCACCGTGGGAGCCGATGGTAAGCCGGTGATGGATACAGTGACCGATCAGACCATTGCGCAAGGGCCTGTGGCGTCTCAGGAATTTATCAAGATGTGGGGAACAAACGGTGGTGGCTTCTTCAATGCCAACAGTTCGCATCCGTTTGAGAATCCTACGCCGTTTACCAACCTGATTGAGATGTTCTGCATATTTGCAGTTTCGTCCGGGCTCACCTATACGCTGGGCCGGATGACCGGCTCCGCGCGTCACGGATGGGCAGTGTGGGGCGCCATGGCAGCCCTGTTCCTTGCGGGCGTCACCGTCGCTTACTGGGCAGAAGCCCAAGGCAATCCACTGTTGCACGGCGTGGATCAACACGCGAGCATCATGCAGACGGGTGGCAACATGGAAGGCAAAGAGGTGCGCTTCGGCATCGCCAACACCGCGCTCTTTGCCACGGCCACCACAGACGCCAGTTGCGGAGCCATCAATGGCTGGCACGATTCCTTCACCCCGCTGGGCGGAATGGTTCCGCTCGTTAACATCATGTTGAGCGAGGTCATTTTCGGCGGCGTTGGCTCCGGCATGTACGGCATATTGATTTACGTCGTGCTGACGGTCTTCATCGCAGGTCTGATGGTTGGTAGAACTCCGGAATATCTGGGCAAGAAGATCGAAGGATACGAGGTGAAGATGGCGATGTTGGTCGCGCTCATCTTCCCGCTCATCATCCTCGTACTAACGGCCATATCCAGTGTCCAGGGATTTGGTACGTCGTCCATCAGCAATCCCGGACCGCATGGACTGTCGCAAATCCTGTATGCGTTCACCTCGGCAAGTGGAAACAACGGATCGGCTTTTGGCGGACTGAATGCAAACACTAACTGGTACAACATTGCGACCGGGTTTTCGACTCTCGGCGGCCGCTTCCTGATGATCATTCCGATGCTGGCCATTGCAGGCAGCCTGGCGAAGAAGAAGTACGTACCGGCTTCGGTCGGAACGTTTCCAGTGACGACACCGCTGTTCAGCGTCCTGCTGATTGGCGTGATCCTCATTCTGGGTGCGTTGACCTTCTTCCCGGCGCTCAGCCTTGGGCCAATTCTTGAGCACCTGTTAATGAATGCAGGAAAGGCATTCTAAGAAAAAATTATGGCGAGCACATCGAAAAGTAGATCTATTTGGGATCCGGCCATTGTTCGCGGAGCGGCCATCAACTCGCTCATCAAACTGAACCCTCGCAAGATGATGGCGAATCCGGTGATGTTTGTGGTTGAAGTTGGCTCGGTGATCACCACAATTCTGCTCATCCTGCGCCCGCATGAGGCGTTCAAGTTCAATCTTCAAATTACCCTGTGGCTGTGGTTCACCGTGATGTTCGCCAATTTTGCGGAGGCCATGGCCGAAGGTCGCGGCAAGGCGCAGGCAGATACGCTTCGCAAGGCGCGCTCGGAAACCGTTGCCAATCGGCTGCTCGGCAACGGCACGGTGGAGCAGGTTGCAAGCTCCATTCTGCGGGCAAATGACATTGTGCTCGTCAGCGCCAATGAGTTTATCCCTGGCGACGGAGAGATCATTGACGGCATCGCGTCGGTAGATGAGTCGGCAATCACGGGCGAATCCGCACCTGTCATTCGCGAATCGGGTGGCGACCGTTCGGCGGTGACCGGAGGCACGCGAGTACTCTCCGATCAGATCAAGGTTAAGATCACCTCGAATCCCGGAGAGACATTCCTGGATCGCATGATTGCCCTTGTCGAAGGGGCGGAGCGGCAGAAGACTCCCAATGAAATTGCTCTGAACATTCTTCTCGCCGGGCTCACGATTGTCTTCCTGCTGGCGGTCGTGACCTTGCAACCGTTTGCGATCTACTCTGGCGCTCCGCAAACAGTGTTTGTGCTGGTCTCACTGCTCGTCTGCCTCATTCCCACGACAATTGGCGGCCTGCTCTCGGCAATCGGAATTGCGGGCATGGACCGGCTGGTGCAGCATAACGTGCTCGCCATGTCCGGTCGCGCAGTGGAAGCCGCTGGCGACGTCAACACTCTATTGCTGGATAAGACCGGCACCATTACTCTCGGCAATCGACAGGCCTCACGCTTCATTCCCGCGCCGGGAGTTTCTGATGCGGAATTGGCGAATGCCGCGCAGCTTTCGTCCTTGGCAGATGAAACTCCGGAAGGTCGATCGATCGTGGTGCTGGCGAAAGAGCAATACAACCTTCGTGGACGCGAGTTGCAGGACCACAGCCCGGAATTTATCCCCTTCACGGCGCAGACCCGAATGTCTGGCGTCAACCTCAACGGCTTCCAGATTCGCAAAGGTTCAGTGGATGCCATTGAGCGCTACGTGCAGGAGAACTCAGGCGTGTTTGCGCCGGAGGTTCGCGCGATGGTCGATGAAATCGCTCGCGCCGGAAGCACTCCGCTTGTGGTGGCAGAAAAGAGTCGCGGCGCGCTCGGTGTGATCGAATTGAAGGATATCGTCAAAGGCGGAATGCGCGAAAGATTCGACCAGTTGCGTGCGATGGGAATTCGCACCGTCATGATCACCGGAGACAACCCGCTGACCGCTGCGGCAATTGCCCGTGAAGCAGGCGTGGACGACTTCCTGGCCCAGGCCACTCCGAAAGACAAGATGGATCTCATTCGCAAGGAGCAGGCCGAAGGAAAGCTGGTCGCGATGACCGGCGATGGCACAAACGATGCTCCAGCGCTGGCGCAGGCTGACGTCGGCGTGGCGATGAATTCCGGTACGCAGGCAGCGAAAGAGGCCGGAAACATGGTCGATCTCGACTCCAATCCGACCAAGTTGATTGAGGTAGTGGGCATCGGCAAACAGTTGCTGATGACACGCGGCGCGCTGACCACATTCTCCATTGCGAACGATGTCGCCAAGTACTTCGCGATCATTCCGGCAATGTTCGCGGCAACGTTCCCCGTGCTGAATGCGTTGAACATCATGCACCTGAAGACGCCGCAGTCGGCGATCCTGTCAGCCGTGATTTTCAACGCGCTGATCATCATTGCCCTGATCCCGCTGGCATTGAGGGGAATTAAGTATCGCCCCATGGGTGCGGCTGCCATGTTGCGTCGCAACCTGCTTATCTACGGCGTAGGCGGAATCATCGCGCCCTTCGTAGGTATCAAGTTGATTGATGTTCTGATCACGTTTGCGGGCTTGGCATAGGAAGGAATAAGACTCATGAAGCGCAACATAATTACTGCGATTCTAATGACCGTCGTCACAACAATCCTGGTTGGCCTTGTGTACCCGTTGCTTGTAACCGGGTTGGCGCAGGTCCTGTTTCACGATAAAGCCAACGGGCAGTTGATCGTGCAGGACGGAAAGACCATCGGCTCACGCATCATCGCCCAGCCCTTTACCGGCGCGGGCTACTTCCATCCCCGCGGCTCCGCAGCCGGAAACAATGGATACGACGCGGCAAACTCCGGAGGCACAAACTACGGCCCAACAAACCAGAAGTTCGTTGACCGTGTAAAGACCGACGTAAGTGCTGCCCAGGCAGAGAATCCGGGAAAGCCGATTCCTGCTGACTACGTGACTACATCTGCATCGGGACTGGACCCGGACATCACGCCCGCTAACGCCGAGTTCCAGACGCCACGCGTGGCCAAAGAGCGCGGCATCAGCGAAGCGCAGATGACGGCCCTGGTGCAACAGCACACCGAAGGACGGCAGTTCGGCTTTTTCGGAGAAGCGCGCGTAAATGTGTTGGAGTTGAATCTCGATCTCAACTCGAAGTATCCATCACGAAAACAAGCATTACGGTAATCTTGCTCATCTCGAATTAGGGGATTGGTTGATGGCGGTCTGATCTTT
>Ga0181537_10004954_pt1 | contig 10894 bp, 12 predicted proteins | sample PEATcosm2014_Bin_39_FD_119765 | JGI IMG/M metagenome (GOLD analysis project Ga0181537, IMG submission 119765) | Peatland microbial communities from MTU Mesocosm Facility, Houghton, MI, USA - PEATcosm2014_Bin23_10_metaG | ecosystem: Environmental > Terrestrial > Soil > Wetlands > Peat | place... | reverse complement strand
TCTGCTGCTCCGCAAATTTTCCAGCGAACAGATCTTCCGCGCCACGCTGCTCGTGGAATGTCCCGTGGCGACACTGCTTCTCGTGGGAACCGTCTGCGGCTGGTTCGGCCTGCCCGCCACGCTTGCACTGTTGTTTATCTCGCTCTCCAGCCTCGGCCTCGCCTATCCGAACGCCGCCGCGCTTGCGCTCGTGCCGTTCGACCGCAACATCGGCAGCGCCTCCGCCATGCTCGGCTTTTTGCAGATCGGCATCTCCGGCCTCGCCTCCGCGAGCATCGGCATTTTCGATTCCCACACCATGCTGCCGGTGACGCTCGTCCTGGCCGCGACCTCGTGGATTGGTTTTGCGATTCTGCTCACCGGCAAACGCCGCATCCACGACCTGCGCTACGTGGAGGAAAAGGACGCCAACCTCCTGCCAGATTGAATGCCAGCCACGAGCTTTGACACGGATTTCACAAATTCAAATGGACGAAGAATGTGATGCCCTGCTCGTCGAGGGTCTCCTGCCCCAACTTCCAACTCCTATCTCCTAACTACTTTTGGCAAATTCCGAATTTGAAATGTGCTCATGCAGCCTAGTCCAATGGCCGAGACTCCGCGCTAGCTAAAGCTACAATATAAGATCGTCAAAACTGTGCCATATTATAGGGACATTGTGACACACAGCTGTTATCATGTCTCATAGTTCTGACACAATGCAAATTCACGAAATTCGAATAAACCCCAATTAGTATGGTGTTTTTGGCTCTTATCTGTGTCCGTCATCGCCATAGGGTGGCGCGGCTACGAATGTCGCCTTTCCGCCTGCGGTGGTAAAAGCGTTAAACAAGCGGTGGGCTAGTGCCGGGCCAAAGAAGTGATCGTTCTGACTATAAATCCATAGCTCCGGCAGATGCTGGCTGTCCGTTCCATAACGGTTCGCTGCGTAGATGAGATTAGCCTCATTGCAGACGGTGTCAGGCCCGGTCGAGCCGCGTCCGCCGGCGAAATTGATGACTCCACGCACATTACCTTTGGTGGCTGCCGCCAGCGACGCCCAACCACCCGCCGACACACCCATCAAAACGATTCGTGAAGCATCAATGTCCGGACGTTTCGACAGGGCGGCGACGGTGGCATCAATATCATCCGCGCTCGTCAGGCCGGCGTCATAGTAGTCCGGGTGTACGCACGTGCCAAAGCCTTCAACCCATTTGCCGTTTCCGCCATAGCCGCGCCGGATCGGCACCGCAACCGCCACGCCGCTGGCGACGTAGGCCCTGGCCTGCGTCTGAAGAGTCTGCGCGCCAAAATGGACGCGATCTTCGGCGTTGCGCGGACTGCCATGCGATAAAATCAGCAGCGGAAATGGTCCGGTACCAGCGGGTTTGTAAAAGTAAACTTTGATCTCCCGGCCCAGGACACTGACGTTGTTGGTGGAGATTTCAAACGCGCCAGCCTGTTCAAAACCGGACAAAGCGAGAAACAAAACCATCGGTGCAAAAATGCAGCGCAGGTTCAAACCAATGGAATGAAATTTTTGCATGGAGTGCGGTGCTGTCCGTGTGCTAAACGCGGAAGATTATGTGTTGCATCGCGGCGTGACAAGCGCGGCGTTCGCCGATTTGGACTCCTCACCCCGGCCCTCTCCTCGATGAAGGGGTCATGAAGGGGTCAGTCCCGCATTTTGAACAACCGGCTCTTGTCCTTGGACGACCGGTTTTGAAAACGATTCTGCCTTTCCGAAACCAAATTCCGCTTGCCCGAGACCCGGTTCCGCTTGTCCGAAATCAAATTCCACCTTTCCGCAATGGGGTTCCGCCTGCCCGTGACGCGATTCCAATAGTTTTCATTTGAAAGCAGGACATCCGCAAACAAAAGCAGGACATCTCACAACGCAAACCAATCGTCCGGAAATCGTTCCAGATTGCATTGTAATTGTAACTTATTGAAAATCAAAATACTTCTTTAAATATCTTATTGTGGCATTTCCGATGCTTCCCGGGAACGCACCTCTAAAACAAATCGGAAAGGAGGTGAAACAACTGAAAACAAGACCAAAACAAGAAAACGTACTGGCCGATCTGGTTGCCACGGCATGGAATGACCATGCGCCGGATGTTGAATTCGCCGGGATGACCCTGGCGCAATTCCGCACCGCGACCAAAGCCTCGTCGGACACGCGGGATGCCTTGGTGTCGTTGGTGGCACAGCGCCGGGCCAAGCAGGATGAGCGCAACTCGGTGGATCTCGCCAGCCGCGACACGGTCCAACGCGTGGTCGCAGCCGTGCGGTCCGACCCGGACCACGGGCCCGACTCGCCGCTATTGGCGGCGATGGGCTACGTGACACGCAGCGCCCGCAAGACCGGCAAGACCAACAAAACCAATGGCAACGGCCCGGTCAACGGCAATGGCAATGGCAATGGTACTGCCACTGCCATGGTCGCAGCCGCCGCCCAGAAGTAGTTATGTTGCACGCAGTAACATCAGAGAGCCGGGATCGCGACCCGGCTTTCGTTCAGCGGTAGAGATATGAATTTTATGGTTTTGACAAACAAAGAGGTAGGGACAGCGCGCTGCGCTGTCCGCGCCACGTGCAGTGGCGCAATGGTGTGGCAACAGGTTCATCAATATCTTGGGTTCCGCCTGCTGGACGCAGGCGGGGACGCCGCAGCGCAGCGTCCCTACCATTGCCAATTTTTCTCATCCCTTCCACAGAGCGGGGGCGGCAGGCTTCGGCTTGCCGGCAGACCGCAAGGTCTGTCTGGTGGTCGGGATGAGACCCTTTTTCAACGCCCCGGTCATAGCAGATGGTTCATGGCAGCCAGCCAAAGGAGCAGAACGGCCAGAAAGAATAAACCCGCCGACACCATCATGATTCCAGTCGCCTTGATCCCCGGCCTCGACGGACGCGGAAACAAAACGACAGCCCCGGTCAGGCAGCCGCAACCCAGCGCTGCGTAACCTATCTTCCACTGCAATCCGTTGCCCGGCTCGAAAGAGGCGAGAAACCCGAAGACGCAAAACAGGGCGACGGCAAACAGCGCCAAGGCCCCGAGGATTCGCCCAAGAATTTGCATGACGTGGTATGAACGTTTCATAATGGTAAATCATTCTGGGTCTTCCGGTGCTTTGGTTGCCGTTTTCTCATTCAGTCTCCAGCAAAGACGGACTGTCCCAATGATAATTCCGCTGATGAAAAGACAAATGCCAGCCATGAAGGTTAAAGCTAAAAATGGGTCTACATAAGTGCTGATGTAAAGGACATCGGCAAGTTTTGCCACTGCGTTGAGGTGGCCCGACCACAACAGGACATAAGTTGAAAATGAAACCAACGCACCGGCAGCGCCTATCCAAAGCAGGGGCGAACTGACGAGAATCAGGAGCGCGCGTTTCAAAGCTAACATGTCGCAACACTAAGCCTGGCCAACCAGAGGTTGAAATTGATAATAAAGCGCCTGCATTGAATTTCTCAATGCCAGAAAATGGAAATGTTTTGTCAGAAGGACATGGGAGAACAGGAATGAACAGGGAAAACCCGCTTCATAAAGAGGTCAACCCCGCATTTTGAACAATCTTCCGCGTAAAGCTGCGCCACGCGGCAGGCCGCGCAAAAAAGGCGTCACAGCCCATCGCTGAAATCCTGTTTGTGAAGCAGCTTGGCGAGATTGGCCAGCGGGTGCAGATGTTTTTAGAATTGGGGAGCGCGGGCGTCTCGCCCGCAACGTTTGGCGTCCTCGCCGAACGTATCCTGGCACACCGATTCATCCGGCGAGACGCCGGATGATGCGACCGGGACGGTCGCGATCCCCTTTCCTCGGGGCCGGTCTCGCATTTTGACAAATCTTCACTCTTGCCGGGAGGCAGTAAAACGAAGGCTGAATTCTGCCCGTCCTCCGCAGTAGCACTGCTACGGAGGGTGGAAAGGCTAAAGGCTGAAATCAGCGCCGGCCAGAAAATCACTTTAGCATTTAGCGTTTAACCTTCAGCCTTTCCGTATCCGGCTGACGCAGTACGTCTGAACTCAAGAGTTCAAAAGGGTTAAAAGCGTAAAAGCACAAGCACTAAAGCCCCCTCACACAACGGAACCCAAAGTCGTTGTTGGCGCCGTACGGGAAGTAGTAGGCGCGATAGGCGCACCTCACGAAGACGGCGAAGCTCTCCCAATTGCCGCCGCGCGTCACACGGTTGTTCAACGGCCCGACAGGTCCGCGTGGGTCAGTTCCTCCCAGATACGGGCTGCCACTTGGATACGGAGGACCCGCATACCAATCCCAACACCACTCCCACAAGTTCCCCGCCATGTCGTTGAGGCCATAACCGTTTGGCGCAAAATAGCCCACCGGACTTGTGAAAGGCACATGTGCAGTATCGAAATTCGTGTTGAAGCCAGTGTAGGGCCCCAAATCGTAAGTATACCCGCCAGAATTAGTTGGATTTGGATCGGCAATGTAATTGGCCTGGCTTTCAGATATCGTGTCACCCCATGGAAACCGCTGACCGCTCAACCCGCCACGCGCCGCCTTCTCCCACTCCGCTTCCGTCGGCAGCCGATACCCGTTCGTCCCCCAGTTCGGATAAACCGTAGTGCCATTGTCCCCATTGGTAAACACCAGCGTCAAACCCGCGTCTGTGTAATACACCGGCGTCAAACCTGCCTGCTGCGACCGCGCATTGCTCCACTTCAACACGTCATACCAATCCACCGTCTGCACCGGTTGCGCGGGTTGATTGTTTGTCTGTGCGTTACCGGCATGGGCAAAGCTGTAGCCATTGGTGATGGCCCAATTATAGACCCCCTGCCACTGGCTGTAGCTCACCAGATTCACGTCCATATAAAACGCCGACACATAAACGTTCATGGGTGGGATATTATTACTAGCTGGAGAACCGTTATCCACTGTATCCCCCATCGTGAACGAACCGGCCGGAATGAACGCCATGCCGTCGGCGGTGGGAGGAACCAGTAACAACCGAAAGAACCTTGCGGAAGAAACATTGGTGACCGAAACGGCCATCTGCGAGCCATAATAAACCGGGAAGGCATCCGTGGCCGACAACCAATTTGGCGAATCCAGATTGGTCGCGCTCTGCAAAACGCCGTTCGCGCCGCCGCCGATGACCGGCCAAAAGAGAATGAATTGATTATTCGTCGGCACAATTCCCAACGCCGGTTGCGCCACCACAGAATCAACGCCAGCCAGCAAGGCCAGGCCGATGAAAAAACACTGGAGTTTGGTTTTCACAAGAATTTAAATCGCCTCGTTTGTATGGAGCTCCGTTCCGATAGTGCTGTTTGTACACCTCAGCCAATGGAAATGCAATAAAATTAGCGGCCGACATTGGGTATTCGCCGGGATTGCAATCAGCGTGGCCAAGGAATCGGCTTGCTCAAGCTGCTTCGACGCGACGAGTGGCGGTTCAAATCCCAATGGTGAGGTTTTTTACCGTCCCCTGAAAAACCGCGCGTGGGATTTTTATCCGCTCATGGAGGCAGCAACTCCGTTCGATATTTCGAAGCGAGTTTTTCGGCTTTCGCTATGAAGGCAGCCTGGGCGGCTGCGTCAAGTTTTGGCGGCGGCGTTGTCCGATCTGCGAGAGGGATGCCCACGGCCTTAAAAAACTCCTCCTGCCCTGCCGGCGAACACAGGCATAACAACCGTGCTGGCCGTCCAGACAAATTGCGGAACTGGTGCGGTGCATTGGCCGGAATATTGACAGTGTCGCCGGTGCGCAAGGGTGATTTCGCGCCGCGAAATATAAACTCAAGCTCGCCTTCGAGTAGAGTGAACATCTCCTCGAAATCATGACGATGAGGTGGCGGACCGCCATCTGGTGGAACAAGCATGTCAATCAGACAATATCGTCCGGCTGTGTCCTGGCCTGTCAAAAGGATGGTGTAGGTATCTCCCACAATTCCAAGGTGGGTCAAACTTTGGTCTTCGATTGGTCGCGCGAACACGGCCTTGCGCTTGGGATTGTCATCGGGAATCGTTGAGCCTTGCATGGCCGCAAAATGCCACACCGTTGTAACGGTCTCCATGGGGTCTTCTCCCCACGGAGAAGGGGTAATATTCGCCGTCCCCTTGAAAATTCGTGCAATCCCTGTCAAACCTCTGCGCCCCCTGTCCTCAGTAGTCCCGTATTGCGGGACGAAGGAGGATTGGCGTCTTCCGTCTTCGCGCTGCTTCGACGCGACGAGTGGCGGTTCAAATTGGTTGGCCAAAAACACACCCTCTCCCGCCGGAGGGGAGAACACCCCATGGCGCGAAGTCATTGCCGGCCCTACAGTTCAGTTATGTCAACTCTCTTAATCATCGTGCTATTACTGGTATTGTTCGGCGGCGGCGGCGGCTACTACTATTCCAAACGCCGGTAAGCCGGTGTGGAATCATCTGCGGTTGCAGTCCACCGGCCGGGCGGAGGATGCATCACGGCACCATGACAATCATTGAACCCTGATTATGATTCACATCGGACAAATCAGCGCCAACATGTCCTCACCGGCAGTCCAGGTGGCCGTTGTGGTCGCCGGGTGTCTCATGCTTTACGTGGCATTCAAGCTTGGCTTCGTCATTTTGAAAATAGTATTGGGTCTGGCGGGTCTCGCGTTGCTGGGCGGCGCAAGCTGGTGGTTCCTTTCAGGGATGCATCACTGACCTGCTTGGGTCAGCTCAGGCTCAATGCCGCGCGGATCCCATTTTGAACGATCTTCGCTCTTGCCGGTCACAACCCATCGCGGAAATCCTGTTTATAGGGCAGCTTGGTTGCCGCTAGACGATGGTCAACTGGACGCTGCTCTCGATGATGCCCGCGCTGATGGCGTAGCGGGTGAGTCCGGCGGTGTCGTGGATGTCGAGCTTCTGCATGACATGCTCGCGATGTTTCTCGACGGTCTTCATGCCGATGCCGAGTTCCGCCGCGGTTTCCTTGTTGGCCTTGCCTTCGGCGATCAGTTGCAGCACTTCCATCTCGCGCGAGGTCAGCGAGGCGGCTTTTTCTGTGAATCCGTTCGCGCGGGCGGGCGCCAGCGAATGGATGCGCTCCTGACGCCGGGAAATGATGGGGCTGAAAAACTTTTTCCCCTTGTGGACTTCGCGGATCGCCAGGCACACGTCGTGGGCAGTGGCTTGTTTGAGCAGAAAACCCATGGCGCCGGATTCGGTCGCGTTCTTCACATAAGCATCATCGCTGTGTGCGGAGAGCATGAGCACCTTGGTGGAGGGGTTGGCTTTGAGCATCTGGCGGGTGGCCTCCAAACCATTGAGCAATGGCATGGCAATGTCCATCAACACCACGTCGGGATGAAGTTTTTTGACTTGAACGACGGCTTCGCGACCGGTGTGCGCTTCGCCGGCGACTTCAAAATCATCTTCGAGTTCGATCAAGTTGCGCAATCCCTGGCGCACAACGTTATGATCTTCCACCAGCAAAACAGTGATTCGTTTCATAAAAATTCAATGCCTGGTTCCAGCAGCCGCCGTCAGCGGCCCCCCGCACGCGAACCTGCCATGCGGAACGCCTGATCCTTCGACAGCAAACCGCGAATCCCAAACATTATCGGCTGACTGCTTCAGTCTGTATATGGGGTGAACACCCCATGGGCGAGCACAGGAAACACATTAAAAGTATTAAGCAGGCTATCGTGGAATCCAAAAGACTCCGTCGCCGATTGATTCGAGTATTCCAAAAACAAAGCCGCACTCTTTAAAAACCCAAAATCCAAAAAATTAAATTAGGCAGTCAGGGCCCTCCGAAAGGGGGCCGCAGAACATATTCCACCGTTCTTAACATCTCCTCAGGAGTGTAAGGCTTAAGCAGTATGGCGATGGGACGAACCCACGGGTACAAGTTGAACTCAACATGTGGCAATTTTCCGGTGGCCATGATAACTGGCACTGTCATATCGGCGGCATAGAGCTTCTTGAGCAAGTCAACGCCCGACATCTTAGGCATTATATTGTCGGTGATCAGAAGGTGGTAACTGTTCCGCTGAAGGGTGTCCCAAGCTATGGCTCCATCTGCGGCAGCATCCACATAGTAGCCATCGCCGCTCAGCACTTCAGTGTTGAGCCGGCGGATATCGTCATCGTCCTCCGCCACGAGAATGCGACGGATGGAATTCGCCAGGCGTTTAAGTGGTGTGATTACCGGCTCTGTTGTTTGAGAACGCATGTTATCTTCCATGAGATAATAATAGGCCGGAATTACCGTTGGGCACTATGGGGTGTTTCCAGAAGAATATTGAAAATGCAAATTATAAACGGGTCAGTCCTTAGTATTGACACAAAAGCCTGAAAGGGTCGGTCCCGCAGTTTGAACCAGCTTCGTTCTTGCCGGGCAGCAGCAAAAAAGGGCTTCCACCGTCGCCGATCCTCCTTCGTCCCGCAATGCGGGACTACTGAGGACAGGGGCTATGGTGGACAAGGAAGGCTCCCGCCTTCGTTAAAGCTACGGCGCGGCAAGGAAGGCTAAAGGCAATGGCGTCACAACCCATCGCTGAAATCCTGTTTATGGAGCAGCTTGGCGAGATTGGCCAGCGGGTGCAGATATTTTTAGAATTGGGGAGCGCGGGCGGCTCGCCCGCAACGTTTGGCGTCCTCGCCGAACGTATCCTGGCACACCGATTCATCCGGCGGGACGCCGGATGATGCGACCGGGACGATCGCGCTCCCCTTTCCTTGGGGCCGGTCTCGCATTTTGACAAATCTTCACTCTTGCCGGGCTGTGCCGGGGCAGGCAGTTTTGGTTCGTCGGGTCGCAACTTTTATAAACCGGAATTGGCTGCCTGAGAGCCGTGTTTCTGTCAACAGCGGCTGGTCTTGGTAAAAATAAAGCAGCACAATGAAACCCATCATACACTCCCGCGGCCATCTTTTCCTAACAATGATGTTGCTGGCTACCGCGACTGCCAACGCCGGGCCTTTGGCAGTCGACGCCCCCATCACCGTTGCTGCCTACTATTATCCCGGCACGCATTCGGATCCGCGCTGGGACAAGAACAAATATCCCGGCTTCACGGAGTGGGATGAGATCAAAGCCGCCAAGCCGCGCTTTCCCGGACACATCCAGCCCAAAACCCCGGTCTGGGGCTATCAAAATGAAGCGAAGCCGGAAGTCATGGCCCAGAAAATCGCCGCCGCCGCCGCCTATGGCGTGAACGTTTTCATCTTCGACTGGTATTATTACAACGACGGGCCGTATCTCGAAGGTGCATTGGACGAAGGTTTTCTCCACGCCACCAATAACGCCCGGGTGAAGTTCGCCCTCATGTGGGCGAACCATGACTGGTATGATATCCAGGGCTACAATCCCGCCGACAACAATCTCAAGCTGCTTTATCCCGGCAAGGTCACGCCCGCGACTTGGGACAAAATCTGCGACCTGGTCATCGCCAGATACTTCAAGCACCCGAGTTACTGGCTGGTGGACGGCAAACCTTATTTCTCCATCTACGAAATGAGCCGGTTCCTTGACAGCTTTGGCTCGATTGAAAATGCCCGCGCCGCGCTCGACAAATTCCGGGCCAAGGTTCGCGCCGCCGGTTTCCCCGGTTTACATGTCAATGCGATTGTCTGGGGCGAGCCGAATCTGCCCGGCGCCAAAACGCCGCCCGGCTGGCCCAAACTCTGCCGCGACCTCGCGCTCGACAGCCTTACCAGCTACACTTGGGTGCATCACGGCGCCCTGAACTACAATACCTTCCCGCTTTCCGATTACGTCTGGGGCCGCGGGAAATATCTGTCGTTCTGGACTCGCGCACAGACGGACTATCCCATCCCCTATTTTCCGAACGCCATGGTCAATTGGGACAACAGTCCGCGCGCGGCGGCCGACGCCGATTGGAGCCGGCCCGCCCCGCCGGTCGTGAACCCGGTCGTCACGGGCAACACGCCGGCCGCGTTCAAACAATCCTTGGAGATCATCAAGATGCGGTTGCGGGCCGCGCCGACGCAACCGAAGATCGTCACCATCAATGCCTGGAATGAGTGGCCCGAGGGCAGCTGCCTCGAACCCATGCAGCAATACGGCTACGGCTATCTCGAAGCCGTCAAGGCCGTCTTCGCAACGCCAGAAAAACTTCCTGTTACCACGGCAGGCACGGCCTCCGTTCCCTTCCACGCGAACTGACCTTATTTTGCCGCATGAACTGATTTTTGTCGCACAATCATTTTCAAACTGAAACGTTCGAGGTGCTTGTGAATGGGCCAGTTTATCGGAGTTCGCGGTTAACGGTTTTTGTGCTCTCTGAAAACGGGTCAGTTCTTGATATTTATATATGGCGTCACAGCCCATTGCGGAAATCCTGTTTATGGAGCAGCTTGGCGAGATTGGCCAGCGTGTTCAGATGTTTTTAGAATTGGGGAGCGCGGGCGTCCCGCCCGCAACGTTTGGCGTCCTCGCCGAACGTATCCTGGCACACCGATTCATCCGGCGGGACGCCGGATGATGCGACCGGGACGGTCGCGATCCCCTTTCCTTGGGGCCGGTCTCGCATTTTGACAAATCTTCACTCTTGCCGGGCTGTGGCAGAAAAGGAAGGCTGAAAATATCGCCGGGTTATTTCAAAATCATTGGCTGACGGTCAGTTGACCGATTCTGAAAACTTGAATAGTCTGGTGGCGGGCTCAGTTCTCGCTCAGGTCGCTGGGCGCTGGAAGGTTTCCCCATCGCGCATGAACAAGACGAAGATTGCACGCCTGGTATCCATGGCGGGACATCCGTTTGTCATGATCGTGCTGCTGGTGTTGTTGCTTTCGTGGACCATGGACCGGGCCGCGGCCTGGCGCATCACGGGTTTAGTTGCCGCCATCGGCTTGATTCCAACCGGTTTGCTCCTCTGGCGGCGTTCCCTTTCCCGGCGGAGGCAGACCACGGATGCCTCCGCACCTAACGACCGATCAATTCTT
>Ga0181537_10004953_pt1 | contig 10897 bp, 12 predicted proteins | sample PEATcosm2014_Bin_39_FD_119765 | JGI IMG/M metagenome (GOLD analysis project Ga0181537, IMG submission 119765) | Peatland microbial communities from MTU Mesocosm Facility, Houghton, MI, USA - PEATcosm2014_Bin23_10_metaG | ecosystem: Environmental > Terrestrial > Soil > Wetlands > Peat | place... | reverse complement strand
TCCAGCAGGCCGCGGTAATTGCCCTGCAACACCTTGAACGACGCCGTCTGGGCGGCATCGCCAGGAATCGCTGGCAGGGTGAAGGTCATGGCAACGCCTCGGACGCCGCGTCGCGCGTCAACGCCGCCACTGAGCCGGTGCGTTTCGGACCGTTCGAGAGGTGGATGCCATGCTGCAGCAGCACGAGGAAATCGAGCGCCGGAACCGGCCGGCTGAAATAGAAGCCCTGGCCCTCATCGCACCCGAGCGACTGCAGAAAGTCGAGCTCGGCCTGGTTTTCCACGCCCTCCGCGATCACCCGCAGATTCAGGCTGCGCGCCATGCTGATCACCGCGGCGACGATGGCTGCATCGCCACCACCGCTGCCGATCTGGCTGACGAACGACTGGTCGATCTTGAGCGTGTCGATCGGAAACTTTCTCAGGTAACTGAGGCTGGAGTAACCGGTGCCGAAGTCATCGATGGCCACGTGCACGCCGCGATCGCGCAGGATCTTCAGGATGATGATGGTCGGCTCGATACGCTTCAGCAGTACACTCTCGGTCAGTTCGAGTTCGAGCAATGCCGGCTCGAGCTGCGTGTCGCGAAGCACGGCGAGTATCCCCTCCAGAAAGCTGCCTTCGCGCAGCTCCAGCGCCGAGACGTTGACCGCGACGCTGATGCCGCGGTAGCCGGCCTCGACCCAGCTGCGCGCCTGCGCGCAGGCCTCGCGCAGCGCCCACTTGCCGATCGCAAGAATCAGGCCGGAATCCTCGGCGATCGGGATGAACTGTGCCGGCACCAGCATGCCGCGCGTAGGATGCATCCAGCGGATCAGCGCTTCGGCGCCGGTGATGCTCATGGTGCGCAGGCAGATCTTGGGCTGGTAGTGGAGCATGAGTTCGTGCTGCCTCAGGGCACGTCGCAAGTCCTCTTCGATCGATTGCCGCTCTACCGCCTTGGCGTTCATGGCGGCGGTGAAGAAGCGGAAGCCCTGGCGGCCGTTTTCCTTGGTCTGGTACATCGCCGTATCGGCGTTTTTGATCAGCGTCTCGGCATTCATGCCGTCATCGGGATAGGTACTGATGCCGATGCTCGCGGTCACGTGCAGGTCGTGTTCTTCGATGCAACTCGCCTTCGACAGCGCCTCGAGAATCTTGACCGCCATCGCGGCGGCGTCGGCCGGTTTGCTGACCTCAGACATCAGCACGACGAATTCGTCGCCGCCCTGGCGGCTCACGGTATCGGTACTGCGCACGCAACTCACCAGCCGCAGCGCGATCGATTTGAGCACTTCGTCGCCAATCGAGTGTCCGAGGGAGTCGTTGATGTGCTTGAAGCCGTCGAGATCAACAAATAGCACCGCGACCTGCCGCCCGCTGCGGCGTGCGAGGATGATGGCCTGGTCGATGCGATCGTTCAGCAGCATCCGGTTAGGCAGGCCGGTGAGAAAGTCATGCTGCGCCGAGTGGGCGATCTGCAAGGCAGTGGCGCGCGCCGCGCTGACGTCGCGGAACACGATAACGGCGCCGATCGCCTTGCCTTCGCGGTTGTGAATCGGCGCAATCGACTCCTCGATCGGGATCGCGCTGCCGTCGCGGCAGATCAGCACCGAGTTCGACGGCACATGCATCGAGCGGATCTGCAACATGGCCACCTCGGCAGTGGTCTCGATGGCCTCGCCACTGCCGCTGTCGCGGGTCCTGAAGACCTCAACCATGGGACGTCCGATCGCCTGCTGCAGCGACCAGCCGGTGGTGCGTTCGGCGACCAGATTCAGGAAGGTGACATTACCCTGGATGTCGGCGCACACCACGCCGTCACCGATGCTGCGCAGCGTGACCTGGGCACGCTCCTTTTCCTCGAACAGCGCCTCTTCCATCAGCTTGCGTTCGATGGCATAGCGCAGCGCCCTGAACAGGCCGGGCGCCTCGATCTGTCCCTTGACCAGGTAGTCCTGTGCGCCTTCCTGCAAGGCCTCGTCAGCCAGCAGCTCGTCATCCGTGCCGGTCAGCACCACCAGCGGCACGCGCGGAGCGGCTGCCTGGGCGCGCCGCACCACCGTGATGCCCTGTGCGTCGGGCAGCCCGAGATCGAGCAGTACGATGTCGATATCGCCTTTCAAAAGCCTGGTCTCGGCGTCGGCCAGCGACTGGACGTGTGTCAGCGTGGTGCGCTGAGCTCCAGTGCCTTCTTGGTGGAACATCTCAAACAGCAGGCGTGCGTCGCCTTCGTTGTCCTCGACCAGCAGCAGGGCCTTGACCGGATGCTTTCTCACGCGCGCGACTGCCGTTCCGGACGCTTGACGGTCGTCAGCCAGAACTCGTTGATGTTCCTGACCAGCTGCTCGAATTTGTCCAGTTCCACCGGCTTGCGCAGATAGCAGTTGGCCTGCAGCTCGTAGCTCTTGGCGATATCGGCCTCGGCGTCTGAGGTGGTCAGGATCACGGTTGGAATCATCTTCAGGGTCAGGTCCTCCTTGACCAGAGCCAGCACCTCGCGGCCATCCATCTTTGGCAGGTTCAAGTCCAGCAGGATCAGGTCCGGGCGCGGCGCATCGACGTTGGCTCCGGTACGTTTCAGGAACGCCATCGCCTCCAGACCGTCGCTGGCCACGTGCAGCCGGATGTCCCGGTTGGCATCGTGGAACGCTTCGCGCATCAGCCGCACATCACCGGCACTGTCTTCGACCAGCAGAACATCGATCGGCATTCCCGCCACTCCGATACAGTCGTACATGCGTCCCCGCAAGCCTCAAACGCGGGGCAAGAAACGCCCGCCGCGGCTCCCGCACGGTGGCTATTCGCCATAATGTGCTTGCAAATCAAGCCTAACGCAGCGTTCTAACACCGTGGTGCGGTGCTATCTGTACGTTGAACAACATAAGGAATCTGTTGGCAAAAGTGCGTGTCGGCGCCACGCCGTGCGTCACAGTGCGCGCATGCAAAGCGGCCCGGATAGGGCCGCGCTGGCAATTCTTACAAGCCGCCTGCGCTACCAGCCCGCTACAGAATATAGCGGCTCAGGTCCTCGTCTTTCGCGAGCGTTCCGAGGTGCGCGTCGACGTACGGGGCGTCGACCGTCAGGCTCGACTGGCCGGGCTGGTCGGCATCGTAGGAGATGTTCTCGAGCAGCCGTTCCATCACGGTATGCAGGCGGCGGGCGCCGATGTTCTCGGTGCGCTCATTGACCTGGCAGGCGATCTCGGCGATGCGCCGCACGCCGTCCACCGTGAATTGCAGCGCCACCTGCTCGGTGTGCAGCAACGCCCGGTATTGGGCGGTCAGCGAGGCGTCCGGTTCGGTCAGGATGCGCACGAAGTCCTCCACCTTGAGCGAGTCGAGCTCGACCCGGATCGGAAACCGGCCCTGCAGCTCCGGTATCAGGTCGGACGGCTTGGACATGTGAAATGCCCCGGAGGCGATGAACAGCACGTGATCGGTCTTGATCGAGCCGTACTTGGTGTTGACGGTGCAGCCCTCGACCAGCGGCAGCAGGTCGCGCTGCACGCCCTCGCGTGACACGTCGGCGCCCAGCGTCTCCTGGCGGCGCGTGATCTTGTCGATCTCATCGATGAATACGATGCCGTTCTGCTCGGCATTGAGCAGCGCCCGCGCCTTGAGCTCGTCCTCGTTGATGAGCTTGCCGGCTTCTTCCTCGAGCATGATCTTGAGCGCCTCGCGCACCTTGACGCGCCGGGTGCGGGTGCGGTTGCCGCCCAGGCCCGACAGCACCGACTGCAGCTGCTGCTGCATCTCCTCCATCCCGGGAGGCGCCATGATCTCCACGCCCATCGGCATGGCGCGCACTTCGATCTCGACCTCGCGCTCGTCGATCTCTCCGCGGGTGAGCATGTCGCGCAGCTTCTGCCGGGTCTCGGCATCGCGCGGCTGCACCGGCTCATCGGTCGAAAAGCCGAGCATGCGCGGCTTGGGCAGCAGCGCATCGAGTACGCGCTCGACCGCCGCCTCGCGCGCGCCATCGCGCACCCGCGCCAGCTCCTGCTCGCGTGTCATCTTGACCGCGACGTCCGCCAGCTCCTTGATGATCGAGTCGACCTCGCGGCCGACGTAACCGACCTCGGTGAACTTGGTGGCCTCGACCTTCACGAACGGCGCCTGCGCCAGCCGTGCCAGCCGGCGCGCAATCTCGGTCTTGCCGACGCCGGTGGGGCCGATCATCAGGATGTTCTTGGGCGTGATTTCCTGGCGCATCGGTTCATCCACCTGCATGCGCCGCCAGCGGTTGCGCAACGCTATGGCCACCGCGCGTTTCGCGGCCGCCTGGCCGACGATGTGCTTGTCGAGCTCCTGCACGATGTCACGCGGCGTCATGCGCGCAACTCCTCGACCACGAGGTTGCGGTTGGTATAGATGCAGATGTCGGCGGCGATGCCGAGCGAGCGCTCGACGATGGTACGCGCGTCGAGCTCGGTGCTCTCGCTGAGCGCACGCGCGGCGGCCTGCGCGTACGGGCCGCCGGAGCCGATCGCGGCGGCCGCGTGCTCGGGCTCGATCACATCGCCGTTGCCCGAGATGATGAACAGGTTCTGCGGATCGCCGACCAGCAGCAGCGCCTCGAGCCGGCGCAGGTAGCGGTCGGCGCGCCAGTCCTTGGCCAGCTCGATCGCCGCGCGGGTCAGGTTGCCGTATTTCTCGATCTTGCCCTCGAAGCGCTCGAACAGCGTAAACGCATCGGCGGTGCCGCCGGCGAAGCCGGCCAGCACCTTGTCGTTGGACAGGCGCCGCACCTTGCGCGCATTGCCCTTCATCACGGTGTTGCCGAGGGTGACCTGGCCATCGCCGCCGAGCACGATGACGCCGCCGCGGCGCACGGCCAGGATAGTGGTTGAGTGGGGATCGAAGCTGTTGTTCATACGTTATGGCTCAGCCGCGGCGTTTGGCACGCGGATGCGCCTTATCGTATGTCTGGGCCAGGTGCTGGAAATCAAGGTGGGTATAGACCTGCGTGGTGCTGATGTTGGCGTGTCCCAGCAGCTCCTGCACGCCGCGCAAATCACGACTGGATTCAAGCAGATGAGTGGCGAATGAATGCCGGAACATGTGCGGGTGCAGGTGCTGCGGCACCCCGGCGGCGCGCGCCAGTGCCGCCACCCGCAGCTGCACTGCGCGCGGGCCGAGCGGCGCGCCGTTACGGCCGACAAACACCGCCTGTTGGTCCGGCGACGCTACCCCGCTGCGGGCCGCAAGCCACAGGCGCAGCGCCTTGACCGCCAGCGAGCCCACCGGGGCGATGCGCTCCTTGCTGCCCTTGCCGAGCACCCGCACCTGGCCGCTCTTGAGGTCCAGGTCGCGAAGTTTCAGGCCGGTCAGTTCCGCCAGCCGCAGCCCGCTGGAATAGAACAGCTCCATCAGCGCCAGGTCGCGCACCTCCAGGGCGCCGCGCGGCTTGTGCGCCAGCAGCTCGGCCATCTGGTCGACATCGAGCGTATGCGGCAGCCGGCGGACCGATTTAGGGGCACGTATCTCGAGTGCCGGGTTGCGCAGCAGGGCGCCTTCGCGCAACAGGAAACCGAAGAAGGTGCGCAGCGCCGCCAGCCGGCGCTGGATGCTGCGGCCCTGCAGCCCGCGTGCGTGGCTCGCAGCGGCGAAGGTGCGGATGTGCTGGTGATCGAGCTGCGCCCAGTCGCTGATCGAGTTGCGATCGCACCAGGCACGCAGCGCCGCGAGGTCGCGCGCGTAGGCGGACAGCGTATGCACGGACAGGCGGCGCTCAGTGCCCAGGTAGCGCTGGAATCGCACCAGCCAATCGCTGGCCTGCGGAGTCATCTCCGCACGCGCAGGTCTCAGGCGCGCGCCAGCGCGTCGGTGATCAGCTCGCCCATGCGCCACAGGAACTCGGTGCCCATGCCGGGATGGAAGCGATCGCGATCGACGCTGCCGAGCGCCAGCAGGCCGGCCGGCGTCTGGGCGCCGAGCGGAATCAGTGCCACCGATCCGATGTTGGGCGCTTCCTGGCCGAACAGGAATTCGCGCTGCGTGTCGCGGATCTGGCCGCAGCGCGGCTTGCCGGCCGCGAACAGGCTGTCGAAGCTGCGAAATGCCGGGTCATCGGCCGCCACGCGACGCAGGAAGCACTGCGCCTCGTCATCGTCGGGCAGGCCGGTGGACGCCAGCACCAGCACGGTGTGGAAAGTGTCGAAGTCCTCGCGCAGGCTGGCCTCGATCTCGGCGATCGCGGGGCCGGCGCCATGGGTACGCAGCAGCCGGCGCGTGAAGCGATGGATCTTCTCTGCCAGCACGTTGTTGGCGCGGGCCACCTGTACGAACTCGGCCAGCTTCTGGTCCTGGGCCTGGATCTTGTCGCGCAGCACGTCCACCTGGCGCTCGATCAGCGATACGGTCGAGCCGCTGCGCGGGTGCTGCAGGCGCAGCTTTAGCAGCAGTTGCGGGTGCTGTTCGAAGAAATCCGGGTTGTGGTGCAGGTACTGGATGACCGCCTGCTCCTCGATCGTCTCGGCCGGAATTCCGCGCAGCTGGTTGCTCGTCATCCTTATTCTCTCCGCTGGTGCTCAGATCTCGACCCGGCCCTCAAAGGCCTGCTGTGCCGGGCCGGTCAGCCAGATCGACTGGCCCGGACCATCCCAGTGTACGCTCAACACCCCGCCCGGCACACGTACCTCGACATCGGCGCCGAGCAGTCCGAGGCTGCGGCCGACGGCCACGGCCGCGCAGGCGCCGGTGCCGCAGGCCAGGGTCTCGCCCACGCCGCGCTCGAACACACGCAGGGCAATCTGTCCGGCATCAATGACCTGCATGAAACCGACGTTGACGCGGCGCGGGAAGTGCGGGCTCGACTGCAATGCACGGCCGATGCGCTCGACCGGCGCACTCTCGAGTGCCTCGACCCGCAGCACCGCGTGTGGATTGCCGATCGACAGCGCGCCGAACTCGATGCTCTCGCCGGCGGCCTGGATGCGGTAGGTTGCGTTGGCGGCCGGAGCGTCGAACGGTAGCGATGCGGGGTCGAAATTGGGCACGCCGAAGTCCACCGACACGCGGCCATCGGCCAGCACGCGTGCGTGCAGCACGCCGCCGACGCTGTCCATGGTCAGCGTATTGCCGTTGCCGCGTCCGCGCCGGTGCAGCAGTGCGGCGACGCAGCGCGCGCCATTGCCGCACTGCTCGACCTCGCCGCCGTCGGCGTTGAACACGCGATAGAACACGTCGGTATCGGCGCGGCGCGGCGGCAGCAGCACCAGCGCCTGGTCGAAGCCGATGCCACCATGACGGTCGGCCAGCGCGCGCCAGGCTTCCGGCCCCGGCAGGCTGGCCTCCGACGGCAGATTCAGGACGATGAAGTCGTTGCCGAGTCCATGCATCTTGGTGAAATCGATGCGCATGGCGGCAAGAATACTAGAACGGGAGCGGCACGGATCCCCAAGGGCCGGAGCAGCGGTGAGGCGAGGCTCTGGGCGCTACTGGCCCTGGCAGGCGCTGTCCATCTGCAGTTTGTACGCCAGGCGCTGCTTGTCGGCCTCGTCGTCGGTCAGGAATTCGTGCTCGCCGTTCGGGCCGGTCTTGTAGATGCGCCGTGCCTGCACCGAGCCGTTGTAGGTATCGGTGGCCTTCTTGCATTGGTCGGCGCGTGTCTGGGCAACGTCGGCCTGCACCGAGCGCGCGGCCGCTTCCTGTTCGAGCTGCTGGTGAATCTGATCGCCGCTTTGCGCCGGCTTAGCGGTGGTGCTGGCGACCGGAACCGAGCGGATCGGGACGCGTCCGTTGGTCATGCGCACCAGCTCGGCGCCCGGGGAAGGGGTGTCGCTGTACTGCACGTGACCCTGGGCGTCGACCGAACGGTATACGTCGGCGAGTGCCCCGGAAAGCGGCAGCCAGACCAGAATGGCGATCGCGGCGGTACGGCGCATGGGCGGCAACTCCAGCTGTAAACGTAAGTATCAGGCCATACACAATGACGGCGGGGTGACTTGCGTCACATTCATATCGCGGATGGCGCTGCACGGTCAAATCGCGCTGTGCGGCGCGCAAATAATCAGCCCGGGCGGCCTGTTGCCGCGGGCTGGCTGGCGGGCGCTGATCGCCCGGCGGGCATCGCTACCAGTCGCCGAACGCCGCCGCCTATTCCAGGCTCTCGCCGTGCTGCGTGATATCGAGACCCTCGCGCTCCTCATCGGCGGTGACGCGCAGCCCGATGGTCAGATCGATCACCTTCAGGATGATGAGGCTCCAGACGAAGCTCCAGATCAGCGTTGCGGCCACGCCCTTCAACTGCAGCAGCACGCTGCCGCTGGCACCGCTGATCTCCTTGCTCACCAGCGCGCCGGTCAGCAGCGCGCCGACGATGCCGCCGATGCAGTGCACGCCGAAGGCATCGAGCGAGTCGTCGTAGCCGAACGCCTTCTTGACCGAAGTCGAGGAGATGAAGCAGATCACGCCGGCGGCAACCCCGATGAGCACCGCGGAGTTGGGTCCCACGAAGCCCGAGGCCGGTGTGATCGCCACCAGCCCCGCCACCGCACCCGAGCAGATCCCGAGCACGCTGGGCTTACCCTTGACCAGCCACTCGGTGAACATCCAGGCGAGCGCTGCGGCCGCAGTCGCGATGTGGGTGACCGCAAAGGCCATGCCCGCACGGCCATCCGCGGCCACCGCAGAGCCGGCGTTGAAACCGAACCAGCCCACCCACAGCAGCGAGGCTCCGATCACGGTGAGCGTCAGGTTGTGCGGCGCCATCGCCTCCTTGCCCAGTCCCTGGCGCTTGCCGAGCATCAGCGCGGTGGCCAGACCTGCGATACCGGCATTGATGTGCACCACCGTGCCGCCGGCGAAGTCGAGCTGCGTGGCGGCCAGCCAGCCCGAGGGCTCCCACATCCAGTGCGCCACCGGGCAGTACACCACCAGCAGCCAGATGCCCATGAACCACAGCAGCGCCGAGAATTTCATCCGATCGGCGAATGAGCCGCAGATCAGCGCCGGCGTGATGATCGCGAAGGTGGCCTGGAACATCGCATACACGGTCTCGGGAATCGTCAGCCCCAGGTGCGACACCGACAGCTTCATGTCATCGTGCATGAACACCACGCCGTTCAGGAACACGCGTGTGAAGCCGCCCAGGTAAGGACCGCTCCCCGGGGTGAAGGCCATCGAGTAGCCCACAATCCACCACAGGATGGTCACCAGGCAGGTGATCGCAAAGCTCTGCATCAGCGTCGCCAGCACGTTCTTCTTGCGCACCATGCCGGCGTAGAACAGCGCCAGGCCCGGTATGGTCATCATCAGTACCAGGGCGGTGGAGGTGAGCATCCAGGCGGTGTCGCCGGAGTTGATCTCGCTCGCCTTGACGATGGTCGGCTCGGTGGGAGCGGCGGCCGCAGGGGCTGCCGGCGCACTCGCATCCGCCGCGGCAGCGGCCGGGGTCGCCGGGGCCTGGTCCGCCCAGGCGCTCAGCGTCGCTGCGCTCAGCACCAGCCCCAGCAGCCCCGCCACCAGCGTCGGGCAGAACCCCGCCCTGGTGTTGAGGTTTTTTTTCATGCGCATGGCTTGCGACTCCCAGCTTTTGAATAATGCTTATGTGGCTGCGGGGCCGGTTTCCCCGGTCCTGATCCTGATCGCCTGTTCCAGCTCGCCGACAAAGATGCGGCCGTCGCCGGTGCGGCCGGTGCGCGACACATTGGCAATGGCCTCTAGGACCGGTTCGACGATGGCGTCGTCCACGGCGATCTCGACCTTGGCTCGCGGTCCGAACTGCGCTTCATAGACTTCCGTGACTGTCACACCCTGGACGCCAAGCTGGGCGATCGCCTGCCGCAACTCGTCCAGCTTGAATGGCCGCACGACCGCGGTGATCATTTTCATGATGTGTATTTCGCAATGAACGAGCCTTGAATCCGGGGTGCGGCGGTGCTGTCGATGCGCGTATTCTTGGATTTGTCCATGAATGCCCGCTGGAGCCTAAGTGCAGAAACTGTGCCACGGTCAAAGTGAGCAATTCCGCGGCTTGGGCCAGTCGCCGGGTGCGAATGCGCACTATTATGGACGGCGCGATGTTAAGAGGCGGTCCGTTTCGGGGCAATGATTTTACAGGGGTGTGGCATGGACAATTTCCGGATCGACGAGATTGCGCGGCGGCTTTTTGCCGGGCTGCCCGCGGCGGCGCAGACCATGCGGCGCGATATCGAAAGCAATTTTCGCGCCGTGCTGCAATCCAGCCTCGGCAAGCTCGACCTGACCACGCGCGAGGAGTTCGAGGTGCAGGCCAAGGTGCTGGAGCGCACGCGCGCGCGCATCACGGAGCTCGAGCAGCGCATCGTGACGCTCGAGCAGCGCCTGGGCGAGCTGGAACAGGCGCGTCCCGCGGCCGCGAACTAGCGCGGATCGAAGCCTTGCAGCAGCCGGCCGATGAGCGTTGCGCGCATCCTCAGTCGCACGCAACTGGGACTGGACGTGCCGCTGGTGCAGGTGGAACTGCACCTCGGTCGCGGCCTGCCGGGTTTCAGCATCGTCGGACTGCCGGCGCCGGTGGTGCGCGAGAGCCGCGAGCGCGTGCGCGCCGCGCTGCTGAATTCCGGCTATGAATTTCCGGCCGGGCGCATCACGGTCAACCTGGCGCCGGTGGAGCTGTCGAAGCAGGGTGGCCGCTTCGATCTGCCGATTGCGCTCGGATTGCTGATCGCCAGCGGCCAGCTGTCCGAGCCGCGCAGCGCGTTCGAATGTTATGGCGAGCTTGGCCTCACCGGCGAGCTGCGACCGGTCAGCGGACTGTTGCTGGCGGCGCTGCATGCCAAGACTGACGGCCATGCCCGGTCCTCATGCCACCGCCCAGGCTGATTCTATCCCTGCCTCGCGAACGCGATAGGCGTTGCTCGGCGGAATCAGCCAGGGCGATTGCTCGTTCCCGCCGACGGAGGTCCGATACCTGGACCCGATCAGGATATTGC
>Ga0181537_10004952_pt1 | contig 10898 bp, 10 predicted proteins | sample PEATcosm2014_Bin_39_FD_119765 | JGI IMG/M metagenome (GOLD analysis project Ga0181537, IMG submission 119765) | Peatland microbial communities from MTU Mesocosm Facility, Houghton, MI, USA - PEATcosm2014_Bin23_10_metaG | ecosystem: Environmental > Terrestrial > Soil > Wetlands > Peat | place... | reverse complement strand
TCCTGTCCGATAAATTGAGCGCTTTGGCAGCGGCATGCACGGTTGGCGTCAGAAGGAACTTATCCTCATCCCCGGCTTCGGATTTGGCGGTCTCAGGCTTGGCGTCCTCGGGCTTGGCCTGCCCTGTCGCTTGGGCGCTGCTCTGAGGTTGAGAAGCCGTTGCGGGTTCCTGAGCTGCCAGCTTGTGCGGCGCTGCCGCAAACCCGGCCATCAGCACAGCGGCAAACACGAACCACAAAAGCCTGGTGGAAAAGCGCAAACGCACGATCGAATCTTTCAACGGGACCCCCCGGCGGCCTGCGGGAGCACAGCGCGCATCACCTGACTTGCCAAATCCGCGGCGGAGCCCTGAATGGTGTGGCGGGCGGCGGCGGCCTCGGCTTCCAGTTCCGCCTTTGCCTGGTTCACCTTGGCGCCGGCGGTCTTGCGCGCGGCGTCCAGAGCGGAGTCCCGCTCGGCATTCAACTGCTTCACTCGCTGCTCACGGATCTTGTAAACCTCGGCGCGCGCCTGGCGGAGTTTTTCGGCATATTCGGCTGCCCTGGCCTCGGCCACGGCAATGGCCTTTTGCGCATCTTCAAGCGCGCCGACGGTGAGAGACCGGCGCTTTTTGAGCGCAGCCGTGAGCGGACCCTGGATCAAGAACTGGTAAGCCAAAACCAGCACGACGAACAGCAGCATCGTGGGTACGGCGCCCAGCATCAGTTCTCCGACTTTTTGAAAGATTTCCTGCATGTTGGTACCGGCGGCTCACGCAATCGTGGGTAGTCTTTGTCGCGGGTGGAACACCTTTTTGTATCAGGGGCGGACCCTCAAGGTCAACGCAGTTGGGCTTGAATGGATCGGTCCTGTGACTGCTGTCACGGTCGGCGAAGATTCTCGAAAAAACGCTTGCTTTTGCTTAAAACAAGCTTAAACTAACAATACCACCCCAGACCCGCTTCAGGGTCCAGCGGGCCGCCGGTTCCGGGAAGTCCTTCCACTCCCGAAGTCGTCGGCCCGCCTCTAATTTTGGGGCCAATTTTTGCTAATGTTTGCCCGAAGTGTTTTCGGGCGTAAGCAGACCTTGCGCGCGTAGCCAGGTTTCAAGCAAGCCGGGCCACTGATCCAAAGCAGCGTCGCCCTTGCCCAGGCCCGTGCCATGGGGGCCGTTGGCAAAAATGTGCATTTCGGACGGGACTCCGGCCTTGACCAGCGCCTCATAGAAGCGCAATCCCTGCTCGACCGGGACCGTCTGATCGGTGAAGGTGTGGTAGAGGAATGTGGGCGGCGTGTCTTTGGTGACGAAAAGATCGGGAGAATAGGCCGCGCTCAGCGTCTCGCAACGGTCCATTAGATTGTATAACTTGCAGTAGTTCAAGTGTGAAGTGTCCAGGGAGATGGCGCCTATCCAGGGATAGCCGAGCACCAGGTAGTCCGGACGGCTGGAAGCGCGGGCAATAGGGTCCTGGGCGGGGTCATCCGCGTCGGGGCTGCCGGGAACAAATTGCGTTGCGGCGAGGGCGGCCAGATGCCCGCCCGCGGAAAATCCAATAAGCACAATGCGATTGGGATTGATGTGGTAGTCGGCGGCGCGCGCCCTGACGGTCTGGACCGCGCGGCGGGCATCGAGCAGCGGGACGGGAAGCACATAGCCGTGCGAGGTAAGCCGGTAGCTGAGAATGAAGGCGCGGAAGCCGCGGTCGGTGAACCAGTCGGCCACTTCGCGGCCTTCCAGGTCGGACGCCAGCCGGGTGTAGGAGCCTCCCGGCAGGATGATAACCGCGGAGCCATTCTCGGCTCCCTGCCGCGGCCCCATGATGGTCAGGGTCGGAATGTCGTCGCAGGATTTGCCCTTGGCTTCCGGTGCGTCGCCGGGCCAAAGGCGAATGGTCTGGATACCAAGGAAGTCGTTGTTGGTGCCGGCGACCGCGCAGGGGTCCGTTTGCGCCGCAGCCGACAGGCAGGTAAGAAATATAAGCGCCAACTGTGCCAGAAATCGTCTCATCGGGATTCTCCTGCGGTTCGCGAGGATTATACGGCCAGGGTCAGGGATCGGAGGTCGGGAGCCGCTGTTCTCTATTCCCTGTTCCCTGTCTTTCTATAACCACAGCGCCGTATGTCCGGGGCATGGGTTGGAGGCCTGCGCGGTAAGATCTTCCGCCAGCTCAAGACCATAGCGGGCAAAGTAATACGCCGCTCCATGCAGCCGCTCCTGAAGTCCGCCATCGGGATCGAGTGCACGGCAAATTGCATCGGCATGGCGGCCCAGCGAGGCCTCACGCTGCAGCTGGAAGTTGGCCGCGAGAGTCCTCATGCGGCTCATCTGGTAGCGCACCTTGCTCGCTGCTGTCTCGGCCGATCGGCCCAGCCCTTCATCCTGCGCGGTCATCCAGTCGAGCAGGGTTGTCAGCTCGGCGTCCAGCGCCGTGCCTGCATTGGCGAGTTTCGTCTTAGTTTCAATCGGCATGGCCCGAGCGGCCAGTAGTTGCGCCAGCGCGGCGGCGGCTCCAGTGCCGCTTTCCTGCCCGGCGATCTCAAACACGCGCTCCAGGGTCAGCTCGTGCTGGCGGAGCAAATCGGCGACCGCGGGCTCGATCAAAGTCCCCGAAAAGCGCGGCTGAACCGGAGCCATGCGGCCCAGAATGCGATCGAAGAGGACCGCATTCTGGGCGAAATACGCAATCTCCGCCGGACCGCCGATGGTGAGGGACGTCGAAAGCAGAAAATCCTGGAAGACCGGCCGGAGCAGCGCTGAAGGCGAAATTCGCTCCGGTTCAGCGTCCAGAATTCCCACCAGGTCGGCAGTTGTATAGCTTTGCCGCCCGGCCTGCCACAAGCCCGCCGGCTCCGTGGCGCTGGGCGCGGTCCGCTTCAGGGCCTGGCGCGCGCCGGTCTGGGCATCGATGAGGAAGAACAGGCTGTTCTGCGCCCCGACGGCCACCTGCGCGTGGTAGCCTGCGGCTTCCAGCTCCCGATTGCGCTCAAGCAGCGCAGCGTGCAACTCATCCGCCAGTTCCAGTCCAGCACGGAACACCGGCGCACCCATGCGATGAGCTTCACGGCCGGACGCGTCCAGGATGAGCAGGCCCTGCGCCGCGAATACCTTTGAGTAAAACTGGGCGAATGCATGGGCAAAGGTTTGGCCTGGCCGGTATGCGGTGGCCAGAGCATCCATTGCATCGGAGGGACCCAGCAATTCCCACGCCTGATCGATAAGCGAAGTAATTGAGTCATCGAGGACGATGCCGCCCACAGGCCCCGGCGGCGATGCGGGCGCGCTTTCGTAGACCAGTTTCCGCAGTTCTTTGCGCCCCGGAAATGTGACGTGGTTGATCTCGGCAAAGTCGTGGTCTTCACTCGCCAGCCAGAAGATGGCGACGTGGGGCTGTCCAGACGCCGTGGCAGTTCGTGCGCGAGCCAGCGCTGTTACCGCCTTGAAGGGAGTAAAGAGCGGGCCTCCAAAGAGGCCGACCTGCTGGCCGGTTACAACGGCGCCTGCGCCCTGGCTGAGAGCGTGAAGGGCAATGGCTGCCGCGGGCGACGGCGCGGGATTCTGGGCCGTCAGCAACCGAACCAGTTCAGGCCAGTGGGCGGGAGCCGGCGGGCGCAATTGCCAATTTGAATCCAAAGGGGATGAACCGAAATACGCAAGCGCCTTCGCGTCCCCGGCGCAGTAGTCCAGAAACAGCCGACTCAGGCCCGGCGCCACGGTAATGGGATAACAATCTGCGGTCAACAAAAGGCTCACTCGGCTCATCCAGCGCGGTAGGAAAGTCCCAACCGGCCGGGTATTTGGGTCATGAGGCTCTGTTAAAGATGCCACGAGTGACAAAATCGATGCACTTAGGATGTTACGAGCCTTTGCAACTGCCTCATCTTCATCGTAATGCGTATACTTTCCCTTACTGTGTTGCGAGGAGAGAGACAGGAAATGCCCAAGAGAGCGAAGGAAGCGGAGAAGGTGTCGAAGGCTGCAAAGCCAGCCGGAGATTTGAAGAAGAAGAAACTGAAAGCCGCCAAGGCCGCTGCCACGGCCGAGACAGCTCAACTGCTCAGTTCCGAAGTTGTGTATCAAGGTCCTCTCTTCCGCGTGCAGCACGACAAACTGATCGAGCCCGGCGGGCGAGAAAGCGAACGCGACGTGATCCGCCACAATGGCAGCGTGGTCATCCTTGCCATCGACGAGTCAAAGAGCAAAAAGGATCCGTGGATCGTGATCGAACGCCAGTATCGCCATGCCGCCAATCAGTTTCTTTGGGAGCTGCCGGCGGGCAAACTGGAGGCGGGTGAAGATCCATTGGCCGGCGCCCAGCGGGAACTGGAAGAGGAAACCGGCTACCGCGCGAAAAAGTGGAAGCCCATGGTCGAGTACTATGCCAGCCCCGGCTTTCTGGGCGAATCGATGAAGGTCTTTCTCGCGGAGGGTCTTGTAGCCGGCGACGCACATCCTGAAGACGACGAGCTGATTGAGTTCCGCCTGGTGAAGCTTTCCGATGCGCTCAAGATGATTGAGAAAGGCGCCATTCTCGATGGCAAGACCCTTACAAGCGTTCTTTTGTATGCGCGGCTCACTGCGGGCAAACGCAAGTAACGACCGTTAACAGCCATTGATGGAACGACTTGGTCTTGGGAGCTGCTCCCCGGACGTGCATACCTGCGTGCGACAGGGAGTCTGCCCAGACGCCTCGTATCATTTTACGGGACTCATAGTTTGTAACTTGATCAACCTTTCTCCGGTTTTTCACGTCTTAAGTTGTATCGGCGCGCGTTCCCCACGCTCGCCGGATCCTCGCAAGACCCAAAGAAAGAAGGAGCCTGTGGCTCAGTACAAAGGGAAGGTCAAGTGGTTTAACAACGCCAAGGGCTACGGATTCATCGGTCGGGACGACGGGCCGGATGTGTTCGTGCACTACTCCGCAATCCAGTTGGACGGGTACAAGACGCTGAAAGAGGGCGATGATGTTGAGTTCGATATCGTCCAGGGCCAGAAAGGCCCACAGGCGGATTCCGTGATCCGATTCAAGGATGCTTCCGCTCACAGCGCTGCCTAGCAGGGCTGGCGCGCCTGGCGTGCTCGCAGATCATCGGTTAGGTTTGTACCGGGAGTGTGCCCGGAAGCTTCGACCTTGTCACAGCGCGTATCCAGGGCTGCATGAGCGATATATTCGAGGTGTGTGCCAGGCCGCCAGCGGGGCGGGGATAAGTTACTTACGAGACTCTGCCGCAGGCGGTCAAAATGAATTGCCGCAGGCGCAGTGCCCTGCCGCAGATGCACCCAAGTCAGTCATTCCGAGATATCCGATTCTGATACCCTTCCGCAATGGACAATGCGACTGTAGCCCGCCTGCTTTCTGAAACCGCGGATCTTCTGGAGATCGACGGCGGCGACGGATTCCGGATTCGCAGCTATCGCCGTGCCGCTGAGGCCGCCGAACAGACAACGGTCGACCTGGCGGCAGCCGCCGCGGATACCGCGCGCCTGCTGGAAATTCCAGGAATCGGCAAGGGTATGGCGGCGAATCTCCAGGCCATCGCTTCGACAGGAACGCTGCCGTTGCGGGAAGAGCTCAAGGCCAAGTACGGCTCCAGCCTGCTGGAACTGCTGAAGCTGCCCGGCATGGGGCCCAAGACCGTCGCGCTGCTGTGGTCCGCGGCTCAGATCAGCAGCATTGACCAACTCGCCGAGGCGATTGAGGCGGGCCGACTGAACGGGCTGCCCCGGATGGGCGAAAAGCAGATTGAAAAACTGCGCAAGGGGATTGAAGACTATCGGCGCAGCGCGGGCCGGTTTCGCATTGACGTTGCAGAGGAAGCCGCGCGGCGCATTTCCGCCTACCTGCTGGCTTTCCCCGGAATAGAGCGAGTAACACCCGCCGGCTCATTGCGGCGCGGCCGCGAAACCGCCGGCGACCTGGATTTGCTGGTCACTGGACCCGCTTGCGTTCCCGAGCATACTGCCGCAGCGGTGGAATACGTGGCCGCATACCCCGACATACACGACATGATCGCTAAAGGCGAAAACAAGGTGAGCTTCCATCTTGAGAACGGCTTGCAAGTGGACGTGCGTCTGTTACCCTCCGCCAGCTATGGAGCGGCGTTGCAATACTTCACCGGCTCCAAGGCGCACAACGTTTCTCTCCGGCAACGCGCTCTCAAAATGGGCTATACGCTCAGCGAGTGGGCACTGGCGAGGCTCGACGACGGCTCAACCGTGGCCGCGGCAACCGAAGAAGAAATCTACGCGGCGCTGGGCATGGACTGGATGCCGCCCGAGATGCGCGAGAACCTGGGTGAGATCGAGATTGCGGCTCGCCATGCGCTGCCCCGGCTCATCGAACAGAGCGACATCCGCGGCGACCTGCACATGCACACCAACGCCAGCGACGGCCACAATACAATTCGCGAAATGGCCGAGGCCGCACTGGCCTGCGGTTACGAATACATTGCGATCACCGACCACTCAAAGAACCTGGCTATGACCAACGGCCTGGACGAAAAGCGGGCGCTCGAGCACATCCAGCGAATTCACGAAGTGGACAAGCAGATGCAGGGGCGCATTCGCGTCTTTGCGGGCATTGAGGTGGATATCCTGGGCGACGGCGAACTCGACCTAGATGACGAAGTGCTGGCACAGATGGAAATTGTGATTGCCAGCGTGCACACCCGATTCGAGCAGAGCCGGGAAGAGATGACCGCTCGCGTGCTGCGGGCCATTGAAAATCCGTACGTGCGCATTCTTGGCCATCCCACGGGACGTCTGCTGCTGCGCAGGGAACCTTTTGCGCTGGACCTGGGTGCGGTGTTGCGCCGCGCCTCGGAGCTGGGCGTGGCCATGGAGCACAACGCCGCGCCGGAGCGGCTCGACCTGAACGACCGCGACCTGCGCCTGGCCAGGGAACTGGGATGCAGGATTGTCATCGACTCGGACTCGCACGATGCCCGCAACCTGGGAAAAATGGAGTACGGAGTTCGCCAACTCCGCCGCGCATGGTTAGGCCCGGAAGACGTGTTGAACACCGGCAAGGCGGAAGATTTGCTGGCTGGGCTAAGGCCGCGCCCTTGAACCGGACTCGAAACCTGACCCCAAAACCAGACCAGGAAGCATTACTTTCAGTGCAACTCGACGGATTAATCCGCAGCCCTGCGCACGAATTTATGTCTCTTTTTATGCTTCTGGAGATAAGATAAGGGCGCGATGAGTCTACTCCTGAAGAATTCCCCCGAATTGGACGATGCAGCGCGCGGCGAGGACTACACCAAGGGCACCAGTCATGTGGTGATGGCCACCTGGATCGCGGCCGTAGTGGTAACCTCGGCGATTGCCATTTACTTCATGACCGGGCAAAAGCCGCCCGTGGCAACCGGCGAGATTGTTGAGGTGTGGGCTCACCCCCAGCACACAGAAAGTTCCGGATTCGACGCCAGCGGGGCGCCTATTCCCAGGGAAAGCTTCGATCAGGTGTTGGTATTTACACACGTTCGCCTGCATAACCAAAGCAGCGAGCCGCTTTTTCTGCACAATGTCATGACCAACGTCAAACTGGACGACGGCATTCACTCCAGCTACGCGGCAACCGCGGTCGACTACGATCGGATATTCCTCGCATACCAGAATATGCCCGTGCCGCACGGCAAAGCTCTGCCCACCACCGAGGCGACCATCGCCCCCGGACAAACGCTGGAGGGAGAATTCGCCTCCTCATTCCGCATGAACAAGCAGCAATGGGACGCGCGCAAGGACCTGAACTTTACTTTCGCCTTGCGCTATCAGCCCAGTCTGGTGCTCGCGCCCCACGCAACGGTTACCGTCCAGTAGCAACGGGAGCGGGCGCACTCTTCGGAACGGACAGATACCCGGTGACCGTGTTCTTCCCGCTGACCGAGTTCACCACGATCTCAAAGAGCAGCGGATCCTTGCCGGCGTAGAACTGAAGCGGCTCATTGAGGTTCCTGTCCTTCTTCTCGTAAGTTTTGTCATCCGCGTAGACCACGAGGGTGAACTTGCTCTTTTTGGGGTCAGCCTTCTTCAGTTCCAGGCTCACCGTGCCGACCGGCTTTTTCTGCCCTTTGGCGATGGTGAACTCGTAGAAGGTCCGATCCCCTTTGTGCTTCAGGACTTCAAGTTCGTCGTGATTGCGGGCGATCAGGCTGCCGTGGTCGCTCAAATCGCCTTTCATCGTCGTCAACTGGGCGATGGCGCCGGCCAGGTCGCTCTGCGTCTTGGCTACGTCGGTCTTCACGCCACCCACATCCGTCTTCACGTCGGTCACGGCGCTGGAAACCGCACTCACCTGCTGCGCGGTCTGCTTCTGGGCACTTGCAAGTTCTTCGGTGTTAGCCTCCTCGGCCTTCTCGCGGCGGATGATCTCCTGGGCGCGCTGGTCCATCTGCTTCTGGGTCAGTCCGAGAGATTTGCCCAGTTCGTCGGTGGCCACGTTCAGGCGGGCGTTGGTCTCGCGCAATTCCGCGGCCAGCTTCACGTTCTGTTGTTTGGCGTCGGTCAGCTCCGCTTGCTGCGCCGTCAGCTTGCCGCTGAGAGTGTAGCTCCAGATCAGCCCGCCCAGTGCGCAGAGCAGCGCGACGGCAATTACCGCCAGCAACGCACCCGAATATGTCCTGGGAGCATTTTCAAGATCTTCTGTCATGTGTTTTGGCCTCTCGTATCATTTGCGGTCCGTTGAGCGGTCCGCTCGTTAGTTGGCACGTTTTATTCTCATTAGACGCCGGTGCAGCGATTTCTGCACAGTCTCCGCCCGACATTTGTGAACCTCCAGCCGTCAAAAAAGCGATTGGAGCGCTCGGCCCGGCACCCTATCGGCGCGTCTACAAGAATATAGAACGAATGCCCGCCGTCAAGGAAAAGCGGCTCGCCGTCCCGCCTGCCGTGACAAGGATGGAATGGTTCCGTTATAAACATCTTTGCTGTAATTCCTGCGCCGGGCCGCATTCTTTGAGGCCGGTACAATGGGTTCAATTAGAAAAAAGATCGCAAGAGGGAGATCCGCGAGCTATGTCGACTGCTGTCGCTGGGAAGGGTCTGGAAGGAATTGTTGCGGCGAACTCCGGAATTTGCTGGATTGACGGAGAGGCGGGCGTGCTCGCCTATCGCGGGATCGATATCCACGAACTGGCCGTCAACTCGACCTTCGAGGAGACCACGTTCCTGCTTTGGAATGGCTTTCTGCCCAACCAGCTTGCCTTGCGCGAGTTTCAGTCGCAACTGGCGATTGCCCGGTCGCTGGACCTGCGGGTTATCGATCTGCTGCGCGCCTTTCCGGTCACAGCCACGCCGATGGAGGTGCTGCGCACGGCCGTCTCCGCACTGAGCTTTTACGATGCCGACGAGAAGGACAATTCCCACGACGCCAACGTGCGCAAGGCTTATAATTTGACGGCGCAGATCGCCATGCTGGTGGCCATCTACGACCGGCTGCGCAAGGGAAAGGAGATTGTCCCGCCCGACCGCTCGCTCTCGCACGCCGCCAATTTTCTGTGGATGCTGAATGGTGAAATGCCTTCAGAGACAGCCACCCGCACGCTGGATATCGCTCTGATCCTGCACGCGGATCATGAACTGAACGCGTCGACATTTGCCGCCCGGGTGATCGCCGCCACGCTTTCTGACATACACTCCGCCATCACCGGCGCCATTGGCGCGCTCAAAGGCCCGCTGCACGGAGGCGCCAATGAAGCAGTCATGCGCCTGCTTTACGCCATCGACAAAGCCGGGGCCGATCCTGTGGAGTATGTCAAGAGCATGCTGGCCGCGCGCCAGAAAATCTCGGGGTTCGGCCATCGGGTTTACAAGACCGAGGATCCTCGCGCCACCCACCTGCGCAAGATGAGCGAGCAGCTCGGCAGGGATGCCGGTCAACCCAAATGGTTTGAAATGTCGCGCGCCATTGAGCTTTACATCAACCAGGACAAGAAGCTCAACGCCAACGTGGATTTCTATTCCGCCTCCACGTACGCCACCCTGGGCATCGACATCGATCTGTATACGCCCATCTTCGCCATCAGCCGCATTTCCGGATGGGCTGCTCATGTGATCGAGCAGCTCGACGACAACCGCCTCATCCGCCCTCGCGCCGAGTACATTGGCCCGGTTTACCCTTCGCCGTGGATTCCGGTCGCAGATCGCGGATGACTCGAGGATAACTCGCGGACAAGCCCGCGGATTCCGCAATAACTTCAGGCGGCGTCAGGGTGTCTACTGGGAGAGAGGATCTCCCATGAAAACCAGATTAGTTCTCATCCTGTTCAGCGTTTGTGCGATATCGGGAAGTATAGCCGGATTTGGAGAGACCCTTTATCCCGTCCAGGGGCCAATGGCGGCGCAGGCCCCGCCGCCGCTCATTACGATCAAATTCTCCGGAACAACCTCAGGAAAGTTCACTATGGTCGAAGCCCACGGCGAGTCGTTCCAGGGAAAATGGACCATTGTGACGCCCTCCTTCGTAGACGCCAGGACTCCGCAAGATCCCGCTGCTTACCTGCCGCAGCCCAATCTTGCTTTTGCATGGGACGCTGTCTACGGCCAGGGATACTTCCTGGCTCAGGTCTTGGGGATGCAAGTCAAACAGGTTACCGCAACCGGCGATGGAGGAACCGTTATCCAGGTGGAGTGTCTGCGAGCAGGCCTTCTTAATGGCGTAGCCGTTGATAGTAAGGGCAACCTTTTCAAAGTAGTTTATTAGGAGTTCCGGCCACGTTGGGCGACTTGTCCGAGGCGGACGCGATGCCCAAAATCCTGTCCCTTATAGCGGGAACTCCGCTGGCCGTGACACAGATTGCGGAGCGATTCCGCACGATTGTTATCTCCCGGCTCGCATCCTCAAGGGGTGGCGTTCAAGGGACATTTTTGCTTACTTACGATTTAATAGCTCGCTTCAATGCACCCTATGTTAAGATTTCCG
>Ga0181537_10004950_pt1 | contig 10903 bp, 7 predicted proteins | sample PEATcosm2014_Bin_39_FD_119765 | JGI IMG/M metagenome (GOLD analysis project Ga0181537, IMG submission 119765) | Peatland microbial communities from MTU Mesocosm Facility, Houghton, MI, USA - PEATcosm2014_Bin23_10_metaG | ecosystem: Environmental > Terrestrial > Soil > Wetlands > Peat | place... | reverse complement strand
TTTATCCTGATGACGTGCGAAGCACGTATCACCTAATGTAAAGGGACGGGAGACAAGTATGTCAGACGAGAAGCGGCGCTATCGCTCAGCTGCTTGGTTTGGGAAGACAGATAAGGACGGCTTTGTGCACCGCAGCTGGATGCGCAACCAGGGATTTCCCGACCATGTGTTCGATGGCCGTCCGGTGATAGGCATTTGCAACACCTGGTCCGAACTCACGCCCTGCAACGCCCATTTTCGTCAGATCGCCGAACGAGTCAAACGCGGCGTTTGGGAGGCGGGGGGCGTCCCCCTCGAATTTCCGGTCATGTCGCTGGGCGAGACCAACATACGGCCCACCGCCATGCTCTTCCGAAATCTGGTCAGCATGGATGTCGAAGAGTCGATACGGGCGAACCCGATTGACGGCGTCGTGCTGTTATGTGGGTGCGATAAAACTACGCCATCTCTCGTGATGGGAGCGGCGAGTTGTAACGTTCCCACCCTGGTCGTGTCGGGTGGCCCCATGCTCAACGGCAAGTATCACGGCCGAGACATCGGATCAGGGACGGCCGTCTGGCATTTTGAGGAGGAACTGAAAGCGGGCACCCTTAGCTCGCAGGATTTCAGGGAGGCGGAAGCGTGCATGTCACGCTCGGCCGGTCACTGCATGACCATGGGAACCGCCTCCACGATGGCTTGCATGGTTGAGGCTCTAGGCCTCGCTCTGCCGCAAAACGCGGCAATTCCGGCGGTCGATTCGCGTCGATACGTCCTGGCGCACCATGCGGGACGACGCATTGTCGAAATGGTTCGCGACGAATTGCGAATCGGGCAGATATTGACGCGAAAAGCATTTGAGAATGCCATCGTGGTGAACGGAGCCGTCGGCGGGTCGACGAACGCGGTGATTCACCTTCTCGCGATCGCGGGTCGTGTCGGGCTAAAGGTCACTCTCGAGGATTGGGATCGGCTGGGACGGAACGTTCCGACGCTCGTGGATCTCATGCCGTCGGGACGTTTCCTGATGGAGGACTTCTATTATGCGGGAGGCCTGCCTGCTGTGATTCGCGCACTCGGGCAACGCAATCTGATCCATCGCGACGTTCTCACGGTGAACGGTAAGACAATCTGGGAGAATTGCGAAACAGCCTCCAACTGGAATTCCGAGGTCATTCGTCCGCTGGAGAAACCGCTTGTCGAGCACGGCGGCATCGCCGTGCTTCGCGGCAACCTGGCGCCCGACGGAGCGGTCCTGAAGCCCTCGGCCGCCTCGCCGCAACTGATGCGGCACCGGGGTAGAGCAATCGTCTTTGAAAACATCGAACACTATAAAGAACGCATCGACAATCCCGAACTGGAAGTGGACGAGACTTGCGTGCTGGTGCTGAAGAACTGCGGGCCAAAAGGCTATCCGGGGATGGCCGAAGTGGGCAATATGAGTCTGCCCGCGAAGCTTTTGAAACGCGGAATCACCGACATGGTACGTGTCTCGGACGCACGCATGAGCGGAACAGCCTATGGGACGGTGGTGTTACATGTATGCCCGGAAGCCGCAGTTGGCGGGACTCTTGCACCGGTGCGCGACGGCGACTTCGTGGAAATCGATGTAAAAGAACGCCGCATTCACCTGGATGTTTCGCAAGATGAGTTGGATCACCGACGCGACCAATGGGAGCCTCCGGCAATGCCCATGAAAGGCGGTTACCAGCAGCTTTATGTGGAACGTGTGATGCAGGCAAATACAGGCGCGGATCTCGATTTCCTGATTGGTTGCCGTGGCGACGACATTCCGCGCGAGTCGCACTAAGCTTGCGACGGGTGTCATTCAACTCCAGCGCGTCTGCGGCACCAACGAGTGCTGAGGTTTAACGCCACCACTCGGACCTCAGTTCCACGCCTGCGATGACATCCGAAGGAACGCCGGGCGTTGGCGACCAGAGCTTTGGTCCTTCCAGTGGCCAGATCTTTTCGATGGGTTGCCTCCATTGGTGCAGAGCCAGATCGAATAGTCCCCAGTGAATCGGCATCAGCAAACCGTGGCCGCCCAGGGCGCGGAAGCTTCGGACCGCGCCTTCGGGTCCCATGTGAATATCGGCCCACAATGGATCTGAAGCGCCAATTTCGAGCATGGCCAAGTTGAATGGCCCAAACTTCTCCCCGATCTCGTGGAAGCCGGCCCATTCTCCGGAATCGGCTCCGAAGTACACACTGTGTTGCGGCCCTTGCAGCGCAAACGATGCCCACAACGTTTCGAAGCGATCGAAGAGGCTCCGGCCGGAAAAATGCCGCGCCGGAAGCGCCGTCACCTGCACTGCGTCGATTCTCGTGTTGTCCATCCAATTCAGCTCGAGGCAATGATCCGCCGGCACGCCGAATTGCTGCAGCAGAGCGCCTACGCCCAGCGGCGTGATCCATTGCGCTCTTTCAACTGCGGCCAGATGCGCCAGCTTGCGAATCGTGCCAGCGCCCAGGTGATCGTAGTGATCATGCGAAACGATGACTGCATCGATGGTTGGAAGAGCGTTCAATTCGAGAGGCGCAGGGAAGAACCGTTTAGGGCCCACCCACTTCGTCGGGGCGGCACGCTCATCCCACATCGGGTCAATCAGAATACGCACCCCGTCGATCTCGACGATCGACGTAGCATGTCCCATCCATGTAATGCGCAATCCTGAACTCGGCTGTTTGGAATAAATCCCGGCGTCCGTCTCAAACGGACCCAGCGGCTCTTGGGGCGATCGCGCCTTGGCATCGAGAAAGAACCGGGGACCTATTTTTAATATAGTCGAGAAACCGCCGACCTTCGTCGGCACGGGATTGACGTAACGGCGACCGTCGCGCCGGGCAGGCTGAAGGAGCATGGATATTCGATGATCTTAGCCAGCCACGGATTCTGCAGAGAACACAAGTCTAGACAAACTATCAGATTAGATATAATCTAAACTGTTTTATGAGCAGCGATGCGATTCGACAGTCTTTGGAAGATGGCGGCTTACGTTGCACCGCGCAACGATATGCCGTGATGTCGTTCCTAATGGACCATAAGGGGCATCCGACGGCTGCGGAAATCTTCGAAGCTGTAAATCGCGTGGTCCCGCGATCTTCACGGGCCACGACCTATAACAACCTGCGGGATCTGGTGAAGGCCGGTCTGGTGCGCGAAGTGGCCGTTGAAGGCCGAGCCGGCCGGTTCGATATAAAAGGCATGCAGCACCATCATTTCATCTGCGACCGCTGCGGCAATGTCGAGGACGTGGAATGGTACAACGTGCCTAAACCTGGCGCCGGCTCCCTCGGCAAACGGGTACTTCGCGAATGCGAACTTATTTTTCGCGGATTTTGCGCAAAGTGCGCTGCGCGTGCTGCCCGCTGAGTCTGGAGATGTGCGGATACTTTTGAGGAGCCAGTCAGTAGAGCGGGTGATCACCTAATTGTGCCAGCCGCAATCTGAGAGGTTCGTAAATCATCACAGTTTTGAACTCATTCAAAGGATAAAAAATATGGAAAATCCAAAACATATGGAAAACACGCTCGCCTCATCATCGGGGACTGTTTCCCCGGAAGATCAGAGTAAAAACACGTCAACCGAATCCAAATGCCCGTTTAATCATGGAGCCTCCGTTCCCACGAACCGCGACTGGTGGCCGAATCAGGTGAACCTCGAGGTCCTGCACCAGCACTCGGATCTATCTGATCCGATGGGTAAGGAATTCGACTACGCTAAAGAATTCAAGAGCCTTGATTTGAACGCGGTGATCAAAGACCTTCACGCGCTCATGACCGACTCGCAGGAGTGGTGGCCTGCCGACTTCGGGCATTACGGAGGCCTGTTCATCCGCATGGCGTGGCACAGTGCCGGCACTTACCGCATCGGCGACGGCCGCGGCGGCGCTGGGGCTGGACAGCAACGTTTTGCCCCGCTCAACAGCTGGCCCGACAACGTAAACCTCGACAAGGCTCGCCGCTTGCTCTGGCCGATCAAGCAGAAATACGGCCGCAAAATTTCGTGGGCGGACTTGATGATTCTCGCTGGAAACGTCGCGCTCGAGGATATGGGATTCAAGACATTTGGTTTCGGCGGTGGGCGGGCAGACGTGTGGGAACCCGAAGAATTGAACTGGGGTCCTGAAGGCACATGGCTGGCAGACGAGCGCTACAGCGGCGACCGTGATCTTTCGAATCCTCTTGCGGCCGTGCAGATGGGACTGATTTACGTGAATCCGGAAGGACCGAACGGCAAGCCGGATCCGGTCGCAGCCGCCAGGGACATTCGCGAAACCTTCAAGCGCATGGCCATGAACGACGAAGAGACAGTTGCATTGATTGCGGGAGGGCACACGTTCGGCAAGACCCACGGCGCTGCCATTCCGGCTGACTACGTGGGCCCCGAACCAGAAGGTGCTGACATCCAAGAACAAGGCTTGGGATGGAAGAACAAATTTGGCAAAGGTTGCGGCGCTGACACCATCGGAAGCGGTCTCGAAGTTACTTGGACCCAGACGCCGACGAAGTGGAGCAACAACTTCTTCGAGAACCTGTTCAAACACGACTGGGAACTGACGAAGAGCCCTGCCGGCGCGCACCAGTGGACGCCGAAAAATGGTGCAGGCAAAGGCACGGTGCCGGACGCTCACGATCCCTCGAAGCGCCACGCGCCGTCCATGCTGACCACGGACCTATCGTTGCGGTTCGACCCTGTCTACGAAAAAATCTCGCGGCGCTTCTACGAGCATCCGGATCAGTTCGCGGATGCGTTTGCCCGGGCGTGGTTCAAGCTGACGCACCGCGACATGGGTCCGATCGTACGTTACCTCGGACCGTTGGTTCCGAAAGAACAGTTGCCATGGCAAGACCCGATCCCCGCCGCAAATCATCCGCTGATCAGCGAGCAGGACGCTACCGCGCTGAAGGCAAAACTTCTCGCGTCAGGGCTGACGGTTTCGCAGTTGGTGTCAACGGCCTGGGCGTCGGCGTCAACCTTCCGCGGCTCTGATAAGCGCGGTGGTGCGAACGGGGCACGTATTCGTCTCGAGCCGCAGAAGAACTGGGAAGTCAACCAGCCGGCGGAACTTACGAAGGTGTTACAGAAGCTCGAAGTGATCCAGAAGGAGTTCAATGCTTCGCAATCTGGCGGAAAGAAGGTCTCGCTAGCCGATCTAATCGTTCTCGCAGGCGACGCCGCGATCGAAAAAGCCGCGAAGGCCGCCGGGCACGAGGTGAAGATTCCGTTCACGCCGGGACGCATGGACGCGTCGCAAGAGCAAACCGACGTCGAGTCCTTCGAGCCGCTCGAACCGAAAGCGGACGGGTTTCGCAACTATATCCGCGGCGGGCAGCGGCTTTCGCCTGAAGAGTTGCTGGTTGATAAGGCGCAACTGCTGAGGCTGACGGCACCGGAGATGACGGTTCTGGTCGGCGGTCTGCGCGTTCTGGGCGCAAATGCCGGGAAGTCTCAGCACGGAGTTTTCACGAAGAAGCCCGAGACGCTGACCAATGACTTCTTCGTCAATCTGCTCGACATGAGCACGCAATGGCAGCCGTCGAGCGAATCCAACGGTTCAGGAGCGGTGTACGAAGGGCGCGACCGGAAGACGAATGCACTGAAGTGGACCGGCACCCGTGTCGATCTAATCTTCGGTTCGCACTCCCAGTTGCGCGCCCTCGCCGAGGTTTACGGAAGCTCCGACGCGAAGGAGAAATTCGTGCATGACTTCGTGGCGGCGTGGACCAAGGTGATGGAAAGCGATCGCTTTGAAGTTGCGTAGGCGGGAAGAGTTCTTTAACCGGCTTCGCGCAGCCGTGATCTCGCATCCTGGTCAGCAGGGTCGGATCGCGGCTGCGCAATTTCGAGGGAAAACTGTGGATGCGGGTTGAACGCATGCCATAAGCTTGAGAAGATCAGATCCGTGGCGGTGAAAATCTATCGAGTCTGGCGTAATAAGTCAACCGGTAGAGTGTAAGCGCAAGAAGGTATGGATCGCACGATCAGGCCTGGCATGCCGCCATCTCCCGAGAAATCCGCAACGCCTGAATCCGAGCATCTTGTTTTGAACGAAATGGCTACCGGGGTCGGCCGTTTTCGTTGGGTGATCTGCACTCTTCTACTCTTCGGTGTCACCAAGAACTACATGGACCGCCAGGTCCTGGGTGTGCTGAAAACCACTCTGCAACATGACTTGGGGTGGAACGAAATCGACTACAGCAATTTGGTGTTTTCGTTTCAGGCCGCCTATGCCGTAGGCATGATCCCAATGGGCCGACTCATCGATCGGATGGGCACCCGTCTGGGTTACGCGTTGGCGATGATCTTCTGGAGTCTCGCTTCCATGGCGCACGCCGCCTGTAATTCCTTTGCGAGCTTTGCAGTTGCCCGTTCAGCTTTGGGGCTGGGCGAAGCCGGCGTGTTTCCGGCCAGCATCAAAACGGTTGCCGAATGGTTTCCGCAGAAAGAGCGGGCGCTAGCTACGGGAATCTTCAATGCCGGCGCCAACATCGGAGCCATCATCACACCCTTCATTGTTCCCTGGATAACGATTCACTGGGGTTGGCGTCGCGCGTTCATTGTCACGGGCTCTCTGGGATTTATCTGGGTTGTATTTTGGCTGTTGCTCTATCGCAAACCAGAGGAGCACCCGCTCGTCTCTCAGGGCGAGCTGAAGCACATCCGCAGCGACCAGTCCGCCGCTCCATTCAAAATTAAGTGGGCGAGCCTGCTGCCCTATCCCCAAACATGGGCATTCGTGCTGGGCAAGTTCGTAAGCGATCCGATTTGGTGGTTCCTGTTGTTTTGGATTCCTGATTTTCTGCAACGGGAACACGGCCTCCGTCTGATGCAACTCGGCGTTCCAATTATGGTGATCTACCTGCTTGCCGATGTCGGTAGTGTGGCGGGCGGATGGTTATCCTCTTGGCTGATTCATCGCGGCAAGAGCGTCAACTTTGCCCGGAAGGGTGCGCTCTTGATCTGCGCAGTGTCGGTTGTGCCGATCGTGTTTGCGTACAAGATGGAGAGTCTGTGGGGCGCTGTGTTGCTGATCGGGCTAGCGGCTGCTGCACACCAGGGTTTTTCCGCCAATCTGTTCACCTTGACGTCCGACCTCTTCCCCGCGCAGGCAGTCGGTTCGGTGGTCGGTCTTGGCGGGATGGCAGGCGCCATCGGCGGAATGCTTATGGCCAAGCTCGTGGGCTATCTTCTGCAGTGGACGGGAAGTTACATGATCCCATTCTTCATCGCCGGCTCCGCATATTTGCTGGCGCTGGCGATCATACAATTTCTTGTGCCGCGCCTGCAGCCGGCCGTTATCGGGACATCAGCGCTCTGAAAAATGAAACCGTCCTCTAAACGTCGTTCAACTGGCCTGATCAACCAGCCAGGTCCAGGAACTTCATTGACCCGGTGGCGTCCTCTCGGCAGTTCTGAACGATCTCCAAACGATCACAAGCGCCGACTTTCCGCAAAATGCGATGGATGTGGTTCTTTACAGTCTGCTCAGAAAGATGCAAACGGGCTCCGATCTCTTTGTTGGAGAGGCCAATGCGAATCAGTTCAACCAACTGCTGTTCCCTGCGGCTTAACCCGAATTTTGTGTCCTTCGTGGATTTGAACGAAAGCGAAATTTCGCGAGCAGCACGCCGAAACAATGAGACGGAAAATTGCGGCGGACAGACAGCCTCGCCTCCCGCAACCGCCCGGATGACACGCACGATCTCTGCAGCGGAGGCATTCTTGAGCACATAGCCGACGACTCCCTCGGCGACGGCGCGCAGGAAAGTCGGTTCGTCTTCCTCCATCCCAACCATGATGGATTTGCAGCCTTCCGTGCGTTCTCTCATATGGGCAACAAGGCGGGGCCCAGACAGGGCAATACTGGCTGAGTCGAACAGGACCACATGTGGATTCGTGAGGGCGATCTTCTCCAGGACGGAAGAAGAAAACGCTACAGCGCCGGCCACGCAGATATCCTCTTTATTACGGAGGACTCGGACTAAGGCTTCACGAAGAAGACAATTCTCGGCCAAGAGGAATACAACTGTACGCTCGACAGCCACGCTCTACCTCCACAACTATGCGTACTTGCGCCATTGCCCCCTCGAGCTTTGGATTGATTGGTGCAGCATACGATAACAAGGCTGTGCATTTCCACTACTAACTTCGGTCGTAGACCCTGCATTGGACCATGATCCAGGGTCTGGATCGTTAGCGCGGCGGGTCGCAGCGAACCGAGAGGACGGGCGCACCTTTACCGAGAGCTCTGGGCCCTTCCACCGCCGGCGGAGGCTGCGTACGCCAACTTCAGTCAATCGCCTTGACTTCCGATTCGTCGCGATCCTCATTATGAGGCCGACGTAAGATGCGGAGTTGCGTCTGACGGTTGCGGCTGCGGCGAGCGTTTCTCAAAGTATCGCGCGGGGATGGACGACGCTAGCACTACGATCAAGGGATCGATAGGCCTGAGGTAATAGGTTTCTGGATGCGACAAGTAATAAGCCAACGGAAAGAACACGAATACGACGAGGAAGCGCATCGCCAATGGCCTGTCAGTGTGCCAAAGTCGGCATAATCCCACGAACGCCAGGGACGTCATTGCCGTGCTGAGAAAGATGTTGGGTAAATCCATGGGCTCTTCGGCCAGGTACGCACGATCCAAGCTCCAAAAGCCAGTCCACATATACAACGCCCGCCTGAGCACCCGGCTCAAGTACTGTAGACGATGACCATTGATATACCGTGCTGCTTGCTGCTGTTTAAACGCCATGAAGGCCGGCTCGCCCAGCCTCGCGTACTCTGCGAGTTCCGCGTTGCTGTGGTTCGGGTGGTGGCTGCGATCTACCCAGTGCAACGAATCGCTGGTATTGCCGATGTACAGCTCCAGTCCGAATCCGCTGCGTATTGGAATAAGTCGATGAAAGATCTCGTAGTTGCGCACGACCCAGGGGGCTATCAGTGCCGTGGCCCCGATCGCTGCTGCCAGAACAGGCGCAACCCATGTTCGCCGATTCCTCATGCGTCGCCAGCCAGCCCACAAGCCAAGCAGAGGCACAACGGAAAGGACGACCGGCTCGGTCAGTGCCGCCACGCCGCCTAGAATTCCGAAACCGAGCCAATCCCAAAGCTGCCTGGACTGCTCCAATGTCAGCGCCCACAGAAAGAGGATGGTAAGCAGTAGCGTCACCAGACACGTGGACCACGCCCAATCCGCCCCGTAATAGACTCCGTAAGGATAAAACGCCCATCCCCATCCAGCCCACCGTGCCGCACGGGAGTTGAAACAGATGCGAGCCAGCAGGAATGTCGGAATACAAGTGAGCGCCGAAAACAAGCTGTTCAGCGCCAGGGAAGCCACGATTGAGGTCGGAGTATAGGTTCCGAACAGATGGAATATCCCTGCCAATAGGTACACGTACACAGGTGGAACTACCGCCGTCGGACCGGTGTCGGCGAACACGTTGGCGAATCCACTTCCAGCGACCAGCGAACGGGCTACTCTTCCGAATGCCCAGTGCTCCAGGACAAATGGATCCAGCCAATCGCGATAAAGAAACGGGATCACCGCCAGCCGAATAGCTAGCGCTGTTGCGACCATCGGTGCCCAGGCATGTACTCGGTTCCATCCTTGCCGCGGTCCGGTCAATCCCATTTTCTAGTTTTGCCGCTCTTAGTCCACTCGGCAAACCAGCACCTGTGGATTTCGATAGGGGCACGCCATGCCGTCTACCCCCGGAGCAGCGAGCACGACCCAATCGACGCCATATTCCGCTTTCAGGCGCAAGAAGTCTGACCGTCTGAAGTCGCGCCAGCCACGTTGCGCGTGTGCTTCGCGCAACCAGCGCGGAGCCAGGCGGGGCACTCGAGCCGCCATACCTGCATCTTTCACCGCATCAGCGAGTACACTGCGCTCCGCCAGGGCGCGAAATCCGTGATAGTCTTCGCCGGGCAATTCCAGGTAGTGCGGATCCAGGGCGAATTGACTGTCAACCGGCGTGTTTCCGCTGATCCAGCGGAACGCCTCGACCCAACCGTTACTGGAAGCAACATCTGGGAGTTCCACGTGAGGTGTTTCCGGATACATCTGCCACTGCGCATAAAACATTGCACAACTTAGCGGCAGGAACAGCAGGATCCATCGCCAGGGATTCCGCTTGAGGACATACTGGCCCAGCACTCCCCCAGCTAGCAGAACGAGCAAAAGGTACACGAGGTGAAGAAATCGCATGGGCTCGAAGGGGCGAAAACGTTCCAACGGCAGAGGCAGCAAGAGAATCAGCGCTAATGCCAGCTGAAATAGGCCGAAACATAGGAGTCGACCCGCGACCTGTGCTCGCACCCGCGAACCCTCGCGTTCAGCCCGGACGCGAAGCCACCACAACAATGCGAAGGGTGCTACCACTCCCAGTAATTCATACCAATGCCAATGAGAAACATAGTAGAAGGGGCGCGTGGCGGCAGCTTCGCGCCACGCGTCCGAGGCAGGATCAAAGACCCAACCCAAAGGCACTAACGTGGCGGCCAGTTCTTCCGGGCGCCATCGCACCGCGCGCTTCTCCGTCCTCCACAGCAGAAATAAGCAATAGGAAACTCCGAATGCCGCCATAATCGCATGAACGGAGAAGGCGACGACAAGAAGCAAGATCATCTGCACGCGCCGGCGATCGATGGCGGCGACGATAGCGGCCAAAATCGCTGCGGTGGCCACTGCTCGTGCATGCAAATGCTGGTCTGTGAGGCTGAGGCCTGTGCCCGAAACCGGCAATGTGAGAAGAAGGGCAACCAAGGTCACAGCCGCCCACTGAGCGTAGGTTTCCGCAAAGCAACGCCGGCTAATCCGCAGGCATCCCCATAAGATCAGAAACGTCACGACCCACTGCCACAACAAGATACCCCATCCAACAGGCACGTGTGTCCATCTCAATGAGGCTGCGA
>Ga0181537_10004949_pt1 | contig 10904 bp, 7 predicted proteins | sample PEATcosm2014_Bin_39_FD_119765 | JGI IMG/M metagenome (GOLD analysis project Ga0181537, IMG submission 119765) | Peatland microbial communities from MTU Mesocosm Facility, Houghton, MI, USA - PEATcosm2014_Bin23_10_metaG | ecosystem: Environmental > Terrestrial > Soil > Wetlands > Peat | place... | reverse complement strand
GATGACTGGTAGTCGGACTGGTGCACATGCACGTCGGAGTACTCAATGTTGAGCGGCGCGTTCTCTTCGCCTTCCACAGCCGTGCGAATCCCCTCGCGGGCGAAGACGGAACTGAGCGTGGCCGTAATGTCGAGGTTCAGCGTGTCGCCGAACTCATACAGCTTGGAGCTGCCATTCGTCTCCACGCCGGACGCCTCGTGGCGCGTGTCGTGGCGGCCCAGGTTGGATCGGCCCAACGGCCCCAGCAGCTCGCGCAGCGCCTTGTAGCCCAGAAAGTCCATGCTCTTGTCCGTCACCTCGAAACGCGCCTCGCCGTCGCCGCCGCCCTGCTGCCCCGGCCCCTCCGCGGGTTCTTCCGCGTTGATGAAGTTCTGTTCCTGCATCTTCTGGATGATCTGGTCGACCAGCTCATCCACCTGGTCCGCGGAGAGCTCATCAAACTTCTGCTGTGATTCCTCGTCGAACAGCTCGCCCGACTCCAGCGCCTCGCGAATCGCCTCGCGCAGGTTTTCCATCGTCTGGTTGTTCAGTTCGCTGAACTGCGCATAGGGGTCCTGAAAGCCGGAGTCCAGCAGAAAATCCGCCAGCGCCTGCATCAGGTCCTCAAGGCCGATCGAGGAAGCCAGGTCGCCGGTAAACTTCGTATAACGAGTGCGCTTCAATCGATCCGCCCCCTAACCCATTCTAGAACGGACCGGGGCGATTACCTCCGCGCCATCCCAGCCCCAACAACAATGCCCCTGACGGACCGCTCGAGCGGTTCATCAGGGGCATCCTGAAAGGTGAGTTGCGAATGCGGAGGTTAGGCGTTGCGAACAAAACGACGCCGTGCAATTCCAGCCAGCGAAAGCAGACCGGTACCGAGCGTCGCCAGCGTGCTGGGCTCCGGAATCGGGCTTGTCCCTGCCGCAGCCGGCAGACCGGCCTGGGCATAGGCGAGAATGTCGGCACCGCTGCCGCCCGTACCATTGACAACGCCGTTGGTCGACAGATCGGAGAAGGTTGTCAGGCCACCGTCATCCCAGTATTCGAACGACAGATCGTAGTCGTCGCCGACGGTGGTGGGTACGTACTGATCGATCGCATCGTACGCCTGGACCGCGCCATCGTACCAGCAGGTTGCAAAGTCGCTGCCGCAGCTGTCAGAGAAGAAGCCCCCGTACGAGGCGCCGTAGACGTTGGCATAAGCCCACTCGGCATCCGTATTGGTGCCCGGGGTGCCCAGGGCAAAGTCCGGGTCCTGAATAAGGTTCGTGATGCTGCCGGTGGTGAGGTCGGTAAGAGTGACGTCGCTGACGTAGACGAATGCTGGATCCTCGCGGAATGCCAACGTGATGTCGGTACTCGTCTCGCTAGCTACGAACGTCCCAGACGCCGAAGCCGGCGCGGCCGAATTGTGGTCGATGGTTACAGCCGCTGTACCTGTCTCAGTGCCGCCAAGATCAATAATCGCTCCGGTGGGAGGTCCTTCATTCGTCTGTGCGTAAGCTGAACTCGCACTCAGGATCATGCCAACCGAAACCACCGCGCCCGTCATCACTGCTCGCAATGCAGAGTTCATATCAAATCTCCTTGGATGAACCTAAGTTCTGCCTCTCACTTCAGGGCGTGGTGTCGTGCACCTTTCGCCTCCAATGCCTCTTGAGTCTGCTCTTAGAGCATTTAAAATGCCAAATGCGGCCTCATCGAATCAGCGGGTTACAAACCAATTCTCGATTCCATGCGCAGGATTTTGCATCCCCGGGTGAACTTGTGTGCCACTTTCACTCCGCTCTAATGGTTTCAGGTCACTCAGAGGCGAGGAAGCGCCCGCTCCAGGCTGTGCGCTAGTTGAAACCTCTACGAGTGCGGCTCTTGGCGTAGTCTTCGCGCTCCGTCTCGCGTTCGCGAACCTTCTCCGCGTAGCGGTTCGCTTCTTCGATCCGCGATTTCTTTTCGCCCGCAGAAAATACTCTCTCCTCGGCGCGGCTCAGTCGCTTGTGCGCGTACATGCCCTCCAGCAGGAACTCGGCCGCACTCACCGCGATCTCCGGCCTCGCCTTCGCTGTAACATCCAACGGCGCGAGCGTCTGGATCAGCCCCTGGATCTGTTCGAGCTCCTTCAGCGAACCGGCCGACGCCTGCGCATCGCTCAGCTGCACCGTGCCCCCCAGGTTGAACCACTGCTCAATCTGCTGTGTATTCGTGCCCGCAAAGTAGATGTCGAACACACGCATCACGGCATTGCGGATAATCTCGCGCACTACGGTGTCGGCGCCGCGCATCTCGCCCTCGTATTCCAGCTCAATCTTGCCCGTAATGCCGGGCAGCGCGGCGTAGATATCGCCCACCCGCGCCACCACCAACTCCTCGCCGTGCTGCAGCGCCCGCCGTTCCGCGTTCGACACCACCAGCTCCATGGTGGTGATGGGCAGCCGCTGCGAGACCCCCGAGCGCTTGTCCACCTTCTTGTCCTCGCGGGCGGAGAACGCGATCTGTTCCACCACCTGACGCACGTAATGCGGAATCTCGACGCCGCCTTTGCCCGGTTTGCCGTTCCTGCCCGTGCGCGCCGTCCACGCCTCCTGCGCGGTAATGCGAATGCCTTCCTCAAGCTTCTCCGGGTAGTGCGTGCGGATCTCCGAACCGATGCGGTCCTTCAGCGGCGTCACGATCTTGCCGCGCGCCGTGTAGTCCTCCGGGTTCGCCGAAAACACGATGGCCAGGTCCAACTCAAGGCGCACCGGATAGCCCTTAATCTGCACGTCGCCTTCCTGCATGATGTTGAACAGCGCCACCTGTATCTTGCCCGCCAGATCCGGCAGCTCGTTGATGGCGAAGATGCCGCGGTTGGCGCGTGGCAGCAGTCCGTAATGCATGGTCAGCTCGGAGCCCAGATCCTGATTGGAGCGCGCGGCCTTGATCGGGTCAATATCGCCCACCAGGTCGGCCACCGTCACATCTGGCGTCGCCAGTTTTTCCACGTAACGGTCCTCTGGGGTCATCCACGCAATCGGCGTCGCGTCGCCCAGCTTCGCAATCATGTCGCGTGAGTACTTCGAGATCGGCGCGTACGGGTTGTCGCGGACCTCCGACCCGGCCACGTAGGGCGCCTGCGGATCGAGCAGCGTGGTCAGCGCGCGCAAAATGCGCGACTTCGCCTGCCCGCGCAGCCCCAGCAGGATGAAGTTATGCCGCGAGAGCACCGCATTCACCAGTTGCGGGACGACCGTGTCCTCGTAGCCGACGATGCCGGGGAACAGCGGGCCGCCATTTTCTCTTCCGGCGTTCGCGCGCAGCCGGGCGATCAGGTTCTCGCGCAGTTCATCCTTCACGGAGCGGCCGACCCGGTCGGGGGTAAATTCGCTGGCGCGCAGCGCGCCAAGGGTGGTGGGAAGGGCAATTGCCATAATCAAAGTATAGATGTTTGCCGCCGGCTTGCGCGACGCGGCCCCTTCGGGCGCGATGATCGCACCGAACGACAGAAGGCGGAGATCAGAAATCGGAAATCTCGCCCCTTGAGGTTCCCATCGCAAGCAAAACCACTTATCCTGTACCCATATGCCAAAGCTATCGGTACGCGATCTGGATCTGGCCCACAAGCGTGTGCTCATCCGCGTGGACTTCAACGTCCCCTTGAAGGACGGCCTGATCACCGACGACACTCGCATCCGCGAGACCCTTCCCACCATCGAGTACGCCCTGCGCCACAAGGCCAAGGTCATTCTCTGCTCCCACCTCGGCCGCCCCAAGGGCAAGCCGGTCGAGTCCATGAGCCTTCGCCCCCTGGTTGCCCGCCTGCGCCAGTTGCTCGAGCAGGTCCTCAACCTCTCGGAGAACGTTGCCTTCTCTCCCGACTGCGTCGGCGAAATCGCCATGGAGTTGTCCAGCCAGCTCGAGTCCGGGCAGACGCTGCTCCTGGAAAATCTCCGCTTCCATCCCGGCGAGGAGGCCAACAACCCCGCCTTCGCCGCCCAGCTCGCCGCGCTCTGCGACGTCTATGTTAACGATGCCTTCGGCAGCGCCCACCGCGCCCACGCCTCCACTGAGGGCATCACCCACTTCGTCAAGCAATCCGCCGCAGGCCTGCTGATGGAGAAGGAACTCAACTTTCTTGGCAAGGTCCTTACCGACCCGGACCACCCCTTCGTCGCCATCATCGGCGGCTCCAAGATCTCCGGCAAAATCGATGTCATCGACAACCTGCTCGACAAGGCCGACACGTTGCTGATCGGCGGCGGCATGGCCTATACCTTCCTCAACGCGCTCGGCCAGACCACTGGCAAGTCGCTCATTGAAGCCGACAAGATCGACGTCGCTAAGGCCGCGCTCGACAAGGCCAAGGCCAAAGGCGTCAGCCTGCTGCTGCCCGTCGACCACGTTCTCGCCGACAAGTTCGCCGCCGACGCCAAGACCCAGATCTTCCGCGGTGACGGCCCCTTCCCCGCCGAGCTCATGGCCCTCGACATCGGCCCCGCAACCATCGATCTCTTCGCCAAGGAAATCGCCGACGCACATACCATTCTGTGGAACGGCCCTATGGGTGTGTTCGAACTCCCTGCCTTCGCCCACGGCACCAACGCCATCGCCGAACTTGTCGCCGCAAACGAAAATGCCACCACCATCGTCGGCGGCGGAGACTCAGTCGCGGCGGTCCACCAGGCCGGCGTCGCCGACAGGATCACCCACATCTCCACCGGCGGCGGAGCCTCCCTCGAATTCCTCGAAGGCAAAACCCTCCCCGGCGTGGCCGCCCTCACCGACAAGTAGAGATGTAATTCAGTTCTACTCTTGGGCAGCGATTCAGTCGCGCGATAAGTCGCCAAGGCCAGTTAGTGCGCTTTGCGCCAAACCTCAACCTCACGGAAATCTCTCACCGAAGCAGACTAACAGAGCTCATCTCACCGCCTGTAAGCGCGGTCACTTCCCACATTCAGCCGCGGATGAAATACTTACCTCATGCCTACCGCACGCAAAAAACTCATCGCCGCCAACTGGAAGATGTACAAGACTCCCGACGAAGCCGTCGCCTTCATCAATGCGTTCCTCCCGCTCGCCGCTGCCCACAGCCACGCCGAAGTCGTGCTTTGCGCCTCGCCCACGCTGCTGCCCGCCGTGGTCGAAGCCGCGCGCAACCATCCCATTCGGATTGCCGCGCAGGACATGCACTGGCTGGATCAGGGCGCTTACACCGGTGAGACCTCGCCGCTGATGCTTAAGGCCCTCGGCGTCACCCACGTCCTCATCGGCCACAGCGAGCGCCGCCAGTACTTCAACGAGACCGATGAGAGCGTCAATCTTAAGCTCAAGTCCGCTCTCGCGCACGGCCTCATCCCCATCGTCTGCGTCGGCGAACAGCTGGCCGAGCGCGAAGCCGGCCAGACCTCCGAAGTCCTTGAGCGCCAGACCTCCGTCGCGCTCAGCGGCATCGATCCGGCCACCGCCACGCCGCTGGTCATCGCCTACGAGCCCGTCTGGGCCATCGGCACTGGCCGCACCGCAACCCCGGAGATCGCAGACGAGGCGCACAAGATCATCCGCGCCCAAATCGCAAAATCGCTCTCCCCTGCGCTCGCAGCCTCGACCCGCATCCTCTACGGCGGTTCCGTCAAGCCGGATAACACTGCCACCCTCTGCGCCTGCCACGACATCGACGGCGCGCTGGTCGGCGGCGCCAGCCTCGACCCGGCATCGTTCGCCAAAATCGTCGCCAACTCCGCCGCCTGATCTCGCAGCACTCTGTGGCAATTAAGAAACGAACGCCCGTGCCGAGTCCAACTCCCGGCAGGGGCGTTTTTGTAATGCTTCAGATGTCCTTGGCCAATCCCTACCGGCGATGACGCCGATGGTAGTAATGCCTGTGATACCTGTGATGCCCATGCACCACAACCACAACTCCAACTGCTGCTTCAGCCTGTGGCGGCGTGTAGAAGCCCGCGAACATAAACAACATCGCCAACCCTAACAACCATCGTCCCATTCGCATCTTCACTTGGATCCCCGATACTGCTTGGCCCAACGTAGGCCAGCACTAGGTAGGATGCCGAAAAATGCCTGCGCGGCAGAGTATTCGTACGCAATCGCAACCCACCAAAACCCCAGGCAGCCCAAACTTCGCAAAGTCCCGTCTTTACTCAAATCTGATGACTGAAAACTGTCTACTGTCTTTACCGCACCACCCCAACCTGCTCCATCGGCCAGTAAACAAACACCGCCTTGCCATAGATCAGGCTGCGGTCCACCGGCCCGAACTCGCGGCTGTCGCTGGAGATTGACCGGTGGTCGCCCATCACGAAATACTCGTGCGGCGGCAGCACCATCTCCGCCTGCGAGCGGTCGTCGGCGAAGCGGCTGGGAACGTACGGCTCCGGCAGCAGCTTTCCGTTTACGTACACCAATCCATGGTTGATTCGCAGCCGATCCCCCGGCAGCGCGATCACGCGCTTGATGTAGCTCTGCTCGTGGTCGCGCGGATACTGGAACACGACTACATCGCCCTGGTGAATGTCCCCCACGCGATACGCAATCTTGTTGATGAACAGGCGGTCCTGGTCTTCCAGCACCGGCAGCATGCTGGTACCCTCCACCCGCACTGGCTGGTACAGAAAGATGATGATAAACGCCGAGACCGCCACCGACACTACCAGGTCGCGCCCCCACGAGCGCCAGCTCGCGGACGGCGTGCCCTCCGGCCTCTCTTCTCCTCGATTCCCTGGGTCAGTCACACTTTCTCCTAGCCTCATTCGTTAGACGCAGCAGGGCCGCCCCGCGCCTCCCAAACCTGCGGCACACTGGCCACCACCGCGTCCCTCGCCGAATTCCATAGACTTTCATGGTCAACATGATACATTCTGTATTGGATGGAGTAATAGGACGTTGTCCCGGGAACGAACTGCACCGGAGCGTTCGGCGCCCGGCCAAGCCCATGCTCCGCCCATCAGTCAGTCGGCCACTTCTCGAGATTCCGCTGGCGTGTGACGGAGTGTATGCTCAAACTTAGGGCGACTGTGGCGGCAGGCCATAGAGGTGCAGTTTTGTTGCCCAACAACCAAACAGACTGATGCAACGTCAGATAATAGCGTCAAACAACGGCGGCGGAATCCTATGGCCACAATCACTATGCTCGAACAGCAGGTCGCGCCCAAACCTCCCGCGCATCACTCCGAGGTAGCCCACGACCCCACCACCGAAACCTCAAACATTGCGTCCGAGGGCCTCGACACTAAATCCGCTCTCGACATCGCGCGCATCATTAACCACGAAGACGCCAGGATAGCAGCCGCCGTTAAGAAGGCGCTCCCTGAAGTCGCCATCGTCATCGATATCGTCGCCCGCTCCCTGCGCGATGGCGGCCGTCTCATCTACGTCGGCGCCGGCTCTTCGGGACGCATCGCCGCGCTTGACGCATCCGAGTGTCCACCAACCTTCTCCACTATGCCTCAGCAGGTCCAGTACATCATGGCTGGCGGACCCAAAGCCCTCGCCTCCGCCTCCGACGTCAATGAGGACTCGCCCGAAATCGGCCAGCGCGATGTAGCCCGCCGCAGGCCCACCCGCAAGGACATTGTCATCGGCGTCTCCGCCTCCGGAAGCACCCCCTACGTCGTCGGCGCAGTCGAGTATGCGCGCGCCCGCGGCGCCATGACCGCCGCCATCACCTGCAACACCGGCACTCCGCTCTCTGAGGTGGCGGACACCACCATCGTCGCCGAGGTCGGCCCCGAAGTCGTCTCCGGATCGACCCGCATGAAGTCCTCCACCGCCCAGAAGATGATCTGCAACATGATCACCACCGGCGCCATGACCCGCCTGGGCTACGTCTATGACAACCTCATGGTCAACGTCCACATGAAGAACGCCAAGCTGGTCGAGCGCGGCATCCGCGTCCTCATGAAGGTCTGCAAGATCGACCGCGACGCCGCCATCCGCACCATCAAGTCGGCCGGAAAATCCATCCCCATCGCCGTGGTCATGCTCAAGGCCGATGTCGACAAGATGGAAGCCGTCCGCCGCCTCGCCAAGTCCGACGGCAACGTCCGCCTCGCCATCGACGACTCCCGCCTCGAACTGTAGCAGCCGCCAGCCATGCCCACACGCTCGGGATGGCGGCTTCGCGACACCCTCACTGCCATCGCGCTCTTCCTTGCCTCTGCCGCCTTTACCCTCTGGCAGAATACGCGCGTCGCTGCCCTCTGGGACATCAGCTTTCTGCTTGACACGAGCTACCGCTTCTCCCTCGGCCAACTCCCCTACAAGACCCTCCCCTTCCCCTACGCGCCGCTCACCTTCCTCGTCCACGCCCTCATCATCCGCCTCTTCGGCCGCGTCTACTTCCCCCACATCCTCCTCTCCGCGCTGGAGGCAGGGACCGCAACCCTCCTCACCTGGCGCATCCTCATCGCCCTGCTTAAACCTCTGTCCGATCGAGCCTGGCCCCTCGCCACACTGCTCGCAGCTCCGCTCATCGTCCTGGGCATCTACGGCATCTACCCCCATCCCATCTATGACAGCGACGTCATCCTCGCCGTCCTGCTCGTCCTATATCTCTTCCAGCGCTGCTCATCCAGCGCCGCCGCCAACCCCGTCCTCTGCTTCCTCACTGGCGCCGCCTGCGTCTTCCCGCTCTTCTTCAAGCAGAACATCGGCCTGCCCTTCCTCTTCGTCACTCTGGCAGCGGCAGCCGCCATCGCCATCGCGCGCGGCCGGCAACACATCGGCATCTCACCGCAACTCTGGCTCTTCGCCGGAGTCTTCGTCACCCTCGCAGTTGCACTCCTCACCATCCACATCTCCGTCGGCCTGCACAACTACTTCTACTGGACCATCACCTTCGCTCGTCAACGCCGCCTGCCCGGCATCGCGGTCATGCTCTCCACTTATCGCCAGCCTTCGCTTCTCTGGACCATTCCAGCCGCCATCGCCGCTCTTATCCTCCTCCGCCGCGACACCGGTGGTATAAGCCGCCGCTGGATCGCCTTCATCCTTCTCGCCGCCCCGTTTCTCTACACCATCGCCGCCCTCGCTTTCACCACTGACCCAGACGACCGGGCCGACCAACTCCTCTCCCTCTGGCCGCATATCCTGATCCTCTCGGCCGCGCTCGCCCTCTGGAACCTTCGCCCGCACAAACTCGCCGCCGATCCCACGCTCCGGCCCTACATTCCCGCCATTCTCCTGGTCACCATTCACGGTGCGTTCCTCTCCCAGCAACTCTGGGGATCCACCTACGCCCTCTGGCCTCTGCTCACCCTGCTGGTCGCGATCCTGCTCACCCAGATCCCCACCATCGCGCGCCCGATGTCCCTCGTCATCGCCGCAACCTTCCTGCTCTGCGGCGGCCTTTACGCCACCAGCCACGAGCGCCTCAGCTACGTCTACCTCGACGGCCCGCGCGCCCACTCCACCCTCCCCGAACTCCGCGGTCTAACCACGCCCGGCCCCTGGATTCCCGGCTTTGAAGAGCTCGTCCGCGTCACCAACGCGGAAATCCCCGCCGGCGACGGCATCCTCCTGCTCCCCGGCGAAGATCCCTTCTACTTCGCCACCGGCCGAGTCCCGCTGTTTCCCATCCTGCTCTTCGACCCGGCCACCGACCCCTACACCCCCGCGCAGACCCTCGACGAAGCCCGCGCCCGCAATATCCGCTGGCTCATCGTCAACCGCCAAACCCAGCTCACCGGCCCGCCGCATCCCGACCTCGCCGAGATCACCCGCACCCTCGAACAGGACTTCGTTCCCGACCGCACCCTCGCCAACTACACCATCTACCGCCGCAAATAGAGCGCCCAACCCACTCCACTCACTGGCCTTCCGTTGGCCGGCATAATCTTGATTTGCGACCATCGGAAGCACCACGCGAAGCCCCAAAAGGGCGTGCGAACGCCTAAACTAGCCAGATGGATAAGTTTGTCGTTCGCGGAGGAAATCCCCTCCTGGGCACCATCAAGGTCTCCGGAGCAAAAAACTCCGCGCTCCCCTGCATGGCCGCCGCCATCCTCACCGAGGGCGAGATCGTCCTCGAAAACATCCCCCAGGTCCGCGACATCGAGACCGAGCGCCGCCTGCTCACCGCCATGGGCGCCGAGGTCGAGCTCGGCTACGGCCGCGCCCTCCACCGAACCCGCATCAAGTGCGGCATCCTCTCCGACCCCGTCGCCAAATACGAGATCGTCAAGACCATGCGCGCCAGTTCGCTGGTCCTCGGCCCACTCATCGCGCGCACCGGCATCGCCCGCGTCGCCATGCCCGGCGGATGCGCCATCGGCGGCCGCCCCATCGACCTGCACATCAAGGGCCTCGAAGCCATGGGTGCCACCATCACCCAGGACCACGGCTATCTCGAAGCCCGCAGTCCCAATAACGGAAGCGACCGGCTCAAAGGCGCGCACATCGTCTTCGACAAGATCACCGTCACCGGCACCGAAGACCTGCTGATGGCAGCCACGCTCGCCGACGGCGAGACCGTCTTCGAGAACTGCGCCCGCGAGCCGGAGGTCACCGACCTGGCTGCGCTGCTGAACGCTATGGGCGCAAAGATTGAGGGCGCGGGCACCTCCACCATCAAGGTGAAAGGAGTTGCGAGGCTGCATGGTGCGCGCCACCGCATCAACCCCGACCGCATTGAGGCCGGCACCTTCCTGATCGCCGGCGCAATCACCGGCGGCGACCTCAATATTGACTGCTGCAACCCCGCGCATCTCGGCGCCGTCATCGCCAAGCTCGAAGCCTGCGGCGTTAAGCTGGACGTCGGCAGCGATCACATCCGCGTGCGCTCCGGCGGCGCACTCACGGCCGCCAACATCTCCACCGAAGAATACCCGGGCTTCCCCACCGACATGCAGGCGCAGTACATGGCTTTGGCTACCCAGGCCGAAGGCACGACCACGGTGAAAGAGAATATTTTCGAGAATCGCTTCATGCATGTG
>Ga0181537_10004948_pt1 | contig 10905 bp, 14 predicted proteins | sample PEATcosm2014_Bin_39_FD_119765 | JGI IMG/M metagenome (GOLD analysis project Ga0181537, IMG submission 119765) | Peatland microbial communities from MTU Mesocosm Facility, Houghton, MI, USA - PEATcosm2014_Bin23_10_metaG | ecosystem: Environmental > Terrestrial > Soil > Wetlands > Peat | place... | reverse complement strand
CCGTACGAATACAGCGTTCCGGGCCACGCCACCGATTTCACCCCGCAAAACGAAGCCTGATCACCCAACCCTAGATTCATGGACATCCCGTACACATCAACCCCCCGCCCGGACACCGGCCTGTTCAACGCCAAGGTTGGCATCTGGCTCTTCCTGGCCTCCGAAGTCATGCTCTTCGGCGCGCTCTTTCCCTCGTACATACTTTTGCGCGTCGGCGCCGCGCCCGGCGACTGGCCGCACGGACTGTTGAACGTCTGGCTGGGCATGACCAATACCATCGTCCTCATCGTTTCCAGCATCACCGTGGTCATGGCCTGGGCCTCCCTCAAGATGAAGGATTTCGGGAAGTTCCGAAAGTACCAGTCCGTGACGCTGCTGTGCGCCCTGTGCTTTCTCGGCATCAAATCGTACGAGTATCACGACAAGTTCACCCACTACGAAGTGCAGTTGAACGACGGCACCACGGTTCAGGTGAAAGACGACAAGGGAACATCGGACGTGCAGCTCAAGAGCAACGGGGTGCTGGACGGGCACATTTTGGAAAGAGACGCGGACAAGCTCGTGATCCACGGTGAAATCGTGGATAAGGCCGCGCAGGCGAAAGTCACCCATGCCTGGCAGGCCAGCGAAATTCCCGAGGTGGAGATCACGGTCAAAAAGGCCGATATCAAATACATGGAAAACTACGGCCCGTGGCACAACACCTACACGGCCATTTATTTCACGCTGACGGGGCTGCACGCCTTGCACGTCATCGGCGGCTCCATCGTGATTTTCTTCATCTGGGGTCCCCTGGCCGGAATGTGGAAGACCGACCCCGAACGTTACACGAACCGCGTCGAGGTTTCCGGCCTCTTCTGGCACTTTGTTGACTTGGTCTGGATCTTCCTGTTCCCCGTCCTCTACCTCCTGTAAAGCCATGAGCGATCACGACAACGCCCACGATATTCAAAAAAGCGTCAAACGCTACCTGTTCGTATTTTACGCGCTGATTGCCGGCACGATCCTGACGGTGATGGCGTCACGGCTGCCGATTGAAAGCGTGGCCCTCACGGTGGCCATCGCCCTGCTCATCGCTTGCGTGAAGGGTTTCCTGGTGGCAGGTTATTTCATGCATCTGATATCCGAGAAAAAGATGATTTACGGCATCCTGATCGCGACCGTTTTCTTCTTTGCCGGCCTGATGTTCCTGACCGTCTGGTCGATGGACCACAACAGCCTGATTCACATGGCGCCCAATGTCCCTTAAAGCGTTTCATATTGTTTTTATCGTTGCGTCCGTCCTGCTGGCCGCGGGATTTGCCACGTGGTCCATCATGAATTATTTCGGGCCCGGCGGACGTCTGGCGGACCTGCTCGTGGGCATCGGTTCCGCGCTGGTGGCCGTGGCCTTGCTTTGCTACGAACGTTATTTTCTGAAGAAGACAAAAGACATCAGTTATCTATGAAGTGTTGCAACCGAATCAAATGGGCCGGCCTACTCGTGGTCGCGGCGCTCGCGCTCCACGCGGATGCCGCCCGCGCCTGCGCGGCCTGCTTTGGCAAGTCCGATTCACCGCTCGCCTCGGCCATGAACTGGGGAATCTTCAGCCTCATGGCCGTGGTGGTTTCCGTGCTGGGCGGGATCGCGAGTTTCTTCATCTACGTGGCGAGACGGTCGGCGGCGCAGCACGCGCCGGAAACGCCCGTTCCGCAGGGTGAAATGACTGCCTCAACGCAAAAGGCCTGACCATGAACGAAATTTTTGGGAAATTGCTGGGACTGCCGGTGCTGGCGTCGGAACACGGCGCCAAGGTGGATCAACTCATCATTTACGTCCATTACCTGATGGCCGCGCTGTTCGTGGGCTGGATTTTGTATTTCATCTATGTGCTGCTGCGTTTCAACCACAAGGCCAATCCCAAGGCGGATTACGTCGGCATCCGCACTCATGCGTCCAATTACATTGAGATGGCTGTGGCGCTGGTGGAGGGAGTTTTGCTGCTCGGCTTCGCCGTTCCCATGTGGGCGAAGGCGGTGGACAGCAGCACGTTTCCGACGCCGGACCAGCATCCGGTGACCGTCCGCATCATCGCGCAGCAGTTCGCATGGAACGTGTTTTACCCGGGACCGGACGGCGTGTTTGGCCGGCGGGATATTTCGCTGGTTTCCTCGGACAATCCCTGGGGCATCGATCCGAATGATCCCAACGGGAAGGACGATTTCGCCCCCATCCAGAACCAGATCCATTGCGTGGTGGGCCATCCGCTGGTCATCACGCTCACTTCCAAGGACGTGATCCATTCCTTCAAGGTCATTGCGATGCGGGTGACGCAGGACGCGATTCCGGGCGTGCCGATTCCGCTTCATTTTGTCCCGACGAAAGTCGGGGTCTATCAAATCAACTGCGCCCAGTTGTGCGGCGTCGGTCATGCCAGCATGTCCGGCGGCCGGATTTACGTGGACACGCAGGAGGATTACGACAAATGGTTTGCCGGACAGGCCAAGGCGGCCAGCACTTCCGCCAAGAGCTTCGAATAGACCGGGACTCTTGCCGGACGGCGCAGTTGCGCAATTTCGTTGCACAGAATGCCGGCCGGCGTGCAGCCTCCGCGCCGAGGCCTTGTGGCCGGGCAGATGAACGCATGAACAACCCCCCGCGTAAAATCGAATGGCTGGTTTGGGGCGGCTTGATCCTGATCATTGCCGTCATCGGGGCGGCGTTTGTGCGCTCGCAGATGGCCGCGCCCGACGCGCCCCTGCCGGTCATCGGGCAGCTTCCCAATTTCCATCTGACCAACCAAAACGACGAAACGGTATCCATGGCCGCACTGCGCGGCAAGGTCTGGGTCGCGGACATCATCTTCAGCCGCTGCCCGGGGCCGTGCCGGACCATCACCAGTCAATTCGAGATCATGCAATCGTCCCTGCCCGCGGACCAGTCCGTACGCCTGGTGACCCTCACCAGCGACCCGGATTACGACACGCCGCGGGTCCTGAAGAAATTCGCGTCCCAATTCAATGCCGACACCAACCGCTGGTGGTTTCTCACCGGCAACAAGCGGGAAATCCGCAGCCTGGCCGTAAACGACTTCAAGTTTGTGGTGATGGAAAAGCCGCCGGGCGACCGCAGCGTGCCGGACGATTTGTTCATCCACAGCACGTGGTTTGCGCTGGTGGACCAGCAGGGCCGGGTGCGGGGCTGGTTTGACCACAGCGGGCGGGAACACGCCATTTTCGAATCCGACGACCCGGAGGCGCAGGCGCAGCTTCAAGCGGCCATCCGGCAACTGCTGCGGCAGCCGCTGTCATGACCATCATGGATTTGCCCGCGGTGAACGGCTCGCTCAACGGGCTGAGCGCGGTGCTTTTGAGCTTTGGCTATTATTTCATCCGGCGCGGAAACCGCACGGCGCACCGCAACTGCATGATCGCCGCGTTCGTGACCTCCACGCTGTTTCTCGCGTGCTATCTCACGTATCACATCTACCTCGGAGTGGTCCTGCATCGCGGGCCGACGCGGTTTGAACACCCCGCCTGGTTCCGTCCGATTTATCTGACCATTCTGATCACACACACTTTTCTGGCGGTGGTGATCGTGCCGCTGGTGTTCATGACTTTGAGCCGCGCCGTGAAGCAGCGTTTTGATCTGCACAAAAAAATCGCGCGCTGGACCTGGCCGCTGTGGATGTACGTATCCGTGACCGGCGTGATTATCTACTTTCTCCTCTACAAAATCTTCCCGCAGCATCAGGGCTAGGTTAACGAGTCATATCGATGACTCTGCTGTTTGGGACTTTCGAACGCTCCTCAAAATATATACCGGTAAAAAAGAAAACTAAACCGACAGCTCCGAATACAAGCGCACCAGACCACTCGATTCCCCCACCGTCCGAAAGGCCAATTCTCTTGCGCATCTGGAACAAGGAGTCCTTTTCCGCCCCGCCCGGAAGGCCAAGATTTCGACCAAAGTCTGCCCCCGCTGCGCGTTGACGAGCGTAGCTGTCAACAATCACAAGTTGTCTGCCAATCAATCCGTCGGCAACAAGCCATCTCGTAATTCCGTACGTCATGAACATGGCGAAAAGCATGAAACACAGAATTGAACCAAAACGGTAATATGGTTTCATAAGGTTCCTCCCATTGATAGACAACATCCACTCCCTGTCCAGCATCCATGCTGGCATTCCGACAGACGGACGTTCCAGTTAAGGCAGCAACTTCCCCACCAGCCCGCTGATCGTCTTGCCGTCCGCGCGGCCGGCGGCCTTGGCCTGGACGGCCTTGATGACCGTGCCCATGTCCTTCTTGGTCGTGGCGCCGAGTTCCGAGATGGTGTCGCGCACGAGTTTTTCGAGAACTTCCGGGGTGAGCGGCTGCGGCAAAAAAGATTCGAGCACGGAGATTTCCTGTTTCTCCTTCGCGGCGAGTTCCGCGCGGCCGCCCTTCTCAAACTGTTCGACGGAATCGCGCCGCTTCTTGACTTCCTTCTGCACGAGGGCGACGACTTCGGCGTCCGGCAAATTGTCCGTCTTGCGCTCGATTTGGGCGTAGCCGAGGGCGGATTTGAGCATGCGGAGGGCGGAAAGCCGGTCGGCATCCCGGGCGAGCATGGCGGCCTTGATTTCCTGGGAGATGCGCTCCTGCAAACTCATGCGGTCACTCAGTGGCCTTGAGATTGCGCAACGCGTCGCGCACCTGCGCCGCCTTCTCGTAGTCCTCGTTCGTGACCGCCTCGTCGAGGTCCCGCTCCAGCCGTTCGCGCTGGCTCATCGGGCGCAGGGTGAACACCTGCTCGAGCCAGTTTTTGAGCCAGGTGATCTCGCCGCATTGTTCCAGCATGTCGGTGCGCTCGTGCTTCCGGTAAAATTCCCGGATGCGCGCGATACCGTGCTCAATTTGCTCCACGGCCGCGTTGTAATCCTTGACCTCCAGCGATTGCGTCGCGCAGGCCCGCGTCTGGATCATGAGCAACTGCGGGCGAAACTGCTGCAGCGACCACGAGAGTTCCTCGTTCTCGGCGTATTTTTCAACGAAATCCAGCACCGCGAGGTTGCGGTCGGTGTCGCGCACCACCGCGGCGTAATCCTTCAATTGCAACTGGCAGTTGTAGCGGTTGTGATATTGAAACGCCTCGAGCTGGAGCTTGACGCAATCGTTCGGCGTGAGCTTGAACCCGGCGTCGTTGCCCTGGTGCGCGGCGAGGTGTTTGTGAAGTTTGGCCCGGTAATGCTCGTAAAGCGAGGCGTGTCCCAGCGGGCGTTTGCCGTCCGGCCGGCCTTCGGCGTTCATTTGGAGCACGCCCAGATCCACGCGCAATTGTATTTTCTCGAGTCCGTCCTTGCCGATGAATTTCCTGACCGCCGGCTGGCCCGGCTGGTAATCCCACTGCTCCAACAGTTGCGAGATGTCGAAACTCATGTGTACACGATAAGGGCTGCGCGCAGACGAGTCAATACAGCGCATCGTCCGTACTTAAGAGGAGCGATGCGGGAGCAGTACGGACAAGGCGGTTACGGGTTTTCTGGTTTGCGAATTTGGCGCCGCGGTGGGCCGCCGCCAGCCTTGGCTTGTTTTGGGCCGCGGCCTCCGGCAACAATCCCGCATGTCGTCGCCCGTTCAAATCGCCATCCATCCGAGCCAGTTTCCTGGCGCGGTGCGGCGGGAATTGCTCGAATCCCTGCGCTCGCGCAAGGTGAACCACAAGTTCCACTACGACAGCGTCAAACAAACCCAAAAATGGCTCGCGCTGCACGAGGCCTATTCGCCGGCGCGGACCGATCCCGATTGCGCCGCGACCTATGACGCCGGCTTCATTGCCGCCGCCGAACGTATCGGCCCGGCGCGCGTACATTTGATTGCGCTGGGTTGCGGCGGCGGCCAGAAAGATGCGCGGCTGCTTCAATTGTTGCGCCAGAACGGCAAACAAATCGCCTGCACGATCTCCGATGTCAGCGTGGCCATGGTACTGGTCGGTCGCGATGGCATTCTCGGCGCGGTGCCGGGCGCGGAATGCCATCTGCTCGTCTGCGACCTTGCGACCGCAGCGGATTTGCCGGAAGTCCTCGCGCCGCCCATCCATCCTGACGCGACGCGGCTCGTCACTTTTTTCGGCATGATTCCAAACTTCGAACCGCAAGTCATCCTGCCGCGGCTCGCTGCGTTGCTGCGCCCGGCGGATTATCTGCTTGTCAGCGCCAATCTCGCGCCCGGCCCCGATTACGCCGACGGCGTCCGGCGGATGCTGCCGCTCTATGACAACGAGCTGACGCGCGAGTGGCTGCTCACCTTCCTGCTCGATCTGGGAGTGGAACGCGGCAACGGCGATTTGGGTATTGCCGTGGAAGACACCGCCGGCGGATTGAAACGAATCGTCGCAGATTTCAGATTCACCCGGCCGCGGCAAATCCGGGTTGGCGACGAAACTTTTGACTTTCCCACCGGCGATGCAATCCGCCTCTTTTTTTCCTATCGCCACACGCCGGAACTCATTCGCAGCCAGCTTGGGGCGCACGGAATGAAAGTCCTCGACCAATGGATTACAAAATCGGGGGACGAAGGCATCTTCATTTGCCAGCGAGACCAGCAGGGCGCTTCTTCAATCCGTCCTCCCTGAAAACCGCGAACTCCACGGGAGAGGCCGTTTCCCGCATAATTGGCTTGACGCCAATTTGCTTTCATTGTGTTCTCAGCCTATGACTTCGCTGGGATTCGCCCAAAAACTGTCGTCATCTGCCATCGGCGCGGGGCGGAATTCCGCTGCCAAATCCGTTTAATAACAATATGTTGACACTTGGTATCATCATCGGCAACCGCGGATTTTTTCCGGCGCACCTGTGCCAGGCCGGCCGCCGCGAAATCCTCAAAGCGCTCGAAGCCCAGGGCATCCGCGCCATCACCCTCCCAGAAGAAGCGTCCAAATACGGCGCCGTCGAATCCCTGACCGACGCCCATAAATGCGCCGACCTCTTCAAGGCCCATCGCGAGGAAATCGACGGCGTGATTGTCACGCTCCCGAATTTCGGCGATGAACGCGCGGTGGCGAACACCCTTCGTTGGGCGGGCCTGGACGTGCCCGTCCTCATCCACGCGTTCAGTGACGAGAGCGCCAAGATGACCATCCGCGACCGGCGCGACAGTTTTTGCGGCAAAATGTCCGTGTGCAACAATCTCCGCCAGTACGGCATCAAGTATTCATTGACGACGCTGCACACCGTGGATCCGGCGCGGCCTGAGTTCGTGGCAGATTTGCTCCGGTTCGCCGCGACTTGCAACGTTGTGCGCAAGCTGAAGAACGTCCGCCTTGGCGCCATTGGCGCCCGGCCCGCCGCCTTCAATACGGTTCGTTACAGCGAGAAATTGCTCGAGGCCAGCGGCATTACCGTGGAAACCCTCGACCTATCTGAAGTCCTCGGCTGGGCCCGCCGCATGACGGATGACGATGTCCACGTCAACGCCAAGCTCGCCGAACTCACGGGCTACACCAATGTCACGGGCATCCCCAAGGTCAGTCTCTTGAAGATGGCGAAGCTCGGCGTGGCCATTGACAAGTGGGTGAAAGACCAGGGCCTTTCGGCGACGGCGATTCAATGCTGGACGGCGCTCGAGGAATTCTATGGTGTCGTCCCCTGCACGCTCATGAGCATGATGTCCAACAACATGCTGCCGAGCGCCTGCGAGACGGACATCGTCGGTCTCCTGGGCATGTATATTCTGCAGGCGGCCTCCGGCAAACCGGCCGCGCTGCTCGACTGGAACAACAACTTTGGCGGCGATCCGAACAAGGGCGTCGTGTTTCATTGCTCGAACCTGCCGAAGGCGTTTTTCGCCGAACAAAAAATGGATTACCAGGAAATCATCGCCGGCACCGTCGGCAAGGAGAACACCTACGGCACAATCGTCGGGCGCATCGCGCCAGGGCCGTTCACCTACTGCCGCATTTCCACGGACGACTTGAACGGCCGCATTTCGGGCTACCTCGGCGAAGGCCGGTTCACGGAGGACAAGCTCGACACATTTGGCGGTTACGGCGTCATCGAAGTCCCGGAGTTTCAAAAACTGCTGCACTTCATCTGCCGCCGCGGCTACGAGCATCATGTGGCGGCCACCAAGGCCTCCGTGGCCGCGGCCATCGAAGATGCCCTGGTCACATACAAGGGCTGGGAAACGTTCCATCACCAGGTCTGAGCCGAACCTGCCATTTCCATGACGGCGCGGTATTCAATCGGTTTGGATTACGGAACCAATTCCGTCCGCGCGCTCGTCGTGGACGTGGCGGACGGCCGTGAAGTCGCCTCGGCCGTGTGGAATTACTCGCACGGCAAGGACGGAGTCGTTCTGTCCTCGGACCCAAACCTTGCCCGCCAGCATCCGGCCGATTACCTGACCGGTGCCGAGGCGGCCATCAAGAAGGCCCTCGCGCTCGCCAAAAAATCTGTGCGCGGATTCAAGCCGGAACACGTCATCGGCCTGGGCGTGGACACGACCGGCAGCACCCCGATTCCCGTGGATGCGCGCGGTCAGCCGCTGGCGTTCGACAAAGAATTCGCAAAGGACCCGGCCGCGCTCGCGTGGTTGTGGAAGGACCACACCGGCGTGGCCGAGGCGGCGGAAATCACGGCGCTCGCGCGCAAAATCCGCCCGCAATACCTCGCCAAATGCGGCGGCATCTACAGCAGCGAATGGTTCTTCAGCAAAATCCTCCACTGCCGGCGCACCAGCCCCGCGGTTTTTCGCGCCGCCCATTCCTGGGTGGAACTGGCCGATTGGGTGCCCGCCGCGCTGACGGGCACCGAGGCGCCCGACCGGCTCACCGCCGGCATTTGCGCGTCGGGCCACAAGGCGATGTACAACGAGGAGTGGGGTGGTTATCCCGACGAGGAGTTTCTCTCGCAACTCGATCCGGAACTCGGGCGCCTGCGCGCGCGGTTGTGTCCACGCGTCTGGGCGATTGACCGCGCCGTCGGCGGCCTGACGGCAGATTGGGCGAAGCGCACCGGCTTGCCCGCAGGTTTGCCGGTGGCGGTCGGCGCCTTCGATGCCCACCTGGGCGCGGTCGGTTGCGGCATCACGCCGGGCACGCTCGTCAAAGCCATCGGCACGAGCACCTGCGACACCATGATCGTGCCGCTGGATCAGAAGCTTGCGGACGTTCCGGGACTCTGCGGCATCGTCAACGGCAGCATTCTTCCCGGCTATTACGGATTGGAAGCCGGCCAGTCCGCCGTGGGCGATATTTTCAACTGGTTCGTCAATTACCTGCAACCGCTGGGCGGCAAGGCGGGTTCGCACGAGGCTTTGAGCCTGGCGGCGGCGAAATTGAAGCCCGGCGCCTCGGGCCTGCTCGCGCTGGATTGGAACAACGGCAACCGCACCATCCTGGTGGACCAGCGGCTCACCGGCCTGCTCGTGGGACAGACGCTTTACACCACGCCGGTGGAAATTTACCGGGCGCTCATCGAAGCCACCGCGTTCGGCGCGCTGACCATCATCAACCGCTTCGAGGAATATGGCGTCAAGGTATCGCAGGTCGTCAACTGCGGCGGCATCGCCGAGAAGAACCCGCTGGTGATGCAGATTTATGCGGACGTGACCGGGCGGCCCATGAAAGTTTCGCGTTCGGGCCAGACTTGCGCCCTGGGCTCGGCCATTGCCGGCGCCGTGGTGGCCGGCAAGCAGGCCGGCGGCCATGATTCCTACGCGGCCGCGCAAAAAGCGATGACCGGCTTGAAGCCGCGCGTTTTCAAGCCCGACCCCGCGCGGCACGCCGTCTACAAGGAGCTTTACGCGCTTTATCACCAACTGCACGACGCCTTCGGGACGGAATCAGGGAGCGGGAAGCTTTACCATGTGATGAAGCAGTTGATTCAAGTCCGCGACCGCGTCCGCAAATGACCGTTCGCCATGCTTAAGGAATTAAAAGCCCAGGTCTGCGCCGCCAATTTGAAGCTCGTGGCCGAGGGGCTGGTCCTGCACACCTGGGGCAACGCGAGCGGCATCGACCGCGCCGGCGGCCGGATGGTGATAAAGCCTTCGGGCGTGCCTTACGCGGAGATGAAACCGGAGCAGATGGTGGTGGTTTCGCTGGAGTCGGGCAAGGTGCTCGAAGGCAAAGCGAATCCCAGTTCGGACACGCCCACGCACCTGGTGCTCTACCGCGCCTTCAAGGAAATCGGCGGCATCGTGCATACGCACAGTTTGTTCGGCACCGTCTGGGCGCAGGCCCGGCGCGAAATCCCCGCGCTCGGCACGACGCACGCGGATTATTTTCACGGCCCAATTCCCTGCACGCGCCTGATGACGACCGCCGAGATCAGGAAGGATTACGAGGCGAACACCGGGGAGGTGATCGTGGAGCGCTTTGCGCGGCTCGATCCGCTCGCGTGCCCGGGCGTGCTCGTGGCCAGCCATGCGCCGTTTACGTGGGGCGAAACGATCAAGGAAGCCGTCCACAACGCTGTGGTTTTGGAACAAGTGGCGCGCATGGCCTCCGAAACCCTGCGCGTCAATCCGGCCATCCGCCCGATGCAATCCGCGCTCCTGGAAAAGCATTATTGCCGCAAGCACGGTCCGGGCGCTTATTATGGTCAGCGTCCAAAATAGCCGGTCGCCGCAGAGCCGGTCATCAACCTCCTTCGCCTCATGAAATTCACCAAAACCCTTGCCGGCGCAGTCCTCGGAATGCTGGCGCTCCCGGGCGGCGCTGTTTGGGCCGCGGAAACCAACTACATCTCGGACCTGGAACTGCGCGTGAGCCAGGGCTGGGGCGATCCGCACAAAGATTTGTCGGTGGACGGCAACCCGCTGGTCATCGGCGGGCACAAATACGAACACGGGCTGGGCACGCACGCCATCAGCATCATGCGTATCGGGCTGGACGGAAAGGCGGAGCGGTTCACCGCGGAGGTGGGCGTTGACGGCGATAAT
>Ga0181537_10004946_pt1 | contig 10908 bp, 11 predicted proteins | sample PEATcosm2014_Bin_39_FD_119765 | JGI IMG/M metagenome (GOLD analysis project Ga0181537, IMG submission 119765) | Peatland microbial communities from MTU Mesocosm Facility, Houghton, MI, USA - PEATcosm2014_Bin23_10_metaG | ecosystem: Environmental > Terrestrial > Soil > Wetlands > Peat | place... | reverse complement strand
CCGCCTTCACCGTCTCGTCGGTTACCCCAAACCGTGGTGGGAGCAGCTTGGCGGCCAGGGTCGCCGTCGCGGCGTTCCACCTTTGGTAGTCGCCCTCCAATCCCGTCCTTGGATAACGCACGACGTCCTCCCCAAATTCTTCCCTCACGGAAACCACGCGAGAGCCCCTGGACGCCGCGACCCTGCGGACAGTGGCCTCGGCCTCGGGCGGCATCCTGCCGATGACGACCGGGCGCCCTTCCTTGATGATTCCGGCCTTTTCGCCCGCGATCGCCTCGAGCGTGTCGCCCAGCATCTCCGTGTGGTCCATGCCGATCGAGGTCACCACGCTTACCTCGGGATCGACGATGTTGGTGGCATCGAGCCGTCCCCCCATGCCGACCTCGATCACGCTGAAATCGCAGCGCTTCCTCGCGAACTGCAGGAAGGCCATCGTCGTCATGAACTCGAAGAAGGTCGGTCGGTCCCCGGGTCCGCCTTCGGCGGCGATCCTGTCGGCGACCGGCTGCAGCTCGCGGACGTAGGCGATGATCTCCTCCTCGGTGAGGATCTCGCGGTCCACCTGGACCCGTTCACCCAGCCGAACCAGGTGCGGAGAGGTGTACATTCCAACCTTCTGCCCCGAGGTCCGCAGGATGGATTCGAGCATGGCGGACACGGAACCCTTCCCGTTGGTGCCCGCAACGTGAATGCAGGGGACGGCCTTTTCGGGATTTCCGATCATCGCGGACATCGGGCCCATGCGGTCGATGCCGAACTTCACTCCCGCAGCCTTCAGGCCGAAGAGATAATCCTGGACGGCCGCGTAGCCGGCCAGCGGCACCTCGGACGTCATTTCCGGAGGCGGTCTAGGCGCTTGCGGCGACCGGTTCCTTCCTGAGGTAAAGCGCCGAGAGGATGTCCCTGAGGCGGTCGCGCATTTCGGTCCGGCTCACGATCTGGTCGATGAGCCCGTGCTTGAGAAGGAACTCGGCCGTCTGGAATCCCGCCGGAAGGGTCTGCTTCGTGGTGTCCTTGATCACGCGCGGCCCGGCAAAGCCAATCACAGCCTTGGGCTCGGCCAGGATGACGTCGCCCAGCGTCGCAAAGCTGGCGGAGACGCCCCCCATGGTGGGCTGCGTCAGGATGGAGATGTAGGGCAGGCCGGCCTGGGCGAGGCGGCCGAGCGCGGCGCTCGTCTTGGCCATCTGCATCAGCGAGTAGATGCCCTCCTGCATCCGGGCTCCGGAGGAGGCGCTCACGATGATGCAGGGAATCCCCTTCGCGTGGGCCTCCTCGATCGTACGGGTTATCTTTTCGCCGGCGGCGGACCCCATGGATCCGGCGCAGAACCGAAAATCCATGACTGCGATCGAGACGGGGATGCCATGGATCGCGCCGGTGCCGCAGACCACCGCCTCCGAAAGGCCGCTGTCGCGCTGGTACCTCTTGATGCGATCGGGATAGGGCTGGGAGTCGACAAACTTGAGGGGATCCTCCGAGTGCACCTCGGCGCTTGATTCCACAAAGCTATCGGCGTCCAGGAGCTTGGAAAGACGCTGGCGGGCCCCGATCGGGAAATGGTGGCCGCTCTTCGGGACGACCATCTGGTTGTCCTCGATCTCCTTGTTGAACAGGATCTCCCCGGTTACGGGGTCCTTGGTGTAAAGGCCCTCGGGGATTCCCTTCTTCTTTGTCCTGCGAACCGAGTACGTCGGCTTGTCGAAATGCATAATGCTTGCGCGAAGGGAAAAGTGCCGATTCCCGAAGGCAGAGGCAACCGAATTTGAGGATCAGCGGTACTTGACCCGCCGCAGGAACAGCCCCTGGGGCGGCGCGGTCTGGACCCGTGGGGTCCTCACCTTCGATTCGAGGATCGAGCGCACCTCGGCCGGTGACAGCTTCCCCTCCCCGGCCGACACCAGCGCGCCGGCAATGCTGCGCGCCATCTTGTACAGAAACCCGTCCGCCTCGGCGACGACGCTCACATTCTTGCCCTTGGCGACCACCTCCAGGCGCCTCAGGTCCCGGACCGTGTCCGCCCCTTCCCCTGGCTCGGAACCGTTGAGCGCGGAGAAAGCCTTGAAATCATGCTTCCCGGTGAGGACCCGTGCCGCCTGCCTCATCGCCTCGAGGTCCAACGGCTTCAGGATGACCCAGCAATAGGGCCTCTTGAACGGGTCGGCGTCCCCGAGATGAAGTTGGTATTCGTAGACCTTGCCGGTCGCCGAGAACCGGGAATGGAACTTGGGGGAGGCTGCGCGCACCGAGATGATCTGGATTCCCCGGTCCAGGCGGTGCCTTATCCCGGCCGCCAGCTTGTCCGGGCCGTGCGTCCAGTCCGCATCGAAATGGAACACCTGGCCCGCGGCATGGACTCCCGCGTCGGTCCGGCCGCTGGCGTGGACACGGGTCGCCTTCCCCAGTACGTCGGCAAGACGGGCCTCTATGGCATCCTGTACGGAGCCCCCCTTGGCCTGGCTTTGCCAGCCGGAAAACCCCTTTCCGTCATAGGCGCAGATGCATTTCCACCGCGTCATGGCTCGTCGAGTTGCGCCTGGTCCTCCGGGAACCGGGAGTCGAGGAAATCCTGGAGAATCAGCGTGGCCGCCCGCGAATCAACCAGGCCGGACTTGCGGACGGCCCGGCGGTTCGCGGGGGCGATGGTGGATTCCGCCTCGTAGCTCGTCAGGCGCTCGTCCACGAGGTGCACGGGCAGACCGAATTCGGAGCCCATCTTCCGGGCGAATTCCTCCACCTCCTTCGCCTTCGGACCCGAGCTCCCGTCCATGTTGAGGGGATGGCCGATGATGATTTCCGTTATCTTCCGTTCCCCGATGACGTCGGCGAGGGCCGCCCATTGCCTGTCAGCCTCGTCCGCGATGATCGCCGCCAGGGGGGTGGCGACCCCGATCTCATCGCCGTAGGCCAGGCCGATCCTGCGCGATCCATGGTCAATCCCCAGGAAGCGCATGGGTATCCGCTTCATGCCGCAAGCTCGGGATGGGCTGAGGCGTAGCTGCGGGCAGCCTCTGCAAACGCCGCCTTCAGGCGCGAGGCCACCGAGTCCGGCCCCACCTTGAATCGGATCCCGTCGATCTCCCCCACGGGCACGACATCCTTCGTCGTCGAGATGAGGAAGCATTCCTCCATGGACGAAAAGTCGGCGGGAAGGACGTCCTTCTCCGTCCCGGAGATCCCGGACGAAGCCGCGAACCCGCGCAGGAGCAGCCCGCGCGTGATTCCCCCGAGGATCCCGGCGGACAACGGGGGCGTCACGAATGCCCCGTCCCTCGCAAAGGCCACGTTCGAAACGGATGCCTCGGTGACCTGTCCCGCGAGGTTGAGGATCAGCACGTCGTCGGCGCCGCGCGAGCGCGCCTCCCTAAGGCAGAGGAGGTTGTTCAGGTAGTTGCCGGTCTTCCAGGCCGGGTCGAGGCTCTCCACCGGGTTGCGCCGGAGCGTGGTGGCCACCGTGAGGCGCAGGCCCGTGGCGAGCTTCTCCGGTGCAATCTCCGGGCAGGGCTGCACCATAAGAACGAAGTCAGCCTTGTCCGCCAGGGCCACGTCGAGACCGATCGGTCCGGCTCCCCGGGTGATCTGCAGGCGGATATAGAGCTCGCCGGCACCAGGGACCTTGGCGCGGTAGGCCTGCACCGTGCGCCGGATCTCCGAGAGGATATAGCTGGGCTGGAACTCAAGCTGGAGATGGAGCGCCTTCGCGGACGCGCGCAGCCGGCTCCAATGCTCCTCCCAGGCGAATATCACGCCGTGGTAGGTCCGCCATACCTCGTATATGGCGTCACCATAGAGGAACCCGCGGTTGAGCGGCGATATCGACGCCTCGCCCGCGGGATGCAGGCGCCCGTTCGTATTGGCCTGGATATAGTGGGTCATGTGCGGGAGGACCCCAAGAAAAGGCCCCCGCCTAGGAAGCGGGGGCCGGACTTTGCTGGCAAGCGTGCGCTGGAATCAGCCGCGCGCCTTCACGAGGCCGAGGGCCTTCTTGATGTTCTGGACGCTGGGAAGCGAAATTCCGAGCGACTTCGCGATCTGCGAGCCCGTCTTCCCCGACTCGACCAGCTTCTTGACGCTGGCCCGCGTCTCGTCCGTGATCACGGCGCGCTTGCGGCGCTTCACCTTGTCAACCGCCTTGGCCGGACGGCCCCTGCGGCCCTTGCGCGGCGACGAACCCACGGCTTCCTTCAGCGCCTTGATGAATTCGGCAATCGAGCCGAATCCATATTTGGCATGCAGCGATGCCAGCTCCTTGTTGATTCGCTTGGCGATGGATTTCTCGAGTGAGACAATCTTCGCTTTCGTGACTTCAAGTTCCTTTATCTGTTTTGTGACCATGGTGCCTCAGAGTGGCTACGAAAAATTGGCCCCGCAAGCAGGATATATACATCATTTTACGGCTTCATGTTTTTTTGATAAGAACCATAAGTTCGGGAATGACTCGACCCGCGCGCCAAAGGGACTAGGAGCCTGACATGGAACGCGCCGATACACGCACGACGCAGACGTTTGCCACCGGCACCCAGAACTTCGTGCGCGTCCTTGCCGCCGCGCACGCGGCCGCGTTCCTCTCGATATGGGTTCAGGCTGCGGGGCTCATCGGGCCCTCCGGAATCCTTCCCGCGGGGCAGTACCTCGCCGTGGTCCATGCCGAGATCGGAAACCGCGCCTTTTTCGAGGTCCCCACGCTGTGCTGGATCTTCGGGACGGGCCATTTCATCGACGTCATCTGCGGGATGGGTGTGGGCCTTTCGGCGCTCCTTTTCCTGGGGTACGCGCCGGCCATATGCCTTGCGCTCCTCTGGGTCTTCTATCTTTCGCTCGTGGGAGTTGGGCAGATCTTCTTCGATTTCCAGTGGGACGCACTGCTGCTTGAGGCCACCCTTGTGGCGGTGTTCCTTGTTCCGTGGACGCTTGGGAGGCCCCGGGCGCCGTACGACCCTCCCAGCCTCGCACGCTACGTCGTATGGTGGCTGCTTTTCCGCCTCATGTTCATGTCGGGCATCGTCAAGCTGGCCAGCGGGGATCCGACCTGGAGGCACCTGACCGCGCTCACGCTTCACTACCAGACCCAGCCGCTGCCTACGCCGATTGCCTGGTATGCCCACCAGCTTCCCGAATGGTTCCAGGTCGCCTCGTGCGCAGTGATGTTCGCCATCGAGATAGGAGCCCCCGTGTTCCTCCCGGCGCCGCGCAGGTTCAGGCACGGGGCCGCGGAGGCGCTGATCGCCCTCCAGGTCCTCATCGCCCTCACGGGCAACTATGCCTTCTTCAACCTCCTGACGGTCGGCCTCTGCCTCACCTGTCTCGACGATGGGTGGTGGCGCCGCTGGCATTGGGGCGTCGAGGCAACCGCGCCCGCCGCCTCGGACACGGCCCTCAAGGCACGGGTGTCCGCGACGATCGTCAGGTGGTTCGCGGCGCTCTATGTGGGCGTCACCTTTTTCGAGACCGTCGCCGAAATCGTGCCTGGGGCCAGTTCCTCCCCCATCGTCCGGGTTGTGGACGGCGCCGTCGGTCCCTTCCAAACCTTCAACAACTACGGGCTTTTCCGGGTGATGACCCCGGAACGACCCGAGCTCATCATAGAGGGCAGCAACGACGGCCAGGATTGGCGCGAATATGGACTGCCGGACAAGCCCGGCACCCTCTCCCGTCGCCCGCCGTGGGTGGCGCCGCACCAGCCTCGGCTCGACTGGCAGCTCTGGTTCGCGGCACTCGGGCCGCCCGACGCCAGCCCTTGGGTGGGCAGGGTCTGCGAAAGGCTCCTGAGGGGCGATCCCCACGTGCTCGGGCTCTTCTCCCACAATCCGTTCCCTGACGCACCGCCGAACTTAGTGCGTGTTGTCCGCTACCGCTATGAATTCACCGACCTGAGCGAGCGCGCCAGGACGGGAAATTGGTGGCGCCGCTCACCGATAGATTTTTATATCAGCCCCGTGTCCCTCCCGTCTCACCCCTTATGAGCCCGTCCGGCCGCGACACGTTCATCGCCCTCCTGCGGGAGGCGGTCGGTCAAGGCACGCTCGTCAAGCTGACCCTGGGAAAACCCGCCGGGAGCGACCCCACGCTCGTCAACCTCTTCGTCCGGCCGGTCACCCTCAAGCAGGGACCCCGCCTCGCCTTTGTCTGGCGGCACAAGACCCGGGATATCACCAAGAACCATGCCGCGGATGAGGCGCTCGGAATCCTGGAGCCCCTGGTCGGCGGCGAGTTTCTCCACGCCCATCTCTTCACCGCGGAGGCAAGCGCCCAGCTGGAGAATGTCTCCGGAGTCTTCCGGTTGCGCACCAAGGCGCTCGCGAAGACTTCGGCAGCCCCCTCCGGCAACGACCGAAGCAAGAGCCGGCCGATAGCGGCAGAAGCGCCCTGGCTCAAGGCGCTCGGTGTAACCGACGATCGCGGCAAGCCCGTAGCCGCGATGTCGGATAAGTTCAGGCAGATCGAGAAATTCGCGGAGATCCTCGGCCACCTGGTCAAGGAGGCGGACCTCCCCAAAGGCCGCCTCCTCCGTCTCTTCGACATGGGATGCGGGAAGGGGTACCTCACGTTCGCGGCATGCGATCTCCTGGGTGAGCGCGCCTCCGTCTGCGGGATTGAGGCGCGCGCCGACCTCGTCGCATTCTGCTCCAGGGTGGCCTCCGAGCAGGGCCTCGACGGGCGCCTCTCCTTCCATCAGGGGTCGATCGCAAGCACCGATGTCGCCTTGGCGGACATTCTGATCGCGCTGCACGCCTGCGACACCGCGACGGATGACGCCCTGGCCAAGGGCATCTCGTCCGGCGCCGCGCTCCTGGTGGTCGCGCCCTGCTGCCAGAAGGAGGTCCGGCCCCAGATCGTCGCCCCTCCGGTCCTTTCCGCGGCTCTAAAGCACGGGATTTTCGAGGAGAGGCAGGCCGAATTCGTGACTGACGCCCTCCGCGCCATGCTCCTAGAATGGTCCGGCTACCGCACTCGCGTGATCGAGTTCATATCGACCGAGCACACGGCAAAGAACACTATGATCACTGCGATCAAGGCCCGGCCCCCGGGCGACAATGCGGTGGCCGCGAGGATCCGTGAGCTGGCTGCGTTCTACGGCGTGCGCCACCAGGCCCTGGCCTCCCACCTGGGGTTCGAACTAAAATGACCTGGTCGGAGCTCGATTGGTCCTCGCTGAACCGGCACCGCGAACGGTTCCTGGAAGGGAAGCCCAGCGATGGCCCCTACTGGGCATCGTCCGCCGAAGTGGCCAGCTATGACCTTACCTTCGGGGAACGGATAGGCTGGAAATGGGACGCCGTGCTGGACGAGCTCCGCTTAAGGGGATGGAAGCCGGCCATGGGCGACATCCTCGATTGGGGCTGCGGGAGCGGGATCGCGGGGCGCCGCGTGGTGGGACGTTACGGAGCGCAATCCTTCAGGTCGCTGAGGGTCTGGGATCATTCGCCATTCGCGACCGCCTTTGCCCGGGAGAAGGCGCAGCAGGCCTTTCAGGGATTGGCGGTTTCCGCCGCTTCGCAGGAATACCTGAAGGGCGATGAACCGATAGGCCTCCTCGTGATCAGCCACGTCCTGAATGAGCTGAACGCGGCGGGCTTGGACGAGGCTCGGGCACTCATCTCGCGCTCGCGGGCCGTGATATGGACCGAGCCCGGGTCCCATGACACCAGCCGGGCCCTGGGTTCGCTCAGGGAGGGAATGGCCTGCGATTTCCGCCTAGTCGCGCCCTGCACCCATTCCGCTCCCTGCCCCATCCTCGGGGCCGGCAATGAGCGGCACTGGTGCCACCACTTCGCGTTTCCGCCACCCGGCATCTTCGCCGACTCAAACTGGGTGAAGTTCGGCCAGCGTGCGGGAATCGACCTTCGCAGCCTCCCCTACTCTTTCCTGGCGCTGGATCGGGATTGGCCCGGAAGTCCGCCTGAGCTTTCGCGGATCATCGGACGGCCCGAACACTTCAAGCCGTACGTCCGCCTGCTCAATTGCGATGCCACGGGCCTCGCCGAGCTTTCGGTCATGCGCCGGGACAATGGCGCCCTTTGCAAGGAGCTGGAGAAGACAAAACTTCCCCTGGTGTACAAGTGGACGCGAAACGCGACGACCGTCACCACGGGCGCCGCGCTTCGCCCGAAGTGAGTCAGTTTGAATATCCGGTAGTCATCGTGGAACTGGCTTGAGCGTTGCCCCCGCACGCGGGCCCGTCATCTAATCAAGGAAATCCTTAAACCTTGAGCACAGCGCACCATGTCAAGACGACCCGCGAGTTGCGTAGCCTGTATACCATTCTGAACGAATGGGTTAGGCTGAACCGAAATATCGGCCGTCAATGGTCAAAGGAAGTAGGTGACTTGCCGTGGTGGTACAACGAGCGCGCTCTCTTGAGCGTGTTTGCCGGGGCTGTTTGGCGCACTGGAGGTCAAGCGTTCGAGGAATTTTCCGACGTGAGGCATACCGGTGAATGCAAGCGCAAGAGCAAAGGGCGGATCGATCTGTGGTTTGAGACTTCCGGTCGTGAGTTTCGCGCCGAGGCGAAACACGATGAAATCCCGATCACCAATAGAGCGCAGCAACTGGCGAGCCTCCAAGCTCTGATGGCGCTCGCAGTGGAAGATGCCCGGCGAAATCCCGCTGACGGTCACAGCCGGCGCCTAGCGATCGCCTTCGCCACTCCGTTCTTAACGGCCACCACATCCGCTGAGAAGCGGCAAGATCAAGTCAATTGGTTTCTCTCTCTCGTAGAGAAGGTCGACCATGATGCCGTCGCATGGGTTTTCCCAACTCTTAAGAAACTGCCGGACCCAGACGGCTGGGTTTGCCCCGGTATCGTGATTTGGATCAAGATCGTCAAGCGTTCCCCCTAACCCCTTCATACTGAAGCGAGTTGTTATGCTTTCGGAAATTAAGCCCCAACAAAAATCCCGTGTCTATGACCTCGTTGCTCAGGCGGGTTTGGACACTGCCGACTGGGCAAAATATAAAAGGCCATATCCGGCTGCCAACCCGAGGTACTGCTATGAGTGGGCATTTTGGGAGGCTAGTAAGCTCGTTGTGCTTTGCCTTTGGTACAGGCACATGAAGGAACAACACGGGACCATTTATCAGGAAGTCAACTATAGGAAAGTGGCCCTCAAGAGCAGCACAGATTCGACATTGGCCACCCGAGCAAAGCGCGCGCGCCGTATGGATGAGGCCTTCCAGCTCGCGCAGCGAGAACGGCTTCCCATACGTGTGATTGTTGTTGATGGCCCCCGACGAGATGAAAACGGTGCCAAAGCCTCAAAAGTGGAGCGGCGGATGCTTGATCCGATTGCCTGGGCTGTTTCGTCGTACGACGCGACGACGGGTGTATGTCGGGTCGAGCGAGGCCTGATTCCATGCCGGTTTGCAGACCAATTTTCGGCGCCGTCCGAAAGTGATCCCGAACGTCGCTCTGTTTATGGTGAAGTTTTTGTCCGAAGCCCTGAGGTCCGGCGCAGAGTGCTAGAACGCTCAAAGGGTCGTTGCGAAAGTTGCAGAGAGAAGGGTTTTAAGATGCCTGGCGGCCGGCTGTTTCTTGAGACACATCATATCGTTCCGCTGTCGGAAGGCGGGGCCGACGCTGATCACAACGTCATCGCTCTATGCCCAAATGAGCATCGCGAAGCGCACCATGGTGTGAATGCGTCTAAACTTAGGCGAAGATTCGCCGAAATCGTTGGCCACCCCGAAGAACGAGTTCGCCCTAGCTCTTGACTCGACGGTTTCTATTGGGTTTGATCGTCCTTTCCCCTCATCACACCACCATGGGCCAGCAGCTAAACAAGATCATCAAACGCAAACGCCGCGCCGCTTACCTGAAGCGCAAGAAGGTGGCCGCAGCCGCCGCCAAGAAGAAGTAGTCGGCCTTGGGCCGAGGTTTTCAGGCTGGCTCAGATTCCCGGTATGATCACGGTTAGCCTCATTTCGCTGGGATGCGCTAAGAATTTGGTGGATAGCGAGATAATGGTCGGCCATCTCCATAAGGCCGGCATGGAGGTCATCGCTGACGCCGAGAAGGCCGACGTCGTGATCGTCAACACCTGCTCGTTCATCGATTCATCCAAGGAGGAGTCGATTGGGCACATCCTCGAGGTCCATGAGAAGCGCGGACTGCGCAAGCGTCGGCGCAGCCAGAAGCTCATCGTGGCCGGATGCATGTCCCAGCGCTTCTCCAAGGATCTGCCTGGCTCGATGCCCGAGGTCGATGCGTTCATCGGCCTCGACCAGATCACCCAGGTCGCCCCGATCATCGAGCAGATCTATGCCAAGGAGCGTGGATCCAAGGCCCCGCCGGAAAGCTTTGTCACCCAGCGGTCCACCTTCATCCCGGACTACGATACGCCGAGATTCAGGCTGACGCCTTCCCATTTCGCATACGTCAAGATCGCCGAGGGGTGCAACCATCCGTGCACCTTCTGCATCATCCCCCAGATCCGCGGGCGGCACCGGAGCAGGACAGTCGCGAGCGTGGTCGCCGAGGTCCGGCAGCTCGTCGCTGAAGGCGTCAAGGAGATCAACCTGATCTCGCAGGACACCACTTATTTCGGGATGGACACCTGGGACCAGAGACCGAACCCCCGCACGCCGGTGGATTCGTCGCGGGGAACGGCGCTCACCTCGCTCCTCAGGGAGCTGAATGCCATCGAGAGCGAGTTCTGGATCCGCATCCTCTACACCCATCCCGCGCACTGGAGCGATGAGCTGATCCGGACGATAGCCGAATGCCCCAAGGTGGCCCGGTACGTCGACATGCCCCTCCAGCATATCAGCGACCGGATGCTTTCCGTCATGCAGAGGGAGACCTCGGGCGCCTATATCCGCGACCTCGTCCGGAGGATCCGGGACGGAATCCCGGGAATCGCCCTAAGGACGACCTTCATTGTCGGTTTCCCCGGCGAGACCGACGAGGAT
>Ga0181537_10004945_pt1 | contig 10910 bp, 6 predicted proteins | sample PEATcosm2014_Bin_39_FD_119765 | JGI IMG/M metagenome (GOLD analysis project Ga0181537, IMG submission 119765) | Peatland microbial communities from MTU Mesocosm Facility, Houghton, MI, USA - PEATcosm2014_Bin23_10_metaG | ecosystem: Environmental > Terrestrial > Soil > Wetlands > Peat | place... | reverse complement strand
TTGACCGCCGATCCCGCGCGCTCCCTCACCGATGCGCCCGTGGCAGTCCTCGTAAACCGCGGCACCTACGGCGCGGCTGAGCTAACCGCCGCCGCCATTGAAGGCCTAAAGCGCGGAAATGTAGTTGGTGAGCGCACCTTCGGCGAGGGCTCCATCCAGAAAACCATCGAACTCCCTGACGGCGCGGCCCTCCTGCTAACCGTAGCTAAGTACGTAACCCCAGACGGCAAAAAGATTGAAGACGAAGCCGTAACCCCCACGGTAGCCGTAGGCCAGCCCATAGAGGACGAAGACGAGGGCACAACTCCCCCCAAGGGCGACGAACCGCTAGACAAAGCCCTCCAACTCCTGAAAGCCAAAGCCGCCTAAAAAAGCTAGGTCCGGATAGAAGATCTGTGCCCCATTCATCGGTCGCCGCAGCGATCGATGAGTGGGCGTCCACCGAATACCTACAGACGTCCCGATCCCCTAAACGAGTCTCTGCACAACTTGCTCTTTAACAGGGCATGACTTCAGTCGTGCCGAAACCATCCCCAAAAACGAGCCGGGCCTTAGCCCCCGCAGGCCCAACCTGATCCGGCTGACTCTATAAATCCGGGTGCGCAAAAGAACTGGCCTGCAGTCCGACGTCTCAGAGCTCTAATCCTTTCCAACGCCCACCACGGTGTAGCTGTGCTCGAACATTACTCGGCCTCACCCGGACACATGAATGGCTACATGCTCGCTGCGCATACCTTGCCATGCGATAGCTCGATCCGAAATCCCATCGCCAGTCGTTACAATCGTCGCTCGTGAGTTCCCCACAATGAAGCCTCTGCAAAAGCGTGGCGAGCATTAGCCCGCTTGCAGCAGAAAGAAAGGGTAACGCAGCGTCGGTTGACCCCTTCTCTGCGCTTGGGTCAACATGAGCGGTGGAACAGCTAAATCTGGCTGTCTTTACCTCGCCAACGCGGCAGAAAATGCAATCGTCCCTTCCAGGGATGTGGCGATGAAGTTGGCTAAGCCAATTTGTTCCCGTCGTGGCATGAAGCAAAACGCTGAAATTGCGGCACGCTAGTTCCTCTCGTACGTCGTATTCGTTCGCGAGACAAAGGACCACGTCGAATTGTTCGTCTGAAGTTTGCGAGTACTCCTCGTACCATTCGCGGATTGGCAACGCGCCGGTAATGGCCCGTGCAGCCAGATCCGCCTTCCAGGCCGGCTCTTGATCTGGCCATCCGGCATCGGAAGCGGCGAAAAGAACTGAGCGGTTGAGGTTGGGCACGTCGGGCCTGTCGCGATCCACGACAGTCCACCGCCCCTCAACGCCAAATTCGCGAAGCCAATACGCGAGTGCGCTGCCGACAGCACCCGCACCAACCATCAGTACCCGCCCAACATCGAGCACCGCCAAATCTGCCGGCCCCTCAGCGGCTTCGTCTCCTTCTCGGTAATTCCAGCAAGACAACGCTCGCGGCGTAGTTTCCAGATTAAGCTGCAATCTAAAGAGCGCTGCTGCACCCAGGCAGCTCGCTAAGGCCGCGCCCCGGACGCTGCCCTCGTTCTCACCGAATTTCACCGGCAATCGGCCCGAGTGGGCTATGGAGTTCTGCGCCCCTATATACCAATCGCATTCATGGCCGGACTCGACGCCGAGGCCAATCGAAAGGCAGTGCGAGGGGCGACAAGATGAGAATACGAAGTTGCCATACGGATCAGCGGCACGCATGGTGGAGTGCACTGCGGCCCGTAGGTCACGGGCAGGACAGTCCGAAATCGCCAGCAGTGGAAGGTCCACCGGAGGCATATCCAAAGCAATATGACGGTGAACTCGCGAAAGTTGATTGACGAGGGACAGTAAGGCAACCTGCCCGGCCCGCGTCCCCGATGTCTGCAGGTCGGCCGAGACAAAGACCGGTCTGGGATCCAAGACCGGGCCCGCGAGATACTGGTTCGTTGGTCGGTCCCGAAGCCGGTAGAACTCATCTCGCTCTGACACGAAGGTTCACCTCCGCGGGAAGCACCTTGATTCCGTGTGCAATCGACGCTTGATTGCACAGCGCCCAGCGGCCGTTCTGGAACTGATGGACGCCCGCCTGAGCGAGTGACTCAAATCCTATCCCGAATCTTGGGACAACGATTGAAAGCATGCCCTCAAAAGGGAGCAGTACAAGATCGTCGTCACCGTCTGAATGACGAGTGTCCCCGCCGGGGTGCGAATGAACTTGGCAGAGGATTCCAAGATTGTAGGTACGAGCTGCACGCGCCGCAGCGCCCACCGACAATTTAGATGCGTGAACTCGGCCATATGAGTGCTCCGCGTCCGGCACGACCGCCTGCAGAAAAATCGTATCCCCGTCAACCTCGCGCCCTGCCCAGAAGACCATTCCTTCGTGCCCGCCGTCCCTAATTCCGTCTAGTGCAAATTCCTGAAGAGCCTTTTGCGTCTCCGTTAGGACCTGCGCTGCGAGGAGGAAATTGCCTGCTAGACTGGTCGTTGGCAATTCACGCGTCCGGTACACCGGGAAATCTCCAAGTGGCTCATCCGAAAGTTTCATGCGTTTCCCATCCTTCCCCGTGTTAAGAGAAAATCTCTGTAAATTACCTGCAACATGTCGCCAACCGTGTCTGCACGAACCTGTTTCTGCGCGCTCGTTTTCGCTGACGCCTCAAACCATTGTTCTGGCCCACCCCAATCACCATGCGGACCAGCACAGCTCTTGTAAGCAAGCCGATTGAACGGCGCGCAGATCACACCGCCGTTGCCAAAGGCTAAGAAGATTGATGCAGTGGGCGGCGCTGGGTTCGTGATTGGTTTTGGAAAATCCACCAACTGCCCCGCTCGGGCCCAAATGGCATCTGAGAAGGTCCACTCCGGTGCCATGAAAGGGTAACGATCAAATCTTCCGCGGAGAAAGAACTCTGCCAAATCCCCAGGCTGCCGAAGGACTGTGCGCATCTCAAGGGACTCGGGATTCCACGCACTTGCTATCTCGCGGCGATCAGCCCAGGCCAGAGCGCCGCGAATTTCCGGCTCAATCATGATGCGTGTTTCATTAGCGGGGATCAAACACGCCCCCACCGGTGTCCACGAGCTCAAGCTTCTCACCGCAGCTTATGTGCGCCGCTTCGAGCGTCAGCTTGTTGTCGAGGGTCTTTGGGGGTTGGGAGAAGGTTTGGAATCCGGGATTGCCGGCAACGTAGCCAAACGCCGCCGCCGCATCCTTCGCCGCCTCCCCAACCAGCAAACTACGGTTCCAAAAAAACTCCTTTGGCTTCGGGTCGCGGGGTGCGAAGACCGTCACCCGCAGCCTACGATGGCGGTGCCTCCAACTACGGCCGTGACGGGCGGCGTGGTGCACAGTGTGGTGGCGCTCAAGTCGCTCGCCTTCGGCAGTGAGATCTGCAAGAATCTCCTCTGCCTCAAGAAAGCCGAGGGCAGCGACGAACCGCGCAGCGGCCGCCTCAATGGTTTCGTCGTCGCCCAGCTCGACTTCGACGGACCGTATCACTTCGTTTTGCTCTTCTATCTCAAGCAGTATGTTCATCCGATCACCACCCAACCGGCCCCCAATTTGGTCCAAGGAGGATCCGTTAGGACGACCATACCGCTGTTCTCTAGAAAAATCAACGACTTTCAAATTATTTCTAGTAAATTATAACGAAATTCTCGTTTTTACTTGACATATCAACGACTTATGAGTGAGAATTCGGTTAGGGTACTCGACTTCCTGTTACGAATGGTGCAGATGACTGAACACTTTGGTAAGTGCCTCCGCCGACTACGGGGAGATCGCTCCCAAAAAGACATCGCGGCTGCAATTGGCATCCCAACCACAACCTATTCCAGCTTAGAGCAACAGAGGGCGGCCCCCCGAGGCCCTGTGCTTGGAATGCTCTGCGGCTATTTCGGGGTTGCAGCGGATTACTTCTTTCCGGTTCCCGAGCAAGAGATCTCGCCCGCCGTGGAATGGCTTAGGCTCCAAAGGCAACGCAAATTCAATACGCCCCCTACCGTAGCCACGAACTCGGCTCCTGACGCCGAGATCACGCCGCAGGAAAAGGCGAAATTCGACAAGGTGATTGGGGCCAAACGTGACAGTTCTTAGGCCGACGATACCGCATGAGTTGATCGCGAAAGCGCTGCTGCGAGAGACGGAGACGGCCGATACGCTTCCGACCCCTGAGTCCACTCTGCTTGAGTATCTGGGGCTGAAGCAGATGAGATTCGATTTTGATACCGAGCCTGAGTTCCTCGTCGACGCACCGAACATCTCCAGTAAGGTGCGCGCAGCGTTGAGTGTCAACCATCGCGTGGTCGCCACGCATTCGGGCCTCGGCCCGAAGCCGAGGCGCTGGGGTGTCATGCACGAAATAGCCCACTTTGTACTACCGGAACATATTGATACGCTGTTTTGCGACGACGACAAAACCCTGAGCCCCTGGACAAACAAGCGTCTGGAGCGGGAAGCAAATAGCCTAGCGGCGGAACTTGTTTTCCAAGGCAATCGCTTCACGGAGGAGTCGCTGGACCTGCCTTTTTCCTGTAAGACTGCGATTGAGCTTGCGCCCAAATACGACGCTTCTTTCGAGTCCGCAATTCGCCGGTATGCTGAACGTCATCCCAGACCATGTGCCGTCATCGTGTACGAGAAATGTGTGGGAATCGCAGCAGAAGATCTTGAGGATGAGCGATACAGGGTTCAGTACACTACGGCATCCGAACAGTTCGAGCGGTTTTACTTTTCTGGAGTCAAATCGGACTCGGAGTTCTCACGGGGTTCTGACATTTTCCAGGTACACGGCCTGTCGCAAATCGGTACCGTCGTGAACACAGCACTTCACGTTCAAAAACACGATGGCGGCGAGTGGGTCTTCGATTCCGAGCTTTTCACCAACGGCTATAAAGTATTTCAGTTTGTGATTGGACCAGAGAAGTAGCCCAGGCCCAGGCAGAGCCGCGGCTTCGAATTTGACTGATCCCGGCAAGTCGGCTACTGTCGGCCGATCCGTCCACTCGTGATCGTCAGCCGCCGCCAACACCCCAAGCCCCGAAACGAACCCGATCCAAGCCCGAACCCGCCCAATCGCCCGCCCCTCAGCCCCCGTTTCCTATCGCTCAGCCGCGACCCACAGTCAAAAAATGGACATAATTCATAGCCATAATCCCCCAAAACCGCCCCAACCCGCTCCGTCCACAGTTTCACAGTCTTTAATTCGGGCATTTCCATCGTGAGCTAACCCCCAATTTGGGCATTTCCGCGGTGAAAGTTCGTCGATTTAGTTCATTTCCATGGTGAGTAATTCGGCCCTTCGTAACCACCTGGACCAACAAATCCTCCCATCCAGCAACCACTTGGGCCAACCTTTGGCACATCTTCCTCACCTTCCAGGCAAACTCTTCGCGTTGCTCCCCATGGCGGGCGGCCCCGCTAATCCCAGCCCATCGCGATAAGCAGGCGTCCGTCACTGACAACTGGAAACTGAAAACTGACAACTGTCATTTACCATTTCATGACCAGTTCATCGGAAAATGATAGCTCTGGACCATATCATCCCTGGAGGAGATCCCCCATTGGACCGGCGCAACGCACTGAAACTAATGTCTAGCGCGCTAATAGCCGTAGCGCCTGCCCTACACAGCGAAGCCCAGGTCGACCACGCCCCCGTAGACACCAGTAAGTCCCCGCATCCCCCCGTAGGCCTTCCCCCCCGCGAGAACAGCCCTGAGCGCCTCATCGCCGCCGAGCCCGAAATCAAGGTAAACCCTGACGGCACAGCAATCTTGACCTGGAAGACCGTAGTCCCCACCCAGGGCGCAACCGTCTACCTAGGCCTCCCCAACGACGAACTCCGCCTCGAATTCCCCATCTACAGCGGCGCCACCCGCGTCGACGAGGACAAGCCCACCACCAGCCACACCGTCACCCTCGACCTCCGCTCTTACGCCATCCGCTCCGCCGTCCTCATGGCCCTCACCGGCGGCGTCCTCGCCTACCGCATTGAGATCTTCGATCCCCAGCGCCAGACCATCCGCTTCATCGATCGCAGATTCCGCTTCACCGTCACTAACGACCGCTACGCCAACGGCTTAACCGTCCTCGAAGGCCCCAACGTAGCCCTCGTCGGCGACCATACCGCCACCGTTTGGTGGACCACCGACGCTCCCTCAAGCGGTGCCCTCCAAATCGCCGGCCGCACCATCCCCAGCACCAGTGAAGGACTACGCCACGTAGCCACCGCCGACAACCTAAACCCCGCAAAGGACTACGAATACACCATCCTAGCCAAAAACGGCGAAGACGAATTCCAATCCCGCGCCTACTCCCTCCGCACCGCCCCCCGCGAGCCCGAATTCTCCTTCGTCTTCACCTGCGACGGCCGCACCGGTGCCCTCGGCGGCGGAGAAACCGCCCTCGAAGGCATCAACGGCGAGTCCGCCCGCGCCCTCGCCACTCAAATGGACCGCCACCGCCCCGCCTTCCTCATCTTCACCGGCGACCTCATCAGCGGCTACACCACAAGCATCGACGACTACCGCGCCCAGCTCCGTTCCTGGAAGCGCATCTACGGCCCCCTCTGGCGATGGATGCCAATCTACACCGGCATGGGCAATCACGAGTCGCTCCTCAACGATTACGGCGATTCAGCCGGCTACGACAAATCCGGCCGCGACTCCGCCGAATCCATCTTCGCCGAAGAATTCCTCCATCCCCAGAACGGCCCCGATCCCGAGCGCGAAGGCCTGCCTCCCTACCGCGGCGCAGTCTACAGCTTCCAGTACGGCGGCTGCCACTTCGTCCAGCTCAATTCCGACTATTGGTACTCCAGCAATCCCCAGGAACTCGGCGGCAACTACTTCGGCCGCCTCCTTCCCGGCCAGCTCGACTGGTTCGAGAAGGACCTTGCCGCAGCCCGCCAAAACGGAGCCAAACACATCTTCGTCTTCGTCCACGAGCCCGCCTTCCCCAACGGAGGCCACGTGTCCGACGCGCTCTGGGGCGGAGGCGTCCCCGAAGGCGTAGCAGCCCGCGACCGCTTCTGGTCCGCCGTCTCCGCCAACCAGGCGGTAGCCGTCTTCAGCGGACACGAACACAACTACAGCCGCATCAAGATCGACTCGACCACCCCCGTCCATCGCGACCTCAGCCCCAACCCCAACTTCGCCCACCCCGTCTGGCAAGTCATCCAAGGCGCAGCCGGAGCCCCCTTCTACCCCCAGGATCTGACGACGCCCTGGACCGCCAGCGTCCAGAAATTCGTAACCCACACCTGGTCCTACTGCCACATAGAAGTAAAGGGCGACAAGGTCCAACTCAAAACCTACAGTTACACCGGCGAACTACTAGACGAAGCAACCCTGACCTAGCGCCGGAAACCCTGTGCCCAATCTATCTGTCGCCGCGGCGACCGATAAATTGACGTCGGTAATGAAGCCAATGCGAGCCCCCGCGAGCGTCTGCCGCACCGCAGGTGCCGGCTGCCCCACTCCAGGAGGTCAGAAATTGAATTTCAGAGCTCCCTGTAGAATGCGGGGCGGTGCCGCGCTAATTGCATTGCCGAATGTCGAACTACCGATATTCGCATCGACTGACGCGGGGCCGTTGAACTGCGTGTGGTTGAAGACATTGAAGGATTCAACACGGAACAGCAACGACTTTGAATCGGTGAGCGATAGCTTCTTGGCGACTGCCATATCGTAGTTCTCCGCTCCGGGGCCGTAGAAGAAGCGTCGCTTCGATGAGCCGGGCGTTCCCAATGCGTTCATGCTGAAATCCGCCGCGTCGAAATAGTTGCTTCCATTTTTGCGCGGATTGTGATTCAGGCGCAGAGGAGCGCCGTTGTAATCCGGCTCGTCAATGCTGCTGTTATTGACTCCATTCGGATTGGTCCCGATCAGCGAGTTGTCACCATTGTTGATCAAGGTGATGGGGAAGCCGGATGCAAAGCGGGTGATACCGGAGAGCGACCAGCCGCGTGTCAGTTGGCTGGCGCGCAGATAGCGGTCGATGGAGAGCTGATACTCGTAGCTGAGGACGAAGTTCTGTTTCACGTCGAAGGACGACACAGCGTAGCTGAGGGAATGGTTGAACGGATTCACCTCTTCGCCCACGTTTGAAGATTGATCGAGAGATTTCCCATAGGTATATGCGCCGGAGAATTCGAGTCTTCCGCTGGTGTGACGGGCGCTGAGTTCAAGGGCGTTGTAATTGGCGCGCCCGATATTCGACTGGAGCGCGTTGCTGCCGAAGTTCGGTCCGAGCGGTCCGCGCGTGCCAGTTACCTGGCCACCACCGATGGGATAATAGACAGTGTCTTCGCCGTGGGCGCCGCAGGTCAGCGTCCCCGGCTGCACCTCGCTCGATTGGCTAAGGCTCAGGCAAAGCGCCGGGTTGCCGGGGTTCGACTCAACCAGAACGCGCTGGCGATGGCTTGCGGTCCCTACATAGCTCGCGCTGAGCACGGTGTTGGGGCCGGCCTGCCGCTCAATGGAGAGCATCCACTCTTCTGTGTACGGCGCGCGGTTGTGAATGTCATACCCTGGAATGCCGCTGATCGGTTCAAAACTGCTCCAGTCAAAGCTTCCGTCGGGATGGCTGCGTGAGGAATTCAACGGAGCAAAACTATATGGGAATGGCTGGCCGAAACTCTGGCCGCTCGCTGCCGAAATAAATGGCGCTGCTAACAGAGGCGGTGCAGGGCTTGTGTAGGTGGTTCCGTAGGGCGCATTCGCCGCCAGAACACTAATCGATAGCGCGTCGATGGCTGTATAGAAGTTGCCAAAGCTGGCGCGGATGCTGGTCTTTCCGGGAGCCCCCAGAAGCTTCTCGGTCCAACTGCCGGATGCGGCCTGAGGAGACCACGCAATGCCCAAGCGGGGAGCGAAGTTCAGCTCGCCGATGGGCGCCAGTGTATTTGAAACGCCGGGATCTCCGGGATAGAGAATTCCGGCAGGCGCGCCGGGGAAGACTTCCGACTGCGCCCCGGCGTCAAAGGTCGAAATCTGATTGTATTTTTCTGACCACGGTGCGACGCGATCCCAGCGCAGGCCATAGTTGAGCGTAAGGTTGGGGCGAACGTGCCAGCTATCCTGACCGAACATACCCACATATTTGTTGCGCGCGTAAAAGGGGTTGAGCTGGCTCTGGTTGTACTGGCTCGGCGTGCCAATGAGGAAATCGGCGAAGTCGACGCCCGTCTCGGTTCCCGAAAAAACGAAACTGCCGTTGAACTGGGCAATCGCATGGGCATTTACCTGGTCGGCATGAAACTCCGCGCCGAATTTGATGGTGTGATTGCCGAATACCTTTGAGAACGTGTCGGTGATTTGATACGTATTGTTGGTCTGGATCAGCTGATTCGCAGCCGCGCCGGTGGAGTAGCCATTGAAATTGAGGTTCTCCACGCTTTGCCCGTTGGGGTTCAGAGCCACAATGCTTGGGCTGCCGTCCGCATTCGCGAAGCCCTGCGAAAGCAGGCTCACGTTGCGGCCTCCAATCGGCTGGCCGAGATTGGTGAAATCGCGAAGATAGCTCAGGTGCAGTTCATTGATGGCGGTTGCACTCAATGTCTTTGTATCCCCGAGAGCAATGAGTTGTGCGCGGCCCTGAGTCAGCGCGTCGAATCCGGGAACGCTGGCGCCGCTTTGGGCCACTGGATAGGGGTTGTCCAGCGTGAATCCATCAATAAAGTAATAGGCGGAAAGCAATCCCCAGTGCGTGTTCGCGTCCAGACGAAGCGCTTCCTTGTCGTCAGTGACGGTTTGGTTGTAAGCGGAGGTAGCGAAGCCGCTGGTGGAGTTCGGAGCGGGAATGTATTGCAAGAGTCTTTGCGCCGGAACCGACCAGGCACTCGCCGGAATAACTCCGGTTGAAAAAACCGCTGGCCTGCCGGGCGTGCATCCGGCCGATTGCGGAGAGTAAGGATCGTTCGACATAACGCTGGAGCCGAGTTCGCTTGAAAGTATGCCGGCCAGATAGGGACCGCTTACGCATCCGGTCAGCTGGCTCAGGCCGGTTGCAGGATCGACGAAGATGCCCGCACGCTGCGCCTGAGTCGGAACGGAAATCTCGCCGGTATCGATGCCCTGCGTCTGCCGGGTTCCCTGGTAATCAGTAAAGAAAAAGACCTTGTCGCGGCGAAGCGCGCCTCCGAATGTGCCGCCGAACTGATTCTGATGGAATGCTCCGCGGCTTGGTGAAAAGTAGTTGCGTGCATCAAGGTCAGTGTTGCGCAGAAAGTTGAACGCGCTGCCATGAAATCCATTGCTCCCCGACTTGGTGATTACGCTGATCTGACCGCCGGAAAACTCGCCATATTCGGCATCGAAGTTGCTCGTGATAATGCGGAACTCGGCAATCGCATCCAGGTTGGGAATGATCGCCGTGCCCGCATTTACATCCTCCTCCACATCGCTGCCATTCACGCCAAAGTAGTTGGCAAACTCCCGCTGCCCGTTGACTGAAATCGTGCCGGGATTCAGGGTGCCGGAGGGCGAGAGTGTGGTTGCACCCACGTCCTGCACTGTGCTCGACGAAATGGTGCTCGCCGGGGATACACCGGCCTGCAGTGAGAGCAGATCGGTAAAGCTGCGCCCATCCAGAGGTACGGCTTCCATCTGCCGGCTTGTAATCACCTGCCCCAACTGCGTCTCAACCGTCTCAACATGGAGCGCATCGTCAGTCACGGTCACGGTCTCGCTTGCGCTGCCAATTTCAAGCGATGCATTCAGCGAAAGCGCCGCGTTTGTGTCCAGCACTATGCCCGCGCGCCGGTATGCGCGGAAGCCCTGCGCCCGCACTTCAAGATCGTAACGGCCTACCGGTAGAACGGGCAGAGTGTAAAAGCCGTTGTCATCGGTCTGCGTGCGATTCACAAGCCCCGTATCGGCCTCCCGGACGGTGACCATCGCTTTCGGAACAACTCTTCCC
>Ga0181537_10004944_pt1 | contig 10912 bp, 9 predicted proteins | sample PEATcosm2014_Bin_39_FD_119765 | JGI IMG/M metagenome (GOLD analysis project Ga0181537, IMG submission 119765) | Peatland microbial communities from MTU Mesocosm Facility, Houghton, MI, USA - PEATcosm2014_Bin23_10_metaG | ecosystem: Environmental > Terrestrial > Soil > Wetlands > Peat | place... | reverse complement strand
TATCCCGTGCTCCTCACGAGGGGCGTTTCGCGATCGTCACGGACGTTGGGTGCGGGATGCGATGGACGCGGTCACGTCAAACGACGAATGACGCTGATCCGCGTACGGCGAAGTCGTGTGGTCCTGACATCTCGACGCTGATGTCAACTTGGCGATGAAGCTGGCGCTTCACGCCGGGGATGGTGGCAAGAAAGCCCGATCACCAGGGAGAGCGCGAAGCAGCCGTTAAAACCATCGCGCAGGGAAGGCCGGGCGTTTCCGGCGGACCCGTGGTGACTTGCTTGCGTGCTTTTTTACTTTGCACGCAAGGCTGCGGGTGCGCTCAGGCATCCGGCTTTCCCTGCGCCCTCTCGCTTTCGAGGGACGATGCGGGTGCAAGACTCAGGCGGGATCGCGCCGTGAGAATGCGAGCGCGCGTCTGCTGTTTGAAAATTGAATCTGTCTACGTCGTCCCGGGCAAGCGATAGCGCGATCCGGGACTCATAACCACCGATGCGTGTTGTTGCGAGGAATGCGGCTCCAGCCCTTAATCACGCATGCATTCGTGGCGATGGGTCCCTGCGTGCGCAGTGACGGCCACAGCGGGTTGCTTAAATCCTAAGCCGCCTTCGCCTGCACGCTGTCGCAGAACTCAGCGAGGCGCTCAGCGAGCCGCAACGTCGCCGGGCTCGCTTCAGGTGAAGCCACCAGCGCCACTTCGGTGCGCTCGATCGGGGAAAAGCCGTCCTTGGCCGTCAGCACCCGATGATCGGCCTGGATCGACATCTCCGACAGAATGCTCAAGCCCATGCCGGCGGCGATCGCGGCCTGAATGCCGGCAAGGCTGGAACTCGAATAGGCCATGTGCCAGGCGCGGCCGGCGCTTTCCAGCGCGTGGATCGCACCATTGCGATAAAGGCAGCCGGCCGGAAAACCAATCAACGGCACCGAGCCCGTTTTCGCGTCGATCGGATGGGTTTTGCTGGTGACCCAGTGCACGCGCTCCGGCCACACCGCGATGCCGCCCTTTTCGCCGGCTGAGCGTTTGAACAGCGCAAGGTCGAGATCGCCGCGCTCGAGATCGCGCTTCAAATTCATGCTTTGATCGGCGCGGACATCGAGCCGCAGCGTCGGATGCGAGCGCGAAAAAGACGCCAGCAACTTCGCCAGCCGATAGGCGGCGAAATCTTCGGGCACCCCGAGCCGCACGGCGCCTTCACTGCCCTGCCGCGCCAGCACGTCGCGGGCTTCTTCCTCCAGCGCCAGAAGCCGCCGCGCATAGGACAACAACCGCTCGCCGGCTTCGGTCGGCGCCACGTCCTTGCCGCTGCGGTCGAGCAGCGGCTGGCCGATATCGTCCTCCAGCCGCTTGATCTGCTGGCTGACGGTGGACTGGGTTCGGTGAATGCGTTCGCTGGCGCGGGTGAAGCCGCCGGCATCCACCACCGACACGAAACTGCGCAAAAGCTCCAGATCCAGCATGAAAACCCGTCCATTTGATTTTCCACTAGATGGCAGTCTATTATTTAATTTCCAAATGACAAGGGGTCGCCATAGATCATGTGCAGAGGAGAATTCCGATGTCGCTCGCCCCTTCCGTCGCGGTTCCCCGCCGCACTTTCAATCTGCTGCCGCTCTATATCGCGCTGTTCTGCCTGCTCTGGAGCTTCGCGTTCGTTGCGGGGAAAATCGGCGTCACCTACTGCCCGCCGCTCATTCTGCTGGCGGCGCGTTTTTCGCTGGCGGGAATTCTGATCCTCGGCATCACCGCGTTGCGCGGCGAGGGCTGGTCGTTGTCGCGGCGGGACACGCTGGTATTCGCGCTGATCGGGATCGCCAATAACGCGCTTTATCTCGGCCTCGGCTATACCGGCCTCAAGACCGTGTCCGCCGGCCTCGGCGGCCTGATCGTCAGCGCCAATCCCGTCTTCACCGCCGCGTTCGCCGCATTGGTGCTCAACGAGCAACTCACCTGGCGCAAGATCGCAGGGCTTGGGCTCGGCGTTCTCGGTGTCGGCCTGATCGTCTGGCATCGGATGTCGGTCGGAACGGATAGCCTGCACGGCATCCTGTTCACGTTGGCGTCGCTGGCATCGATCGTGACCGGCACCATCCTGTTCAAGCTGCTGGCGCCGAAGGGCTCCTTATGGATCGGCAACGGCGTGCAGAATATCACCGCCGGCATTGTGTTGATCCCGTTCGCTTTCACGCTGTCCAATGTCGGCGACATCGTGCCGAACCTGCAGTTGCTCGGTGCGTTCGCGTTCCTGACATTGGGCGGCTCGGTGCTGGCCTATGTGCTCTGGTTCCATCTCTTGCGGGTTTGCGGTGCGACGGCCGCGAGCGCCTATCACTTCCTGATGCCGCCGCTCGGCATGCTGTTCGCCTGGATGGTGCTCGGTGAGCATGTCACGGGCCGCGATTTTCTCGGGATCATTCCGGTCGCGCTCGGCGTCTATCTGGTGACGCGGCCGGCTCGCCCACTTGCCGCTTCGCGATAGGAGAAATCGATGTCTACGCTCACACTCACGTTGATCGGCGGCCCGACCGCCCTGATTGAAGTCGACGGCTTTCGGCTGCTCACCGATCCGACTTTCGATGCGCCGCGGGTCTATCAATTGCCGCATGTGAAGCTTGAAAAGCTTTCCGGGCCGGCTGTAGCGGAGGAAGCGATCGGCGAGATCGATGCCGTATTGCTCAGCCACGATCAGCACGCCGACAATCTCGACGAATCGGGCAGGCGCTTTCTGTCCAAGGCGGCGCGGGTGTTGACCACGGAAGTGGGGGCGAGGCGTCTTGGCGGGCATGCCGAAGGGCTCACGCCCTGGGCAGCCGTCGAATTGTCCAGAGGCGGGCGTTCGTTGACGATCACGGCGACGCCTGCACGCCATGGCCCAGCGGGAATCGAGCCGCTCGCCGGCGACGTGATTGGTTTCGTGCTGGCCGCGAGCGACCATCGTCCGATTTACATCAGTGGCGACACCGTCTGGTATGACGGGGTGGCGGAAGTGGCGCGACGCTTCAAGGCCGGGGTCGTGATGCCGTTCGCGGGCGCGGCGCAGACCCGCGGGCCGTTTCATCTCACCATGGATGCCAACGACACGATCGAGACCGCGCGTGCGTTTCCCGACGCCACGATTGTCCCACTCCATACCGATGGATGGGCGCACTTCAAGCAGAACGCAAATGACCTGCGCGTTTCGTTCGATGCGCTCGGATTTGGATCGCGCCTGAAGCTTCTTGAGCCCGGCGTGAAGACCCTGATCGAACTGCCGCGCTAATCCTTGCGGAATACGATCGAGGCCATCCAGCCCGTCATCAGCGCCATGAAGGCGGTGAACGCGCCATAGAGCAGCCCATCCTGGCGGGCGCTGGTCGCGACGAACTGCTCGAAGCCGACCTTGACGATGTCGAAGGCGGTTTCGGTCCGCGTGATCAGGGCGCCTTCCGAAAACAGCTTGATCTCGACGGTGTAGGTGCCAATCGGCACTTCGGCCGGCAGCGGGATGCCGGTGCGGAACAGCGTCGGTGTCAGGAACGTCACCGCCGAGGTCTCCTCGCGATAGAGGCCGTGTTCGCTGCGCAGCCGGACAAAAGCGCTGCGGAACGCATCGTTGGGCACGACGTCGGCGTAGTCGGTCCCGACCCGTTGGGTCAGCAGCACGTTGTTGAGCCCGAGCTGTTGCCGCCGTTCCACCTCGGGCGAAGCGATCGCATCGAACGGCCGGTTGGAAAACAGCGCGAGATAGGTCGGCACCTGAAGGAATTCGCGGTAGTCGGTATTGATCCAGATGCCGAACTTGCGTTCCTTGCGGCGGGTCACCATGTCGGCGCGGGGACCCATGACGGTGACGACGAGATCGTAATTGTTGTGGCTGGTGGGCGCCGTGGCGTCTTTTTCAACCGAACCGAACAGCACCAGTTCTTCGCCCGAATAATTCGGCGTCACGGTCACGCGGTGGTTGGAGACCGAAACGATCAACCGTTCCGCATGGACAGGCGTAGCAATAACGGCTGCGGCGAACGCGACCGTCAACGCAAATGCGCTGAGGAGACGCGGGCTCATGCGGCGCCTCCGGCTTCGCGGATGGTGAAGAGATCGTCGGGGCGAATGACGAGTTCGACCGCGAAGCGAATGCCGACCGCGAGAATCAGAAGCCCGAGCAACAGCCGCAGATGTTCGCCGCGAATCTTCTGGCCGGCACGGGCGCCGAACTGGGCGCCGGTCACGCCGCCGATCATCAGGATCAGCGCCAGCACGGCGTCGACCAGATGATTGGTGGCGGCATGCAGCAAGGTCGCGAACGTCATGGTGACCAGCGTCAGCACCATGGAGGTTCCGATCACGGTCGAGGTCGGCACCCGCAGGAAATAGATCATGATCGGAATCAGGATGAAGCCGCCGCCGATTCCCATGATGGCGCCGATGAAGCCGATGATGAGACCGACGGCGATCACCGGAATCACCGACAGGTAAATCTTGGAGCGCTTGAACCGCAGCTTGAGCGGCAGGCCGTGGATCCAGCCGTGGCTGCCGGACCGGCGCAGCGGCACGGCGATGCCGCGCCGGATGCGGAGCATCGACCGCAGTCCTTCCCAGAACATCAGCCCGCCCACGGTGGTCAGCAGCACGACATAGGAAAGGGCGATCATCAGGTCGAGCTGACCGAGCGCGCGCAACAGCGTGAAGGTCCAGACGCCAAGCGCGGTGCCGATCGTGCCGCCGCTTAGCAGCACCAGCGCCAGCGTTGGATCGATGGCGCGGCGCCGCCAGTAGGAAATCGCGCCGGAAAACGACGAGGCCGCGATGTGGCTGGCGACGGAGGCGACCGCAACCGCAGGCGCAATGCCGATGAAGATCAGTAGCGGCGTCATCAGGAATCCGCCGCCGATGCCGAACATCCCCGAGACGAAGCCGACCGCCGCGCCCATGGCCAGCAGCAGAAAAATATTCACCGGAATGTCAGCGATCGGGAGATAAAGCTGCACGCGCGTCGTTTCGGAATGAGCCGTGAGGCCGGCCGAAACCGCTCATGGCCTGGTTTCATCGGGAGTGCAGGCCTAGTTCATTCTACTGTGCCGCGCCCCTGCATAGCCGAAATCGGTTGCCGGAGGGACTAAAGAATCCGCAACAAGCGAATTTTTTGCTGCGCGCCGCGGCCTACCTGGCAACGTGGTGAAAAATAACGATTAACGCGCGGCCTGCGCGTTTCCGATCGGATCGGTGATGAGGTGCATCTGCAACGCTTCCGCAGGCTCCAGCCAGCGGACGTCCCGCGTTGCAGACATCGCTTCGATCACGGACGAGGAGATGCCCATCTTGGTCATGTAGCTCAGAACGGTTCCGGTGGTTCGCTGCGCATCGGCGACGGGGTCGCGGCCGGGCGATGGGGTCACAAACCGATGGACACCGAGGGCCGAACCCTCAACGCCGTAGCGCGGCGAGCCGCCGGCAAAGACAAGGACGCAGGCGCTGGCGCAGTAAGATCGCGTCAGGCGACCGGAAGCGTCTATGGTGCCGACGGCGGTCGCGAGCCCGCGTGCACGGATGATTTCGCCCATGATCAGCGCCTGGCCGAGATTTCCGCCCGGGGAAGACAGCAAGACGATGTCGCCTGCCGTGAGATGGGCCTCGTCAAGCTGCGCGCGCAACCAGCTTGCGCTGGCTTCCCCGATCGTTCCGTGGATGGCCAATGCCGCCCGGCTGTGACCGCGGCCGTCAAGGTCGAGCTTCGCGACGGCGGAAGACGTCATGGTTGGCGCGAAATAGGATTCCTTCCAGTAAGCCCATGCCTCCGGCCGCGACAGGTCGCGATAGGCACGGACGCCGACGCTCAAGATCAGAATGGCAAAAAAGATTGCCGACCAGATCGGCCGTCGCCTCTTGCCAACCCGAGCGGGTGGCGGCGCGGGAGGCGGATTGGGCGAAACGCCTGGCGGTGTGACCCAAGGCCCTGTCGGCGACTGGCGGCGGTAGCCAGTTTCGTTCTGGTGATCGTCAACCGGCAACGTCAACCTCTCAAAGGCCCCGTCGAGGGGGGCAGGGCTACGCAGCGGTGCTTTTAATCGGCTTTATCGTCCGAGTATATGAATCAGTGCTGGACCGGCGTTGATCCGTTATTCGCCGATGCCGTGCGCTTCGTCGCCACCGGCTTGACGGCAGGCTTGGCGTTTCCGGCCGTGGCCGGCGCCGAGTCCCATCCGCCGGCGGGCGCTGCCACGTTGATGGCGTCGTCGGGCTGCGGTTCAGCCGTGAAGGTCTGGATCGCGAGCTTGGCCGCGGCCAACGACTGGGGGTCGAGACGTTTGGCGATATCGTCGCGCTTGCGGCCGGCGTCGACATCGCCTTGGACGGCAGCCAGGCTGAACCACTTGAAGGATTCGGCGAGATTCTGCTCAACGCCGATGCCGCGGGCGTAGAGAATGCCGAGGTTGTACTGGCTGTCGGCGATGCCGCGATCGGCGGCCTTGCGGAACCATTGCGACGCGCTCTTGTAGTCGGCGCCCTTGCCGCCGCCATCGGCGTCCAGCACCGCGAGATTATGCATCGCCTTGGCGTTGCCGCGCTCGGCAGCCTGCATGTAGTAGCGGCGGGCGATATCGACATCCTTTTTCACGCTCAGGCCCTTCTCGTAGAAGGTACCCAGCCGGAAGATCGCCGGCACGACGCCGGCCTGCGCGGCGCGGTCGAGCCATTTGGCGGCTTCGTCGTAATTGGCCGCGACGCCTTTGCCCTCGGCAAAGCGCACACCGATTTCGTAGGCCGCCGCGGGATCGCCCTTGAGAACCGCGGCGCGCAGAACCGGACCGCCGATGGCTTCAGGCAGCCGCTCGGTCGGCGGGACCTGGATCGTCACCAGTTTGCCGGTGCTCGATGACGCCGGCGACAGCGGGATCGTTCCGGTCACATCGCCCGTGGACGAAAACGAGGGCGCCGTGTTCTGCGGGATCGCAACCGAGGCGGCGCCGTCGCCGCTGCCGGGGGTAGCGTTGTTGAAAGATTGCCGTCCGATCGGCGTCGGTGACGTCAACGAGGGCATCGTCTGGAGTGGCATCGCCGGGCTCGCATTGTTGCCGGCAGGAGAAGCCGGCGACGGCGCTTCGATCGAATTTTCAGCACCTGGCATCGCCGGCGGGGCGCCGCTATCGAGCAGCGTCATCGCCATCCTGAACGTGCCGAGTACGATCACGACGACGCTGGCGCCGACCAGCAAGGAACGGATCTTCGAGGTGATGCTCGAGGCCGCCTTGGTTGGGTCGGCGGGCTTTGCAGTCTTTGGCGGCCGACCAGCTTTGTCGGGTGGCGGCGCGGCGGCGGCGGCCTGTGCGGCACGGCGCGCGGCAGCAATGAAGCTCGACGTGCTGACGGGCTCCTTGGAAGCGGCGGCCGGGATGCCGCTGATCGCGCTTTCGGATGCCGCGATGCGCTCCGACGGCGAGGCGACACGTGCCGACGGCCGCGTGCCCGGTTCGAGCGGGTGATCGGGGGGCAACTCCGGGTCGATCGCAACGCGCGAGGGCGCGGGTTGCGGCTCCAGAATTTCGCTGATGGTCCGGGGCGGAGCCGCGGGCAGTTCTGCCTGGGAAGCCGCCTGCAAATCGCGCGGGGCGCTGGAAAAGGATTCCCGCTTTGTGGCTGGATTCGGCAATTCCGGCTTGATCGGCGGTGGCATCGCAATCGATGGGAGCGCCTCCGGTTCTGCGTGTCGCAACACAAGCGGCTCTTCGGGCGCAGAATAAGAAGGTTCGGGAGCCGATGGGGCCGGTGCCACATAGCTTGGCGCTGCCGCCGGCGGCGCTACGGGCTGCGTGCGGACCGCCCGCAGATCGCCTTCGATCGTCGAAAGGCGATCGACGACATGGCCGAGCGTGTTGTGGACGGCTTCCAGCGAATCCTGGGTATGACGACCGGTTTCCGCCTGGCTGAAACGGATGTCGGACAGTTCGCGCTTGAACAGGTCGGCGAACCCGTTGTCTTGCGCGGCCGGCTCGCCGCGGCTATTGGCGGCCAAGTCGGCAAAGCTTGCGTGCTGCCGTTCGAGATGATGCAGAATATCCTGCAGGCCTTCCTCGACCCGCCCGAGATTGCCGGAGCGATGGTCGGAGGAAGCTTCCAGCCGTTCGAGCAGATAGGAAACGCGCTGCTCCAGATGAGCGAAGGCGGACGCGCTGTCGTTGCCGACCGGGATACGGTCGAGGCGATCGGTCAGAGCGAGCAACGCGCGCTCGATCTGTTCGGAATTCTCGCCTGCCGGCGGCCGTTGTTCGCGGCTCTCGAGCGAGGACATCAGCGCTGCGATGCGCTGTTCGAGTGCTACAAGCGAGTCGGCGCGGTCATCGGGGCGGCTCAGCTGATCGACCTTGGCTGACAGAGCATGCACGTCGTCACTCAGGCGAGCCAGCGCATCGTTGGATGCGACGTTGGAGACGATCGCGCGAAGGGCTGCAATCGCGCCTTCGAGCTGGTGGATCGTCGACGGGTCGTCGTTGGCCCGAATGATCTGGTCGAGTTTGGCCGTGAGGTTGCGGATCGCCTGGTCGTAGCCTGCAAGCTGCTCGGCTGGGGTCAGCGAACGCAATACTTCGCGAATTTCGCTAAGCGCGCGTTCAATGCCGGCGAGCATCTGGCTGTCGCTGCCGTTCTGTTTGTTATCGTCGATGCGGCGGGCGAGGGCGCGGATTTCGCTTTCGATCGATTCGATCGCCCGGCGCGGCATCGCCTCGGTGATGGCATGACGAATCTCGGCGAGTTCGCTGCGGAAAGCTGCGATCGACTGTTCGACATGGTCCGGCTGCCGTAACGACTCGATCTGGCTCGTGATTTTGACGAGGTGCCGCTCCAGCGACGAGAAATCGGGGCCTGGCGGCGGAGCCGGTGGGGCGTAGGCGGCAGCGGGCGGTGGCGTATAGGCCGGTGCCGGCACAATCGGCGGCGCGTTGCGCAGCACCGGTTGGGCGGCCGGGCTGTCGAGTTCGTTCTGGCGCGCGGAAATTTCCGCGATCGCGGAATCGAACGAGGCCGGATTGAGCGGCGGCGAGGGGCGATAGACCTGCGCGGCCGCACGCTCGACCATCTCGGCCTGTCGTTGATTTTCCTGGGCCTGGCGCTGGTGCGCGGGCGCCGGATTGGAAATCTGCGAGAGCCGCGCATCGAGACGCGCGATGGCATCGTTCAATTGCCGCGCGACCGGCGGCTCGCTGCGCGGGGCATCGTTGCGCGGCCGTACCTGCGAAATCTGTTCGATCTGGCGGGTGATCGCATCCAACCGCTGGTGGATATCGGCGACATCCCGGCTCTGCTGGGCGGGCATTGCCGGCCGTTGTTCGGGAGGGCTGCGAAAATTCGGTGGAGTGGCATCGCCCAGGCTCATGTTGAGCCAATCGCTCAACGACACGCCGGCGCGGCGAGCCGCAGCCTCGGCCCGCTCCCGGACGGCAGGATCGATGCCTTCAGTACTCCACGATACACGCGAATTCATGCTTCCGTCCGGTTCCGCTCTGGCGCTCCACCCGGCGCCTCCGGCCTCCCCGCGCGTCCCCAAGAAGGGACAAACGAATTCGGCGCGGGTCGTCTGCCTCTGCAGATCGACTTTTTCGCGTTACGGTAAAGAACGGGTTAAGGAACGAGGCTGGCCGGCCGTAAAGTTTATGGGGCGTCCCGACACTTGAGGTCGGCTTCGCCTTAATCCCCGGAACCGGTTTCGCTTTGTCGCGTTCCGGCATCGAACGGTACAACGCCCACGGCGCTTGAAATCGCCGAAAGCGCGGTAATCGCTTCCTCGCACCACTCGGCGACCATTTGCTCGTGCCGTAACCCGATGCGAAGGCCAAGCAGCTTACCCATGTCGGCCGGCGAAGCGGTTCCCAGCGGGAAGCGCTTCTTCAGAATGCGTTCATAGCGCTCATGGCGGTCTCGGTGATGCTCCAATCTGGCCATGAGGTCAGTGCGCAGGGGCTCGATATCGACGGCATCGAGCGCGTAAAGCCGGATCAGGAGATCGTCCTTGATCGAGGCCGGCGTCGAGGGGCGGGCGGCCCAATGGCGGAACGCGGCTTTGCCCTCGGCCGTCAGCGTATAAACCAGCTTGTTGGGTTTGCCGGACTGGACGACCTCGCGCCCCTGAATATGGCCGCGCTCGCGCAGCTTGGAGAGCTCGCGATAAATCTGCTGATGGTCGGCCTTCCAGAAAAAGCCGGTCGAGGAATCGAACGTCTTGGCAAGCTCATAGCCCGTCATGGGGCGTTCCGTCAGGCAGGCGAGGATGGCGTCGGCAAGGGCCAAAGGTCGATTTCCTGTTGCTGTTCCCAGCGTCGCGTTTTCCGAAATTAACACGCTTGACTTTATGCGCATTGATGCATATGCGTCAATATGCATATGAGATCTAGCGGCCGTCCAGCTCAAGGCTCGACCGCGGGAGGCGTCCCTTGACCATGATTGGCCTTCAACGCTGGCACGGCTACCTCAGGTCTCGCGACCGAGCTGCGCTTTGGGACCTGCTCCATCCCGATGTGGTTTTCGAAAGTCCTGTCGTGCACACCCCGCAGCGCGGCCGTGACATCGCTTTCAAATATCTGAGCAGCGCCACCCAGGTTTTGGCCGGCCCGACCTTCGCTTACGTCGGCGAGTGGACCAACGATGCCGGCGCCGTGCTGGAATTCGCCTGCGAAGTCGATGGCGTCACGATCAACGGCGTCGACATCATCGGTTTTGACGCCGACGATCGCATCATCCACTTCAAGGTGATGGTTCGCCCGCTGAAAGCCATCAATCTGCTGCATCGTTTGATGGGCGAGCAACTCGCGAAGTCTTGATAACGTGCCGCAAGACCGTCGCGCGGTTGCGATCGGATCTGCCCTCGACTCAAGGAAGCGGTTAAGGTCCGCTTCCAGCCACCCTTCAAGAAACGCTGCCCAAGACCTCGCCGGGAGAACG
>Ga0181537_10004943_pt1 | contig 10912 bp, 8 predicted proteins | sample PEATcosm2014_Bin_39_FD_119765 | JGI IMG/M metagenome (GOLD analysis project Ga0181537, IMG submission 119765) | Peatland microbial communities from MTU Mesocosm Facility, Houghton, MI, USA - PEATcosm2014_Bin23_10_metaG | ecosystem: Environmental > Terrestrial > Soil > Wetlands > Peat | place... | reverse complement strand
AATGGTTTTGAGTTGTGGGGATATTGATATGATATCATATCAATATCCATCCAACCTCCTCACTCATGAATTCAGACTCCTCCACATCCCTTACCGCCCACCGCGAACGGCTCGTAACCGTCTCCACCGGCTGGGCGTTCGTGTTCGTCGTCCTCGCCGCGGTCGCTCTCGGGATATCCCTATTCATCTTCGGCGCCTCACAGCGAGCCGTCGGGCTCGTCCTGGCGGGTGTCGTCGTGCTCATCGTGACCTTCCCGATGATCGGCGGCTTCTTCACGCTCCAGCCGAACGAGTCCGCCGTCCTGACGCTTTTCGGCGCCTACCGTGGCACGACCCGGCAGAACGGCTTCCTCTGGGCAAACCCCTTCCTCCGCAAGCAGCGGATCTCGCTGCGCGCGCGCAACCTGAACGGAGACAAGCTCAAGGTGAACGACAAGCGCGGCAACCCGGTCGAGATCGCCGTCGTGATCGTGTGGCGCGTCCAGGACACGGCGCAGGCCGTGTTCGACGTCGACAGCTACGAGAGCTTCATCCGCATCCAGAGCGAGTCCTGCGTGCGCCACATCGCGAGCAGCTATTTCTATGACGACGCCGAGGCGAGCGAGCTGACGCTGCGCGGCGGCGGCGTGGAGGTCGCGGCCGCCCTTGCCCGCGAGCTCCAGGAGCGCCTGGCCCGCGCGGGCATCGGCATCGAGGAGGCCCGCCTGACGCACCTCGCCTACGCCCCGGAGATCGCCCAGACCATGCTGCGCCGCCAGCAGGCGGAGGCGGTCATCGCCGCCCGCCAGAAGATCGTCTCCGGCGCCGTGGGGATGGTCGAGATGGCGCTCCGCGAGCTTTCCGAGAAGGGCGTCGTCAAGCTCGACGAGGAGCGCAAGGCCGCGATGGTCTCCAACCTGCTCGTCGTCCTCTGCAGCGAATCCCAGGCCCAGCCCGTGCTGAACGCCGGCACGCTGTACACCTGAGCCCGGGTGCCCTCCAAGCCCGACTCCGATGGCCACGATCACCCAGGACTTTTCCACGGCCCCGATGGGAAGGCGCGTGGTCTATACGCTCGTGTTCTCGGTCGTGGCGACCCTTGCGGCGACCATCTTTGCGGTGGTCGGGCTCGTCCTGCATCCGAACCCGCACATGACGCTGGCCGCGACCAGCGCCTCGTTCCTGATGCCCCTGGCCGCGGTGCTCGCCCTTTTCGTCAACTTCAGCTTCGAGCGCGCGAAGTCCGCCCGGGTGCGGATCGAGGAAAACATCCTTTTCGTGCGCAAAAAGCGCTACCCTCTGGAGGGCCTCCTGGAGGCGGTGAGGGATCCCGAGGTGCTGAAGGGGGCGAAGCGGTACTGGGGGAACAGCGGGCTAGGCGTCATCCGCGGGAAATTCAAGAGCAAGCGCCTTGGCAAGTTCGAGGCCTACCTGACGGACACCGAGCACGCGGTCGTCCTGCGGTGGCAGGAGAAGGTCCTGGCTGTTTCGCCGGCGGACCCCGAATTCTTCATCCTGAGCGCGAGGAGCGCCGCCGGCCTGCGATGAAACCCTGCCCCCTCGCACCCTAGGAATGCCCGACGAACGCAAGGCCTTCCTCCTGCGCACGGACCCCCTCCTCTGGAAGGAGATCGAGCGTTGGGCGTCCGACGAGCTTCGAAGCGTGAACGGCCAGATCGAGTTCATCCTGAGGGAGGCCGTGCGCCGGCGGCGCGGGGGCGCCGGGTCCGAGCCTGCGCCGCCTCCCGCGCCCCCTCCGGAGGCCTGAGCGGGCGCCGACGAAGGTCATTGCGTCGGCGGGGACTTCTTAGGATTTTTTGGGCGCGCACACCGCGCGAACGCACGCCGTCCCATGACCCCGTCCGAAGCCCAGGTCCGAATCGCCGCCCTCAGGTCCGAGGTGGCCCATCATGACGAGCTGTACTACCGCAAGGCGCGGCCGGAGATCGGCGACCCGGAATACGACCGCCTGAAGCGGGAGCTTGCCGACCTCGAGGGCAAATTCCCTGGGGCCGCGAAGGCCGCGGGCTCCGACTCGCCGACGGTCCACGTCGGGGACGACCGCGCCGAGGGATTCCAGACCCGCCGCCACCGGCAGGCGATGCAGAGCCTCGACAACACCTATTCCGAGGCCGAGCTGCGCGAGTTCAACGCCCGCCTCGTTAAGCTCCTCGGCCGCGAGGAGCTGACCTACGTGGTGGAGCCCAAGATCGACGGGCTCGCGGTCAGCCTCACCTACGAGAAGGGGGCCTTCGTGAGGGCGGTGACCCGCGGCAACGGGGTCGAGGGCGACGACGTGACCGCGAACGCCCTGACGATCCACGGGCTGCCGCGCAAGCTAAAGGCCTCGGCCAAGGCCCCGGTGCCCGACCTGATCGAGATCCGGGGGGAGATCTACATGACGCTCGCGGAGTTCGACCGGATCAACGCGGCGAGGGAGGAGGCGGGCGAGGAGCGCTACGCCAACCCGCGCAACCTCGCCGCCGGCACGATCAAGCTGCTCGACCCGCGCGAGGTCGCCGAGCGCCGCCTGGAGATCGTCCTCTACGGGATCGGGGCCTGCGAGCCCGCGCAGGCCGGCGGGGACACGCAGTCGGGCTACCATGCCCGGGTGCGCGCCTGGGGGCTCCCCACGGTCGAGAAATTCTGGGAGGCGAAGGGAATCGACAAGGCCTGGGCCGCCATCGGGGAACTGGACGGCCTGCGGCGCGGCTTCGCCTACGGCACGGACGGCGCTGTCGTGAAGCTCGACTCGCTCGCGCTCCAGCGGGAGGCGGGGAGCACGAGCAAGGCGCCGCGCTGGGCGATGGCCTACAAGTTCGCGGCGGAGCGGGCGGAGACGAAGCTCCTCTCGATCTCGGTCCAGGTCGGCCGCACGGGCGTCCTGACGCCCGTGGCCGAGCTAGAGCCCGTGCTCCTTGCGGGCTCGACGGTCGCCCGCGCCACGCTGCACAACCGCGACGAGATCGCCCGCAAGGACATCAGGGTGGGGGACTATGTCTTCGTCGAGAAGGCGGGCGAGGTGATCCCCGCGGTCGTCTCGGTGAACCTCGCGCGCCGGCCGCCAGGATGCGTGGCTTACAGATTCCCGACCAGGTGCCCGTCGTGCGGGACCGCCGTTGTCCAGGCCGAGGGGGAGGTCGCGCTGCGCTGCCCCAACTACGACTGCCCGGTCCAGGTCCGCCGGAGGGTCCGCCACTTCGCGTCGAAGGCGTGCGTCGACATCGACGGCATGGGCGAGGCCATGGTCGACGTCGTGGTCGAGAAGGGGTGGGTGCGCGACGTCGCGGACCTCTACAAGCTCAGGCGCGACGACCTCCTCGGCCTCGGCAAGAGCGTCGAGAAGTCGACCGACAACCTCCTCGCCGCGATCGAGAGGAGCAAGAAGGCTGAGCTCTGGCGCTTCATCCACGGCCTCGGGGTGACCCATGTCGGAGCCGCGGCCGCGAAGGACCTGGCGGTCCGGTTCCGGAGCCTCGAGGACCTGTCCGAGTCGAGGTACGACGACTACATCGGGCCGAAGAAGGAGAGCCTTATCCCGGGGATAGGCATCACGATGGCCGAGGCGATCGTCGCCCACTTCAACCAGCCGGTCAACCGGACGCTCGTGGCGCACCTCATCCGGGCGGGCGTATCGCCCGTCCCCCCTGCGGCGGCCGCAAAATCGACGGGGCCGCTCCTCGGAAAGACCTTCGTCCTCACCGGCACGCTTCCCTCGATGACCCGCGAGGAGGCGACCGCCAAGATCGAGGCCGCGGGCGGCAGGATCTCATCAAGCGTGAGCAAGAAGACGAGCTATGTCCTCGCGGGCTCTGACGCGGGCTCGAAGCTCGACAAGGCCAGGACGCTCGGCGTCGCCGTGATCGGGGAGGCCGAGCTCGCCTCTATGCTTTAGCCGCCCGGATGAATCCCTGCCCGGGGACTCAGGCCCCGGGAACGGTCGGGCGGCCGACCGCGATCACCTTGGTCTCGCAGAATTCCCGGAGTCCCTCCTCGCCGCCCTCGCTGCCGAGGCCGCTGGACTTCACCCCGCCGAAGGGGATCTCCGCCCTGAGCGGGCGCCACTCGTTCACGCCGACGATGCCGACCTCCAGCGCCTCGGCCACCGCGTTGGCGAGCGAAAGGTCGTTGCCATAGACGTAGCCGGAGAGGCCGAACGGGGTCGCGTTGGCCCGGCGCACGGCGTCGGCCACGTCATCGTAGGCGAGCAGCGGCATCACCGGCCCGAAGATCTCCTCCTGGACGAGCGCCATGGAATCCTTCACCCCGCGCAGGATCGTCGGGGGGAAGAAGCTGCCCGAGGAGAGCGAGGCGTCCGCCTCGTGGCCCCGGTTCTCGCCCACGAGCTCGGCCCCGGCCTTGAGCGCGCCCTCGACGAGCCCGCGGACCCGCTCGCACGCCTTGGCATGGATCAGGGGACCCACGTCCACCCCGTCTGCGAGGCCGTTGCCGACCTTCAGGTTCCTCCAGAGCGGGAGCAGCTTCGCGATGAGCACCTTCTCGAGCGAGGCGGGGACGAAGACGCGGTTGGCGGTCACGCACACCTGGCCCGCGCAGAGGAGCTTCAGCTTCACGAGGTCGGCCGCCACCGCGTCGAGGTCGGCGTCGGCCAGCAGGATGAAGGGCGCGTTGCCCCCGAGCTCGAACGAGAGGCGCGGCAGGTGCTTCGCCGCGGCCTGCATGAGGATGCGGCCGGTGCTCGTCGATCCGGTGAGCGAGAGGACGCGCACCCTCGCGTCCGCGGTGAGCGCGGTCCCCGCGACGGACCCGTAGGCGGGAAGGACCTGCAGGGCGCCGTCGGGAAGGCCCGCCTCCTTGAGGAGGGGCCCCATCGCCATCGCGACCAGCGGCGTGAATTCCGAGGGCTTCCAGACCGCGGTGCAGCCCGCGGCGAGCGCGGCCGCGACCTTCTTCGCCCCCTGCGCGAGCGGGAAGTTCCAGGGCGTCACGAGGCCCGCGACCCCCGCGGGGACGGGGCGCACGAGGTACTCGCGCCCCTTCACGGGGTGGGGCTGGAGGCGCCCGGTGAGGCGCCTCGCCTCCTCCCCGAACCACTGGAAGAAGCTTGCGGCGTAGTCGACCTCGCCCAGCGACTGGGCGAGCGGCTTGCCCTGCTCGGTCGTGAGGAGTTCCGCGAGCTCCCGGCGCCTGGCCGTCATGAGCGCCGCCGCCCGCTTGAGGACGTCGCCGCGCGTCGCGGCCGGCTCGGCCCTCCACTTCAGAAAGGCCCCGTGCGCCCCGTCGATGGCCCGCAGGAATTCACCCGCTTCGGCGAGCGGGACGCTGGCGATGTCCGCCCCCGTCGCGGGGTTGCGCACGAGGATCCTCTCGCCGCTCCCGTCCTGCCACCGCCCGTCCACCCAAAGGGAAGGGCGGACTCCCAGTCTGGACAGGGGGGTGGGGCTGGCCTCAGGCATCGGCTTGGAGCGTCCTTCGGTAGATCCCGATCGCCTCGGCCTCGGTCATGGGGAGCGGGTTCGGGTCCATCAGGCGCCGGTTCGCGACCGCGTCCCGCGCGAGCTCCGCGAGCGAGGCATCGGGCACGTCCGTCGACCGGAGCGCCTTCTGCAGGCCCACGGACCGGGCGAGCTCCCCGATCCTGCCGGGAAAGTCGCCGGGTGCGACCGCTCCCCACCCGAGCGCGTCGGCGAACCTTGCGAAATCATCACCGCAGGCGGGCAGGTTGTGCCGCATGGTCTCAGCGGCGAGGCATCCGGTGACCACGCCGTGGACGATGTGGAAGCGTCCGCCCAGAGGCAAGGCCAGGGCGTGCACGGCGCAGCAGGAGGCGTTCGCGAAGGCCATGCCGGCGAGGTGCGAGCCGACCAGCATCGCGTCCCGGGCGGCCTTGTCGCCGGGATCCCGGCACACGGCGGGAAGCGCGGGCCCGAGGGAGCGCGCCGCCTCAAGGGCCAGGCCCCGGGCGAGGGGGGTGGCCGAGCGGGCGATGTAGGCCTCGAGCGCATGGACGATGGCGTCCATCCCTGCGGCGGCGGTCGTCAGCGGGGGGAGCTTGTCGGTCAGCTCGGGGTCCAGGAGCACGAGGTCGGGGACAAGGCAGGGGTCCAGGACGCCGACCTTCATGCCCGTGCGCGAATCCGTGAACACCCCTACCGCCGTGGCCTCGGAGCCCGTGCCGGAGGTGGTGGGGATGCAGACGAGCGCCAGCGCGCGCCGCCCGACCTTGCCGATGCCGGCGAGAAGGGCTGCGTCGCGGCCGTCCTGCGCGGTCGCGGCGACCAGCTTGGCGGTGTCGATGACGCTCCCGCCGCCGAGCGCGACGATGACGTCCACGCCGGACGCCGTGCGGGCCGCCACGTTGGCGGCCGCGACGCAGGAGAACGGGGGCTCCGCCTCCGTCCGGTCAAAGACCGCGGCCTCGATCCCCGCGCGGGAGAGCGCGCCGCTCACATGGGCCAGGAGCCCCGCCCCCTTCACGCCCTGGTCGGTGACAATGAAGGGCCTGGACTTCCCCATCCGGCGAAGCTCCTCGGTCAGTTCGAGGCTGATGCCCCGGCCGAAGCGGATCCGCCTCGGCAGGTTGTTCTCAAAGGTTTTCAGCATGATGGGATAAATCGGGTGGCCCACGGTAGCCCCGTGGTCCTACCGGTGGCAACCTGGGGTGAAAAAGAAACGGGGCCCGACCCCTCCCCGCCACGACTGCTCCATGCGTGCGGGGGATTGGGCCGAGCCCCGAAATTTCGCGTCTTCGCTTCCGTCCTTGGGGATCAGAAGTGGTAGCGCAGCGTGACGGACGCGGTGATCGGCGGCCGCACGTAGATGAGGCTGTTGCCGGCGTAGCTCACGTCGATCGGGTCGACGAGGCGCGCGTTCGTGAAGTTCTTCACGTTCACGCGGACCTCCCAGGCGTTGCGCCCGTAGAAGACGTAGCCGTCCCACTCGGCCTCGGAGGGGATGTGGAGGGTGTCCTGGTCATTGGCCTCCTGCTGGCCGATGAACTGGGGGCCCGCGCCGATGCCCCAGCCCGAGGGATCGCGGTACTCGGCAAACGCGTTGCCCATGACCTGCGGCACGCCGGGGGAGCGCATCCGGCCGCCGGGCGGCAGGTATCCCGTGAAGTTCGGCGCCCCGAGGCCCGTGCCGGTCGTGCCGTCGACAGGCGTTGTGGTGGCGAAGGCGTCGAGGTAATTGCCGGTCGACTGGTAGAAGTAGGCGCCGTACGTGGTCGAGTCGTTGTAGGTGAGGTTGGCGTTGAAGGTCCACCGCTTGCTGGGCTGGTAGGTCGAGTCGAGCTCCACGCCCGTGTTTATGATCGGGTTGATGCCGCCGGTCATCTGCGCGCCGTACTTGAGCTGCTTGTAGAGCGACGAGCTGAAATAAAGCGTGTTGTGCAGGAAGCTCTCCTTGTAGCCGACCTCGTAGAGGGTGCTCTTCGTGTGGAGCACCTGGCTCAGGTAGAGCGCGTCGACCCCGCCGAAGTTCGACGAGCCGAGGACGGCGTCAACGTGGTCGTACGTCGCGTAGACCGAGGACGCCTCATTGAACTTGTAGGTGAGGCTCACGAAGTAGGACTGGTCGTTCGTGTCCTCGTGGGTGTTGTAGCCGGTGATTGTCGAGGTCGATCCGCCCGCGGGGATGTAGACCGGGGTCGCCAGCGGCACGTAGGTGAAGAACTGGTTGTAGTAGCCCTCCTCGATGTAGGGCGGGCTCTTCCCGTAGGCGTCGAGGTTGTCGATGCGGTAGCCGGGGATCAGCGACAGGTTCTTCGTCAGCTTGATGTCGTCCTGGACGAACGCCGCGGTGTCATACAGGTTGATGATCGCGTTGCTGATGTTTCCCGGCGAGGCGCTGAAGCCCGTGGTACCGGGGACCTGGAGACCGCCGCCCCAGGTGTTGCCCTCGAGGGCGTATCCCGGGTAGGAGATCTGGTTCAGGGGCTGGGTCAGGTCGAAGTAGTTGACCGGCTCGGTCTGGTAGTCCTGGTAGGACGTCATCCCGGTGTAGCGGAAGTCGCCGCCCGTGATCAGGCTGTTGTCCATGCCCAGGAGCGTGAACTTGTCGTGGTACTCGAGGCGGTCCTGCAGCGACACGCTCCTCGGCACGTATTCGCTGTAGCCCACCTCCTCCTTCTTGTCCGAGCGGTTGAAGCTGTAGAAGGTGCGGTTGACCAGCGACGAGTCGCCCGTGAGCTCGAGGGTCGACTTGATCTGCCCCTGGAAGACGAAGGACCGCGACGTGTCGTAGGGGCTGATGAGGGCGTCGTAGATCGGGAGCTTCACGGTGTGGGCGGTCGCCGGGTTTACAATGGCGTACGAGCCGTCCGCGGCGCTGCCGAAGGTGAAGGGCGGCGGGTTTGGCGTCGTGATGATGTCGTAGCCGTAATAGGCGTTCGGTCCCGAGGTCGTGGGGCTGGCCGGGCCCGCGATGTAGTTGCCGTTCCAGATGAAGTCCTGGGTCACGCGGCTCACGCCCGCGACCTCGTTGATCATGTCCGAGTAGGACTGCACCCAGCCCTCGATCTTGAGCTTCGAGTTCGCGAGGTAGGTGAGCGCGAGGTAGACGTCCTGCGTCTCGTTGTGGTCGTTCAGGTAATACCCGGTGCCGTAGCGGCTCAGGTAGCTCACCCGGTAGGCGAGCTTGTCGCTTATCGGTCCCCCGAAATCCAGCGTGAGGTCGGGGTTGGAGTGGGAGTGGCCGTCCGCCCAGTATCCGAGGGTCAGGTCGACGTCGCCGTGGTCGCCGTCGAAGTACGGCTGCTTCATGATGAAGTCGATGTAGCCGCCGGCGCCCTCGCCCTGCGGGCCGTAGACCGCCGAGCCCGGGCCCTTGACGATGTCCATGGCGTCGACGCCGTTGAAGCTCGGTGGCGTCGAATTCCTGGAGAAGGGGATTATCTGGCCGTTCTCGTAGACCTGCGAGAGGTCGCCGCGTATGAACGGGATCGAGGGGATCCCGTACTCTGCGTTGGCATAGACGCCCGGCGCGAACTGCTGGTAGTCCATCGCGGACTTCACGTTGCGGTCGCGCATCATCGCCGTGTTGACGGCGGTCACCGAGCGCGGGATGTCGATGATGTTCATGTCCTCGCCCATGACGTCGCCGACCGGGCGCACGGTGGGGAGCACCTGGTCGTCGATCGGGACGTCGCTCACGGTGTACTTCGTGAGCGTGGTGACGGGCTCCGACGAGGTGGTGCTCGTCGAAGCCGTCGATGTCGACGAAGTCGTCGTGGTCGTTGTCGTGGTCTGCGCGCGAAGGCCGAGGGCGAGGCCTGCGAGTGCGCAACCCACAGCGGAACTGATCCGTAGCAGTTTGGTGGTGGTCATGTTTGTTAGCTTGTTTGCGGTTTCTGTTGGCTGCGGCAAGTGTGCCGCTCCTGCAGGGGCTACGGTGTCTTGGGCTCGATTGGTGTCCTGAATCCCCTCCGATGCCGCGCATCCCTCTGGGGAACTCCCCCAGCATCAGGGATGCCGATCGTGACGGATTTCATGCTTTAGGCGCTCCTCCGGAAGGATGAGCTGTGCCGGATTATAGGAGGAATCGCCCCCGGATGCCTCCGCGGCAGCCGGAAAGGTTTCCTGAAAAATAAGGTTGGAGCCGCGCCGGCGCGGGGCAAGGTATGCGTGAACACGAGATGCGCGACGTCCGATTCGAGACCTTTGGGCTCAACGCCCGCCTGCTCAGGCTGCCGAAGCCCATGGGCCGCATCCACCACCACCACGAGGTCGAGCTCAACTACGTTTTCCGGGGCGGCGTCACCTACCTGCACCGCGGCACGATGCGCCGCCTCGAGTCGAAGCGCCTCGGCGTCTTCTGGGGCTCGACCCCGCACAGCCTCGTCGCCGTGGACCCGGGCACGGAGATGGCGTGGATCACGGTCCCGCTCGCGTGGGTGTGGGCGTGGGGGCTGCCCGAGCGCTTCGTGCGCGAGCTGATGGAGGGCAACTGGTGGTACGCTCCCGCCGCCTTCGGCGAGCGCTTCCAGGTCAAGGCCTGGGTGAAGGAGCTCTACAACCCCACGCGCCCGCAGCAGCGCCGCCTCCTCCTCGAGCTCGAGGCGTGCTTCCTGTGGCTCGCCGACCAGGCGCACGCGACGACGCTCGACGCCGCCGCCCGCTGGAGCGAGGGCGAGTCGACCGCGGGCCTCCAGCGCGTCGAGCGGATGGCCCGGTGCATGGCGGAGCGCTTCCAGGAGGACCTGACCGTGGCGGAGATCGCGAAGGCCGCGAAGCTTCACCCGAACTACGCGATGCCGCTCTTCCGCAGGCACTGCGGCGTGACGATACGGGACTACCTGCTCCAGTACCGGATCACCCACGCCCAGCGCCTCCTGCTTACGACCGACGACAAGGTGATCGACGTCGCCCTCGCGAGCGGCTTCAGCTCCCAGAGCTCGTTCTACGCCGCGTTCGTGAAGCTCGTGAAGGACACCCCGCAGGCCTTCAGGCGCCGGATGGAGGTGTGAGCCGCGCTAGCCCCGGGGCCAGCGCTCCATCTCCGCGAAGTCGGGCAGCTCGGGCTCGCGGAACTCCTCGCCGTGGATGAACCGGCGCGGCGCCGAGGGCCGGGCGAGGAGCGCGTAGAGCTTGCGCGCCGAGAACACCACCAGGTCGGCCGGCGAGCCCGGCGCGACCCTCCCGTACCCGGGCAGGCCCATGATGGCCGCGGGGCCCGTCGTTACGACGGCGGGCGAGTAGGACAGGCGCGAGTCGAGGTGGGCCAGACGCACGCTCTGCACGTAGACCTCCACGGGGTCGAAGTCGCCCCAGCCGATGAAGGCGTCGCGCACGTTGTCGCCCCCGCAGGCGACCGTCACCCCGGCCTCGATGAATTCGTGCAGGAGCGTGAGGCCCCGCCACTGCGGCGTGCGCGGCGCACCGAAGGCCTCGCCGGGAGCGGCCGGCCCCCGCATCCGCCCCATCAGGTGGAGGTTCGTGAGCGGCAGCGAGATGATCCCGATGCCCGCCTCCTT
>Ga0181537_10004942_pt1 | contig 10913 bp, 11 predicted proteins | sample PEATcosm2014_Bin_39_FD_119765 | JGI IMG/M metagenome (GOLD analysis project Ga0181537, IMG submission 119765) | Peatland microbial communities from MTU Mesocosm Facility, Houghton, MI, USA - PEATcosm2014_Bin23_10_metaG | ecosystem: Environmental > Terrestrial > Soil > Wetlands > Peat | place... | reverse complement strand
CTCCCAGCATCCGATAAACGACAAGATTCCTAACGCGAATAAGGCGGGACGAAGGGAGTTGAATCGACGGGAAGCCTCCGCCTTCTCGGTGATGTTCTCGGCAAAGGTCAGGGTCAGCTCGCCGCAATTGTCTTCACCCCATTGACGGGCAAATCCCTCCACGTCCTTTTGAACAGCAAATCTCTTCTTCGCCCGGTACGGAGTAAGCTGATTCGTATTGGAGGGCTGGTTCTCGTTTGAGTTAATATTTATTTGTCGAGGAAGGGGCTCAGCCGCCGCCGCGCTTCGCGCGGCTGGCGGGCTGGCCCCCTTTTCCGACAGAGAATATTCAATTTCGCCGGGGTGCGATTCCCGAGCAGAAGCAGGAAGACTTTTGCGGGTTTCTGGTGCGTCACCAGATGCGGTTTGGTACGTTTTTGGTACGCCAAACTCACTTTTGAGAGGAGCGGAGCCGGAGGGATTCGAACCCTCGGTACGGTTTTAAGGCCGTACAACGGTTTAGCAAACCATCGCCTTCAGCCACTCGGCCACAGCTCCATTTATTTGATGACTAAGAACTTACCATCAGACCATTTGCCGCCTCAAGATCATGACGCAGGGATTCTGGCGACGGCTGATCGTAAAACGGCAAGGTCCAAACTATCGGACTTCATTTCGCAAATCGAGAACAAAGAAGCGGGAGGTCGCCGGCTCGTCCTGCGGCCTTGCGCAACTTCGTGACTCAGCCCTAGTTTGGAAGTTTATGCAAATTCCCTGGCGCGCAATTCTCGTTTCTCTCTTCCTGGTTCCGCTTTTGGTGCAGGCGGCGGATACCGGCGCTGCGGATAAAACGAGCGCCTCGGCCTGGGCGCAGGTGCCGGAAATCTTGCAGCGGATCGTGCCGCCCCAATTTCCCAACCATGATTTTCTCATCACGAAATACGGCGCGGTCGGCGATGGCACGACCGATTGCACGGACGCATTCCAAAAGGCGATTGCCGCCTGCCACGCGGCCGGCGGGGGGCGCGTCGTCGTGCCGGCGGGGAAATTTCTGACCGGCGCGATCCATTTGTTGAGCAACGTGGACGTGTATGTCTCCAAGGACGCGACCATCCTGTTCAGCACCGATCCCAAAAAATATCTGCCGGTGGTTTTCACGCGCGACACGGCCGTGGTGATGAATTACTCGCCCTTGATTTACGCCCTGGACCAGGAAAATATCGCGGTCACCGGCGAAGGCACGCTCGACGGGCAGGCTTCAAAAGGCGTCTGGCCGGGCTGGGTCAAGAAATACAAGGCCGACGGCGAAAAGGTCTCGGAGATGGGCGAGCAGAAAGTTCCCGTGAGCCAGCGCATCATGGGCGAAGGCCATTACATCCGTCCGAATTTCGTCGAGCCGGTGCGCTGCAAAAATGTTTTGATCGAAGGCGTGCATGTCATCGATTCGCCGCGATGGGTCCTCAATCCGCTTTTGTGCACGAACGTCACCATCAGCGGCGTCACCGTTTTTTCCCACGGCAAAAACAATGACGGCTGCGACCCCGACTCCTGCACCGACGTTTTGATCAAGGATTGTTCCTTCAGCGACGGCGACGATTGCATCGCGGTGAAAGCCGGGCGCGGCCACGACGACCTCTGCCCGAGCGTCCCGAGCCAGAACATCGTGATCCAGGGCTGCAAATTCGAGGACGGCCACGGCGGCGTCACGCTCGGCAGCGAAACGGCGGGCGGCCTGAAAAATGTCTTCGCGGAAAATTGCGAATTCGACAGCGCCAATCTCGACCAGGCGATGCGCTTCAAAACCAACCCGGCGCGCGGCGGCTTCATCGAAAATGTTTACATCCGCAATTGCCAGGTCAAGACGGCGAGGTTCGGCATTTACATGACGATGCATTACTCCAGCGACGGCGCTTCGACGGGCAATCTCATACCGATCGTTCGCGACATCGACATCCGCGACTGCACCTTCGCGACGCTGTCCAGGCAGGCCATCTACATCGAAGGCTGGTCGCCCACCGCGCAAATCACCGACGTGACGATTGCAAACTGTCAGTTTCCCCCCAGCAAAAGGGAGAACATCATCACCAACGCCGCGCGCATCAACATCATCACCGCCGCGAAATAACTTCTGGAGGCTGTCCGAACAGTCAGTTGCGGATGGTGCGACGATAAGCGGTCGGAGACTTGCCCACGACGCGCTTGAAAATGCGGTTGAAATGGGTCAGGGAAATGAAGCCGCAGTCATACGCCACTTCGCCCACGCGGACATGGGGATTGAGCAGCAGATTCTTGGCCCGCTCGATGCGCGTGCGAGCCAGATAATCGGTGAAGGTGAGGCCGGTCGCTTTCTTGAACATCTTGCAGAAATAAAACGTGCTGACGTTGAGCGCCTTCGCCATCTGGTCCAGCGACAAAGATTCCGCCTGGTGCTCGCCGATGAAACGTTTCGCGCGGGTGATCAGTGGCGACTCTTGATTCTGGTCCTCCACCAGGATCTGGTTGGCCATGACCGAGAGATGCTGGGCGAAAATCTCCAGCAACCGCACCATGGCCTGATATTGCTCCTTGGAAAGCACCTTGCTGTGGAAGTAGGCGTCCTGAAGCTCGTTCAAATCGATCTTAATCCCCCAGGTGATCAGTTGCTGGGCGACTTTCGTAAAGCCTGCCACCGTCGGCTTGCGCAACGCCACCTGGCCGGTTTGCAGAAACCCAACGACATCATTGCCCACGCTCACCGGAATGGCCGTGTCGCAAAGCCCGGCAAAACAGACGGATGAGGTCGTTTCACCCGGTTCGCCTTCGTTCAATTCCTGCTGAACCTGAAGGCATGCGGCGCAACTGCGGCTGGTTTTGGCCATCAAGGCGCAAAACGGATTCTCGTGTTTCTTGCCGTGTAACGCCTGCTGCCAAAGTTCGTGGGGACGCAAGGCGAGCGGCATGTGCGTCGCCTGGTTGAAGGCCGTTTCGTAATCACGATAAATTTGCGATTTCGAGAGGCGCTGAACGATCTCTGCCGTCTTCAACATGGCAAAAAAGTAGATTAAGCCGTTTGGGGCATTGAGCAACGCAAATCGGGCAGACAAAGGCCAAAAAGAGGCTGCCTTTGGGCAAGGCGCGTGTAGCCCAATTTCCCGCCTCACCTTAGATTGTGATGTCAAAGGAAACAACATGAACACCCTCACCGCAACTCCACCGGCAAGTCCGGCCAAGCGCCTTCCCGATTTCGGCGGTCGTCCCCGGCGTATTAATCTCGACCAAATCGTCGCCGTCAAAGGCCAAGGCAAATTGAAAATCCGCCCCATCCGTCTCGACGACGAGCAGGAAATGATTCGCTTTCATGAGAACCTTTCCGAGGAGAGCATCTACCTGCGTTACTTTGAATATCTCGGACTCGACCGGCGCACGACGCATGAGCGTCTGGTGCGAATCTGCACCAACACGCCCGAGTCCTACGCCATCGTCGTCGAAAGGCCCGCAACGACGCATCGTCCGGCGGAGATCGTGGCCGTGGGTCGGCTCACCAAAACCTCAGAGCCTTACGTGGCCACCTTTGACACCTTGATGACCGATGAAGAAGGAGCGCCTCAGTTGGGCAAGCTGCTGCTTCATCGGCTCATCAAACTGGCGCGCGCCTTTGGCTTTCGCGTCCTGACGGGCGAGCTGCTGGTGGCCGATCACGATGCCTTGAATCTGTGCCGCGCCGTTGGCTTCTCCCTGCAAACGCTTCCTGAAGATGGCCTGGTCCGGGTCACCCTTGATCTATAAGCTTGGCGCAATGAATTGCGAATGGGTGATTCAAAATCAGAATCAACTTCATTCAGCGGCAGAGCCGCTGAAAACCTGCCCTAGCTCATCGCTGTGGGCCTGAAATTTGATGTCGTACTTCGGAACGACCGCATCGATGTCCTCGATTTCAGTCTCAATCACAGCAAAACCCGGCCCATCACTGGAGATGCTCAAAAAATAAGCCTTCGACTTGTCTTCGAGCAGCTTCCAGACATGCTGCATTTTTCCAAAATCAGCGGCGATCCGGGCCTTGCCGCGAATATTGACAATCACGTTCAGCTCTTCGTTGGAGAACATCCAACTGACGTTCGGATTGTTCTTGATGTGTTGGACTTTTTGGCTGGCCGGCGACGTGATCGTGTAAAGCATCGGCCAGTCGTGCAGCGAAAGCGTTGCCATCCAGCGCACATGCGGCATGCCCTGCTCATCGACTGTCGCCAGAATGCCGGGCCGCTTCCCATCGGCCAGTTTTTTGGCTAGATCAACGAGATACTCGGCATGTTTCGCCGCTTGATCTTTCGGCGAATTGCTGGGGTCAGAAGAAAGTTTCATTGAGGTTGACTGGGCGATTAATCGAGAAGGAATGTTTATCGTTTTTTTGTTCATAAAACTAGCCGGCTTTGGTCGCGGACAGTGATTCAGTTTTTGCCGCCGACGGGGGCGCAGAAGGACGAGTGCCGAGCGTTCCGTCCTCGAGAAGAACCGCTTCATCCCAATCTTTCTTTTGCGATCCACCGCATCGGCTCAGCAAGCCGAGCGCGGGAGAGAAAAGATAATCGAGCACGACGGCGATAACTCCGAACAACAAAACCACGGCCGACACGACCAGAAGAAAGACAAAGAAGACCGCATCGAGCAGAAGACCGCCCACGCCGCCGATGTCCTTCCACGTATGTGCCCTGAGATGTGAAGCTTTTTTGTAGAGCGTTTTCATGCCTAACGCTAAGCGATTGCGTTGGCGCCTGCTGGCCCTCCCTTGTCCAATATAAGTCCTATCTTGCTCAACGGAAAAAGCTGGCGCAGGAGCGAGATTCGGCGTCATGATCCAGCCCCGGAGCAACGGCAAATTCCGCACCATGATTTTTCTCCTCGGCGCATCAGGCTATATCGGCAGCGCGTTTCAGCGCGAGCTGGCGCGACGCGAACTTCCTTTCCGCGCCATCTCCCGTGCCGATCTCGATTACACCCGGTTTCGCATTCTGGCCGACGCCTTGAAATCGCACCACCCCCGGCTGGTGATCCATTGCGGAGGCTTCACCGGAAAACCGAATGTCGATGCCTGCGAAACCCAGCGCACCGAAACGATTTTGGGCAATATCGTTCTCGCCCAGACCGTCGCCCAGGCTTGCGATGCCGCCGGCGTGCGCCTCGGTGCCGTCTCCTCCGGCTGTATCTATACGGGGGCCAAAATGCAAAATCGGGATGGTTCCTGGACGATTCGGGAAGACCTGAACGCACCCGATCTCGCCGGGTTGCTGGGCTCGCGTTCCGCGAAAATCCGCGGATTCACCGAAAGCGACATTCCCAACTTTACCTTCGAGCACGGCAGCAGTTTCTACAGCGGCACCAAGGCGATTGCCGAAAAGGTGCTGCTCGACTTCCCTTCCGCTTATGTCTGGCGATTGCGCCTGCCGTTTGAGGAGCGCGACCATCCGCGCAACTATCTTTCCAAGCTGCAGACTTACCCGAAGCTCTACCAAAATTGGAATTCGCTGAGCCATCTCGGCGATTTCGTCTGCGCCTGCCTCGACATCTGGAAATCCGATCTGCCCGGCGGCGCCTACAACGTGGTCAATCCCGGCTACGTCAGCACGCGCGAGGTGGTCGACTTGATCCGCAAAATCCGCCGCCCCGATTGGGAACCGCCCTTCTGGCGCGACGACGCCGAGTTTTATCAAAAGGCGGCGCTCGCCCGCCGCTCCAACTGCCTGCTGGATGCGGCCAAGCTCGCCCAAAGCGGCATCAAGATACGCGACGTCGAAACCGCGCTCGCCGATTCCATCCGCAATTTTCCACTCAAAAGCGCCGCTTAAATAAAGCACCCATCTCCTGCGGGCACCACTTCCCCGTCAACTCGTCACGAGCTTGACCCGCGTGTCGCGGTAATCGCCGTCCTCGGCGGAATCATCCCACGCAAAGACCACCGGCCCGATCCGCTGCCCGCGCGAGGCGACCCACGGCAGCGCCGCGTTGGGATTGCTCCGTTTGTGCCACGCGACCAGGGTGAGTTCGAAACCGACATCCTTTTTCGGAATGGTCAGCACGCTCGGGCGCAGGACATAGCTGCCCAACTGGTTTTCGTAACGCTCGCCATCGATGAACAGGACGACCGCCTGCTCCCAGGCCGAGTCGAAACTCGCATAAAGGTGGACGTTTTGTTCCGCCGGGACGAAGAGCGAAAGTGCGGAGTAGTCGGAAAGCACCGAGGCGTTTCCTTCCGGATCAAAATGGGTGTACATAGGGCCACAAGCATTCGCCCATCCCCGCCGGATGGCGAGCCGAAAAGTTGATCGAATAATTGGCCTAAATACCGTGAAATCATACGATCAGGTCCAAAAGGCGCGCATTATTTACAACTTTCTGACAATTTTCCCGCCGGACGAGTTAGCTTTGAGAGGGTCGTGACCAACACCATTTGATCATCAAGCCTGCCATGCGCCGCTCCGTCTGGATATTTCTAGCTTCGATTTTCCTGCCCAGCCTCGGGCTGGCCTGGCTCGCCGTCCGTTCGGTGCAGGACCAGCAGGTCGTGCTGGAACACCAGCAGGTGATCATCAGCCAGAACATCACCGACGCGCTGGCCAAGGACATCGAGGCCCAAATGGGGCAGATCCGAAGCGACTTTGTAAAAACGACCCAGCAGTTGCTGGGCGAAAATGCGTCGCCGCAGGTTCTGGCGCAAAATTTCAACCGCACGCTCCGGGACGCCTGGCCGATGGCTGAGATCGGCTTCGCCGTCAACCTTGATGGAGAAATCTACTCGCCCAATCCTTATGATGGCCCCGAAGCCAGGACGTTCCGGGATGAGAACGATCGCTTCCTCACCAATCGCGAAAATGTCGAAGTCTATTCCTCGAATTCCTCCTTCGGTTTTCAAAACATCCTCGGCGCACAAAATAACATCGACCAGTTTGCGGTGAAGCTGCCAAGCAAGACGGCCGATGTGATCGAGGACAAGGAGATGAACCAAAATTCATCCACCGTCGACTTGCAGACGTTGCAAAAGAATGCCGGCAACTTTTCAGACGCCGCGAAAGACCAGCAACAGGCCGAAGACCTCAAAGTCGCCGCGTTGAAAAACACAAGTCAAATCCCCGCCGCAAATCAAAATGCGGCGCTCGATTTCTTATCCGATTCGCCAGCCGCCATGGCGCACGCGCAAGGCGGAGTAGAGCAGTCCAGGTCAGGTCCGGACACAGCGATGCCCGCGTCTGCCGCAACGGCCAGCGGCCCTCTTTCTCTCCCTCCATCTGGCCAAATGGCCGTTCCGGCCACCCCGGCGGCATCGCCCGTCGGAGGAGGCGCGACGATCTCCCCGACCACTACCGACGTCTCAAACAATGCGCTCGCTTCCTCATCGACTGGAATGGCCACCCTGAACTTTGCCAAGGTTCCGCGGCAGGTGATTCCGCAGAAAATGTTGAATAACGAGGCCGCGCAACTGTCGAACTCGGTGCCGGAGGAATCTGATTTCCGGCGCGTGATCGGCACGGAGACGAGCGGCGCGCTGGCCCGTTTTCTCGAGGACAAGCTGCGGCTGATGGTCTGGTCGCACCCGTCGGCGGACGCGCCAATCGTCTTCGGCGCGCAACTCGACAAGGCCCGGGTGGTGGATGAGCTCAAGGCGGCGTTTCAGATTCCCGAACTCACGCAGGACGGCGGCACCTCGCGCTCGGGCCGGAGCGAGATTTGCGTGGCCATTCTCGACGACACCGGACAACCGGTCGCGCTTTCGCTGCCCGGCTTCGAGGGCGACTGGAAACATCCCTTCGTCGCCACCGAAATCGGCGAAGTGCTGCCGCACTGGGAGGCCGCGCTCTACCTGGTCGATCCCGAACAAATCGGCCGCGCCGCCCGGACGCTGCAGGCGACGCTCGGACTCATCGTGCTTTTGCTCGTGGCGGCCATCGTGTCGGGCGGATCGCTCGTCGCGGCGGATGTGCGGCGGCAAATGCGGCTGGCCCAGCAGAAGACCGACTTCGTCAGCAACGTTTCGCACGAGCTGAAGACGCCCCTCACCTCGATCCGCATGTTCGCCGACCTGCTCGCGGAGAAGCGCGTGCCGGACGAGGAGCGGCAGGCGACCTACCTGCGCATCATCGCCGCCGAGGCCGCGCGGCTGACGCGGCTGATCAACAACGTCCTCGACTTCGCGCGGCAGGAACGAGGCGCGCCGCCGGGCGAGCATCGCGCGTGCGACCTGGTCAACGCGGCGCGGGACGTGGTCGAGACGTGCGGGCCGCACCTCGAGGCCGCGGGCATTTCGTTCCAGTGCGAGATCGAGGCCGAGTCGCTGCCGATTCGCGGCGACCAGGACGCGCTGGCGCAGATCATCCTCAACCTGGTCTCCAACGCCGAGAAGTATGGCGGCAGCGATGTGCTGGTGCGGGTGCGGCGGCAGGAGACTTCCGCCGGGGCGCTCGGCTGCGTCGATGTGCTCGACCGCGGGCCGGGCATTCCGGCGAAGCAGGTGCGGACGGTCTTCGAGCCATTCCAGCGGCTGGACGATTCGCTCTCGAGCGGCATCCCCGGTTCGGGCCTGGGGCTGACCCTGGCGCGGCGGATGGCGCGGGCGCACGGCGGCGATGTGACCTACTCGGCCCGGGCCGGAGGGGGGAGCTGTTTCACGCTGACGGTGCCGTTGGAGGCGGCGGCTTAAAAAGCCTGGATAGCTTATTTTTTTAAGAGATTGAGCGAGAATAAGGGAGGCTATGAAAACGAAAATCCTGGTGGTGGAAGACGACGCGCATATCCGGTTCGGGCTGACGGAGCTGCTGACAAGCGAGGGCTTTCTGGTCGAGACGTGCGCGCGCGGCGACCAGGCGGTGGCCTCGGTGGAGGAGCATCAGCCGCGGCTGGTGGTGCTGGACGTGATGCTGCCGGGGTTGAGCGGGTACGAGGTGTGCAAGCAGGCGCGGGCGCGCGGCTTCACGGGGCTGATCCTGATGCTGACGGCGAAGGGGCAGGAGATGGACAAGGTGATCGGGCTGGAGCTGGGCGCGGACGATTATGTGACGAAGCCGTTCGGGCTGCGCGAGTTCACGGCGCGGGTGCATGCGCTGCTGCGACGCGACCCGGCGGGCGCCGCCCCGGCGCGGGCGGCGCAGTTTGGCGATTGCACGCTGGACGAGCGGACGTTCGAGCTGAAGCGGGGGAAGAAGTCGGTGGCGCTTTCGGCGAAGGAGCTGAAGTTGTTCCAGTTGTTCGCGGCGCATCCGAGGGAGGTGCTGTCGCGGGACCGGCTGCTGAATGACGTGTGGGGTTACGAGTATTTCGGGACGACGCGGACGCTGGACCAGACGATTGTGCAGTTGCGCAAGAAGCTGGGTGATCTCGGCGCGGACCCGAAGCAGATCGCGACGGTGCATGCGGTCGGGTACCGGTGGGAGAGCGGGAGGTGAGGACAAGTCAGCAAGAAACGGAGTTTCGCGTGATACAAGAAACGTTCCCAAGTACTTGGGAACGAGGGAAGGCCTTCGCCGACTGGAGTAAGGTCTTTGCCGATGACCCGATCATGGCCAGCGCCGCCTTGGACCGCCTCCTGCACCGCTCCACCGTCATCAACTTCCGGGGTGAAAGTTACCGCCTCAAAAAAAAGCGGGCCGCAGTTGCGCGCGGCCCGTCGTGCCCATCAGTCCCGGCCCATTTTACCAGCGGCTCCATCGTGTCCTGACCCGCCTGAAAAGGAAGAGGCGATACCTTCCTCGCAGTCGGATGGGCCTGGCCGTCGACGACACGCTGAACCAGTGGCCGCTGCTCGGCATTTACCTCGACGATGGGCGCATCGAGATCGATCAGAACCTCGTGGAGAATGCCATCCGCTGCACTGGTCCGGGTGTGCACAATCGTCATACAACCCATCCCATTCTCCGTCCGCTACTCGAAGCTGGTGTGCTTTGCGAGGACGAACTGCACCTCGGTTTGCGCACCGACTCGATTGGCCGGGCGCTTGATTCAAGTGGTCATTCCTCTCCCACACTTTTAGTCGCTGGCACGCTGCGTAAATCCACGTTGTGGGAATCCACCGCCGTTCCCGAACTCCGTCAACAAGCCCAGGCCATTGCTCAGACCGCACTGGCAACTCTCACCAACAATCATCCTGCATGATAAGGTAAAGCTCACCGACTTCCACCCGCGCGGTATCGTGCATATGGGGTAATCACCCCATGGCTTTCGGTCAATGACAGGATTACCCTGCCAGCACGATATCTCTGAAAGGACCTGCCATGAGCCCAAATGTAAATGAAACGCCCGTATTTAAAAATCAGAAAAAATCTACTGTCATTCTATTGAGTCTGATCGCGATTCTCATTATTGGAGATATTGATTACTTGACCGGCTACAAGGTATCTCTGCTCGTCTTCTACATTCTTCCCATAGGATTTGCCACCATTTATGTCGGACCTGCGTTTGCAACTTTACTGGCTTTTTTGAGCGTCTCAATCTCCGTAGGCACAGATTTCTGGGCGGGGATGCCCTATTCGGAGGCACCGGCACTGGTTTGGAGCGCGGCCACGGCTCTAGCTGTTTTTTTCGTTGCAATTGGACTTCTCCAAGCATTGAAAATCAGTCTGCTTCGGCATAAGTGATGGCCATCACCATGGCATCTTTTTCTCGTTCGTAATCCTGAGTGATCGTGTCGCCGCGAATATCACCAAGGCTCCTGCCGAAAAGAAACAGCAGTTGATCGATTTTAAAAAGCAAATGGAATCAAGATAAACTCAGCCTGCTTGAAGTCCTAGAACTCATTGCAAAAGTCTCCTGAGGCAAATCCAGCAGCAGGCTAAGTGGAGCAGGGCCTCGTCCATGGAGGCATAACGCTCGAAGCGCTGAGTGAGGCGGCGGAAGCCATTGAGCCAGGCAAAGAACCGCTCCACCACCCAGCGATTGCCGGAAAGCTCCCGGTGAGTTTTGGGACGATATTTGAG
>Ga0181537_10004941_pt1 | contig 10913 bp, 10 predicted proteins | sample PEATcosm2014_Bin_39_FD_119765 | JGI IMG/M metagenome (GOLD analysis project Ga0181537, IMG submission 119765) | Peatland microbial communities from MTU Mesocosm Facility, Houghton, MI, USA - PEATcosm2014_Bin23_10_metaG | ecosystem: Environmental > Terrestrial > Soil > Wetlands > Peat | place... | reverse complement strand
GACCTGCGCACAGAGGCTGTCGGTGAAAGTGCAAATGGCGATGCCGCGCCCGCTGCCCTTTGGCAGCGGCTTGCCCCATTCGCCCTTCTCGGCGGCGGTATCCAACACCTTGAGCCAGTCAGGCTTGCCGTCCAGAAGCTTGCGCCGCATCTGATAGGGATCGATACCGCGCGCCGATGCGATTTCATCCAGGAAACTTTCGATGGCGAAGGTATGTTGATTGGCGCCGGGCGCGCGATAGAACCACACCGGCAGGTGGGTATTCCTGATGTGCAGTCCCACGAGCGTGTTGGGCACGTTGTAGCCGTTACTGACCAGGCCGTCGACGGCTGGCGGCTCGGCTTTGTCCGCCGGAAACGGAATGCCGACCGAATTGAGGATCGATGAGGTTACGACACGCATCGACCACGCAGTCGGCATTCCGTCGGAGCCAGTGACGGCCTTGAAGCTGACCACCGCGTGCGGACGAAACCTGTCCTGCCGGGTATCCTCCTCCCGCGTCCAGATCAGCTTGACCGGACGCTTTACAACTCGCGCGATGGCGATGGCTTGAACGATCTCGTCGCTGCCGTCACGACGGCCGAAGCCGCCGCCAAGGAATGCGTTGTGGATGTAGACCTGCTCCGGTTTCAGGCCGGACGCCTTTGCAGCCGCGCCGAGCGCCGCCTCCGCGTCCTGCGTTCCCACCCAGACGTCGAGCCGGTCGGACTGCAAATTCACGGTCGCGTTCAGCGGCTCCATCGGCGAGTGCGCCAGATAGGGTGTCTCGTAGATGGCCTGCAGCGTCCTGGGGGCGCCCGAAATCGCCTTGTCGGCATCGCCGTCGTTGCGCGCCACCACCATGCGATCGGTCAGGGCGGCGCGGAAATCCTTCGAAAGCTGCTCGCTATCAATATGCCCCGCGGCGCCCACATCCCATTCAGGCTGCAGGCGGGACAGCGCCCGCTTGGCTCGCCAGAAGCTGTCGGTCGCGACCACCGCCACCGCATCCTCAAGTTTGACCACGCCCACTATGCCCGGCGTGCCGGAAAGCACGGACTCGTCGACGCTCTTGAGCTTGCCCCCGCGCACCGGACAAGCGCTGATCGAGGCAAAAACCATACCTGGAACCTGTGCATCAATCCCGAACCTCGCCGACCCGTCTGTCTTGTGCACCAGGTCTACCCGGGGCACTCGGCGCGGAAGAAAAGTGAACTGAGCCGGTGTCTTGATTGCGGGCTCTTTGGCAAGCTTGACCTTCGCGGCCTCGGCGGCGAGTTCCCCGTAACGCAGCGTGCGGCCCGATGACCGATGAGTCACGACGCTCTGCGCCGCCGTGCAGTCTGACGCCGGAACGTGCCAGCGCGCGGCCGCCGCGGCAATGATGCGCTCACGGGCGCTGGCGCCCACCTGCTGCACCATCTTCTGCGACTCCCGGACGGACCTGCTGCCGTGCGAGTACATATTGCCGTAGACCCTGTGCTCCCGAATGCTGCGGTTCGGCGAGGCATACTCGATCCGCACCTTCGACCAGTCGCATTGCAATTCCTCGGTAATCATCATGGGGAGCGCCGTCATGCTGCCTTGCCCCATCTCCGCTCGTTGATAGCGGATCAGGACCGAATCATCCGGATCGATAGCAATCCAGGCATCGATTTCGTGCGGCGCATATCCGTTGTCGTTCCAGGGTTGCGTCGAGACGCCTGCGCCGTCAGCTCTGGCCGGGGCGGAGCGGATCCCGATCACCAAACCGCCGGCGACTGAGACGGCCGTGAGAATGAAGTCGCGACGGTCCAAGGTTGAAGGAACTCCGGTTCCGCGCATCGCGATCGCCTCAGCTCTTCATCGTGTCTGCGGCGCGATGGATGGCGCGACGCAGAGCTTCGTAGGTACCGCAACGGCAAATGTTGGTGACATTCGCGTCGATGTCGGCATCCGTGGGCTGGGGATACTTCTTCAGGAAAGTAACCACCGCCATGATCTGCCCAGACTGGCAGTAGCCGCATTGCGGAACACCTTCCTCGATCCACGCGCGTTGCACCGGATGATTGTTGTCGGGGGAGAGCCCCTCGATGGTGACAATCTTTGCACCGTCCAGAGTGCCGACCGGCACCGAGCACGACCGCATGGCCGTGCCGTTGATATGCACCGTGCAGGCCCCGCACTGCGCGATACCGCAGCCAAATTTTGTGCCGGTCAGGCCGATCACGTCGCGCAGCACCCAGAGCAGCGGCGTATCGGGCTCGATGTCGATTTGCCGGGTTGCGCCGTTGACGTCGATGGTGATCACTGTGAGATTCTCCCCTCCCTTTTTTCCATGCTGCAGACAGTTTGCAAGCCGGCTGACTTCAAATTCTAGTCTTCGGGTCAGCGATGTTGCTTGCATTCTCGTGATGCGACTTGTGCCACTGGTGCGTAGTCCGGGTACGGTGTGCGTCACTTACCAGTGCCGAAGGTACCCCTCACCTTTTCTGACACCGCGTCAAGAAATGGACGACCAACCAGATCCGGTTGCTCGCGCTGAAGTTGCTTGGCGTAGCGCATGGCAAAAGCGGTCCTGGTGTAGTCAATCCCGTACCACGGATTGTCGGACCTCCAACTCTTTATTTCTTCGGGCTTCGAATAATTCGCAACCGATCGTTGGACTGGTTGATTCGCCGATTTCTCTTGCTCCAACTGCTTCTGAAGAAGCTCATTCTGAAGTCGCATGTTTTCCAACTGCTGTTGCATTTTACGTTGTTGCTCGGCTAGTTGGTTCTGTCGCTCCTGTTGTTGCTGCAGCTCCTGTTGCTGACGCTCTATCTGCTGCTGTTGAAGCTTCTGCTGGTCACCTCGGCAATCACCTAAGGCAAAACCAGCCAATCCAGCACATGGATCCGCCTGCTGGGCGTAAATCGCTGTAGGAAAAGCGGCCAGGGACAATGCAAGCAAATACAACTTCATGGTTTGCGCTCTCCTCGTTGGCATACAGTACCCTGATAAACGTGCAGCCGCACAAGCGGGAGCCGACGCAGCCAGATTCGGGTCCTACCGGACCGCTCAGGCGTGGCCGACACCGAGGACTTGTTCTACGGATCGGATCAACTCAAGGGTCTCGAAAGGTTTGGTTAGGACCAGATATGCTCCGGCCTTTTCGGCCGACGCAAGATAAGCCGTGGTTGTAATGGCCGCTGGCTGGTATTCCGTGATGCCGAAGTTACCGCCGCCGGATATCGCGATGATGCGCACTGCAGGGAATGCCTTGCGAATCAATTCGATTGCTTCCACGCCATTGATCTGAGGCATGATGATATCGGTAATGACCAGATCTGTCGGGCTGCGCGCGAGCTCGGCGAGCGCATCCGTTGCACTCTCAGCGGTACGCACCGAATACCCGGCGCGATCCAGCACAAATTTTACCGAATCCCGCACGTCCGGTTCATCGTCGACGACCAGGATGTTCTGCATGCTCGCCTCACACCACCGGCTCCGCCAGCTCGCCAATCACTTCCAGGCGAGCGACAGCCGGAAAAAATATTCGAAACGTGGTCCCCACGCCAATTTTAGAGTCGACCGTGATGTTAGCACCGAAACTCTCTACGATGCCATGGACCACGGATAGCCCCAGACCGGAGCCATGCCCAACGGATCGCGTGGTAAAGAACGGCTCGAATATGCGCTCAACGGTAGCCGGGTCCATCCCGCGCCCCGTGTCGCGAATCCAGAATTCGACGCGCGGTTGCGATACCTCGCCCACATCGGCGCTTTCCAGATATCTCAGGCCGATCGTCAACGTGCCTTTCGCTCCCTCCATTGCCTGGTAGGCGTTGGTGCACAAGTTCATCAGCAGGTGCGCCGCGAGCGTCGCGTCGGCCCGCACCAATGGCAGCGATTCGTCGATTTCTGTGCGTATCTCTATGCTCGGCGGAGCAAGCGCGGAAAAAAGGTGTAGCGCCTCGGCGACCACGTCTCGCAGGTCGACCAGCGCAAGCTTCGCCTCGCCCAGCTCGCGGCTGAAGGTCAAAATCTTCTTCACGATGTCCTTGGCACGGCGCGCGGCCGCAAGCACTCGCTCGAGATTCGCGCGTGGCGCACCGTACGGCGGCAGATCCTGCAATGCCGTGTCGGTATAAAGGATGATGGGAACCAGAACGTTGTTGATTTCGTGGGCTATGCCGCTCGCCAGCGTACCCACTGTCTCCAGTCGTTGACGATGCTGTAATTGCTTCTGCAATTCCTCGCGCCTGGCGTCGGATATTTCCTTTTCCTTGATCTTCGCCTGCAGTCGATCGTTCACACCCACCAATTCGTGGCGCATGGCTTCCAGATCCACCGCCGCGTCATGCAGTTCGCGAATTCCGGTTTTGACGTTGAGCGCCCGTGTGTAGTCGCCGGAGGCGATCGCGCGAGAGACGGCCTGCAGGCGCTGGATCGGCCTCGACAGGCGATAACTGAGAGCAATAGCGAGGGCGATCGCTGCAACCAGATATCCCGCCAGCAGCCAGAGCATTCGCGTAAGTGCGAGCTGGATTCTCTCCTGCGTGGGCTGCTCCTCGAAGCCCAAGCGCAATTCGGCGCGATGACGCACGTTCACGATTGGCTGCACGACGAAGTAAATGCCGTCGCCCCCTTGGCCAAAGCTCAAGTCCGTGGAACGTGCCTCCTTGATTTCCGACGATCCATACACGCTGCGGATGCTGCGGCCTCGCTCGTACAGTTCCGCATAGCGCGCCCCGCCGTGAGTGATCGCGAAGTCGAGCAGGTCTTCGATCCGGGCGTGGGAGTCCAACGCCACCCCGACCTCGAATTCGTCCGCCAGCACCCGCGAAAAGGTCCTGGCATGCTCCACGAACAGGTCCTCATGGCTCTCTCGAATCACGTAACCCAGGGCAAAATAGAGCGCCGGTAATAGCACTAAGTGCACCACCACCACGCACGCGGAGATGTAAACCCAAAAGGTTGCCCTTAGTCGTAGCATGTGGTGCGCATGGTCCTGACGACAGCATTGTGCTCGACATCAGTCACCGATGCATAGCGCGCCGGGATCGATGCGATCGCGATCGCCCTGCTCAAGGACACTGATCCGCAAGTTTGACGCTTGCAGGCAGGCGGCAAGGACCCTAAGCTAGGCCGGGTCAGTGGTCGGATCGCTCTGATGCCGAGAAAATATAAAGAGCGCGCGCGCGAGCTTGCATGCCGACCGTCCCGGCTTCGCGTGGTTCTGGCCGACGACCAGACGATACTTCGCCACGGCCTGCGGGCAATACTGGATGCCGAGCCCGATTTGGAGGTGATCGGTGAAGCGAGCACTGCGCAGGACGCAGCTGCGTTATCGCGGCGCTTGTTGCCCGATGTGCTGATCACGGATGTCGCTTTTGGCAATGGCATCGAAATTCAAGCTTTAGGCCAATTGCGGCGCGACTGCGCGGGTATGCGGGTGCTGCTGCTCACCGGTCATAGATGCCAGCAATGCATGCGTGCCGCAATGACGGCGGGTGTTCACGGCTACATCCTCAAAGATTCGCCATTCGAGCTGCTGCTTCGCGCGATCCGCTCCGAGGGATCTGAATATGATCAGCCTGAACTGCCGCCTTTGCGAGCCATAGGCAAGCACGTACCGGCGGTCTCGCAATCCGCCAAGGGGCAGACTGGCGATATGACAGCGCGCGAGCGGCAGGTGCTGATAGGTATCGCGCTCGGATATTCCAACAAGCGAATTGCCGGGAATCTCGGGCGCAGCGTCAAGACCATCGAAAAACACCGATTCAAGATGATGCACCGGCTGGGGCTGCGAAACGCCGCGGCTGCCACGCGCTACGCGATCAATAACGGTCTGCTGCACGATGATGACGGAGCACCGGAGCTGGCCCGGGAGCATGCGTCGGTCAAGGCACCGGAGCAAGCTGGCCGCACGCAGCGACGAGCGCGCAGCCAGGAGTGGCTCTTTGGTCGCGGGCAGCCCCCTGCCCGGGTGTGGGGACTTCACGATTGCGCCTTGAGCAATGCCAGCGCACGGCTGCGGCGCTGCGCGGTCGGACCGGGCTCACTCGCCGGGCGTGCAGGCGCGCATGACGCCGGCTCGGTGGGACGGCAGGGCCCAGGCAGGCGCTCCAGGCGCAGCGAATTCAGTACCACCAGCAGGCTCGAACCGGCCATGACGACGGCGGCCAGGATCGGCTGTAGCAATCCAAGCACGGCACAGGTGAGTGCCACCAGGTTATAGCCGAACGCCCATGCCAGGTTGGCAAGGATGGTGGAACGCACCGCACGGGCGCGAGCGACCACCCAGGGCAGCAGCCAGAGGCCATCCGCGGGCAGAACCAGATCGGCTGTCTCGCGCGCCAGATCGGTGGCCGAGCCCACGGCGATGCCGACATCCGCCCAGGCCAGGCCGGGACCATCATTCAGGCCATCGCCGACCATCGCTACCGCGCCGTGGCGCGCCCGGTACTGATCGAGAGCGGCCCGTTTGGCCTCCGGCAGCAAGCCGGCTTGCCAGTCATCGCTGCCCACGGCAGCCGCAACGCGGGCCGCTGCGCCGGCGTGATCGCCGCTCAGCAACACCACCCGCAGCCCGAGTCTGGCCAGCGCCTCGACGGTCGCGCGTGCCTCGGGCAGCGGCGTATCGTCGAATGACAGCGCGGCGCGCGCCCGCCCCGCCAGAGCATCCACGCTCCAACCGACGAACACCACCGAGTGTCCGCTTGCCGCCATGAGCTCGGCGCGCTCGCGCAGCGCCGGCGGCACTACCCAGCCCAGCTCGTGCATCAAAGCCGCGCTGCCGGCCGCGACAGCCTCGCCGTGCACCATGCCGCGCAGGCCGCGCCCGGGCAGGATCCGCACCTCGCCGGCGACGATCGGGTCGATTCCGCGCGCGCTGGCGGCGAACGCGATCGCTTGTGCCAAGCCATGCTCGGAATGGCGCTCCAGTCCAGCCAGTCGCGCCAGCACCTCATCGTCCCCAACCCCGTCGCTCACAAGATCGACCAGCCGAGGCCGGCCCAGAGTGAGCGTACCGGTCTTGTCGAAGGCGATCAGGTGAATGCCGGCCAGTGCTTCGAGCGCGCCGGGACTGCGCACCAGGCAGCCATGGCGCGCCAATTGGCCGATACCGAGCGAATGCGCCATCGGCGCGGCGAGCCCCACCGCACAGGGACAGGCCACCACCAGCACCGAGAGCGCGGTGAGCATCGCCTCATCGAGGGGCAAACGATGAACCCAGTAGCCCAGAGTGATGCCGGCGAGTGCCAGCACGAGGGGCACGAACGCACCCACCAGCCGGTCGGCGATACGCTGCGTGCGGCTCGACTGTCGTAGCGCCTCACGCACCGATCGGCAGATTTGCGCCCAGCGGCTGTCGCCACCGGCACCGCTGTTGCGGATCAGCAACGGACCGTCGAGATTGATGCTGCCGGCAAGCACAGAGGCGCCTGGCGACTTTGAGATCTGTCTGCTCTCTCCGGTAATCACCGCGTCATCGGTATGCGAGCACCCCTCCACGATCAGTCCGTCGACCGGGATGCGCTCTCCCGGCTTCACCCGGATCAGCATTCCGGCATGCAGCTCGCGCACAGGGCGGCGGCGCTCCTGGCCTGCCTCTATCACCGTCGCCAACTCGCCCTCCGCAGCCAGCAACGGTGCCAGGTCGCGCGACGCCCGCGCGCGCCCTGCCGCCTCGAGATAACGGCCGAGCGTGAACAGCATCAGCACCATCGAGGCAGTATCGAAATAAAGGTGGCCACCGCCGTGAAACACGGCGAGGGTGGAGTAGGCATACGCGGCAAGGCTGCCGAGCACGATGAGTGCCGAGGAAGTCAGGCGCCCGCGCCGGGCCTGCGACCAGGTCTCGCGCAGAAATGGCTCACCGAGGATCAGCACCGCGGGCGTCGCGAGCGCCCAGAGCAGCAGATGGATCGTAGGCAGCACCCGTCGGTCGGCGCCCGTAAAGGCGCCCGAGTACACCAGCAGACTGAACAGCATGATGTTCATGGACAGAAAGCTGCCCGTCCCCAGGCGTATCAGGAACCAGGCGGCCTCGGATGCATCGCCGCTGCCGCTCTTCACCTGATGGGCGATGCAGCAGCCGTAGCAGCAGAACAGGCAGCCCTCGCCATTCACCGCGCGGCTGAAACCCCGCCGGCCAACGGGTAGCAGGCAGTGACTGCACAGCGCAGCGGGAGCTGGTGTCATGTGATATGCCAGATGTGGTGCAGGCCATGGCCGGCCATCATCGGCACGACTCCGCGGCTGAGCGTGACCAGCCCGAGCACCAGGATGAAGCTGCCGGCCAGTCGGACTCCCCGCTGCCGCCAACCGGGCGCCAGCAGCCGGCCGACGCCGCCCATCGCGAGCATGGCGGGGAACGTTCCCAGGCCGAACGCCGCCATGGTCAGACAGCCGCCGAGCACGCTGAAGGTACTCGCGGCCTGCGCGACCATGGCGTAGACCAGCGGACAGGGTAGAAAGCCATTGAGCACGCCCAAGGCCAGCGGCGCGCCAAAACCGTGCCGGCCAAGCAGACTGCGTAGCGAGACCACCAGCGTCGAGCCGGCGAATCCGCTCGTGACCCCATGCCAGCCGCGCACACCGAAGAATCGCAGCGCCATGAGGATCATCAGCAGCCCGGCCGTGACGGCCAGAGCCCGCTGTCCAACGTCAAGCGACGCGCTGAGAAGCGGGGCTTGACGTTGCGAGCCCGCTACCAGGGAAGTGCAGATCACCTGACCGAGTGCGCCGGCCAGAGCCCCCAGGAAACAGTAGCTCGACAACCTGCCGGTGTTGTAAAGCATGTGACGCAGCGAGGTAGCGCTGGCGCCGCGCGCATCAGCCCCCAGGGCGCAGGCAAACCCCCCGCACATGCCGATGCAATGAAAGCTTCCTGCGAAGCCGGCTACGAACAGCAGCGCGTAATAGGTCATGGCCGATGTTGGACGAGCCGCACACGCCCGAGCGAGGCAGGTGACTGGCCGTTACTTTCTGCGCGCCAGGAGCGCGAGCCAGATAAAGAACCCAATGGTAAAGATTGCGAAGCCGACGAACGCGACTTCCTGCTGCACGCTGGCCCGAGCGAACGAGAATCCAGTTTGCGCCCACATGGTTTTATCCTCTTCAGCCGGTAGCGGTGCGGATCACGTTCATGGCGAGTTCAAATCCCAGGAACATCAGATTGATGATAGCGACCGTGAATATTATCTTTACCCCGAGCAATGGTTTGATCTCCGCTTGGTGGACGATAATCAACCGACCCGGCCTGGCCCAACGCCGCCCCAGTAGGTCAGAATGTAGTAACAGGCCCAGGCGAACAGGCCGAAATAGACGAACAACAACCAGATCGGAAGCACCCCATCGTGCGCCTTGATGTAACCGCCGGCATACTCATGCAAGTCGTGCTGTTCAGGCCCCTGCTCCTCAGCCTTATGGCCGGTCAGCGTGGTCTGTGAGTCGGTCATGTGCCATCTCCGCATAATAGAAGTTCAGGGCCGCATCATCGGTGTCACTGAGCGCTCCGCCCATGACACCCCAAATGAAAAGACAGGTCGAGCCCAGGCCCATCAATATCGCCAGCGCATACGGACCCAGTATTTCGTACTCAGCCATGACTTAGTCTGCTCCTCGGAGCCGGTGACGCGCAGGCCGCCCGGGGCGGCCGGCGCTAGGGTGGCAGCAATCCATAGGCGTGCTCCGGTCCCGGCGTCTCCAAATTCGGATTGTTCAGCGCCTCGCGCACCGCAGCCGAGATCTTCAACGGCTCCCCGGTGAGCGGGTCAGTGAAGGCGGACAACGTCAGAATATAGTAGGACAACGCCCAGCGATCCGCATCCGGGAACGCGTCGTGGAAGGATGGCATCGGAGTCCCACTCAGGCCCGTGGAGATGGTCCTGTAGATGTCGGTCACCGACGGGCCGGATTTGAACTGACCGCTGGTGAGGTTCGCCGGGTGAATGGCGAACCCTGAATCGTCCTTCAGCCCAGGGGCCTCTTCGCCGTCGCCTTTACCGGTCTCGCCATGGCATTCCCAGCACTTGGCCTGGACCCAGACGTCCTTTCCATGTGCGATCAAGGCCGCCGTAGGCGCCGGCGGCGCCCCAATATACAGCGGCTGGCCTGGCGGCGAATCGACGAAGTACTGTACCGGCTTCTTGGGATTGGTGCGATCCACCGCCAGCACGTATTTGATGTACTGAATCACGGCCAGTCGATCATTCAGCGGCAAGTCGTACCACGGGGGCATCGCGGTGCCACGCACCCCCCGGGTGATGGTGCGCAGCATATCGCCGTCGCTCGGCACCGGGTCCTCGGTCAGCCTGAACTTGAACACGCCCTGGCTGAAATTGCGCGGACGCTGGTTGTACAGGAAGGTGGCGGCCGGCCCGTTGCCGTCGCCTTTCACCCCGTGGCAACCGATGCAGCGACGCTCATAGACTTCCTTGCCGTGTTCGATCCATTCCGCGGAGCGTGGCATCGTTATTCCGGCCGCCTCCATCTCCTGCGGCTCGAACAGATCGCGCCATTTGCCGCGATTCATCCCCAGCTTCTGCACATAGGCGATCAGGCCCTGGACCTCCTTGGTTTCGATGACGAGCTTGACGCTGCTGCCGGTGAACTCGTTGCCGGGCGTCCACACCACGGGGTATTTGCCCTGCGCGGCCATCGGCACGAACAGCAGACCATCGGCATTGGGCGTGATCCTTACCTGCTCCTTACTGGCGAAGTCGAACAGCCTCTCAGTCATTGGATTGCGTTCGAGGGTGTTGCCCGCGGCGCTGTCCTTGACGATCTTGACCGCTTCGGACGGCGCATCGAACAGCGCGGCATACGGGTCCATGATTGAATCGGGCGTCAGCATTCGCGGATTCCAGAAATGCGCCAGATGCCACTCGTCGCCGTACTTGAGGCCCTCGCGGGTCAGGTCCGGACCGATGCGCCGTGTGCCGAACAGATGCGGCACGTCGTAG
>Ga0181537_10004940_pt1 | contig 10913 bp, 9 predicted proteins | sample PEATcosm2014_Bin_39_FD_119765 | JGI IMG/M metagenome (GOLD analysis project Ga0181537, IMG submission 119765) | Peatland microbial communities from MTU Mesocosm Facility, Houghton, MI, USA - PEATcosm2014_Bin23_10_metaG | ecosystem: Environmental > Terrestrial > Soil > Wetlands > Peat | place... | reverse complement strand
CGAGATCGAGATCGGCAACCAGCACTTCATCCTTGTCCCGGCTGGCTTGGGCGATTATTTTGCCACGCGGATTGCAGAAATAACTCTTGCCATAGAATTCGCCTATGTTCCATGGCTTTTCCCTTCCGACACGGTTGATGGCTCCTACGAAGTACCCGTTGGCCGCAGCGTGCGCCGGCTGTTCAAGCTCCCATAGATATTCCGAAAGCCCCGCCACGGTGGCCGAGGGATTGAAAACAATTTCGGCGCCATTCAATCCAAGCACGCGCGCCCCCTCGGGAAAGTGACGGTCATAGCAAATGTAAACTCCGACGCGTGCATATTTCGTTGCAAACACGGGGTAGCCCATGTCTCCAGGGGTAAAATAAAATTTCTCCCAAAAACCGGGGTGCACGTGCGGGATGTGATGTTTTCGGTACTTGCCGAGATACTTCCCGTCCGCATCGATAACCGCAGCGGTATTGAAGTACAGGCCCGGCATCTGTTCCTCATAGACCGGAACTATGATGACCATGCCGTGCCTGGCCGCGATTTTCTGCATCAGCTTGGTCGTGGGTCCGTCTGGAACCCGCTCGGTGAGGTCGTACCAGCGAATATCCTGTTCGGCACAGAAATACGGCCCGTAAAAAAGTTCCTGCAGGCAGAGTATCTTCACTTTCTTTTTCGCGGCCTGCTCGATCAGCTTCAAATGCTTGTCGATCATGGCTTTCTTGACCTGCGGCAGCGAGCGGCTGTTGAGCGCGTTCCTTGCCTGGATCAGACCGCAGCGCACGGTGCGTGACATGATACATACCTCCGAAAGAGGCCAATATATCAGACCTCCGAGATACGCCAAGAAATCAATGCCGATCTGTAGGCGAAGATCTGTGGGCGAAGATCCGAAGATCAGTGCGTGAAGGTGAAACTAACGCCGGTCGCAAGCTGCAGGTCGTTCCTCAGTTTGGTAGCTGGCGGATTGGTGATATAAATGTCCCCGAAGGTATTCTGCCAGCCCAGCCATTTATTCAGCTTGGTGACCGTCCCCAGGGCAAACACGCTGCGCAATTCGCCTGTCTGGCTGAGGTCCGGATAAAGAAACCAGCTCTGCGTAAGAATCGTGTTCTTTCCGAACTTTTGCGTAAGGTTCTCGCCGAGAGTCACGCCCGCTAGGCTGTCGCTTCTGGCGGCAACCATCGTAGTCGTGGTAGCTGGCGCCACCGGCGCAACCGAAAACGAGGAATAGCTTTCATGCGTATAGTTCACGCCGAGAAGCAGATCAAAGGTCGTGGCAGTGGTCTTGATCACATGCACACCGAGACCGCCGCCGAAGGTGGAGCGCAGATTCAGATCTTGTAGCGCGTTGGAAAAAAAATCGCCATTCACGAATGCGAATCCGCGCTTCGAAAAGTCGTGATCATAAAGCAGGCCGCCGGCACTTGAGTCGGCGGTGGTTTCGGATGGCGAGGTCGCGTTGTTAATAGCATAGATTGAGGTTTCGTAAAGAGTCAGCTTGTCGTGGAACCCGGTGCGCACCCCATTGAACGCGATGTTCAGGTTTTCCGTTTCGCTGTTACCGGTGGTCGCGGCGAAGCCGAGATTCAGGCCACCCTTCCAACCCGCCAATAGGCCGGGGTGCAGGCTCTTCTCATAGGCCGCTTGCTCGGCAGGGTTACGCAGCATGGTCATCGAAGACTTCGGCGCCTCCACCGGCCCGGCAGTTTTGGTTGCGACGATCAGGTCGTCGCCACTTGTGGTTATGGGTCCGACCACGGTCTTGCCGGAGAGGCTCACATTCAACTCGCCGGTTGAAGTTATGCTTTGGATTGCGCCGAATTTCACCGTTATATCGCCTGCGTAGTCGGTCTTGATTACCAGTTCCTTGCCGTCGGACTTCGTGATGGACCCGCTCAACCGGTCCCCGTTCTTGAGCACGATCTGGTCCGCGATCGCCGGTATTGCCGACAGTGAAAGAAGGGCTACAACCAATTTCTTGCGCACAAACCTCCTCGGATGACTTGGAACCGAACGGAACTACCACTTCAAGTTCGAGGACAGCCCCCACAGGGGGAGCGAGAAAACAGATCGCATTCCTTGCAAAATCTGTTTACATGCCGTCGCGCAATGAGCCAAAGGGTCACCACAATGAACCAAAGGGATGACCTGTCGACCACCTCGGGGGCTAAAACCCGCGTAACTATTGCCGCTGGAGGGCACGGCTAAAGCCGTGACCTGCCCGAAACCGATTCATGAGATAGCTTCTGGTTTGAAGTGGAATTATACCGAACTACCGTGGACAGTTCGACGTACGGGAAAGCAGAATTTTTTCGCGGGATCTAGCTTTTATTCTCGGGATTCTCAGGCTTGATTTCCGGTTTGACTTCAGTCTTCGCTTCAACAGTCTTTGCATCAACCGTCTTCGCTTCCGCCTTCGTGTCGTGATCCTTCATGCCCTCTTTCAGAGCGCGAATACCGTCACCCAGGCCCTTGCCCAACTCCGGCAACTTCTTGGGCCCGAAAACGAGCAACGCAATGGCAAAGATCACCAACAAGTGCATCGGTTGAAACAGGCCTTCAAACATAAAACCTCCGACCGCAGACACCCGCACAAAGGCTCTACACCACACCAGCCTCCAGTGTACGCCATCCCACCCCCGGTCGTCGCGCTCAACCACCTCTCCAACCTCTGCCACCCCTCGCTTTACCGCCGGCATTGGGTCATGTCCTTCAAAATTACTTCCGTGACCTATCAGCCGTACGGTAGCCGGTCTATTTTTGGCCAAGGGCTATTCTCGCGCGTCAGACCGCGCCGCTACCGCCGCCGGAGGCTTCGTGAAACGTTGCGTAGTGAGATCGCTTCTGCTTCTGTTGGCAACAAACTGGTTGCACGCCGAGCCAGTTCCGGCCACGTCTCCGTGCGATAGCATTTTCCTGTGGCTGGCTGGCGGCATCTCGAGCGCGCGCGTCGCACGTCTGAGAGAGACGCCGAGCCCCCAAATACAGAAGACGAAATCATCAGACCAGTCCCGCAATCTCTCCTGCCGCATCACCCCAGAATGCACTCGCGCTCTTCGTGCTGCGGGGGCCGACGATGTTTTGATTCATCGTCTTGCGAAGGTTGACTCGAGTCCAAACCGATCTTCCGAAATCGAAGTCGCCCGCTCTTGCTCTGGTCCAGCAGCGCAAATTGCGGCTCTCGTTCACGACAAGAAATTCGACGCCGCTCAGGACAAAACAGGCACCCTGATTCGCGACAGTGGAAATGGCGACGACTCTCTTCCGAATATTGCCTTGCTTCACTTTGTGCTGGGAACGATCCTGCGGCAGCAAGACCGGTTCGACGAGGCGCTCGATGAATTCACCGAATCGTCCCTTTTGATGCCCGGTTTCCCGGAGACACACAGCCAGCTTTCTTATCTGTTTTACCGGACCGACGACTCCGATAATGCTCTGGCGGAAGCGCGCACCGCGCTTAGCATCGATCCGGCGAACGCCGAGGCCTATCGCTACCTCGGACTGGCGCTCTACGCCGATGGCGACTACGATGCCGCGCTGCACGCCTTCGACGAGTCGCTGGTCCGTGAACCCGAAGGCTCGGTCGCCAATGCGGACGTCTACTTCGATATGGGAGTTACGCACCACGACCAGGGAGATATGCGACGTGCCGCTATCGCCTATCGCCACGCTCTCGGCCTGCGTCCTGGCTTCTGGGAGGCGCATAGCAATCTCGGCGCCGTCCTGCACGATCAGGGCAAACTGGATGAAGCCATCGCCGAATATCGCTCTGCCAAGCGCCTTAAACCGGATGAAGCGAGCGTCCGCAACAATCTCGGCAATACGCTTTGCGATAAAGCCGACTTCGACGGCGCGATTGCGGAATTTAACGATCTCTACCGGCAGAACCCGGACTGGGATGGCGGTCATAACTGCCTGGCGCGGGCCTACATTTCAAAGCGTGATTACCCATCCGCCATTCGCGAATTGCATGCCGCCATCGAAGCCAACCCAACGGGTGCTGCAGAACGGCGCGTTTTGGGCCAGGTTTTGCTTCTTTCCGGAAAAGACGAAGAAGCGGTGGAAGTGCTGCACGAAGCCATTTCGCTCAACCCGCAATCGGGGCTGGCTCACCATTATCTCGGCACCGCGCTGGCGAATACTCGGCATCTGTCCGAGGCGGAAAAGGAATTCCGCGAGGCACTTCGGCTCGACGCGAGCGCCCAGAATCATTATTCGCTGGCCGCCTGCCTGATGGCGTTGAATCAATATGAAGAGGCTCTCGGAGAGCTTGAAATCGCCTCCCGCATGGACCCGAGCGAGAACCTTTATCGAGCGCGCATGCAGGAGGTCGTTCGCCTGATTACGACCTCGAAGTAACGTGGCAGTTTGATCGGGATACAACCGGACCGAGATTACTTTTTTTGATGTACCGACGTGCGTCGCCTGCGGCCACCAACAAACCTAGAATGTGAGAAGTGAACGCGGCGCTCATATTGCCGCCCGGGGGGCTCAATGGCAACGACCGCTACCAAGCCAGCAATGGAGAAAGTACTGGAGAAACAGAAACCCGTCAATGCAGGAGCATCCGCTCCAGAGCATGGTCTGCCGCAGGGCGCAGCCGCGCACGCAGCTTCGACGCTGGAAAAAAAGGCGATCGGCTACGGCCTGCCCTGTTCGCACTGCCATGCTTACTACCCGGCAGATATGCCAGCCTGCCCCATCTGCAAGTGTGCGGTTCGCGTCTCCTCGAACGCGGTCGTGATACATTCGATGACTGCCCCTACATCGCAACCCGCCACTGGCAGCGAAATCGACAGGGAACGGGAACGCCTGCTGAAGGAACTCAAGTCACAGGCCTTCGCTTCCCATACGCAAATAAATCCCGTAACCACGTTCCATTGCGTTCTCGCGCACCAGCACAGCGGATCCGCCGAGCCGGCCGCCATTTGCCATAACTGCTACAGCGAGGTGCGCCAGCAGGCCGACCGTCTCGAAGCTGCGCTACACATGGACCCGAAAGAAGCTGCCAAGATCGTCTACGACGCGGTCTGGGCCGACACCTCCGACCCTAACGCCAGCTATTTCAATGCCGCGAGTGCAATCCTAACCGAGTTGCGCAATCGAGCCGGTATCAGCCTGTTGCTGGGGACGCACCAATCCCTGGCGCACTAGCCTCTCACCACATCGCCACGAACTCGCCGTCCGGAAACTGCTCTGGAATCGGCCCTGCGCACCGTGTTGGTGGATAGACACCTCGCGAACCCTGATCCAATGCAAGGCCAAAACCAGTTGCAACTTTAGCGACCTTTTTACATCTTATTTCGTGGAGACAAATATGACCGAAAAAGTCAGCGATAAGATCACGAAGACCGAAGCGGAGTGGAAGCAGCAGCTTACTCCGGAACAATATCAGGTGGCCCGCGGCAGCGGTACCGAACGTGCCTTCACCGGCCAGTACTGGAATAAACACGATGACGGGACGTACCACTGCGTCTGTTGTGGCGCACTGCTTTTTGGTTCAGACACAAAGTTTGACTCGGGGACCGGATGGCCGAGTTTCTTTGCCGCCGCCGACCGCAAGAACATCGCGGAACACACCGACACAAGTTATGGGATGGCGCGCACGGAGGCGCGTTGTGCCCGCTGCGACGCGCATCTGGGGCATGTATTTCCGGATGGGCCCGGGCCGACGGGCCTGCGCTACTGTATGAACTCTGCCTCGCTGGATTTCAAGCCGAAAAAATAGCTCTCAATACAAAGCGCAATAAAAGCGGATGGAGCGCCGGAGGTATTCACCCCGGCGGGGACGGGCACGGCTGCCCGTCGCTCCACCACACCTTTCTGTCTGACGCGGGTAACCTCTGATTGCTTGCAACTATGGTTGATCGCTAGCGGCTGCAACCATTGCCTTGTAGGTTCCCTGCGCCTGCGCTTTCTGGTCTTTATGCTCTTTCTTTTCGGGGGTGCGCACTTCCACGCCACCCTTCAGAATGGCGCCCTCTTCAACGCTGATACGATGCGTGATCACATCGCCCGAAAGCACGCCCTCGCTGCGAATGTCCAGCCTGTCTTCGCACGAGACGTTGCCCTGCACCTTGCCCATGATGACGACTTCTTTGGCAGTGATGTTGGCGGCAACGCTTCCATTGCGGCCGATCGTAACGCGATTGTCGGGAAAGTTGAGAGAACCTTCGACGCGTCCATCGATGAAAAGCGATTCTGAACCCGACACTTCGCCCTTGATGACGAGCGAGCGTCCGATAGTGGCCTGATCTACGGGCGACGTGGACGGCTTCACCGGAGTGTAGCTGGGGGTGGAGGCCGCATTCGGAGAGTACTTCGGTTCCGGAGACTGCAACATGAATAAACCTCACTAGTGTTCCGCTAACTGGAGCGGGAGTTAGCCCTTCAATTGCGCTCAATGGGCTCAATGGCAGGAAAAGGATCGCACGAAAGGGGGTGTTACGACAGGTTACCGAAGAATGTGCCGCATTACCGAAGGGAGTGACCGTTGGGTCGCTCTTTGTTTGGGGAGACTTAGAGAGTATGGGGAGACTTAGAGAAAGGTGTTCGGCCCGAGACAAGAGCCATGGCTTCACATACGACCCTCCTCTGAGCTGAGAATCCCTACTGCGAACCGAGAACCGAAATTTGAGAACTTGCTTCCGGCAACCTGGCGGTATGCCAGGCGTCGAAGCCTCCAATCAGGTTCATCACATGGCGATGGCCGGCGCGCTCGAGCAGACTGCAGGCGATCATGCTGCGATATCCGCTCTTGCAGTGGACGGCCACTGGTCGCTGGATGTCGATCGCGGGCAGTCCCTGTGGAAAGGTATCGAGCGGGCGGCACTGCACTTCGGCGATGTGTCCCGCTTGCCATTCTCCTTCGCGACGCACGTCGAGAACGTCGAGTGGGCGCAGATTCCCGCTGAGCAATCTCTCGTTCAACTCCTGTGGAGAGATCTGAGCCGTTGTCGCCAGGGGGAGCCCGGCATTCTGCCACGCCGCCAAACCGCCCGCGAGATAGCCGCGAACATCTTCAATGCCCACGCGAGCCAGCCGAAGCCGAGCTTCTTCAATCTGTGCAATACCATCGCCGATCAGAACCGGCCTGGAGTGGATTCCGAGAATCCCCCCCGCCCAGGACGCGAATTGTCCCGCGAGCGCAATGTTGATCGACCCCGGCACGTGCCCCGCTGCGAACTCATCGCCCGATCGAACATCAAGCACATTGGCTTTCTGTTGCAACCAAGCCTGCACTTCGAGCGGGGTAAGTTCCGGAAGCGGCGGCAGCTCCGTTAACGCCCCAGCACCTGACCGATTGATTTCGGCATCCTCTGCAAAATATTCGGGACGAGTCGGAAGGTTATTCGTCAACTGGGCAATAAATTCTTCCCGGCTGCCGATCTGCAGCGCATAGTTCGTGAGCCGCTCCTGGCCGATCGTGGACGAGCGTTCCGCCCGCATGGCGCGTCCGCAAAGCGAACCGGCACCGTGCGCCGGATACACCATCACCGTATCCGGAAGTGTCAGCAATTTCTGATGCAGGCTATCGTGGAGCAGTCCGGCAAGTTCCCGCGGCGTGTGGGTGCGTGAAAGATCGGGCCGTCCAACATCGCCGATAAACAAGGTGTCGCCCGTCAGCACCGCAAACGGAGGCTCGCCATGCGATTCGCTTTCATCCGTGACAACCAGACATACGCTTTCCGGAGTGTGGCCCGGCGTCTCGAGCGCCCGCAACCGTACCGCTCCTAGGTTAACTTCGAAGCCGTCGATCAACGGTACGTGCGAGAATCCCGCATCCGCCCGGGCACCAATGTATATTTTCGCGCCGGTCCTGGCCGCAAGTTCTTTGTGACCTGAAACAAAGTCCGCGTGCAGATGAGTTTCGAAGATGTGCCGAATTTCGAGATTTTGCTCCGCGGCCGCCTTCAAATAGATGTCCACATCGCGCTGAGGATCGACCACCGCCGCCTCGCCCTCCGAGCCAATCATGTACGAAGCGTGGGCCAGACACGTGAGATAGAATTGTTCAAAATACATGACCGCCCCCGGTTGAGATTGAGATTAACACTTTCGCCTCTCGCTTTACCCACAATGCAATTTTTCGTCCAACCCTGAACGTCGCGCCGGGCACGGCAATCAGAAGTTTTTGCACTGAGGTCAAGGAATTGATGAAAAAATATCCGATTGAATTTCGTCAACTGATTGAGCAACCTGCGGTTAAGGGGCGCACCGCCTGCGTACTCCTTTTGTAACTTGGACTTGCGCCGCTGACGGCCTAGAGTCAGGGGAACTGGATCGTGGGGTTTTTCGGCCCTATTCGTGCATCGCATTGGTTGAAGGTCGGTGACAGCATCGGACTCACGGGCAGGGCGACAGAAAATGTTGAAATACAGCAAAATCAGGGCATTCGCGACTGGATTGATATTGGGGTTTTTCTCGATAGCCACCGCCCTGTCTGTCGCCGGTTACGCACAGGCCCCACCCTACGCCATGGCCACATCGGACGTTTTCGCCGGTGTCTCAGCCTGGTCGGCCGACACTACATCGGCCGACGCTACGAGTGAGCCGAACGAACCAATCCTCACCATTAAAAAACGGGTTGATGAGGTTAATGTGCTGTTCATCGCGACCGACCGCCATGGCAAGTTTGTCCGGAACCTGAATCAAACCGATTTTGCCATTCTTGACGACCACAAGCCGGTCGAGTCCATCCTGAATTTCCGGCGCGAGACCGATCTACCCATCGAACTGGGACTGCTTATCGACGTCAGCGGTTCTGTCGAGGGCCGCTTTGCATTTGAAAAGGATGCAGCCATCGGCTTTCTCCAACACCTCATACGCCCCGGATACGACCGGGCATTTGTGGTCGGATTCAACAAAGAAAGCCGTCTCACCCAGGACTTTACCGACAAGGTTCCGCTCCTCGCTGCCGGAGTACAGCGCCTGAATAACGGCGGCGGCACCGCACTTTATGACGCGATTTATAAAGCGTGCAAGGAAAAGCTTCTGCATGACGAGGAATCATCGGACCATCCCATTCGCCGCGCCCTGGTCATCCTCAGCGACGGCGAGGACAATCAGAGCGACCGCACGCGCGCCCAGGCGATTGAAATGGCGCAACGCGCGCAGGTTCTCGTCTACGCCATCTCCACCGATGACAGCGGCCTGATCCTGCGTGGCGACAAAGTTCTCGAGGACATAGCATCGGCCACCGGCGGACGCGCCTTCTTTCCCTACAAAATGAAAGACATCACCCACTCATTTGCATCGATCGAAGACGAACTGCGCAGCCAGTACGACGTCTCCTACAAACCGACCGACTTCGACGCCGACGGACGCTATCGTTCGATCCAGATCACCGCCCTGAAAAAAGATCTGCAAGTCCGAGCCCGCCGCGGATACTACGCTCCCAGGCAGTAGACAAGCACCGGGGTCTAACGCTTCAGAGCTGTTACAACTCTTGCAGACTCTGAAAGGTCTGCAAGGCCTGAAATTTTGAAACTCGCCCTTTCTGTGCTAACGTCCCCTTTGAATCCGCGTTGAGGAGTCTCCCATGGTCCTAGCCCTTCTCGCAGTCATCGTCCTGTTGGGCATCTTCATGATCGCGATGTACAACAGCCTGGTTCAGCTGCGCGTACGCTCCGAATCGGCCTGGTCAGACATTGATGTTCAGCTCAAGCGGCGTCACGATCTGATTCCGAACCTGGTCGAAACCGTAAAAGGCTACGCCACCCACGAAAAAAGCACGTTCGAGGACATTGCGAAATTCCGCTCCATGGCGATGCAGGCAACCGGCCCCGTCGCTCAAGCCGCCGCCGAGAACCAACTGACAGGCGCGCTCAAAAGCCTCTTCGCTGTAGCAGAAAATTACCCGCAGCTCCAGGCCTCACAGGAATTTACCCAGCTGCAAAATTCTTTGAGCGAAATTGAGGATGCCATTCAAAACGCCCGCCGTTACTACAACGCCGTGGTGCGCGACCTGAACACAAAAATTCAATCCTTCCCGACCAACATTCTGGCCGGGATGTTTGGCTTCCAGCAAAAACAGTTCTTCGAAGCGGCTGCCACTGACCGCGAACCCGTCGCCGTAAAGTTCTAGGCATGTCCCGTCGATCATCCCGTCGGCAAGAGACTTGCGGCGTTGCTACCGCGCGCAAGTCTCCTTTGTCCCACCCTGGGGTAAGGCTGTTATTTTGTCTGATCCTCGGCCTGCCACTAACACCGAGTTTCACCTCGGCCGAAGCTCACAGCTGGCGGGTAGCCGATTTCAAAGACACCATCTCGATTGGCCGCGATGGCGAGGCATTGGTCAGCGAACAAATCACCCTCGCGTTCGTCGGCGAGTGGCACGGCATTCACCGCACCATTCCCGTCGAATATCCCGGGCCGGATGGAACCAACTACACGCTTTTCCTCCGTGTGATCAGCGTGACCGACGAAAACGGCAACAAGCTGAAGTACGATTCCGCCAAGTCGGGTCACTACCGCGACCTGAAGATTTACATTCCGGGAGCCATCGACACCACACGTGTGGTAAACATCGATTACTCCGTGCGCAATGGCGTCCGTTTCTTCGACACAAATAACGGCGGTTACTCCGAGTTTTACTGGAACGTAACCGGTAACGACTGGCCGGTTCCAATCGACCACGCTTCGGCCTTCGCGACCCTCCCCGAAAACGCCGCTGGAGGACTGCGCGCCCAGGCCTTCACCGGCACCTACGGTTCCCGGCAAAGCGAAGCAAGCGCCGAAGTCAGAGGCGCTGACGCTCTCTTCGAAACCACGCGACCGCTTTCCATGCGCGGCGGCCTGACGATCGACATTTACATTCCGCCGGGAGTCGTCACGCCTCCCTCGGCGCTCACGAAGTTGGGCTGGTTCCTGGGCAGCAATCCGATCGTCTTCCTGCCGCTTTTCACCTTGGCCGTGATGTT
>Ga0181537_10004939_pt1 | contig 10913 bp, 7 predicted proteins | sample PEATcosm2014_Bin_39_FD_119765 | JGI IMG/M metagenome (GOLD analysis project Ga0181537, IMG submission 119765) | Peatland microbial communities from MTU Mesocosm Facility, Houghton, MI, USA - PEATcosm2014_Bin23_10_metaG | ecosystem: Environmental > Terrestrial > Soil > Wetlands > Peat | place... | reverse complement strand
GAAGGAATTCGCCGACATCGATATCGCAACCGGCGCCTCGTTCATATACCGCGAGAATAATTCGCGTTACATCGGCGTGCAGTTCTCGGTGGTGGACCGCGACCTGGCCGGCGCGGTGGAGGACGCCATGAAGCAGGTCGGCGACAAAGTCAGCCTGCCGCGAGGCTACCGCCTGGATTGGGGCGGGGAGTACACCGACTATATCGCTTCGCGCGCGCAGTTGCGGGTCATTCTGCCGCTGACCCTGGCGCTGATTTTTCTCCTGTTGTTTGCGCTCTACAGCAATTTCAAATTCCCGTTCATCACCGTGCTCGGCGTGCTGCTGTCGGCGCCGATCGGCGGGCTGTTCGCGCTGTGGCTCACCGGCACGCTGTTTTCTGTGTCCTCCGGCATCGGCTTCCTTGCGCTGTTCGGCGTTTCGGTGCAAACGGCCGTGGTCTATATCTCTTACGTCAACGAGCTGCGCCGCAACGGCACGCCGCTCAAAGAGGCGATTCGCGAAGGCGCGATCCTGCGGCTGCGCCCGATCATGATGACGGCGCTGGTGGCGGCGTTTGGTTTGCTGCCCGCGGCATTGGCCACCGGCGTCGGCACCGATTCCCAAAAACCGTTTGCCCTGGTCATCGTGAGCGGCCTGTTCTCGCGGCTTTTGATCAGTATTTATCTGATGCCGGTTCTGTACGCATTGGTGGCGCGCCCGGACGACCGGTTGGAAGTATGATGCCTGTAAGTTGGGGGAGAAGCTTCAAGGCAAGCCTGTGCTCCATTGTCGAACTTGAATAAAGGGGATTAGCAATGCGCAAGAGTCTGATCGCCGTACTGCCGCTCGCAGTCTCGTCTGCAATCTGGTGCGGATCGCTGCTCGCCGCCGATCCGGCTGCGCCCGTTGCGGGCGCGACATCCGGGATCGATTTCCAGTACATCGACAACAGCGTGCGGCTGCAGGACGATTTTTTCCGCCACGTTTCGGGCAAGTGGCTGGATACGGTCGAAATTCCCCCAGACCGCGCGCGCTTCGGCGCATTCGACGCTTTGCGCGACTTATCAGAGAAGCGGCTGCACGAAGTCATCGAGTCGCTTGCCAAGGGCGAAGCAGCGAATGACCCCGATGCGAAAAAAATCGCGGACCTCTACGCAAGCTTCATGGACGAAGCGCGCGCCGATAGGCAGGGCCTGAAACCGCTTGCCGGCGAGCTCGCGCGCATCGACGCGCTTGCCGACAAACGGGACATCCCGGCGCTGGCCGCGCATCTCACCATGCTGAACGTCACCACGCCGTTTCGGACGCTCATCAACCAGGATGCGCGCGATTCGACGCGCTACGCCGTATACCTGAACCAGAGCGGCATCGGGCTGCCCGATCGCGATTATTACCTGAAGGACGATGACGCGAAACTCAAGGGCATCCGCGCCGAATACGTGAAGCACGTGCAAAGAACGCTGGCCATGGCCGGCGTCAACGACGCCGAAAACGGCGCGCAAGCCATCCTGCAGCTTGAAACCGCGATCGCCAAAGCGCAGTGGACCAGGGTGGAGAATCGCGACCCGGTAAAAACCTATAACAAGGTCGAGATTGCAAAGCTCCCGGACATGCTCGCGCACTACGACTGGAAAATGTATTTCGCGGCGGGCGAATTCGGCGACAAGATGAACTACGTGGTCGTGCGCCAACCGGGTTTCATCCAGGGCCTGGGCAAAATACTCGACGACACGCCGCTGCCGGTCTGGAAGACTTACTTCAAATGGCATTTGCTGGACGCTTATGCGCCTTATCTCGACAAGCGCTTCGTCGATGAGGAGTTTGCGTTTTCCGGGGTGACGGTGCGCGGCGTTCCCGAAAACCGTCCGCGCTGGAAGCGTGGCGTGACGCTGGCCGAGGAATCGATCGGCGAGGGTCTGGGCCGCTTGTACGTGGGGAAATATTTCCCGCCGGAATACAAGGCGCGGATGCAGGCGCTGGTGCAAAACCTGCTGACCGCCTATCGGCAGAGCATCGAGACGCTGCCCTGGATGGACCCGGCGACCAAGAAAGAGGCGCTGGCCAAGCTCGCCGCGTTCTCGCCAAAAATCGCTTATCCCGACCGCTGGCGCGATTACACGGCGCTGCAAATCAGCGGCGATGACCTGGTCGGCAATGTCGCGCGCGCGCGCCGCTTCGAATACAACCGGCAACTCGCCAAGCTCGGCAAGCCGGTCGATCGAGGCGAATGGGGGATGACGCCGCAAACCGTCAACGCCTACTACAATCCGCTGAAAAACGAAATCGTGTTCCCGGCGGCGATCCTGCAGCCGCCATTTTTCAACCCCGCCGCCGACGACGCGGTGAACTACGGCGGCATCGTCGCGGTGATCGGGCACGAAGTGAGCCACGGCTTCGACGACCAGGGCAGCCAGTTCGACGGCGAAGGCAACCTGCGCAACTGGTGGACCCAGGCCGACCACGACAAATTCAGCAAGCTCACCAAGGCGCTCGCCGCGCAATACAGCGCCTACAGCCCGCTGCCCGGTTACCACCTGAACGGCGAACTGACGCTGGGCGAGAACATCGGCGACAACTCCGGTCTTGCCATCGCCTACAAGGCGTATCACCTGTCGCTCGCCGGCCGCACCGCGCCGGTCATCGACGGTTTCAGCGGCGACCAGCGCTTTTACCTGGGGTGGGCGCAGGTCTGGCGAGGCAAGGCGCGCGACGCGGAAACCATACGCCTGATCAAGGTTGATCCGCACTCGCCGTCGGAGTTTCGCTGCAACGGCACGCTGGTTAACCAGCCGGGATTTTATTCGGCGTTCGACATCAAGGATTCCGACAAAATGTTCGTGCCGCCGGGACAGCGCGTGATCATCTGGTAGGGCTGTGCGTACGTCGGCCATTGCTGGCCATCATTCGGGCTGCGCCTGACCGCTGCCTCTGCGATACTGACCGGGTTTATATGGTTGCGATGTCGACCCTGCCGATGTCGCCGAGCCACGCTTTTGCGGCTTCGTCCCGATGTTGCTGCGCGCTTTCGGTTTGTCCCAGGCGCTCCTCGGCGAGCGACAATACCAGGAGCGCGAGCCCGTCCTGTGGCAGGTGTTTGAGACTGGCGCGAGCCTCGTTCGCCGCCTCGTCATAGCGTCCCGCTTCGAAATACGCCGCCGCCAGACTGCGCTTTACCGGATACCACCACTCCGGCGGGTCGTTACCCCATGTGTGCTTCTCCTGCAGATTGACGGCCTGCCTGAAGATACGGATCGCTTTGTTCGGATCACCGCTGAGCATGGCGATCCGGCCCTCGAGCACTTTGTCGGCAATTCGCAGCAAGGTCGTCTCGGTGGTCCAATCCTTTGGCGGGCGACCGATTTTTGCCCTCAATGCGCGTTCCTCCACCTTGAGCGATGCGACATCGTGCTTCAATGCGAACGCTTCGCCCCGGGCATAGCGCCGCATGAGACTCAGAAATCCGGAATTCTGCGGGGGAACGCGCAACATCTCGTCGGGAGCGAGACGCGCGAGCGCGACATAGGCATGGCGCAGCGCATCCACGCGGCTGTCGCCCTGGGTATCGTCAAAGGCGATTTCCGCGTCGTGGGCAAATTTCAGCGCCAGCTCGGCGTCGCCCGCCATCAGCGCGCCGCTGAGCCCGAACATCAGATTGTGGCCGTAATAGCCAGGCGTGCCCAACGGGCCGGCAAGGCCGGTCGCTTCGGCATGCTCGGCGTCCACCAGCAGCGCGTGAGCATTGGCGACCGCTGCATCTTCATAGCGGCCGAGCACAAAAAAAGAATGTCCGGCCATGTGCACGAGATGGCTTGCCTTCGGCGCAAGATCAGCCAAACGTTCGGCGTAGCGCTCGCCTCGATCCGATTGCCCGGTCCGTGCGAGGGCGTGGATGTAGTAGTGGATCGCCGCCGTGTTGTCGGGCTCGCGCGCGAGAATGGGTTCGAGCATGGCGACGGCGCGCGGCGCCGCATCCGACTCGCCCCGGCGTGCTGCCGTCAGCAGGGCCTCGGCGGCGATCAGGCTGATGTCCACCGCCGCGGGGTCAAGCGGTTGCGCGGTTTCCAGCGCATCGGCGAACGCCGTTTCCGCCTTGGGTGTCTGTTTGGTCGAATAGCGCGCGACCATGGCGCCGGACAGGATTTTCTCGAGCGGCGTCACGGCCGCGGCTTGTGCCTGTCTTGCGTAATTGAGCGCCGATTTCAGGTCGGCGCGGCTGACGTCATAATTCTGCGTCGGTCCCCGCGATAATGCCTGCCCCCAGATGCACATCGAACAGCGCGGATCGTGCTCGACCGATTTGTCGAAAGCGAGCTTGGCGTCGTCGTGATAAAAGGCGTGAAACAGCTTCAAGCCATAGTCGAACCAGGCTTGGGCCTCGGGATCGCCGGTTCGAATGGCGAATCCGCCGCTCCCCATTCCGTCTTCAATCGAGAGCCGCCGTGGCCCGGTGACGGGTGCGCGGTGCTCGGCGCCGCAGATGAATTCGATCGCTTTCGCGCTCTGTTCCGGTGACGCCGACATCGCGGGTTGCGCGAGCGCCGCGGAAAGCCAGGCCACCAGCAAGCGGCGCGTATTCAAGTGACCACCTGGTGCTCGAAGTATGGCCGCTCGCGGTCATCAAGGATGTCGTAGAGTTCTTTCCTGCTGCGGCCTTCGGGGGTCAGCCAGGCGTCGACGTTCTTTTCCTTGAGGGGGATGATGCAACGGTCGTGGCCGGCGGCGCGCACTTCGTTTGGCGGCTCGTCGGTGATGACCGCGAACGAGAGGAAGCTCCCCGTTTTCTCGTCCCCCGTCCTGTCCCACAGCGCCGCGAGGTACATCACCTGCTTGGTGCGCGGCTCGAACTTCAGGATGATGTTGGGCCCTTGATCCCTGGGGTCCGGCATGGAGCCGTCCGCCGGCGGCCGCCGGACGTTTTCGTAAAAGCCGGTGGCGATGAGGACGCCATGACTTTTCCCGAACATGCCCTTCCACCATCCCTCGAGGCTGTCGCGGCGCGCGTTGTAGAGACCCGGGTAATCCGCGTCGATTCTTGTGCCGTAGCCCGCCGGCCGGCAGTGGTAGCGCATGGGTTTGATGACCCGCTTCCCGTTTTCCTTCACCATCACCGCGGCGAAATCCAATGGGTAGATCCTGTTGCTGCCGGGCGGCGGCGGTGGCTCGTTTAACGCTTTGATCTTCTCTTGGGCGCGCGCAATCCTGTTGCCCGCAACGCGCTTCTCGTTTTCGTACTTCTTGGTCAATTTCACGGCAAGCTTGGCCTCGGCGGCGGCAAGCCGCCCGTTTTGCTCCTCGATCTCCTGTTCCAGTTCCGTCTGCCGTTTCGCGCGGAAGGCAAAAATGGCGTCCTTGATTTCCTGCTCGATGGGCGACTGCGGCTCCATGAAATTGGCGTCCATCGCCGTCGGAATCTGCAGGCGCACGCCGTCCCGCAGCCGTTCGACGTAGGTTTCGTGGAACGTCTTGAAATCCATGACCGCGCCGTACATGCGCACGAACTTCTTGTAATCCTCTTCGACTTGAGCCGAGTAACACATGGGATTGATGGGGATGAAAACGGATGTGACCTATATGCGTTCTGCGCTCAAACAAATCAAGATCGCCGGTGCCCGCCCGGGTCTCAATCCAGGTACCGGAACCCCGCGCTCGCGAGTTTTCCCCGCATGTCGTAAATGTCCAGGCCCAGTTCTCCCGCTGCGAGTCGCGCGCGGGTTTTGGCTTCCTTGTCCTCGCGTGCCTGCGCGGCGTCGGCGACGGCGCCTGCCGCTGCTGCCGGCACCACCACCACGCCGTCGTCATCCGCGATGACAACGTCGCCGGGATTCACCACGGTTCCCGCGCAGACGATGGGCACGTTCACCGAGCCTGGCGTGGCCTTGGTCGTGCCCTTGGCGCTCACGGCCCGCGAGAACACGGGGAATTTCATCCCGGTGATGACCCTGATATCGCGCACGCCGCCGTCGATCACCAACCCCTTGCAGCCGCGCGCGACGAACGAGGTGGCGAGCAGGTCGCCGAAGAAGCCGTCGTCGCAATCGCTGGTGCAGGCGGCAACGACCACGTCGCCTTCGCGGATTTGCTCGGCGGCGACGTGGAGCATCCAGTTGTCGCCCGGCTGCAGCAGCACCGTGATGGCGGTGCCGCAGCACTGCGCGCCGGGATAAATCGGGCGCAGGGTGGGTCGCATCAGCCCGGCGCGGCCAAGCGCTTCGTGCACGGTGGCGACGCCGAACTGCGACAGGCGGTCGACGTCCGCGGGGTCGGCGCGGACGATGTAGCGCCTGGCGACGCCGATGTGGTTGAGGCTCATTGGTGTTTCCTCCATGAATTGAGCAACGCGTCGAGCCGCGGATAAACGCGGCGGGCGTTGGCCTCAAAAATCAGGTGACGCTCTCCGGGGCCGAGGTGATCGGCGGCTTCGATGTAGCGCCGCGTGTCGTCGTAAGCAAAGCCGGTTTCGGGATCGATGCCGCGCACCGCGCCGATCATTTCGGAAGCGAATAAAACGTTGGCGACGGGAATGACGCTGGTCAGCAAGTCGATGCCCGGCTGGTGGTAGACGCAGGTGTCGAAAAAAATATTGTTGAGCAGGTGCTCGCCCAGGAGCGGCTTGCCCATTTCCTGCGCCAGCCCGCGAAAGCGCCCCCAGTGGTAGGGAACGGCGCCGCCGCCGTGCGGAATCACGAATTTGAGCGCGGGGAAATCCTTGAACAGGCCGGAACTCAGGCACTGCATGAAAGCGGTGGTGTCGGCGTTAAGATAATGCGCGCCGGTGGTGTGGAAACACGCGTTGCAGCTGCTGCTTACGTGGATCATTCCCGGCAGATCAAGCTCCACCATTTTTTCGTAAAGCGGGTACCAATGGCGATCGGACAGCGGCGGCGAAGTCCAGTGCCCGCCAGACGGGTCGGGGCTGAGATTGACCGCGACAAAACCATAGTCGCGCACGCAACGCTCGATTTCTGGAATGCAGGTCGCGGGATCGACGCCGGGCGATTGGGGCAGCATGGCGGCGCCGGCAAAACGGCCGGGAAACAGCGCGGCGACGCGATGGCAAAGTTCGTTGCAGATCGCCGCCCAGGTCGAGCTGGTGTGAAAATCGCCGATGTGGTGCGCCATGAAGCTCGCGCGCGGCGAGAATACCGTGAGGTCGATGCCGCGCTCGCGCATTTTCTTGAGCTGGTTCGCTTCGATGGCCTCCCGCAGTTCGTCGTCGCTGATGACGAGCTCGCTCACTTTGGGCGCCGCGGCCGGATTTCCGAGCGCCGCGATCTGGCGGTTGCGCCACGCCTCGAGCGCCTCGGGGGCGGTCGTGAAATGGCCGTGTACATCGATGATCATTGGAATTTGTCTCTGTTCCTGCGGCAATCCCGCAAGGCGCGGCGCGGTTCGCATTGTGTTGATACCTGGCACAGATTATGGTCCAAAACCCGCCGACCATAATGCCGCAAACCTGCCACTCACGACGCCGCGATTCCGCTACCTCTGAAAAAGAAGAGGTTGGCTGACGCGACAGGGCGACTCAATCGGTTTGGCGACGTCGATCGCAACACAACCAAGCCTTTTATGTCCTTAGGCTTTTGGCATATGTTGCGCCCGGCCATGCGCTTTAGCAAGAATTGAGATGCCCGATCAAAATGTTGTAAGCTATGGTCAAGAATTCCGGGGACTCGGCAAATCGCGAGTCAATTCGGGGCGTAAGACGCAACAAGGGGAGAGCAAAACATGGTGAAGCGCCGGCTTGCGGCGCGTGCCGCCCGTCCGGACGGCGCGTGCCCGATGGGTCGCAGCGCTGCGCGGAAAGTGCCGTGAGCGAAACCTTTCGGGTGCGGCTCGTCGGCGTGAAGGACGGCTTTCCGCCGGATCAGGTCGTTGCCGCCTTGGCGGATCTCTTCAAGCGGCCGGAAGCCGATGTCCGCAAGATGCTCGCCGGCAAGCGGGTGGTCGTGAAGAACCGCCTCGACATGATGAGCGCCAGAAAATACCGGCTGGCGCTCGAGCAACGCGGATGCACATGCCTGATCGAGCCTGACTCGGTGGCGTCGGACGCCAGCAGGGCATCGGCGATATCCACCAGCAAGCCGGCAGTGCCACTACACCGGAGCGACGAAGGCGGGAATGCTTCGGGCAATGCCTACCCGGTGATGGATATTCCACTGGACGGGCCCGGGAATGCGCCGCCGCCAGTTCGCCAGAGTGGCGCAATCCAGAGTACTTCGAGTGAGGCGTTCCCGTCGGTGGATATCGCGCTTGAGATGTCCCCAAGCACGTCCGAGCCGCCCAGTTGGCAGCGTGGCGATCCCCCGAGTATTTCGACTGATGTGCCGCCCGTAGCCGACAGCGCCCCGTGGAAAGCCGAAAAACCGCCGGAGCCGCCAGGCCGCAAGAGTGGCGAGCTGCAGATTACGCCAGCCAAGCCGCCGTCGGTGGATGTTGTGCAGCAAATCGCCGGCGGCGGTTTCCAGTGCCCCAGATGCGAGTACCGGCGGCTCCCGACCGACATCGCCCCGGATTACCAATGCCCGAAATGCGGGGTGATCTACGCCAAAGTTGGCGGCGCGGACGCTGCGCCCGCAGAGGCAATATTTTCTCCCAAGTCGGTCTCCGCCCAGCTGGAGGAGATTCGCCACCAAAAAGAGGCCGTGCGCATGCAATACCTGAAGCATGAATCGGCGCTCCGCTCGGTCGGGTATTTGTATTATCTGGCGCTCTGCGCGATCCCCGTGGGCATCGTCGCCGCAGTCATGACGGCCCCCTCCGGCTCTTCGGGGGGTGGCGGCGCGCTGGTGATCCTCGTCCTGTTCATGCTGGTCGTGGGATTGCCGATTTTTCTGTTGGCGCGCGGTATCCGCAACCTCAGCCGCTGGGCCTGCATTATCGCCGGCGTATTTGCGGTTTTAGGTGTGCTCGGCGGCTTAATCAATCCCAAGAACGGGGCGCTCGGCACCGTGCTCAACGCCTACATCGCGTGGCTGGTGTTTTCCGGCAAGGGAATGTTCGTTACGTCGCGGGAGTATCACTCGGTGGTCGAGGCGACGCCGCACATCAAGCCAACGCTGGGCCTGTTGACCTGGCTGCTGCTGGCATTTGTCGTGCTGCTCGTGCTGGCGCTCGGCGTTACCATGCTCCATAAGCCGTGACAGAAAAATAAAATGAATTAATGGGGTCAGGTCCTATTATTTCAGCGACACACCATTCAGATTGACTCCCGGGTGCCGGGCATCGACCCAGTCAAGAAAAATATTGGGGCCTGACCCTTTTAATTCCCACGTGTGCGTTGGTCCCAAACCTCCTGCATTTTGGCCTCGACCGTCGCCGGGTTTATGCGCATGGCTTGCCAGATTTCGTATGAGCGATCGTCCGCCAGGACGTGGTCGGCCCCATCTCTGATGCCATCCAAGGTGCGTTTGGCGACCTGTTGTGGCGATGTTGTGGCTCGAGCGAACCCTTCCGCCATGTCGGTATCGATGACGCCGGCGTAGACGCCAACGACATGCGTACCCTGAGACTTGAGCTGGATTCGGATGGCATCGGTTACGGCAAGCGCGGCGTGCTTGGAGGCGCAGTAGGTCGCGTTGAGAGGGTGCACGAACCAGCTGACGACGGAGAGCATGTTCGCAATCGCGCCCCCACCGTTGCCAGCAAGGATCGGTGCGAAGGTGCGCACCATGCGCAACACGCCGTACACGTTTACCTCCATTTCTCGCCGCATCGCCTCGTCCGCGCCATCCGCCAGCATCGGGGTCAATAACATTATTCCGGCATTGTTGATGAGGATGTTGACATCCTTGCAAAGCTCCGCAGCCGCGGCGACCGAGTCAGAGGACGTAACGTCCAGCTTTACCGAAATCAATCTCGGATCTTTAATCGAGGATGGGTCGCGGGCGCCAGCGTAGACTTTCTTCGCGCCCGCCGCGAGCAGGGCTTCCGCATAAGCCTTGCCGAGGCCGCGATTGGCCCCCGTTACCAGCGCTATGCTGCCTTCAATATTCATTGATTTTCTCCACCACAGTTTTGTCCCACTGGCCCTTCCTCCGATATCGACTGCTCTGGGCCGGAACTCTGCTACGGCGAATCCCTGCCAAGCACAATCAAAGAGGCCACGCTCGAATAATTTAAAATAAATCGACCCTGGCCCGCCTATTTGGTCAAATTGGGCGAATGCGGCTGGCGCTGACTTCTGAAAACGAGGGCCAATCTATGCTGAGCGGTGCGCACGAATTTGTTGCAGGATGCTTTGATCCTTGATCTTGTCGTCGTGCGCGAGCAGCATGACCTTGCTCACGATTTCGGCCGTCTTGATGTCGTCCTCGGCGAACGGCAGCCGCACAGACTTTCTCTGGGCGGCGACGACCGGATCTGGGACGATGCATAGGTACGCGCCAGGCTCGACATGGATGTTCCCACTTGCGAGGTGCACCCGGTAATCGGCGAGCTTGCCATGGACCAGGACGTGGCGTTCCTGGAATTCCATCTTGCCAGTGCCGATCGCAGGTTCGAGCGCTTGCAGCAGTTCGGCGCGGCTCGAAATGACGGCCGCCGAATAGTAGCTTTCCCCGCCATCGGTGCCAGCGACAGTGACGAGGAGGTCAATGTCGCGCATCGCCTCGGAGAACCCGGCCTTCGGCACGTCGGCAAGACGCAGCTTCTCCGCGCCGCTCCAGAACACGATAACACCGGTCTCGCAAGTCGCCTGCTCGGTGAAGTAGTGTCCGTTGCCGGTGAACTCGCACATCGCGAGCACGCCGCCGCCGAGGTCGAGCTTCTGCGACGAGCCCTCGAATTCGCCGAGCGACATCCAGTTGCGCGACTGCAATATCCCCTGCGCCGGCCCGGTGCGAAGCGTGCGGTGAGCGTAGCGTTGCGACGTATCATCCGCCTCGAGTTCCGCCGGGGTCGGCACGTAGATTTCGCGGAACATCTGCTTGAACGG
>Ga0181537_10004938_pt1 | contig 10914 bp, 6 predicted proteins | sample PEATcosm2014_Bin_39_FD_119765 | JGI IMG/M metagenome (GOLD analysis project Ga0181537, IMG submission 119765) | Peatland microbial communities from MTU Mesocosm Facility, Houghton, MI, USA - PEATcosm2014_Bin23_10_metaG | ecosystem: Environmental > Terrestrial > Soil > Wetlands > Peat | place... | reverse complement strand
GGCATGGCAGAGTATTACGTGGAAAAAGTATTGCGGCCAAACGGCGGAAACAGCAAGTATTGCGGGCGCTGAACCGGAATATCCTGGTGATTCGATTCGTCTCCGATCGATTCCTCGCCTACACGGCGGTTGCAAGTCTTTTGTCTGCCCTGACTGGTGCCGCACTGGGTCAGACTCCTCCAACTCCGCAAACCGGGCCGGCGTCGCTTCGTACCAATTATTCCGTCATGTCTGCGCCGTTGACAACAAACCAGGTCGCGCCCGACCTTAAGGTCGAACAGCTTGCATCCAACGTGTTCGCATTCATTTCGAATAACACTACACACGATTGGGAAGACGGGAACACGACTGTCATCATCGGCGACGACGGCGTCGCGGTGGTCGACGCGCCAACCGCTTATCTTTCCAAACGCCATCTCGCCGAAATCAGAAAGTTGACCGGCAAACCGGTGCGTTACGTCATCAACACGCACTTTCATCGCGATCACTTGATGGGAAACCAGGTCTACAAAGACGCGTTCGAAGACGTGAAGATCGTGCAGCAGGATTACACGGCACTGATGGCGGATCGGCGCGATCCGGCGGCGATCGAGGACCTCAAAGGCAAGCAGGCTGGCAACTTCCTTCAAAGCTTGCGTGAAAAAGCCGAAACGGGCGTCGATGCCAAGGGCAACGTGTTGACGGGCTACGACCTGGAACGGGCGCAGCGCTCGTACGGCGAATTCCTGCCCGTTTATAACGACGCGCAGACGACCCGATACGTGCCCGCGGATATAATTTTCGATTCGTCCATGACGATCAAGCTTGGCAGCCGCGAAATTCAGCTTATCAAAATGGCCGGGCATACCGCGGGCGATACCGTCGTCTGGCTGCCGAAAGAAGGGGTCCTGGTCACCGGAGATCTGGTTATTTCCCCGGTCCCGTATGGCGGCTACGATCAGTACAACGACTGGATCGCTTCGCTGAATAAGCTAATTGCCTATCGCGCCGCCGCGATAGTACCCGGCCATGGCGAGGTGCAATTTACGCAGGAATATATGGTTCTCGAGCGCGACCTTTTTCAATCGCTGATGGATCAAGCCGTCAATGCCGTCAGCCAGCGCCGTTCTCTTGAGGATTTCAAGCAAGCCCTCGACCTATCGGTATTCGAAGCAAAGCTTGTCCACGATGATCCCGAGCTTAAGTGGGGATGGGACAACTATTTTTATGGCAAGACCGGTGCCTTGCCGGCCAGGGCCTACCGGATAGTTCATGGCGACCTCTGATAGTGGTGGATAAAGTTTCGTCGCATCGGATGGCGCAAGGGATTGCGTGTAACCTTAGTAAAAACATGCAGGCACGGTGGGTCGCATGCAACCCGAACTGGAGATTCGCAGGGCATCGCGTGAAGATGTCGCCGCCATCGTCAAGATGCTCGCCGACGATCCGCTCGGGGCCAAACGCGAAGCCTACGCCGTCCCGTTACCGGAAAATTACTACGCGGCGTTTGACGCCATCGATGGCAGCCCAGACAACGAACTGATTGTCGCCGAGCACAACGGCTCGGTCGTCGGCGTTCTGCAATTGACTTTTATTCCCTACCTCACGTACCGGGGCGGCTGGCGCGCGCTGGTGGAGGGTGTGCGTGTTGCGCCGGAAATGCGTTCGTCCGGGGTCGGGCGAAAATTGTTCGAATGGTCGATCGATCGTGCGCGCGAACGAGGATGTCACTTGCTTCAGCTCACAACCGACAAGGCGCGGCCGGATGCCTTGCGGTTTTACCAAAGCCTGGGCTTCGTCGCTTCACATGAAGGCATGAAGCTCGACCTGACGCGGAAGTAGAACCGCCGAGAGGGTGTGGGGTGACGCGGCCCGGCCGTGCGAAGCCCGGGCTGTTTCTTTCTGCATGGCATTGTCCCGGTAGTTGTCTAGTCCTTGCGGGTACTTCGTCAGTGCAAGCCCGACGACGCCCATTCCAGCAACGCATTGACCGCCGGGCGCAGCGCCTGCCCCGACTCCGTCAGCGCATATTTCGCCTTGCTCGACACGTCGAGAAACGCAATATGTTCAACGATGCCGTGGTGCTGCAGCTCGCGCAAGCGGTCGAGCATGATCTTGGGCGCAATGCCGGGGATCGCCCGCTGCAGTTCCGAGAAACGCAGCGGATGCCGGCACAGCCTGGAAATGATCACCATTGCCCAGCGCCGTTCGAGGAGTTGCAGCAGCTTGTCGTGATGCGCCACGCGAGCCGGGGACCCGCTGTCAATTAGATGGCTGATTGGCGACTGCATGGCGTCTCTGCTGTCCATAGTGGTTGGGAATAGATGCGAAATGTTGACTCAGAACTTTGCCTGCAGATTGACAAATATCAGCCGGCCCATCGAATCGTAGAAATTCGGATAGGTATTGCCGCTGCCGAATACCGCGGCCAGGTCGGCGGCAGCAGCGAGCGGCGGATCCTTGTCGAACAGGTTGTTGATGCCACCGCTGATACTGAAAATCTTCGTGACCTGCCAGCTGCCGGCAAGATCGATGTAATCGCGCGCCGACCAGTGGGCGTCGATCGGCGCCAGGCCCGGATTATTGAGCTGCGGATTGCTGCTGGTGCCGTCGTTGTCCACCGCGTTGATGTGGCGCCATTGCACGCGGATGTTTGCGTTCCAGGGCGTCTGCCACGCGACGTAAGCCTTGTGGCGCCATCTCGGCGTCGGCACGCCGCAGGTCGAGCCATGCAGGCCGACGCAGTCGTACGAGCCCAGTCCGGGTATCGGCGTGGTTTGCGCCTTGTAGACCCAGGTTCCGACGATATCGAACTTGAGCGAACCCATGCCGGCAAGGCGATAGACGTAGTCGCCGCCGACGTCGACGCCCTGCTGGCCGGCCGATGCGATGTTGACATTTGTCGCCTTGACGCCTCCGATGACGCCGCTTCCCTGCGACGGCAGCCACAGCGTGCCCTGTGCGTCGCGCGTGATCAGGCTGCAGAACAGCGGATTGCCCGTGCTAAGGCACTCGTTCAGGGTCAGGGGTTGCGGAATCCCTGGCAGGATCTGGTTGCTGATCCTGATGTCGAAATAGTCTGCCGTCAGACTGAGGTTCTTGATCGGCGTGATGACCGCGCCCAAGGTGTAAGTATCGCTGCGCTCCGGCGTCAGATTCGGATTGCCGCCGATGAGCGTGTTGTACTGGCCTGCCGGATTGTCGAGAATGTGACCGTATTGCGCGGGAGTTACACCGGTGTTCTGGCACTGGGCGAGCGTCGCGGTCGGCGCGGCACCGGCGCAGGGATCCGAGTTGTTGTTGAACAAGCCGATGACTTGCGGCGAGAACAAGTCGACGATATTCGGCGCGCGCACCGCGCGCGCGTAGCCGCCGCGGAACTTGACCTGGTCGATCGGCGCCCACGCCAGCTCTGCAGAGTAGGAATCGGCCGAGCCGCCGCTGGAAAACTGGGAGTAGCGGTAGGTGCCGTGCAGTTCCAGCAGCTTGGCGAAGTTCATGCCTTCGATGAGCGGCAAGCGGAACTCGCCGAACACTTCTTTGAAGGTCGTCGCCCCGGTCTGCGGAAGCAGGTCGCCGGCAGTCCCGCCGAGATCGCCGGTTTGCAGTTCAAGGTCGGACTGCAACGCCAGCGATTCCTTGCGGTATTCGCCGCCGGCCACCACCGTGACCCCCGACTTCGCCCACGGCGAACGAATGCCGTAATCGCCGAGGTCGCCGTTGACAGTTGCGATGGAGTCGGATTGCTTCGTATATCCCGTCGACAGACCCGGCACCTGCAGATACGCAAGCGCCGCCGGCGTCACACCGCCAGGGACAAAAATGTTATACGGAACGCAGTTGGGATCGGTGCCGTTGAGCACGGAACGGCAGACTGGCGCGCCGCCGGCCGGGTTCGCCACCACGTCGAGCGCGTTGCCGATCCTGGTGTTCGAGAGGAAGTTGAGCACCGTCGACTGAAAGATTGTCTGGCCCCATTGCGTGGATACGTCGTAACTCCAGGTCTTGTTGATGTCGCCCTTGACGCCGATCACCCCGCGGAAATCGGTGTGACGCAAATCGCCCAGGCGGTTACCGCCCTCTGCATTACGGCGCTGAATGAGTACATTGTCTACCTGGTTCGGTCCGGCCAGCCCGTTCGAGGTGAACCAGGCATTGATTTCGGCCGGGGTCAGCAGCGGATTACTGGAATTGACAGGAGTAATGGAGCCGAAATCGCCACTGGGTGCAATTTGCGATACCGTATGGTCGTCCATGAACATGAATTCGGAATACACTTTCATCCAGGGCTCGACGTCGTAATGCGCGAACGCCGCGAAGTTATAGCGCTCATCCGGACGCTGGAAATAATTGAGTGCGCCGTAATTGTAAAGATCGGTTGCATTGCTGAACGGACGCAGCCCGTTCGCTCCCACCGTGGTCACCCCGCCGTTGCCGCCGTTGCCGCTCGGGCCCAGGTCGGTAAATTTTCCGGTGGCGTTGGTTCCGGAGCCGCCGCAAGAGAAGCCGGCTGCGCCCGCGCCGACCGTACACGCGCTGAAGTCGTATTGGCCTTGCAGGACCGGGTCGGTATGCTGGTAGCCGAAGTACACCGTCGCATTGCCGCGGCCGTCGGCGAAGTTGCTGCCCAACAGCATGTTGGTGTTGTTCGTCTTGCCGGTGGCGGAAATGTCACCCGGGGCCTGGAACTGTTGCGGATTGCTTGCCTGGCCCGCGCGGACCAGGTCGCCAACACCCTGCGTATCCTGCTGGTGGTGATTGAAGAAGCTGTTGTTATAGTTAATCTGCACGCCCTGGAATTTGTCGTTCATCACGAAGTTCACCACGCCGGCAACCGCATCCGAACCGTATACCGCGCCGGATGAACCGCCGGTCAGAATTTCGACGCGCGACACCAGGGGCGCCGGCACGAAGTTGATGTCTGCCGGATAACCGCCGATGTTGGGGTCACCGGGAGGCAGGCGCCGTCCGTTGACCAGCACCAGGGTACGCACCGGTCCCAGGTTACGCAGGTTGAGGTTGGCGGTACCGATTGCACCGTTGGCGAGATTCGAGCCCTGGTCGGCGAACACCTGCGGCAAGGTGTTGAGCAGGTTCTCCATGGTTCTCACGCCTTCGAGCTTGATGTCCTCGGCGGAGATGATGGTGACCGGCGTCGTGCTCTCGAGGTTCTTTGGCGGCAACCGCGTACCCGTGACTTCGATTTTCTCGACTTGCTGGGCTTCCTGCGCGAGTGCGGCGTGTCCGCCCATCAGCGACACGGCGATGCCGGTTGCGACGGCGCAGGGGTTTTTTGCGAAGCAGGCGCCGCGGCGTAGATTGTTGAGTGCAGTCATTTTGTTTTTCACACGAACCTCCCAGAAAAAATTCAAGAAAAGCGCAATTCCATTCTGTCAGTGGCTTTAGTCACTCACCCGCCAAGCCGCGCTGTCGGTATTTCCGTTCACGGTGGCATTCGCGCCCGCCGTTCACCAAATTCGCACGCGTGCCGCGGGTTCCAGGTAGAGACGCTGGCCAGGTTGCACGTCGAACGCGTCGTACCATGCGTCGATATTGCGCACGGTGGCGACGCGATAGCGTTCGGGCGCGTGGTCGTTGGTGGCGACAAACTTTCTCAACCCATCGTCGCGATAGAGGCTGCGCCAGGCTCGCGCGAAGCCGATGAAGAACTGACGGTCCTGTTGCCGCACGTATTCCTTGTCAGCCGCCTTGCTGCCGAGGGTGGCGCGATAGGCATCGAAAGCGGCTGCCAGGCCGCCGAGATCGGCAATGTTTTCCGACAATGTCTGCTTGCCATTGACGGCCAAATCTGGAAAGGGCCGATAGCCTGAGAACTGATTCACCAGCGGCGCGTTCACTGCCCCGTAGCGCGAAATGTCCTCGGCGGTCCACCAGCGCCGCGCCTGTCCATCCACTTCGTACTCCGCGCCCAGGGGATCGACGAAGTGGCTCATTTCGTGGCCGATGATGGCGCCGATCGCGCCGTAGTTCAGGGCGTCCGAGGCGGCTGGGTCAAACTTCGGAACCTGCAGCAGGGCCGCCGTAAGATTGAGCGAGTTCTGCTGGAACATGAGGAGGCCGCCGACCACCTTTGGATCGCTCGACCATTCGGCGTTGTCCACGCGCTTGCCGAGCCGGGCCAGGGTCTGGCGGTAATTGCGCTCGCCGATGCGCCGCAGATTGCCTGCCGCGTCTGCAGGGTCCACGACCAAGTCTGCGTAATCACGCCACGTTTCCGGATAAGCAACGCCGAGGTACAGCACCTTCAATTTGCCGAGCGCCACCGCTTTGCTCTCGGGCGACATCCACGTCACCGCCTCCACTCGCCGGGCAAAAGCAGCCCTTACATTGGCGGCAATGCTCTGCAGCCGTGCCTTGTTCGCGGCTGGAAAGTAGCGTTCGACATACAATCTTGCGACGGCTTCGCCCATCGCCGACTGCGTTGCCTCATTCGCGCGTTGCGCGCGCGAGCTCAGCGGCGGGCCGGCCTCTGGCGAAGCCGGTGCCGCACCGCGAAGCGCCGGGGCCTGATCTCGAAAAGCACGCGGCAACACGTCGGCGTAATCGGCAATGACGCGCACTCGCAGGTAGTCCTTCCACACTTGCAAAGGCTGCGACTCGACCAGGGCCGCCAGGCCCGTCACGGCACTCGGCTGCCAGGCAACAAAAGTTGGCTGCCTGGCCAGGCCCGCCGCCGCAAAGAACGCTGACCAGTCCATTCCCGGCGCATTGCGCGCAAAGTCGGCGCGCGTCCACAGGTTGTCGGCATTCTTTTCGTTGCCGGATACCTCGGCGGTGGCGTGACTTTGCGCGATGGCGGTTTCCAGCGCCATCACCGCCTCGGCTCGACTCGACGATGCCGACGCACTATCCGAAGCCACGCCCGGCGCGGCCAGCGTCAGCACGCTGCCGATAGCTTCCTGGTATCGGGTTCGCAACACCTGCATCGCGGGGTCGCTGCTGACATAGTGCTCGCGGTCGGGCAGGCCAAGGCCGCCCTGCACGAGGAAGGCAACGTAAGTCTTTTCGCCGTGGATGCTCGCCTGCGTCGCCAGACCGAGCACGTGTTTCGAGGCGAAAATACCGTTGTTCATCGGATCGACGTCGGCCTTGAGTCCGGTGCCCAACAGCCGGGTGAGTGCCGCCTTGTCGCGGACGCGCGCTATGCGATCCAGCATGGGCTTGATCAGCGCAATGCCGTTGGCCTCGATGGCGCCGTCGTTTAAATAGGCCGCGCGAAAATCCGCCACCTTGCGTGCGATCGATCCTGCTGGCGCGGCGGGTGCGTCGTCCAGCAATTTCAAAGTCTGTTGTCGCGTAAGTTCGGTGATCTCGGAGCCGGCGGTCCAACGTTCCTTGCCTGCCGGTATTTGAGTGGCTTTGAGCCAGGCGCCATTGGCGTAGGAAAAAAAATCATCTCCCGGCTTGATCGTCGGGTCGACACCGGCATCGACCTCCTTTGCGGATTCAACTTCCCTTGCACTCTGATCCGCTGCGACTTGCGCGCCCGATGTGAACCCGAGCCCACAGGCAAGCAACGCAGCCATCAGGCCCCGTGCAATCGATGCGCCTGCGGACTGCCGAAGACCTATTGCTGTTCGCGGCTGAACATTGTCGGTAGCGGTGCCCCTCGCCCCAACTTCGAACGTGGCCGTGGTCTTTGAACTGGTCGATGGAAAATGCATTAGCGATCGCGAAAATAAAATTGACGGCAACAACCGTCGCGCCGCTATGTTAGGGATCACGCCCACCACTGTCGTCGCGCGTACCGACACATTTAGATCAATTTCGGACATCCGCGCGAACTGCGACGTTCATCTCCACAACCGCCACGATTTGGTGTATGTTTCGGGCAACTAGCCGTGTCCGAAAATGATCGAAAACCCTCCTCAGATTGATTTGTTGTTTGTCATCGCGCCGCACTCGCTGCTGCAGGACATTGCCGGGCCTGCCGAAGCGTTTCGGCTTGCCAATCTGTATCGATGCGCGCGCGGCCTGCCGCAGCGTTTTCGCCTGCGTTTCTGTGGCCCGGCGCCGTCGCTGCCGACGTCGGTCGGGCTTGCGCTAACTGAACTCGAGGCGTTGCCGCCGCGCCTCACTGCGCCGACCTGGGTGGTGGTGGTCGGCCAGCCGAGCGCAAACATCAGCCCGGTCACGCCGGCGGTGGCCGCCATCGCGCAGTGGTTGAATCGGACGCTGTACGATGCGCTGCGCGCCACGGACACGCCGCACCGGCTGCTCACGATATGCTCGGGCGCACTGCTTGCCGCGCGCGCGGGACTGCTCGCCAACCGCAGTTGCACCACACACCACGGAATGCTGAATGCATTGCGTGCGTTGGCGCCGCAGGCGCAGGTGATCGACAATCGAGTATTCGTGGTCGACGGCCCGCTCGCGTCCAGCGCCGGCATCACCGCCGGCATCGATCTCGCGTTGCACCTGATTGCCGGCGAATGCGGCGAAGCGCTGGCGGCCAGCGTCGCCGAGGATATGGTGGTGTACCTGCGGCGTTCGCCACGCGACCCCGGGCTGTCGCCGTTCCTCGTGCACCGGAATCATTTGCACGCAGCCGTGCATCGCGTGCAGGACGCGATCAACGCCGAAAAGGATCGCGACTGGGATATGACATCGCTGGCGGCGGTTGGACATGTCACCGAGCGCCATTTGCTGCGGCTTTTCATCGAGCACACGGGCGTATCCCCGCTGCAGTATCTGCAGTCGATACGTCTCGAGCGGGCGCGCCAGTCAATCGAGCACGGCGCGAGCGTCATGCACGCGGCGGAGCTTGCGGGCTTTCGGTCGGGACTACAACTCAGGCGCGCATGGAGCCGCCAATGGGGTGGGTCGCCGCGCGACGCCGCCCGCGCGGCGGGACGGAATGGTCAGTCTTCCCTCTCACCGCAACCCGAGCGGTCGCGTTCGCGCTGATACCTGGCGGTTTGAAGCTGCATCGCCGCTCGCTCCTGCAACAATGGATGCGTAAGCACGACGGAGCGATTATTTGCGGGATGCGGTCACACAAACCGCTTTGAATCGAAGGATGGTGGAGAAGAGGAGGATCGAACTCCCGACCTCCGCATTGCGAACGCGGCGCTCTCCCAGCTGAGCTACTTCCCCATGAAGACTTTGATTATCATAGCGTATTCGGGCATGATTCGCCAGCCCGCACCCCGGAAAATGCCCCATGCAAATCGTCGCACCCTTCGGCTACAAGGAAATCGCGCCGCTGTACAAGACGCAGAAAGTGCTGCTGCCAAAAGCGGGAGAAATCCCTGCGTTTTGCCGCAGCCTTAACGCATTGCCGATCTCTTACGCGGAATTCGGCGTCGCCTCGCGCGATTACCCGATCGTGTTCGCGAGCGGTGACGAGGGCAAGTCGTATGCGCCGGTGATCGTGGTCGGCATGGTCGGCGGCGAGAACCTGTTCATCGACGGCACCGCCTGGGATCCTTCGGTGTACATCCCCGCCTATGTGCGGCGCTATCCGTTCTGCATGTCGCGCGTGACCATCGACGCGGTGGAGCAGGACCAGCGACTGACCTGCGTCGAAAAAGAGTTTCTCAGCGACAAGGGTGAGCTCTTGTTCGACGCCAAGGGCGAAGCGCTGCCGCACTGGAAGCCGATCGAACGCCTGCTCTCGGAATACGAGGCGGATCTCGACCGCAGCCGCGAAATGAGCAGCATCCTCGCCGACTATGCCTTGCTCGAACCGTTCTCGATGCAGGCGACGCTGAACGCCGGCGGCTCGATGAATCTCACCGGCATGTTCCGCATCGACGAAAGGAAACTCGAGTTTCTCACCGCGACCCAGCTCAAGAACCTGGTGAAGAAAGGCGTCATGGGCCGCATCTACGTGCATCTTTTGTCGCTGGATAATTTCGGGCGCATGCTCGACCGCAAGGCCGCACGCAGCAAAAACTAGAATGTTCCCGCGAACGCGGGCATGAAAAGACCCACGTCCGGGATTCCCGCTCCCCGCTCAAAGACAATGCGGGGACAAGCTTCGCGGGAATGACGACCTTAGAGTTTGGCTGAACCGGCCTGTGCTCGCCTTAGCCGGTCGTTCACCGCGATCCACGCCGCGTCCTGCGGCGGCTGCTCGATGAGCATTCTTTTGCAACCCAGTGCGTCGAGTTTGCGCAGGTTGGCATAGAGGTCGTGCGCATAAGCGGCGGCATCCGCCGGCGCCGCGATCCAGTTGCCGCCCGTTGCATTAGGCGGCAGACTCATGGCCAACACCGCGTAGCGTTCGTTTCCGCCGGCGAGTTGACGCACGAGTTCGTCGCGCGTCAACAGCGACAGCGGAGTGTTCGGCGCGTAATGCGCGTCCAGCATGCCCGGCGCGCGCGTCTGTAGCGCCGCACTTCTCGCATCTGCAGTCTCCACTTCCGTCCCGAGTATCGCAGCGATGTCCGCGGCACCGATCGCGCCCGGCCTTAACAGCACGGGACATTTCCGCGACAAATCGAGAATGGTGGATTCGATGCCAACCGCAGAGGCTCCGCCGTCGAGGATCATGCTGACTTTCGCGCCGGTCCCGCCTGCGAACTCTTCCTCCACGTGCTGCGCAGTCGTCGGGCTTACGCGGCCGAAGCGATTGGCGGATGGCGCGGCCACGCCGCCGCCCACCGCCTGCAACAGTTGCTGCGCCACCGGGTGTGCCGGCACGCGTATTCCCACCGTGTCCTGCCCGCCGGTGACCGCGTCGCTGACACCCGGCGCGCGTTTCAGCACCATGGTGAGCGGCCCCGGCCAATAACGCTTCGCAAGCTCAAGCGCCGCGGGCGGCACATCAACCGCCCATTCGCTCATCTGCGTCGCGCTCGGCAAGTGCACGATCACCGGATGATCCTGCGGCCTGCCCTTGGCGGAAAAAATTTTGGCGACGGCTTCCGGGTTCGACGCGTCGGCGCCGAGGCCGTACACCGTCTCGGT
>Ga0181537_10004937_pt1 | contig 10914 bp, 11 predicted proteins | sample PEATcosm2014_Bin_39_FD_119765 | JGI IMG/M metagenome (GOLD analysis project Ga0181537, IMG submission 119765) | Peatland microbial communities from MTU Mesocosm Facility, Houghton, MI, USA - PEATcosm2014_Bin23_10_metaG | ecosystem: Environmental > Terrestrial > Soil > Wetlands > Peat | place... | reverse complement strand
CCCGGCTCGGCGAGCACTGTCAACGGTGGAGCCGCCAACAAAAAACCCGGCGCGAAGCGCCATCTCTGGTGCGGACTACCTTGACAGGCACAGACAAGCCATACCATGGACAGGGCGATTCGCGCCGCGATTACCCACGTTCATTTACCCGGTTCACCGGCGAACTGTGCATAACTTCCACCTTGGCATAACGTTCCTTATCAAAAGCTTTTCATAAGGAACGGAAGCGGCGAGTTCATTGTTTGAGCCGACCCGTAGAATCCTTGCCAAGCGCAGCGGAGCGGTATAATGGCGGCGGCGCTCACGAAGCCAGAGGGGACAGCCGATGCAACTAAGATGAATTGTCATGCAACAAACGGCGGACTTCATCGAGACAACGCCTGACTTTCATCCGCACTGTATCGTAATTGAGGTTTTGTTCCCCGGCAATCTCGCCGTAGTCGAGGCCAAACACAAAATGCTTTCAGAGGTATTCGCCGCATTCAGGTTTTGAACTGGCGAGCAAATTCATTACATATTCCAGGTCGTGCCTGTCCCCTGCGGTGAGCGCCGTGTCTTGCGCCGATGCGTCCACCAGTTGCCAAAGTTCTTCCGGTGGCAAGGGCTGCAAACGGTCGCTGGCTTGTGCACGATATTGGTCATTCAGCTTGTTCCGGGCGATGCGGTAGCACCACGCCCAAAATTCTTTGTCCGTTCCGCCTCGGAAATTTTTCAGGCTAGTGATGATAGCTTTCAAGATCTCCTGCAACACGTCCTCGGCGGACTGCGGCCGGACTTGGCTGAACACGAACAACCGCAAGTCCGACTCAATGGCGTGGAAAATTTCTTCCGCTAAGCGCAGCTTTTCAGCCAGTCCCGCCGTCAGCCGGTAGGTGCGAATCAGTTTGATGAGGTCGTCCATAGCTTTGCCGATAGTGCAGATAATCGTTCATCCTCGTTTAGCGATGCCAAGCCTAGACCGGCGCAATTCAACGGCGATCAGTGTCCGGTTCAAACGCCGGGCCACTTCCTTGTCGGGAATCCCGCCCAACAACGCTTCCTCCTGCGGCGACCACGGTCGGAACTTGGAATTGAATTTGGGAATTTTCAATTGGCTGCGCCGCACCTGGATGCCCTGCGGAGTACGATTAATCCTCAGCGCAAGCTCGACATCGGGCATTGTGCCTAGCAGACGATCCTCCTGCGGGGTGTAGCGCCTCCATTGAGGATTCGGAACCGGCATGCCCAATACCGCGCGCCGCGACTCTACAGCCGTAACAGACCGTTTCAACTGACGGGCAGCTTCACGAGTCGGCAAAATGGCCAGCAATGCGTCCTCACCAGCCTTCCACCGTCGTGGCAAACAAGCGGGCGATAGGCCCAGGCTTTGCCGTTTGTAACGTACAATGCTGAATGATTTTCCGATCTTTTTTGCAACCTGTGCATCGCTCATCTTTCCAAGCAGTTTGATTTCGGCCAGTGTCAATGGAGTGCGAGATTTGAATGGCCGGGAACGGATTCCCAGCGCGATGCGGCGACCTCGCGCTGAACCCAAGCTGCGGTTGAGGCGTTTCGCAATCTCCTTGGGGGGAGCCGTTCTTAGCAACTTATCTTCCTCGGGCCTCCAGAGATTACGTGCCGGGCAAAGGGGAATGCCCAGCCTCTGGCGCAACGCCGCAACCGATTCATAGCTGCGCTTCAAACGGCGGGCAAGCTCCTTATCCGGCATCGTGCCCAGCAATTTTCTTCTCGCTTCCGTCCAGAACAGCGGGCTGGTTTTAAAAGATGGGATGTTAAGCCGACGCCGACGGTGTAACACCGAGTCCTTGGTGCGTCCTAAAAGCCGCGCCACTTCCCGGTCAATTTTAGTTCCCAACAACCGATCTTCTTCAGGGGAAAAACTTTTCCACAGATGAGGGCATAAGGGCGGGATTCTGAACTCAATACGCCGATTGCGCACGTCCCAACGTGGGCGACGCAGCCGACGGGCCAGTTCTGCATCCGTGTAACGTCCGAGCAACTTGATTTCCCGCGCCGTCCAGCCGCGCGGTGGGGTAATCAACCGAACGCGCCGCCGTTCACGCTCGGCGGTCACGTCCTTAAGCGGGCGACGGAACCGGTGGGCGAGCATAGAATCCGGCTTTTTGCCCAATTGCTTGGCTTCCCCCAATGTCCACGGTTCGATGCGCCGGTTCTTTTTATGCATGAGCATGTCTTAACGGGGGGGGAGGGTATGACCGGGCTGACTGATTTTCCAGCTCACTTGGTCAGGTTATTGGTTTAGTTACTTAGGACCGTACTTTTTATAAATCATATTGACTTCTCGTAGCTTTTTAGCCCAAGTTCTCTTTGAATAAAATCCCGCAATTCTTTTGTGGCGTGAAACCATTCGTCTTTTAATTGAAGATGAGAAAAGTCGAAATGCAACTTGGCTTCCAGGTGTCGTCCGCCCGGAATCGAACCAATGAGGCGCAGTGTATTCGATGAACCTGTTTGCAATTCGCCGAGTCGTTTCTCCGGGTTATTTGATAACCCAATTTTGATGCGCTCAATATTGTCCTCAATAAAATAAACGGCGTTTTGCTGCGGAACATTGCAGAGAAGGCTCTGTGGTACATTAAATAACCGCGCAAAAGCGATTCGTGGTGATAGGCACGAATCAAGTCCACAGTCGAACATTCTCAAAGTACGTAATACGTTAGGGAATAGTCGCTCGTGGCAGTTTGGCCCCAATCGCCCGAGTTCAGGTGAAAGAGCGTAACGCACAAGCTTTCCGTTGCCTGCGGCAAAAGCAAGTTCGGCGATAGTGGGGAACATCTCGTCGGACTCGATCCAGCCAAACACAACGTCCGCCCTGGCAATGGCATCACGGCGTAGGCTCCATGTCTTTTCATCGTGCTGAAGATTGTCCGGCATTTTAAATTCGTCCATCGGCTGCAAAACCGGAAATGGGCCAGTATAGTCAAACATTCCAAACACGCCCCCGGGCAGGATTGGAAATTCACTTTGTGACAATGGTTCATCTGAAAAACCTTGCACGAGCAAGTGACGCCAGCCCTTCGATACCATTGCGCCAGCCAAATACACGGATTGCTTTTTTGTTACGGCCATAAGCAAGGTTAAAAAGAATCTTTTATACTTTTTACGAAAATTTCGCCGAGCGGACTAATGTTAAATCCGATGCGGACTTCGCCATCGGGATTATTTCCGTAGTCCGGGTGCGCTTCAAAATTCACCAGATTAGTCCGCACTAAATTGGGAAGATAAGGAAACCAGTGGGCATTTGGCTTGTAGGCTAAAACTTTCAAATCTTCGATGAAACCAATGTCAATGGCGGATGCGAGCCGCCGGAAACATTCGTGAGGAATCTTGCCCCGAACAAAAGCCGCGAAAGCCTTTGCGAGCAGGGCAGGCTTTTCCATGTCATCGAGTTTGTCCAGAATGAGCACAATCGCCTCGCTAAGGCCCTTAGCCTTCTTGGAATCTCTTAAATGCTCACGAATGAATGTTTCCTTTTCTGAATCAGTAAATGGGGGGCAGGCCGAGAGAAAACGCGCGACTTTTTGGAGGAACAATTGGTCATGAATAGCAGCCCAGGATTTGCGGCAGGCAATGACGGTTTTAATAATGGGGATTTCCTTCAAAATACCCTCATTAAAGAGCATGCCAAGTCCAAGTTCCCCAAGATCAACCACGATGTCTTTGGCTTCTGGATTGCAAACACCATTCACAATCGCACCGCCGATGTTATCTAATTCTGTGGTCATGAAATGCCAATGGCGATTTGGAGAATTTAATTAATTTGAATTGGATTTCCAAGCCAGTTCATTTGGCGCTCGGAACAGGGAAGGAATGGAATGGCCCACTCCCTCCCAGTATGTGCTACTTGCCTCCCGGCGGATTGTTTCCCCTGCCGCCGCCTGATGGGTTGCCGGTGGTGCTTGGGCCGTTGCCTCCTTTGACACCGCCGCCTTTACCACCACCTTTGCCGCCTTTGCCTATAGTTATCATGTTTCCTTTCATTTGGTTTATTGCAAAAAGTCGCATTTTGCGCCTTCGTGTCCTATACGGTTTTGATGGCAAAATCTTGCATCAAAAATAACGAGGGCGGGAACAAAGAGGGGAAAGGGGGTTTCTGAATACCTTGAGGAAAGCCCCTTTCGCCTCGCCCGCCCGTGCAGCCAAAGTCTTGCGATGTTTTGCGAGTGGAGCGTCTCCGGCGAAAGGGTGTCGGGGTGATACCGGGAGCGCGGCACGAGCAAAAGCTCGCAAGTCTTTGGCGCATCCTTGCTTGACTCGATGGAAAGCTCTTTCTTAAACTGTTATTGTGATAAGCAATCAGAAAAAAAGCCGATGGTATTTTTTGTCCCTTTGGTTTCCTTATACAGTCCGCATACTGTCATTGCTGTGTATGCTTGTCCTGCCTGCCGTTGTTCAGGCTCAATTCACTTTCACCACAAATAACGGCGCGATTACTATCACCGGCTATACCGGTTCCGGCGGCACCGTTGTCATTCCCGATTCGACCAATGGCTACCCCGTAAACAGCATCGGAACCTATGCATTTTATGACTCAAATTTGACAAACGTGTTAATCCCGGACAGCGTGACCAACATTGGTTATTCTGCGTTTTCGGATTGCTTCAGCCTCACAAGCGTAACGATGGGAAATAGTGTCGCCAATATCGGGTTTGAGGCTTTCTTTCAGTGCGTCAGATTAAGCGGTATTACCCTTCCCAACAGCCTGACCACCATAAGTTATCAGGCGTTTACATATTGCTCAGGACTCACGAACGTAATCATCCCGGACAGCGTCACCAACATTGGAAGCTTTGCATTCAGGTCCTGTTCCAGCCTAACAAATGAAATTATTCCTGACAGTGTTATCAGCATTGGGAGCGCGCCGTTTGCCGACTGTTCAAGCCTAGCAAATATCACCGTCAGCCCGTCCAACCCGGCATACAGCAGTACCAATGGTGTTTTATTTGATAAGACTCAGGCTAATCTCATCCAATATCCCGATGGGCTCACGAACGATTGTTACACCATTCCTGGCGGCGTTACGAATCTTGGAGATTCTGCATTTTATGGCTCCACTCTGACAAAGGTCGTAATTCCGAATAGCGTTACCAGCATCGGCGTGGGGGCATTCAACCTTTGCTGGAACCTGACAAGCGTTACCCTACCCAACGGCCTGACAGCCATAGGAGTAGACGCCTTTTATGAATGCAACAGCCTGACCAACGTCATCATCCCCGCCAGTGTTACCATAATCGGCGATGGTGCGTTTGCAGAATCGTCCAGCCTGGTAACTGCCTATTTTGAGGGAAACGCGCCGCCCGATGACGGAACTGTTTTTTATAATGATCCTGCCACCGTCTATTACCTGCCTGGAACTACCGGCTGGGGCGCGACCTTTGGCGGCGTCCCAGCGGTATTATGGAATCCACAGGCACAAAATACCTTTGTCACCGCTGGTCAATTCGGATTCGAGATTACTGGCCCGACTAATGCGGTCATTGTAATACAAGCCTGCACCAATTTGACCAATCCATTTTGGATTCCTGTGAGCACCAACACACTTGACGGCAACGGTATTTCTTCATTTAGCGATTCACAGTGGGCCAATTATCCGAGCCGTTTTTATCGGTTCAGTTCGGAGTAAGGAAATGAACAAGGGCGGGAAAAAGAGGGGAAACGGGTTTCTGAATACCTGGAGGAAAGCCCGTTTCGCCTCGCCCGCCCGTGCAGCCAAAGTCTTGCGGTGTTTTGCGAGCGGAGGCGTCCCCGGCGAAAGGGGGTCAGGGTGAGACCGGGAGCGCGGAGCGAACAAAGGCTCGCAAGTCTTTGGCGTCATTGCTCGGTTCGAGGCTGTAATGCCGCTTTGGATTTGCGGGCATTTTTCTTTTGCCAGTAATCAGAGACCGCCAGTGTCGCCTTTGAAAGCCAGTCCTTGTCATGCCTTATCTTTTCCAATTCGACGCTGGAAAAGAATTTTTCGCCGTTTTGCGCCGGTTTCCCTAGAGGTTTAAGCAAGCCTTTCTGAATGAGCACCGGGATTTGATTAGGTTCAAAGCCGAGATAGGCGGCAGTCTGCTCCTTGTTAAACCGCGCGGGATGCGTCTTGAGATTCAAAAACTCTTTGATTTCATCATTGATTGGATTCATGGCTGTTTCATTGGTTGGTTTTTTGAACAAAATTATTCGTGGTCGTATTTTGACAGATTGGCGAAGTTGCCGTGTGTATCTGATACACAAAATCGATTTCAGCTTTACGATGCTGAATCATTTTCAATGACGATACATGGTTATTAGGCATGTTGGTTGCGCCAGCCGGTGTTCGGCGGGCTAGGTTTCGTTGAATGAAAATAATCATGGCATCATTTTCTCAGATTGTCGGGGCCACTGTGTTCAAAAAATGAACAAAATGATTCCGGTCTCTTGTCACGCGGGCAACGGCTGCCATGAAATTTTTCATGACGGGATTTTCGCAGATTTTTGAAGCCGGGTTGTGCAAGTCCCTGCACAAAATGCAGTTCCAGCTTTTGCCATCATGCAAAACTTTTGCCATGTCATTGTTCACGGCGGCATTTTCTCATATTGCCGGATTTCCTTTGTTCCATTTTGGCACAAAATGAATTCCGCCTTTTTCCGCTGTGGAAACAATTTCAGCTAGGGCGGATCAAGCGAGGGGAAACGGGTTTATGAACACCTGAAAGAAAGCCTGTTTCGCCTCGCCGCCCGTCCCGGCCAAAGTCTTGCGATGTTTTGAGAGCGGAGCGTCCCGGCGAAAGGGTGTTGGGGGTGAGACTGGGAGCGTGAAGCGAGCAAAAGCTCGCAAGTCTTTGGCGCTCTGATTCCCCTAGTGTTTGGAACGAACCATGACGGGTGGCGGGAATTTCTGTATTTGAAAGCTGTCTTGAAACTCGGAAGCAATATATTTTTTTAGCAACCGTTCAAATAGTTCAACCTGTTTACGGTTCCGAAATTCAAAGAAAAACGCTTCTTCAAGCATCATCGCGTGATAATCTTGCCCCGCGATTTTTTTGTAGCCCTCAACCTGAACCGCCAGGGCGCGTATAACAGCTCCCAAATTCACGTCAGGTTTTAGAAATGTAATTTTTACCTTCATGCTTTTTCGTTTCGGTTGATAATTTTATTCATTGCTGCTGCTGAATATCAAGCAACTGCTTTAATTCCGAATCGGGGCGTGGACTGGCAAAGAAAATTCGTCCATTGCCGTCCTTCATGTCCGCGCTCTGCGCGTTCGGAATATACAGGCAGTAGCCGCTAGGGATGGTATTGCCGTCAGAATCCGAACTGCGGGCGACAAAAACCGGCACGTTGGCGTCCGCCAAATTTTCAAAGGCATCCTTGTTGTTTTGAAGCGTGTATTTTTCCGAACGGATTTCATCGGCCAGTGTTTTGTCAAAATGAAGCTTCATTTGCCAATACGCCGCCCCAATGCCCAAGGCCGCGATGGATAATCCGACCATAATACCAGCGGTCAATGCCATTTTCCAAATGCGTTTCGGCCACAGTTCGGCGGCGCGGTCAGCGGCGGCGTTAATTTTTACCAGCGTTGATTCTGTGACGTTGGCAAGTCCATCCGCCCGAATGCGAAGCGGCAGGAAGGTGTCTTTTATCGCATCTTCAATGCCTTTCACAACCGCTTTGGTGTCCACCTGTGAAGCGAGATTTTTCAGCATCAACTCAATTTTGGAAACGGTTTCGTTGCATTTGGCGATGGTCACTTTACAGAGATCATCGGTGTTTTCCGCGTGATTGCCGATACTGACATCGCGTTGTTCAATTGCTTTAGCCAGCATTTCAACTTCTTCGCGCACATCCTGAATGGTCTGCATGACATTCCGGTTCGCCTCAATCACGGTGTTGGGAATATGCTCCGCATAATGGGCATACACGTCCAGCACGAGGAATAGCTGCGTGAAAAAATTGCTGCTGTCGCCGTCGGCGAAACGGTGAAAAACTTCTCTTGCCAGTTCCCGCTTTTCAGCAGGATAAGTGGCGAGCATTTCATCAAAGAGATTACGGTCAGTCATAAAGCCTCCATTTATTCGGTAAGATTCACCCTCGCGCCTCGTTTGACAACTGCCGGTTGACCGATAGGCGGCACGAGTTTGGGTTTAATGGCAATAGCCGCAGCGGTGGGCAGGAGTTTGGTGGCAATCCGGTCATACTGGCCGTATAAAGTGGCCAGCCAGTCTTGCAAGATTCCCCGCGCCATGATGTCCATGCCCAATTCATCACTGGTCACGGCTTCATTAAACGGGACGCCGCGCTGTTGCTGTGATTCCAGCTTCGCCAGCCCGAATTTCACAAATTCCGAAAGTACCGGCACGCTGATACTCACCGCGCCGTGTTTGATCAGGTCCTGTTCCAATTCACTCCCGTCAAACATCCGGGTTTTGGGCGCTCTGGCGGGGTTGCGGACAATGACATAATCCACCTGGGTGCCGCAGAACTGGCAAACTGCGTCGAGATTGCCCATTACGTCCAAGTCATCCAATGGGAAAACCATGAGCGTGGTGCGGATGCCCTGCGTGTTGGCAATATCAAAGAAGTGGGTTGCCGAAAACGCTTTCATTATCTGGCCGTCCAGGTGGGCGCGGGGATCAACCAGCGTGACCGGCCTGGCTGTCGTCTTTTTCAGGACGGCAATGAGTTCGTCCAGGTCGTCGGCCTGCCCGTTCAACGGCGTGAGCCGAACGTGTTGCGGGAACAGCCGGGACAAAGTTTTGTTGTCCCCGTCCAAATCGAAGCCCTGCCACTGGATGCCGTGCTGGTTAAGCCAGCAAGCGCGGGCCGCTGCTTCGATGCTTTTGCCCATATTCCCTTTGGCCTGCATGGGCAGAATCAGGCGATGTTTAACTTCCTTCATAGATGTTTGTGTTGAACCGGGGTTTTTTCACCGGCATTGTTTGTTGTGGTTGCGGTTTTGGAATGAAAACTGGCTTTTCTTCGGTGTCTTCCGGCGCGTTGCTACCGCCGCTTCGTGGCCGGCGGGCAATTGCCCGTTCGCAGAACCGATAGACGGATGGGAATGTAACCATAATGCCATGCTCATTGAGCCATTGGGCAATCTGGCGATAAGTCCAATGCTTGCGGCGCAAAGTGAAAATCGCTTCGCGGTGCGCCTCCAATTTGCTGCGGGTCCTGCGCTCCTTTTCGTTCTCAGCTTGTGATTGCAAATTCATTTTGCTCTTACTTTTTAGGCCAATAATTCTGTCAGACGTTTGCGCAACTGTTACGCAACAGTTGCGCAACGGCGCGGCATTTGACGCGCCCGCTTAGCTGTGCTAAGGGAAGATGTCTGACAGAATTATTGGTCTTAAAAACACTGTTCATAGCTGTGTGCATCGTTGACATGAAGATACGGCTGATGAAGCAATTTGCTTACCGAGTTGTGGGAGGGTTAGCTATGGATTTTGAAGGATAGTGATTCCAAGGGGATGACAGAACGGCATTTACGCATACAGTGGCTTCGTGTTAAGAGTCATTGCCAGCAAGAATGCACAAGCAGCAAAAGAGTATCACCAGCAGTCCTTGAAGCGTGAGGACTACTACAGTGAAGGGCAGGAAATTGCCGGGAACTGGCAGGGCATTGGCGCGGAGAAATTGGGACTGGCGGGGCCAATCCAAACCGAAGCGTATCATGCCTTGTGCGACAATTTAAAGCCCGGCACAAATGAACGGTTGACGCAGCGAAACAAGAGCAATCGCACGGTGGGTTACGATTTCAATTTTCATTGTCCCAAATCCGTATCAGTGGTTTATGAGTTCACCCAGGACGAGCGTATCCTGAATGCCTTCAAACAGTCGGTGAATCAAACCATGCGCGAGGTTGAATCCGAGATTAAAACAAGGGTAAGAAAGGACGGGGCCAATGAGAACAGGACCACCGGCAACATGATTTGGGCGGAATACATTCACTTCACCGCCCGTCCGGTCAATGGTGTTCCCGATCCCCATTTGCACGCCCATTGTTACGCCTTCAATACCACTTGGGATGATGTCGAAAAGAAATGGAAGGCCGGGCAATTCCGGGATTTGAAAGCTGATGCGCCGTATTTTGAGGCGGCATTCCATGCCCGCTTTGCCAAGCAGTTGAATGACTTGGGCTATGGCATTGAGCGCACAACTAAAGGCTATGAAATTGCTGGTGTGCCGCAACGGGTGCTGGATGAGTTTTCCAAGCGGTCGGAACAGGTCGAGCAAAAGGCAAAGGAATTGGGCCTGACATCGGCTAAACAAAAGGACGGGCTTGCCGCCATGACCAGGGAGCGCAAACAAAAGGACCTGCAAAAGCCAGAATTGCGCCAGCTTTGGGGTCAGCGTGTTTCAAGGGATGAGCGGGCGGCAATTCAGAATGTCCGCAACGTGGTTGTTGACGGGTCGAAAATTTCGGAAATGAAGGCGATGGATTTTGCCATTCAGCATTGCTATGAGCGTGCTTCCATCGTCACCCAAAAGGAGTTGCTCCGGGAAGCGTTTCGCCACGGCCTCGGTGACGTGGACGTGGAACGGGTTAAACGCCAGCTTTTGCGGGATGAATTTATCGGCCAGAACATGGATGGGAAACAATGGCTGACGACAAAGGACGTGCTGGCAGAAGAAAGGCGGCTGGTGGCCTTCGTCCAGGATGGCCGGGGAAAATTCAGTCCGTTCAACGCAACTCAATATCAGTTCCAAAATGAAAAGCTTTCAGATGAACAGCGCAATGCCGTGCTGCACGTCCTGCGGAGTGCAGATCGGGTAACGGCCATTCGTGGTGGTGCGGGCACAGGCAAAACGACGATGATGCGCGAAGCGGTCGCCGCCATTGAATCCACCGGCCACAAGGTTTTTACGTTCGCCCCCTCGGCGGAAGCCTCGCGCGGCGTTCTCCGGTCGGACGCGGGCTTTGCCAATGCT